>Ga0222420_100314_pt1 | contig 35045 bp, 32 predicted proteins | sample 3A2ome_FD_182470 | JGI IMG/M metagenome (GOLD analysis project Ga0222420, IMG submission 182470) | Enriched microbial communities from leaf-cutter ant dump, University of Wisconsin, Madison, United States - 3A200A (version 2) | ecosystem: Environmental > Terrestrial > Nest > Insects nest > Nest...
ATGCCGTTGGCGTGGCCCGCCTCGGCCAGCAGGCTCTTGGCCTTGGCGACGTCGCGGGCGAAGGGGATCTTGACGTATTCGGGATGGACCGGCGCCACGTGGTGATGGTCGCCGGGCAGGCCAAGGCCATTATGGGCGATGCGCAGCACCGCGTCGTTATCGGTGGCATACCGCAGGGCCTGGCGCACCCGCTTGTCGTCGAACGGCTTGACCGATTGCATGCGGGCGACGGCGGTGAAAGAGGTGTCGACCTTGAACATCGTCAGGTTGGGCAGCTTCTGCAGCGCGGTCAGCACCGTATTGGGGGCCGAACCCAGCATGTCGACCTGGCGGGCGGCCAGGGCCGAGATCGCCGCGGTCGGGTCGGTGCCCAGGTCGATATACTCCAACTGGTCCAGATAGGGGCCTTCGCCCCAGTAATCCTTGCGCGCCTTGAACAGCTGGCGCTTGCCCACCTCATTCTCGACCAGTTCGAACGGGCCGGTGCCGTTCGACCCGACGCCGAACTTGCCGCCTTCCTCGGGGTCCAGGATCAGCATCGGATAGTGGTAGAGCTGCTCGGGCACCGCCAGCTGCGCCGACTTGCCGTTCAGGCGCACGGTGTGGTCGTCGATCTTCTCGATCGCCTTGTCGCTCCACAGCCGGGTCGATTTCTTCTTGTTGCCCTTGTCGTCGACCTGGTCGGTCTCGTAGTCCTCGATCAGGAAACCCTTGAACAGCCCGACCATCGACGAACCGACCGCCGGGTCGCAGACGCGGCGCAGGTTCCAGACCACGTCATCGGCGGTGAACGGACGGCCCTTGCGCCATTTCACGTCGCGGCGCAGATGCAGGGTCCAGGTCTTCAGATCCTCGCTGGCTTCCCAGCGTTCGGCCAGCGACGGACGGGTGATGTTGTCGGGGCCGGTGACGGTCAGATAGTCCAGCACGGCGCGGCCCGAATTCGACGCCTCGATCCAGCTGTAGGTATGCGGGCTGGACAGGTCCTGGCAGCGCATGGCGATGCGCAATTTGCCGCCCTTGGGCAGGGCTGTCTGGGCCTGGGCCTGCGCGACGATGCCGTCGCCCAGTATGGCGCCCGCGGCCTGATAGGCGGCGGTGGCCGACAGGCCCAGCAGGGTGGTCATGCGCAGGAAATCGCGGCGGCCGATGCGGCGCGCAGCAAGGTCGTCACGCAGCCGGGCGATACCGGCGTGCTCGCGGTCGTCGTTCATTGGTTTCCCCCTCTGTCCCCGCATGTTTTGTGGATCTTGCGGGTGTGTGATGGCGCAAACGCAACCCTCCGGCATCTTGGTGAAATGCCTTTAGGCAAACGTTTGCCTAAGATTGCCTGCGAACCGGCCGATGGTCAAGCGGCTCGTTGGCCGATGAACGATTGGGGGTTTAAACCTTAGGGCCGGCGGCCGGCCTGCGGCGGGGCGGCGACCGAGGCACGAACGACGATTTCGCCCGGTGGCAGCAGCTGGGCGAAGCTTTGCGTCTCGCCTTCGATCAGGGCGATCAGCCCCTCGGCCGCCTCGCGGCCCATGCGGTCGGTGGGCAGGCGCACGGTGGTCAGTTTCGGGTGCAGCATTTCGGCGACCGCGCCATCGTGGAAACCCATGACCGAGACATCCTCGGGGATGCGCCGTCCGGCTTCGTGCAAGGTCGCCATCGCGCCGGCAGCGGTGACCAGCGTGACGGCGAAAACCGCGGTGAAATCGATGCCCGACGCGATCAGCGCGCGCATCGCCGTCTCGCCCCCGCCCTGGGAATATCCGGCTGCCACGACCAGCGCGGGGTCGAAGGGCAGGCCGGCATCTTCCAGCGCGCGGCGGTAGCCGCCGGCGCGCTGTTCGGCATTGTAGCGGCCGGTCGGCCCGGCCAGATGGGCGATGCGGCGATGGCCCTGCGCGATCAGATATGCGGTGGCCAGGCGGGCCGCGGCGAAATCATCCGAGGCGACGAAATTCTCGATGCCCTGGGCCTGGCGGTTGACCAGCATGAAGGGAATGTCCAGCCGGCGCAGCGAGGCAAGCTGCAGGTCTTCGACCTGCAGCGTGGCGATCAAGAGCCCGTCGACCCGGTTGACGAACACCAGCCGTTCATAAAGCGAGGCGGCGGCGCCGGCCTCGTCGAGATGGCTGATCAGCAGCGAATAACCGCGTCGGCGGGCGACGTCCTCGGCCGCGACGATGATCTGGGCGAAGACCGGATTTTCCAGCTGCGGCACGACGATGCCCAGGGTCATGCTGCGCGCGGTGCGCAAGGACCGGGCGATGGCGTTGGGATGGTAGTCCAGCGCCTTGGCCAGGTCGCGGATGCGGTCGCGCGTCTCGGGTCGCACCTTCAGCCTGTCGTCGCCGCGCAGCACGCGCGACGCGGTCGACACGTTGACGCCTGCCTGCGCGGCGATATCGGCCAGGGTCGAGGGGCGTTGCGGGCGTGTCGGGGATTTCGCGGACATCGGCAAATGATAGTCGATATTCCGGGCGGGGTGTAGGACGGAGCTGCCGCCCGCGAATGCCGATCGAGGCAGAATCTGACAAAACCGGCATGCATCGTGACAGACGCTGACGGGGATCGGGATCAGGATAAGCCCATCTCCCGATCGCTGCCGGCGAGGCCCGTTCCCTCCCCCCGAAAGGCCCTCGCCCTAATCACAACGGTAGCGCACTCGAAGCAGCCCGGCCAGCGGGCCGGGCTGCTTCCCTTCTTCTTCCGTCTTGCGAAACCCGGGCCTTGCGAAACCCGGGCCGCGCTGACAGCGTTGTCTGCGATTGTCATGACGGAGGGAACGTTCCCATGAAACTCTATCTCGCGCCCGGCGCCTGCAGCCTGGCCGATCATATCGCGCTGCACGAGGCCGGCCTGGCCTTCGAGCATGTCAAGGTCGACCTGCGGGCCCGCCGCACCGCCGACGGCGAAGACTATACGCAGGTCAATCCCAAGGGTTACGTGCCCGCACTGGTCCTCGACGATGGCGAGGTGCTGACCGAGAACGTCGCCATCCTGCACTGGATCGCCGACCGTATCCCGTCGCTGATGCCGGCAGGGCCGATGGGTCGCCATCGCCTGCTGGAAATGCTCGCCTTCATCACGGCCGAGGTTCACAAGCAGTTCAAACCGATGTTCATGCCGAATTCGACCGAGATCGAAAAGGCGACGGCGCGCGACACCATCGCCAAGCGGCTCGGCTTCCTGGCCGAGCGGCTGACGGGCGACTACCTGTTCGGCGACACCTTCACGGTCGCCGATGCCTATCTGTTCGTCATGCTGATGTGGGCCACCAGAAACGGCATAACCTTGCCGGGCGGCCTCGGTGCCTATGCCGCCCGGATCAAGGAACGCCCGTCGGTGCGCCTGGCGCTGAAGGATGAAGGGTTGGCCTAAGCCAGGAAATTGGTCCGGGTGCCGACCTGCGGTTCGATCTGGGCCTGTTCCAGCTGCTGCTGTTCGGCGAGGCGCGCCGACGCCTCGTCGAGCAGCCGCTCGCCCTGAATCTGTTCGGCCAGGCGGCGCTGTTCCAGGAACCGCTCCTCATCCTCGATGCGGCGGCGCTCCTCCAGCCGGCGATCCTCCAGCCGGCGATCCTCGACCCGCCGTTCCTCGTCCAGGCGGGTTTCCCGGTCCACCTCTTCCTGCCGCCGCACCTCGCGCTCGCGGTCCAGCCGCCGGGTTTCGTCGGCCCGTTCCTGATCATCGATCTGCTGCTGGCGGCGGGCCTGGCGCTGCTCGTCGATCCGGCGTTCCTCCAGCCGGCGCTCTTCCAGCTCGCGCTCCTCGCGGCGTGCCTCTTCCTGGGCCAGGCGCCGCTGTTCCTGCAGCCTCTGCTGTTCCTCGGCACGGCGGGCCGCCGCTTCCTGGTTTGCCTGGTTCTGGGCTTCGATCGCCTCGGCCCGGCTGGCCAGGCTGGATCCGATGATGGCCGCAGGACCGGTGGTAAAGGAAACGCCTTCCACAGCCATGGCTTCAACTCCGATTTCGGTTTGCGCGGACGTCCACCCCGGTCAACGGGGGGCCGCGCCCGCGGTTCCCCGGTCAGCGCAGGGCGGGCAGCACCGCGCCGGCAAACAGCGCCATTCCCGCCATTGCCGTTGAGTTGTCCAGCACGCCATTGCCGTTGAAGATGCAGCGCAGGCCCATGATGCCTGTTGCAGTTGCCAGGGCCTTGATCTGACCAATGCACATATCGGGATCGCCGACGATGACCTGATCGCGACGGAACATGGTACCGTCATCAGGCGGCAGGCCGCGGGCCAGCCGCCGGTCGCGGCGGCGTGTCAGCAGGGTGTCCAGCAGGCCCTCGGCCGCCTGGGCTGTCGCCCCGATGCAGACATAGCGGGACAGCGATGACCGCCCCAACGCGCCCGATCGGCCGCTGGTCGCCAGAAGGTCGCGATAAATCCCCAGCTGGCGCCCTTCGGGCGGTTCCAGGCTCAGCAACAGCGGCAGGTCATGGGCGACGGCGAAACCGAGCGTTTCGGGCGTCGAGCCGGCGACGTAGAACGGCGGATGCGGCTGCTGCACCGGCCGGGGGCCGACCGCGACCGCGTCGAAGATCCAGGGGCCATGGTCGGAGGCGACGGTGGGCTGGCTCAGGGCCTGGCGCAGCAGGTCGAAGCCGCGTTCGAACCGCAATCTGGTTTCGTCCGCGGCAATACCCAGCGCGGCCAGGCTGGCCGGTTCGGTTCCCCGGCCAATGCCAATATCCAGGCGCCCGCCGCTTTGCCAGTCCGCTTGCGCGATCTGTTCGGCCAGCATCAGCGGGTGATGCAGCGGCAGGACCAGCACCGAGGTGCCGACCCGGAGGCGCCCGGTGCGGGCAAAGATCGCCGCGGCAAGCAGCAGGGTGGACGGATAGGGCAGGATCGGCTGGTGGAAATGGAATTCGTTGAACCAGACCCCGTCGAAGCCCAGCCGGTCGGCCCGGTCGAACAGGTCCAGAAAGGCCCGGTGATCGCCAAGGGTCGCCTCGCGCGTCCAGCCGGCCAGATCGATGCGCATGAACCTCACCACACTTCAGTCGGCCCTGGCGGTCGTATAATCTGACCCGCGCCAAATCGCTCGAGAGAAATCCCGCCATGCCGTCGTTCAAGACCATCCGTGCCCGGGCCGCCAAGCGCAAGGGGGGCGAGGCCGCGCTGTCAGCCCTGCTGCCCAAGCTGGCGACGGCAAAACAGCTGGCCAGGATCACCGACGACCGGATCCTGAGCGAGATGTCCAAGCGCATCTTCTGCTCGGGTTTCGTCTGGTCGGTGATCGACAAGAAATGGCCGGGTTTCGAGGAGGCGTTCCTGGGTTTCGTGCCCCAGCGCCTGGCGTTCGAACCCGACGAATTCTGGTCGGACCGGGCCGGCGACACCAGGATCGTGCGCAATGGGCAGAAGATCATGGCGGTGCGCGACAACGCCCGGTTCGTGTCCGACATCGCGGCCGAGCATGGCTCGTTCGCCAGGTTCCTGGCAGCCTGGCCGCTGGACGACCAGATCGGCCTGCTGGCCTTGCTGGCCAAGCGCGGCGCCCGGCTGGGCGGCAATACCGGGCAATATTTCCTGCGCTTCATCGGCCGCGACGGGTTCGTGCTGTCGCGCGACGTGATCGCCGCCTTGCGCGATTCAGGTCTCGATATCGCGGAAACCCCGACGTCGAAGAAGGACATGGCCGCGATCCAGGCGCGGTTCAACGAATGGCACGCCGAAACCGGGCTGCCCTATACCCATCTGTCACGCATCTGCGCGATGTCGATCGGCGAGAACTACTCGGCCGCGCAGATGGCCGAAATGGGCAGCGAATAGGGGCAGTCGGGCATCGGCCGCGCCGCCTCGATCACCCGGGCGGCGCGCAGCACCAGATCCTCGCGGTATTTCGGCCCGACGATCTGCACCGCGACGGGCAGCCCGTCCTCGTCCAGCCCCATGGGAACGCTGGCTGCCGGCTGCTGTCCCAGGTTGAAGGGATGGCAATAGCCGGCCCAGTCGGTGACCCAGCGTTGCGTCGCCGGGTCGGGCACATCCTGGCCGATGGCAAAGGGTGCCGACGGTACGGCCGGGCACAGCAGCAGGTCATGCACGGCAAAGAACTGCGACAGGCGCGAGGCAAGCTGGGCGCGGCCATCCTGGGCGGCCAGGTGATCGGCCAGGGTCAGGTCGCGCCCGGCCGTGGCCAGCGCCCGTAATCCCGGGTCGACCAGGGCCAGCCGCGCTGCATCCATCGCACCCAGGCGGCGGACGTAACCCCCGGCATAAAGCACCCTGGCAATGGCGCCGGCATCGTGGACGGGGGGATCGGCCGCCTGCAATGCCGCGCCGGCATCGCGCAGGATGGTGGTGGCGCGGGTCAGCGCCGCCTGCACCGCCGGGGTGCTGGGCAATCCGCCCAGGCCCGGGCTGGTCGCGATGTTCAGCCCTGCCACGCCGTCTTCGAGCCGTGCGTGAAAACGGCCGGGCGGCAGTACCGCGACGTGGTTCCAATCGCGCGGATCGCTGGCCGTGATCGCGTCCAGCACGATGGCGGCGTCGGCGGTGCTGCGCGCCAGCGGGCCGACATGGGTCAGGGCGCCGGCGGGCCAGGCCGGCACGCGGCCATAGGTCGGTTTCAGGCCGAACACGCCGGTGAAGGCCGCCGGGATCCGGATCGAGCCGCTGGCATCGGTGCCCAGATGGACCAGCCCCAGGCCGAGCAAGGCCGCCACCGCCGCCCCGCCGCTCGACCCGCCCGGCGTGCGCGCGCGGTTCCACGGGTTGCGGGTAATGCCGTTCAGCGGGCTGTCGGTGACACCCTTCCAGCTGAATTCCGGCGCGGCGGTCTGGCCGATCAGTACGGCACCACCGGCGCGCAGCCGGGCCACGGCGGGCGCGTCGGTCGCGGCGGGCGGGTTGTCCGGTTCGGTCAGGCTGCCCAGCCGTAACGGCCAGCCGGCCACCGGCAACAGGTCCTTGACCGTCGCCGGCACCCCGTCCAGCGACCCCAGCGGCGTGCCCTGGCGCCAGCGTGCCGCGGACGCCGCCGCGTCGGCCAGGGCCTGGTCGGCAGCGACATGGGTGAAGGCGCGCCATTCGTCATTGACGGCGGCGATGGCGTCCAGCACGGCGCGTGTCACCGCGACCGGCGACAGCCTGGCGCTGCGATAGCCGTCGGTCAGCCTGGCGATATCGGTCATTCGATCAGATGGATGTCTTCGCCGCGCCAGCGCACGGCGGCGGTGTGGCCGGGCGCAATCCCCTCGGCGTCGCGGGCCCAGGCGGTCAGCTTGACCGGCGCCGTGCCGCAGCGGCCGAGCAGAACGACGCGGTCGCCATAATGGACCAGGTTGTCGACGACGATGTCGGCGCGGTTGTGGGGCTCGTCGCCGGCGCCCAGCTCGATCGCCTCGGGCCGGATCATCGCCAGCACCCGCCCGTCGGCGGTGGCCGGCCGCGCCGGGCGCAGCGGCCCCCAGGGGCTGTCGATCCTGCCGCCGGCGACGACCGCCTCGATCATGTTGCTTTCGCCGACGAATTCGCCGACGAAGCGCGTGGCCGGCCGGGCGTAGAGGTCCAGGGGGCTGGCCACCTGCTCGATGCGGCCGCGGTTGAACACCGCGATCCGGTCCGACATCGACATCGCCTCGCCCTGGTCATGGGTGACGTAGATCAGCGTGATGCCCAGGCGGCGCTGGATCGCCTTGATCTCGATCTGCATCTGCTCGCGCAGGTTCTTGTCCAGTGCACCCAGCGGCTCGTCCATCAGTACCAGCGTGGGTTCGAAGACCAGCGCGCGGGCCAGGGCCACGCGCTGCTGCTGGCCGCCCGACAGTTCGCGCGGCCGCCGGACGGCGAAACCGCCCAGGCCGACGATGTCCAGCGCCTCGGCCACGCGCCGTGCCGTCTGGTCGCGGCCGATCCCACGCACCTCAAGCGGATAGGCGACGTTCTGGGCGACGGTCATGTGCGGGAACAGGGCGTAGTTCTGGAACACCATGCCGAAATTGCGCCTGTAGGGCGGCACCGCGGCGATGTCGCGCCCGTCCAGCAGGATGCGGCCGCGCGTCGCCGCCTCGAAGCCCGCAATCATCATCAGTGTCGTGGTCTTGCCCGAACCTGACGGGCCCAGGAAACTGACGAACGAGCCGCGTTCGACATCCAGGGCGATGTCGTCGACGGCCGCGGGCTGGCCGTCGCGATAACGCTTGGTCAGGCGGTCGAGGGCGAGATGGGCTGTTGGGTCGGGCACGCCGGGATGGTCCTTGCGCGATCAGCGGCGGCGCATCATCGCCACCGTGGCGATCAGCGCGACCAGCAGGAACAACAGGGTGGAAACCACGGCGACGACCGGATCGCTTTCCTGGCGCACGTTCTCGAACATCCGCCGCGGCAGGGTCGAGGCGGCGCGGCCCGAAATGAACAGCGCGATCACGGTCTCGTCGAAGGAATTGATGAACGCGAACAGGGCTGCGACCAGAAAGGACGGGCGCAGCACCGGAAAGCAGACCCGGCGGAAGCTGGTCCAGGGCCCGGCACCGGCGGCTTGCGAGGCACGCAGCAACGTCCAGTCGAAGGATTTCAGCCCGGCCGACAGGATCAGGAACACCAGGGGTATGGCGATGCAGGCATGGGCCACGGCAACGCCCGCGATGGTGTTCAGCAGGCCGATCTCGCCGAAATAGAAGAAATAAGCCAGTGCCATGACGATGGCCGGCGCCATCAGCGGCATCATGATGACCAGGCGGATCAGGTTGCGCCCGCGGAAACCGTAAAGGGCGAAGGCAAAGGCCGCCGGCGTGGTGACCGCCATGGTGATGGCCGTCGATATCACGCCGATCACCAGGCTGTTCCAGGTCGGCACCATCCAGCGCGGGTCGGTGAAGTACCTGACATAGGATGCCCAGGTGAAGTCGGCCGGCGGAAAGGCCAGCGACGCGCCGGCGCCGAACGACATCACCATCACCACGATCATCGGGGCGATGATGAACAGGCCGACCAGGATGGCCAGGGCGCGCGCGATCATCGGCGTCAGCCGTTCCACAGCCGGTCGAGGCCGAACAGGTAGTCGTAGATCGCATACAGCGCGAGCGTCACGCCCAGCAGCACCACGGCCATGGTGGCGGCTTCCTGCCAGTCCAGCAATTGTTCGATCTGGGCGCCGATCAGCCGGGCGATCATCTGGTCCTTCGGCCCGCCCAGCAGTTCGGGCGTGACATAGAAACCCAGGCAGATGATGAACACCATCATCGCGCCGTTGATCACCCCCGGAAACGACAGCGGCAGGTAGACCCGGGCAAAGGCCTGCAGGGGCGATCCGCCCAGCACCTCGGCCGCGCGGACCAGGTTGGCGTCGATCCGCAGCATGACCGAATAAAGCGCCATGATCATGAACGGCAGCAGGATATGGACCATGCCGATGGTCGAGGCGAAGGTGGTGAACAGCAGTTGCGGCGGGGCCAGGCCGAGCGCGCGGAAACCGGCGGCGATCGGCCCCTGGTTGCCCAGGATGACCAGCCAGGCGAAGGTGCGGACCAGGAACGAGGTCCAGAAGCTCATCGTCACGATCAGCAGCAGGCTGCGCCCCAGCCCACCGCCATGGCGGGCGACGACATAGGCGATGGGATAGCCCAGGACCAGGCACAGGACCGTGACGATGGCTGCGGTGGCCAGCGTCCGGCCCAGCACCCGCAGATGGAACGGATCGGAAAAGAACGCCGCATAACCCGCGACCGAAAACTCCTGTTCGCCGAACGACAGCCGCACGACCTGCAGCAGCGGCACGACGAACATCACCAGCAGGAAGACGATGACCGGCGTCAGCAACGCCCACGGCGCCAGCATCTGCCGCAGCGGCGGGGCGTGATCGCGGATGCCGGTCATCGGATGTCGTGCGCGGTCAGCCGGCGACCCAGCGGTCGAACCGCTTGGTCATCTCGGTCAGCCGCGACCCCACGTCGGCGATGTCCTGCCAGTACACCGCGGTCTTCATGTGTTCGGGATAGGTCGGCATCAGCGCGGCGTCCTTCTGGTCGATGAACTTGAAGGCGCGTTCGTCCATCGGCCCCATGCGCGCATCGCGGCAGAAACCCGCCATCGGTTCGGGCGAGGTCGCGAACTGGATGAACTTCCACGCATTCTCGGCCCGCGGCGTGCCCTTGGAAACCACCCAGAAGGCGCGTTCCAGCAGGGCCTGGTTGCGCACCAGGGTGATCGGCGCCCCTTCGTCGCCCAGGGTGCGGCCGTCCGACGCCCACAGGCCGCCGGCGGCGACTTCCTTGTCCTTGATCAGCTGGCGTGCATTGGCGCCGCTTTGCCAGAAGACACGGACATGAGGCTTGATGCGGTCGAGGCTGGCAAAGGCGCGGTCGAGGTCGAGGGGGTAGAGATTGTCCTGGGTCACGCCGTCGGCCAGCAGGGCCAGGATGATCGTCTCGGACGAATAGGCCGGCAGGGTGCGCATGCCGGGGAAACGCTTGACGTCCCACAGCTCGGCCCAGTTTTGCGGGCCGGGTCCGCCGGGATTGATGTCGTTGCGGTAGACGACGTTGAACGAGAAGACGTGCGAGGCGACCGAATCGTACTGCACGTTGCCCGTCGGCACCTTGGACTGGTCGAAGGCCGAACCCGCGATCGGTTCCAGCACGCCGGCCTGATGGGCCTGGAACAGCGCCGGGTCGCCCAGCGTGGTCACGTCGAAATCGTAGGTCTTGGTCCGGGCCTGGGCGACCAGCTTGGCATAGGATACCGGCGAGACGGTCTCGACCCGGATGCCCGTCGCCTTGGTGAAGGGGTCGAACAGGTTCTTGCGGGCGGCCTCAAGCCAGGTGCCGCCCCAGGAATTGACCGAGATGAAATCATCGGCCGCGCGGGCGCGGCCGATATAGGGTGCGGCCAGGCTGGCGCCGGCCAGGCCGGCAAGGACGTGACGGCGCGTGGGACGCAGACGCATGACGGAGCCCTCCTTCTGTTCGACAAAATGTCTTCATTTAGAAGACAATTATTGATATATGAAGACATTAGAAAAGCGTGCCCGACGGCTGTCAATAGACGTCGTGGGGATTGGGCATGGATTCCGCTAAGGAGGCGATCGAATTGACCGGCGCTGACACCGAAGAACAAGGCGGCGGCACGAGGGCGTTGTCGTCCTCACTGCGCACACTCGCCATGCTCGATACGATGGCCGGATTTCCGCGGCCGTTCCGTTTCCCCGAATTGTCGAAACTGGTCGGCGGCTCGCGCGCGGGCAACTACCAGAAGCTGATCACACTGGTGGCGGCCGGCTGGGTCGAGGCGCTGGCCGATGGGTATTACCGCCTGTCGCTGCACGCCGTCCGGGTCGGTGGGGCGGCCCAGACCCAGGCCGGGCTGGGGCTGCGCCTCAGGCCGCTGATGGAGGCGCTTTCGGCCGAGCTGGGGGAAAGCGTGTCGCTGGTGGTCTGCGACCGCGACGTCCTCTATATCGTCGACGAGGTGCTGACCCGCGACCTGCTGCAGGTCGCGTTCCGGGTCGGCACGACGATGACGCTGGAACAGACCGCCTCGGGGCGCGTATTCGCCGCGTTCATGAGCGAGGCCGAACTTGCCGCGCTGAAAGCCGACGGCGTGGCGCTGCCCGACGATGCCGTGCTGGCCGAAGTGCGGCGGACTTATTTCGCCACGTCCAAACGCGCGCAGAAAAGCGAGATCCTGGCGATCGGCGCGCCGATCTTCGACGTCAATCGCCGCTGCATCGCGGTGCTGTCGGTCGCCGGTCCCTATGACCGGATCGATGTCGAAGCCGGCCGGCTGGCCCTGATGCGCACGGTCAGCCGCTTCATGAACCAGTCGGGCGGCTGGAAACCCTGGGGCGATGCCTATGGCTAAGCCAGCGCCAGCAGGGCGTCGGCCAGCATCGCGGGGTGGGTGATCATTACGTTGTGGGCGGCGGGCAGGTCGATCACCGTCCATCCCGGCCTGCCGCGATGACGGTCGGCCGCGTCGATGAAATAGGGGCGGCGATGTTCCGACAGCCGGATATAGGCCTTGTGCGGGATCGCATCGGCCGCGCCGTTGCGGGCCAGGCGTTCCTCGTAACAGGCCAGCGGCATCGGCGTGCAGCGGCGGTTGATCCAGTCCTGGTCCGCCTGGTCGCGCGTGCCGAAGAAGTCGGCCTTGGTCGGCGGCAGCAGCCAGCCGAAGCCTTCCTGCTCGGCCCGGCCGCGCAGGCGGCCATGCACTTCCGGCCCGATGATGTCGGCGGCGGACTGGCCGTCCTCGGGCACATGGGCGTCGAGATAGACCAGCGTGCGGATCCGGCCGGGCAGGCGATCGGCCACACCCGACACCACCATGCCGCCATAGCTGTGGCCGCACAGCACGATGTCGGTCAGGTCTTCCCATTCGATCAGGTTGGCGATGTCGGCGACATGGGTCGACAGGTTGACCAGGGGCGAGATCAGGTGATGCCGTTCGGCATGGCCGGTCAGCGACGGGGTATGGACCCGGGCGCCGTCACGGGCCAGCAGCGGCACGACACGCTGCCAGCACCAGCCGCCATGCCACGAGCCGTGGACCAGGACGAAGGCGGTCATCCGAACACCTCGCCGTAAAGGCGCAGCCAGTTGCCGCTGGTGATCGCCGCGATCTCGTCGGGCGAAAAGCCGACCTCGCGAAAGCCGTCGAACACCAGGTTCAACTGGCTGGGGCGCTGGTACCAGAAGGGCGGCGGCACCGCGCCGGGCCGCGTGGCCGATCCCGCGCCGTAGTTCTCGCCGCGTGTCCAGTAGCCCTTGCGCATCCAGTCCAGGTCGTCGGGCACCTTCTTGTTGTGGTTGGTATCCGTGCCGATGCCGACATGGTCGATGCCCGCCAGTTCGACGGTGCGGGCAACCAGTTCGCACCATTGCCTCAGGTTCTCGCTATGGGCGTCGCCGACGATGTTGCGGTAGGTCGCGCAGCCGATCACCCCGCCATTGTCGCGCAACGCAGCGATCACCTCGTTGGACTTGTTGCGCGGGTGGTCATAGACCGCGCGCGGATTGGCATGGGTGATGGCGACCGGTTTCTTCGACCAGCGTATGGCATCCAGTGTCGTGCGGTCGCCGACATGGGACAGGTCGACGACGATGCCGGTGCGGTTCATCTCGTCGATGACCTCGCGGCCAAAGCGGGCCAGGCCGGAATCGTTTTCCTCGTAGCAGCTGCCGCCCAGTTCGTTCTGGTTGTTGTAGGTCAGCTGCAGGACGCGGGTGCCAAGCTCGGCGAACAACTCGACGAAACGGATGCGGCCTTGCAGGCAATTGGTGTTCTGGAACCCCAGGATCACCGCGACCTTGCCTTCGGCATCGGCCCGGCGGATATCGGCGACCGTCGTGGCGATCAAGGCCAGGTCGGCATTGGCGCGGATCAGGTCGCGCCAGCGGGCAAGCGAATCGAGCGACTCGATCGCCCCTTCCCAGAAACCGCAGGTGACGGTCACGCAGGTGACCCCGCCCAGGCGCAGTTCCTCGAACGAGGCGCGATTGAAATGGCCGCATTGCAGCCCGTCGATCAGCATCATGGGGTCCCCCTTCCTCTCAGCCGGCATCGCCGGCGTCGCTGCCATCGGCGCTCAGGCTCGACCCGGCGTGACGGCGGGATATCTCGGATTCCGGCACCAGATAGGCTTCGGCACGCGTGCACAGCCGCTGCCACAAGGCGGCGTCGACGGCGAAATCCCCATGCAGGGCGCGCGCCGGTGCGTCTGCCCGCACGGCGCTGACGGCGGTGCCGTCAACGCCGAAGGCGGCGCCGTGGCGCGGCCCGAATGCCTGGATCGCGGCCAAAAGGTCCGGCCGCGCCGCACCGATGACGCGCACCGATGCGCGGTCATCGCGGGCCAGCCGTTCCACCAGCAGGTCGACGATGAAAGGCAGGGCGACCAGGGCATGCATGCCGCCACAGTCGACGGCCCCATCCGCAGCCTGCAGGCGCTGCGGATCGGACCCGGCAATTGCCGGCCAGTCGTGATCCAGGCTGGCCAGGGCCGGCAGGCCCAGCCCTTCGGCAGCCAGCACTGCGGCTGTCACCGCCGGTTCGTGCCCTGTCGGCCAGGCGGCCTGGCGCAGAATGCGTGCGACCGTCACGCGGGCCTCGCGCCGCGTCAGCGCGATCACGGCCGCGGCCCCGGCAGCAGGGGATAGAACCAGGCGGGGTCGGGCGGCGTGCCCAGGTCGGCCCGTGTCGGCGCGCCGTGAAACATCACGCCGCGCGAATTGCGATCGAAGAAGTCGATCGGTTTCTCCAGGCCGTAATACCCGACCATGATCAACCGGACCAGATCGACGGCAACGAAGTCGCGAGCGAAGGGATTGGCCTGCGGCGTGTGGAAACGCATGTCGGCCAAGCCCTGGATGCGCTCGATCATGTAGCGATGGTCGGGATGGCGGCGCAGGAATGCGGCGACGGTGGCGGCGGGATCGGCGCGGTCGATATCGGCGGCCAGGCGCTGCACCTCGCCGGGAATGTCCCACAGCATGTTGCAGGCGGGGTCGATCTCGTCGCGCGGGCCGCGGCGCGGCTCGTCGTTGGAAATCGACTGGTACCACACGTAATGCCGGCTGTCCGGCGTCGACAGGTCGAGGTCCAATGCCCAGCGATACTGGGCATCGATCAGCCCGCGCAGCTCGGCCAGCGTCATGGCCGGGCGGACATAAAGATCCTCGTCGACGATGAACTCGTCCAGCAGCCGGTCGCGCAGCTGCGGCAGCATCTCCATCGCGATCGAATTGGCTGTCTCCAGCGCCGTGCGGCCCAGCTTTGCGCGGGCGAAATCGAGCAGCCGGCCGAGATCCAGGCTGCCCGACATCCGCAGCAACAGGTCGACATGGGCGCGCAAGGCGGCCAGGTCATCGGCCACGGCGGCGGACGGCACGCGCGCATTGGCCGGGGTCACGCGGTCCTGGCGGCGATAGGCGATGGCCCGGTCCAGCAGCGCGATGAACCGGGCGGTTTCCGGTGCATCGGGGCCGAGGTCCAGGCCGCGTGCCGCCGCCAGCAACCGTTCGCGCAGGTCCAGCCAGCGGCCGACGAAGCGCGGCCGGTTCTGGATGAAGAACACCAGGCCGATGGCCGAACCGTTGCCGATGCCGATGAAGCGGCGGAAATCAGGCGCCAGCGGCACGGCCGCGGGCGAACGGGCGCGGGCCAGATGTTCGACCAGGTCGATGGCGAATTCGCGCATCATGAAAGCCGCCAGCATCTGCGCGGCATAGGGCGCGCCCAGCGGATGGTCGTCGCCATAGTCCAGGAAGCTGCGCGTGCCGTAGATCCCATTCCCTTCGATGCCGACGTTGCGCATCACATAGGGGATGCGGGCCAGCCTGTCGGCATCGGGCTGCCGCCCGGATGCCAGGCTGTCGACGACATGGTCGAAAATCCGGGTGCTGCGGTTGGCGCGGCACCAGATCAGCGTGCCCGGGGCGCAGCGGCCGCGATAGATCAGCGGCATTTCCCGGCGCATGACCGCGACCTGTTCGTCGGTCGCGCGGCCCTCGTGCAGCCCCGCATTCATGTCGCGGTCGCCGTTCAGCACCCGCCCGCTGCGCCCTTCGGGCGCCGGCGGATTGGCCAGCGCCACGAATTCGAACAGCCGCCCGTCGACACGGATGTCATAGCGGGCGATGCCGGCCCCGACCGCGTCCAGGTCGAAGACGCGCCGTTCGATCGACCAGGGGCGGGCGAACAGCGCGGCGATGAAATATCGGGTGCAGCTCAGCGGCCCGGGCTGGATGGCGCCCAGATGGGCGGGCACCATCACGTCGTCCTGATCGCGCTGCAGGGATTGTCCGGCCAGATCCACTCGATGCTTCCGTCTTCTATATGAAGACAATAAACTTCATAAGAAGACATGGTAGGCAGCGTAATGCCGCCGGTCAAGCGCGGCGCTTGCGGTGGCGGTCGTCAGTGTTTCAGGTGATGGCGTCCCAGCACAGGCGGGACAGCCCGCCGATGACCGCGAAGGAATGGGTGAAGCCCGGCAGGCCGTCGGGCATCACCGGCGGCACGCGGTCGGTGAACCCGGCCAGGATGTAGATCGGCCTGGTACCGCAATAGACGATGCCGGCATCCATCCGCCCGCGCTGGCCCAGCCCGGTCTTGTTGGCGACCCGGGTGTCGGGCGGCAGGCGCGACGGGATCATGTTGCGATAGATCTGCCAGGACAGCACCTCCAGCGCCCAGGCGCATAGCGGGGTGGTGCAGCCGATGCGGGCTGCGGCATCCTGGTCGGCGGCGCCGTCCAGGATGCGCTGCAACAGCAGCGTCTGGTCGGCCGGTGTCGTGGTGGTCACGGCATCAAGCGGATGATCCCAGGGCATGCCCAGCGGCGGGATGTCGAACCGGTGGACCGTGCCGGTCATGCCGGCGCGCCCGCACCATTCATTCAGCGCATCGCGGTCGATGCGTTCCATGACGATGCGGGTGGCGACGTTGTCCGAGGTGATGATCATCTGCACGACCGCGTCGCGGAACGGGATCACCAGCCCCGGTGTCATGTAGCGCAGCACGCCCGAGGCGACGCCGTCGGCGTGGCGCGGCTCGATGGTGATGCGTTCGTCCAGGTCCAGGCGGCCGGCGGCGACCTGGGCCAGTACCGCCATCATGATCGACGTCTTGCGGGTGGAGGCCGAGGGTACGGGGATGTCGGCATCGCGTCCCGCGCTGGTGCCGGTGGCAAGGTTCACCAGATGCCAGCTGGTCCCAAAGATCTGCGCGTCGCACAGCGCGTTCATGTCGGTGACCAGACGGTCCATCGTCTTCTCCATCAGGCGGCGGCCAGCAGCGGCGTGGCGGCCAGCAGGCGGCGGGTATAGTCGTGCTGGGGGCGGTCGAACACGTCGTCGCGCAGGCCCGCCTCGACGATGCGGCCCTTTTCCATCACGACGACGCGGTCGGCGATCTGTTCGACGGCGGCCAGGTCATGGCTGATGAACAGGCAGGCGAAACCATGGCGGGTCTGCAGGTCCTTGAACAGGGCCAGGATCTGCTGCTGGATCGTCATGTCCAGGGCCGACACCGGCTCGTCGGCTACGACGAAACGCGGCCGGGCCACCACGGCACGCGCGATCGCCACGCGCTGGCGCTGGCCGCCCGACAGTTCATGGGGCAGGCGGCGCTCATAGCCGGCCAGGCCGACCTCGTCCAGGATGCGGGCGACGGCGCGCGCACGCTCGGCCGCCGCCAACCGCTGCACCGGCTCGGCCACGATCCGGCCGATGTCGTGGCGCGGGTTCAGCGACGAATGCGGGTCCTGGAACACCATCTGCGAGGCGGCGCGGAACGGGCGCAGGGCCCGCCCGCGTGCCGCGGTGATGTCCTGGCCGGCAAAACCGATGCTGCCGCCGGCGGCCGGCAACAGGCGCAGCAGGGCGCGGCCCAGCGTGGTTTTGCCCGACCCCGACCCGCCGACCACGGCGACGATCTCGCCGTCATGCACGGTCAGGGTGACGTCGTCGACCGCCAGATGGGCCGGCCGGCGGCGGAACAGCGACTGTTGCCCCGGATGGGCGACCGACAGGTTGCGGGCCGTGACCAGCGGTGCGGCAAAACGCGGCAGGCTGGGCGGGCCGCGGCGGGGCAGGGCGTCGATCAGCGCGCGGGTATAGGGCTGTTGCGGCCGGTGCAGGATGTCGGCCGACCGGCCCTGTTCGACCACCTGGCCCTGGCGCATGACCACCGCGTGCTGGGCATAATTGGCGACCAGCCCCAGATTGTGGGTGATCAGCAGCACGGCGGTGCCGGCCTCGCGCGTCAGTTCGACCATCAGGTCCAGCACGTCGCGCTGGGTCAGGGTGTCCAGCGCCGTCGTCGGTTCGTCGGCGATCAGCAGTTTCGGCCGCAGCAGCATGACCGAGGCCAGCATGATCCGCTGGCGCATGCCGCCGGAAAACTGGTGGGGATGCGCCTTCAGGCAGCGTTCGGGATCGCCGATGCCGATGCGGGCCAGCATGGCGCGGCAGCGGTCGCCGATCTCGGCGCGTGACGCACCGGTATGCAGCGCCAGCCCCTCGGCCATCTGCGCGCCGATGGTCAGGGCCGGGTTCAGCGACACCATCGGTTCCTGAAAGACCATGCCGATCTCGGGCCCGCGCAGGGCGCGCAGCTGCTTGCCCGTCGCCGCGGCGATGTCATGGCCGGCAAAATCGATGCGGCCCGCCGTCCTGGCAATGCCGGGCGGCAGCAGGCCCATGACGGCGCGGGCCGCCATGGTCTTGCCGCTGCCCGATTCGCCGACCAGGGCGACGATCTCGCCGGCCGCGACGCCGAACCCGACATCCCGCACGATCGGCCGGGCCCCGGCGGCCAGATGCAGGCCGGAAACGGTCAGCAGCGTCATGCCCGCACCATGCGCGGATCCAGGCGGTCGCGCAGGCCGTCGCCCAGCAGGTTGACGCCAAGCAGCGTCAGGGCGATGCACAGGCCCGGCAGGATGCCCAGCCAGGGGGCCGAGGCGAGGTAGGGCCGGCTGGCCGCCAGCATGTTGCCCCAGCTGGGGCTGGGCGGCGGCAGGCCCAGGCCCAGGAACGACAGGGAGCTTTCCGCCAGCAGCACCCAGCCGAACATCGAGGTGGCCAACACGATCACGGGCGCCAGCGCGTTGGGCATGACGTGGGCGGTCAGGATGCGCCATTCCGCGGTCCCGCACAGCCGGGCGGCCTCGATGAATTCGCGTTCGCGTATGGACAGCACCGTGCCGCGCACGATGCGTGCGACCGACGGGGCATAGGCAAAACCGAGTGCCAGCACCACGCCCTCGCGCCCCGAACCCATGACCACGGTCAGGCCCAGTGCCAGCAGCACGCCGGGAAAGGCCAGCAGCGCATCGTTCAGCCCCATCAGCACGCGGTCGGTCCAGCCGCGCAGGAAGCCTGCGACCAGCCCGATGGCCAATCCCCCGGCCACCGCGACGGCCACCGCCATCAGCGCGATGCCGGCCCCGGCCGAGGCGCCGGCCATCAGCCGGCTGGCAACGTCGCGACCGAATTCGTCGGTGCCCAGCCAGTGCAGCGCTGATGGCGGCCGCAGGCGCTGGGTCAAACTCAATGCCAGCGGGTCGTAGGGCGTCCAGACGGTGGCGACGATCGCGGCCAGGGCCAGCAGGCCGACAAGGCCCGCCCCGATCGCGGCATTGGCGGACAGGCGCATGGGCGGCCTCATTCGATGGCGATGCGGGGATCGAACAGCGGGTACAGCAGGTCGACCACCAGGTTGACCAGGACATAGGTGACCGCGATGAACAACAGGCAACCCTGGACCACCGGATAGTCGCGATTGAAGATCGCGTCGACCAGCAGCCGGCCCAGCCCCGGCAGGGTGAACACCGTTTCCAGCACGGCGATGCCGCCCAGCAGGTTGCCCAGGATCAGGCCGATCAGGGTCCAGGTCGGCGCGAAGGCATTGGGCAGGGCATGGCGCCACAGCACGCGGAATTCCGACATGCCCTTGGCCCGGGCATGGGTGATGTAGTCGAGCCGCAGGACTTCGATGGCCGAGGCGCGCACCATGCGGACCAGCACGCCGGTCTCGATCAGGGCCAGGGTAGCGATCGGCAGCACGACGAACAGCACGGCCCGCCCGGCGTCGACCGCGAAGGGCACGTAGCCGACCACCGGCACCCAGCCGAGTTTCAACCCGAATACCAGCAGCATGATCAGCCCCAGCCAGAAACTGGGCACCGACAGCAGGATGGTGGCGAAACCGACGACCGCCAGGTCGCCGCCCCGGTTCTGCGCCCAGGCGGCGTAAAGCCCGGCCGGCACCGCCAGCAGCACGGCGATGGCGACCGCGACGACGACGATCAGGGCCGATACCTGGAAACGTTCCAGGATCAGGGGCAGCACCGCCTGGCCGGTCACGATCGACCGGCCCAGATCGCCGGTGCCGACCTGGCCCAGCCAGTGGGTGAACTGGACCAGGGCGGGGCGGTCCAGCCCCAGCAATTGTCGCTGGGCCGCGACCTGCGCCGGATCGGCCGATTCGCCCAGCATCAGCTGCACCGGGTCGCCGGGGATCAGGCGGATCAGCGCGAACACCGCCACCGCCACCAGCAGCAGCGTCGGCAGGCTGAGGACCAGGCGTCGCAGCAGGTAGGCGATCGGCATCGGGTCAGGCCACCGCGACGCGCGATTCCGGCGTCAGGCTGTAGCGTGTCGCCGTGCGGTTCAGGGCCGGCAGCGGCGTCACCTCCATCAGCCCGTTGCCCGGTTCCATGATGATCATGGCGACGGTCGCGCTCAAGTTGCCGGTAAACGACTTGCGCGGCGGGCGGCAGACCGACCAGGGATAGCCGAAATCGTCGAAGAAGGCCTCGGCCAGATGGCTGCGGGTCAGGAAACCGCGGCCGCGTTCCAGATGGCCGCGGACGCGGACGTCGCGATACAGGCTGTCGGGCGTGTTGGCGACGGTCGCATCGCGCAGCTTGGACAGCGCCACGGGGCTTTGCCAGTGATTGGCATGCACCAGGATGCCGCCCTGTGGGTACAGCGGAAAACTTTCCTGGGGGGCGCATTCGATGTCGATGCCGAACCCGCCGGCGTGGCTGATCATCAGGTTGTTGGATGCCGATTTCGGCGTGCAATAGGCAGTCTTGATGGCCAGGGCCAGGTGTTCCTGTTCGATCGTCTTGCGGCGGATCAGGGCCAACGGCACGCCCAGCTCGGCATAGTCGCGGTCCGATTCGATATAGTTCGCCGTCACCCCGATGCCGCAGGCATTCATCCCGCAGCGCGCCAGGCCGCCGGCCTCGGTGAAGGTCAGGAAATCCGGGCCGTCGTCGCGATGCACCTTCAGCACCACGGCGGTTTCGGCGCATTCGGCCTTCCAGTCCCAGTTCTGGCCGTGGACCAGCACGCCGTTCGCCGTCGCCTCGGGCAGCAGGATGGCGCCGGTGCAGCCGTCGGGATCGTCCGGCGTCGCGGTCTTCTTCCGCCGCCGGCCCAGTTGCAGGATTTCGGTGCGGGCGTTCAGCAGCACGATCAGTTCGGGCTCGATCTCGGCGCCTTCGGCGATGCCGCGCATTTCGGCCAGATAGCCGTCGTCGAATTCCTCGATCCGCGGCAGGTAGCCGCGCGCCAGGTCCAGGATGTCGGTGCGCGACAGGTTCATCGCCTTCAGCTGGTCGACGTAATGGCCGACCCCCAGATGCACACGCGCCTTCGCCTGGCGGCCGTATTGCCGGCCGCGTTCGAACGGGCTGCCGGAAACCTCGATCAGGGGGAAGGGCGTGACGCTCATCGGGCAAAATCCTCGGACCAATTTTTGCGCATAATATTCCTGAGAACGGAAAATGAAAGCAGGTAAAATTGGGAATATTTTGCAGAACGCCAGATTTCCGGGCTTGTATCCTCAAAATTTTTGCGCATAAATGCCGCAAACAGGAGGCCGGAGATGACCGAACGATCCGCCGACAGCGCCGTGCTGCGTGTCTTTGCCAGTGCCGCCCATGCCGGCCACGCCCCGCCCGTCATCGTCGCCCGCGGCATCGAACAGCCGGCCCTGGAACGTCCGGCGCGGGCCGAGGCGCTGGACGCCGCGCTGCGCGCCGCGGGGCACATGCTGTCCGAACCGCTCGACTACGGGCTGGACCCGATCCGGGCGGTGCATCGCGGCCCCTATCTCGATTTCCTGCGCACCGTCCATGACCGCTGGCAGGCCCGCCGGGCGGCGGGGTGGAAGGCGTCGGAAACCGTGCAGGCCCAGGGCTTCTCGCTGCGCCATCTGCATCCCGTGCCCGGCGAATTGCAGGCCCAGGTCGGTCACTATCTGGGCGGTGGCTGGGCGCCGGTCGATGCCGGCACCTGGACCGCGGCGGTCAGCGCCGCCCATTGCGCGCTGGCCGCGGCCGACACCGTCATTGCCGGTGCCGACGTGGCCTATGCCCTGTGCCGGCCGCCGGGACATCATGCCTATGCCGATCTGGCGGGCGGGTTCTGCTACCTGAACAATGCCGCGATCGCCGCCGAACGGCTGGCCGGGCATTTCGGCCGGGTCGCGATCCTGGACATCGACGTCCATCACGGCAACGGCACGCAAGGGATCTTCTACAACCGCGGCGACGTCGACTTCGTCTCGGTCCATGTCGATCCCACGGTCTGCTATCCGTTCTATTGCGGGTACGGGGACGAGCGTGGGTCGGGCGCCGGGTTCAGCCACACGCTGAACCTGGCCCTGCCGCGCGGCACCCGCGACGATCGTTTCCTCGATGCCATCGCCGAGGGGCTGGCCGCGATCGGCCGCGGCGATCCCGGGGTGCTGGTCCTGTCGCTGGGGCTCGATGCGCACGAGGCCGATCCGACCGGCGAATTCGCCGTGACCACGCAAGGGTATCGCCGGGCCGGCGCGCTGATCGCCGGGCTGAACCGCCCGACCGTGCTGGTGCAGGAAGGCGGTTATGGCGTGCCGGTACTGGGCGAGGCGCTGCTGGCCTTCATCGACGGGTTCCTGACCCGGCGTCCGTCGCATCTGGGCATGGTACGGCGCGAGAACGCGCTTGCGTTCTGAGTTTTATGCGCAAAAAATATCGATCAAACAGGAGGGCTTGATGGTGGGTGCAAAAAGGTTCGCGACGCTGGCTTCGGCGGGCGTGCTGCTGGCGCTGACGGGCGGCGCGGTGGCGGCGCCCGCGGCCGACACGGTCGTGGTGGCGCTGAACGAGGATATCAGGGGTTCCGATCCGCGGCGCGAACGCGACGGTCTTACCGATCCCGTGCACATGCACATCATCGAGGGCCTGGTCGGCATCCGCGACGACCTCGAGGTCGGGCCGATGCTGGCCGAGAAATGGGAGATGCGCGACGACGGCCGCACCTATGTCTTCACGCTGCGCGACGGCGTGCCGTTCCACAACGGCGAGAAGGTGACGGCCGAGGCGGTCAAGTGGTCGTGGGAATACCTGACCGCGGCCGATTCGCTGTGGCGCTGCAAGCCGGTCATGACCGGCCAGGGCCCGGCCAAGGTCGAGGCGGTCGAGGCGCCCGATGCGCGCACCGTCGTCTTCCGCCTGGACAAGCCCAATGCCGGGTTCCTGTACACAATGGCGCGGCCCGATTGCGGCAGCACGCCGGTCTTCCATCCGAAATCGCTGAACGCCGACGGCAGCTGGAACAAGGTGATCGGCACCGGGCCCTTCACCCTGGCCGATCGCCGCATCGGCGAATTCGCCGAAATCCGGCGTTTTGCCGATTATGCCGCCCGCACCGACCCGCCGACCGGCCTGGTCGGGTCCAAGCGCCCGCTGGTCGACAAGGTCCGGTTCATGATCGTATCGGACGATTCCACCCGCCAGCTGGCGCTGCAGTCGGGCGACATCGACATCGCGACGCTGCAGGCGCAGGCGGCCAAGGAACTGGCGGCCAACCCCAAGCTCGACATCGTCACGGCGGAAACCACGGTCTGGTACGCCCTGTTGCTGAACCAGAACGATCCGCTGCTCAAGGACAAGCGGCTGCGCCAGGCGATCGCCGCGGCGATCGACCGCGAAGCGGTGGCCGAGGCGGTGACCTATGGCCAGTCCAAGGGGTCGAATTCGCCGATGCCGCGCCTCAGCCGCTATTATTCGACGATGCAGGCCGGCAATACCGCGGCCGAGCCGCAGCGGGCGAAAAGCCTGCTGAAGGCAGCGGGCTACAACGGCCAGCCGATCACCATCACCGCCAACAAGCGTTTCTCGCTGATGTATGACGATGCGGTGATCATCCAGTCGATGCTGCAGGCCGCCGGCATCAATGCCACGATCGAGGTGGTGGAATGGGGGCTGCAGCTCGACCGCTACGTCAAGGGCAACTACCAGAGCCAGTCTTTCGGGTATTCCGGGCGGTATGAACCGCTGGGCGCCTGGGACCGCATCATCGGGCCGGAATCGAACAAGATCTGGAAGGACCCCGAGGCCATCACCCTGCTGAAATCGGCGGCCGACACCGACGACAAGGCCAAGATCCAGCAGATTTCGGACCGGCTGTACCGCAAGTTCATCGACGAGGTGCCGGCCGTCGGCCTCTACCTCGTCACCGTGAACTTTGGCGTGACCAAGCGTATCCAGGGCCTGAAGCCATCGCCGATCGAATATGCCCGGCTGTGGAACGTGACGATCGGGAAGTAACCTTCAGAACGATTCGATGTGACGGACGATCAGGCGTTCGAGTTCCAGGGGATCTCGCCGCCTGATCGCTTCGATCATCTCGAAATGCTCGGCGCCGGAGGCACGCAGGCCCTCCGGTCCCCGCCAGCGGCCCGTGGTGCCGTAATGGCTGCGGTCACGCAATTCCTGGATCAGGCCCGACAGCACCGCGTTCTCGGCGATGGCATAAAGCCGGGCGTGAAAGGCCATGTTGGCCGCTGCCTGGTCCTGGCGGCCGTCCATGTCGATCGTCGCTTCGAACCCTTGCGCCAGCCGCGTCAGGTCGGCAATGTCGGCCTCGGTCGCGCGGGCCGCGATCAGCGCGGCGGTCGAGCGTTCCAGGACCATGCGCACATAACGCATCTGGCTGCGTTCGGCCGGATCGGGCGTGGCGACGCGATATCCGGCATTGGCCTTGTGTTCGACCAGCCGTTCGCCTTCCAGGCGGGCCAGCACCTTGCGGATCTCGAACTGCGTCGCGTCGTAGCGCTGCTGCAATTCGATCAGCTTCAGCCACTGGCCGAACTGATAGGCACCGAACTTGATGTCGTTGCGCATGCGCTGGGACAGTTCGGCGACACGGGCGGCCGAACTCGACGATTTGGTCATGCGGCGCTGCGTTCTGGTTGCGGCATGGCGGGGTTATACCCCAAGGCGGGCGCCCAGCAAATCGCCCAGGCCGGCCAGGGCGCGGGCGGCGGCGGGCGATATGCCGGCATGGCCGAGAAAGTTGTGCACCATGCCCGGCACGCAGCGGTAATCGACGTCGACATGGTCGGCGATCAGCCGCGCGGCGAAGGCCGCGCCCATGTCGCGCAGCGGATCATGGCTGGCGGTGACGATGACGGCCGGCGGCAGGCCGCGCAGATCGGACGCCAGCACGGGCGAGACGCGCGGGTCATCGGCCAGGGCGGCGTCGGCCAGGTAATGGCCGGTGAACCACTCCATCACCGCCTGGTCCAGGAAATGCCGCTCGGCAAAGGCCAGGGTCGACGGATAGGCCGGCCCGCCGGCATAGGGCCGGGCATCCAGCCAGGGATAGGCCAGCAACTGCAGCGCGATGGCCGGGCCGCCACGGTCGCGCGCCATCAGGCAGAGATTGGCCGCCAGATTGCCGCCGGCGCTGTCGCCGGCCACGGCCAGCCGGTTCGCATCGGCACCCAGGCTGGCGGCGTTTGCCGCCGCCCAGATCACCGCGGCCCAGGCATCGTCGAGGGCGGCGGGGAAGGGGTGTTCGGGCGCCAGGCGGTAGTCGACGAACAACAGGACGCAGCGGCCGCGTGCCGCCAGGAACCGCGACTGCGCGTCATAGCCTGGCGCATCGCCCAGCACGAACCCGCCGCCATGGAAATAGACCACCAGGGGCAGCGGGCTTTCGGCATCGGCCGGGCGATAGGCTGTGGCCGTCAAGCTGCCGATCGACAGCTTCGTGGCGACGACGGTCATATCCGGCGCCACCGACCGGGCGATGTAGCGATCGCGATACCCGTCGCGGAACTGGGCCACGGTGATCTCGGCCAGCGGCTTGACCGGCTGGCTCAGGGCCGCGTCGATCATCGCCTTGATATCGGGATCGAGGGTCATCGACGTTTTCCCTGTGGTCGGTGATACCGCTTTTAGCGTATCATTTATGCGCAAAAAATTCAGCAAGGAAATCCATCAGATGACCCAGCCAGCCATGTTCGTTCCGGCGGCCTACAGCGCCGGCGACCGGTCGGCCTTGCGCGCCCTGATCCGGCGTCATCCGTTCGCCCTGCTGACCACGGCGGGCGCTTCGGGCCTGTGGGCGACGTCGCTGCCGCTGGTGTTCGAGACCGACGATCCCGGCGACGACAGGCTGATCGGCCATCTGGCCCGCCGCAACGGCCATGCCGCGGCGCTGGACGATGCCGCCCATGTGCTGGCGACGTTCTCGGGCCCCAATGCGTATGTGTCGTCGCGCTGGTACCAGGACCGGCCCGAGGTGCCGACCTGGAACTATGTCGCGGTGCAGGTGCGGGCCACGCTGACGCCGGTCGACGATGACGAAGGCCTCTATGCCATCCTCGACCGCACCATGCAGGTGGCCGAAGGCGGCCGGCTCGACCTGGGTGGCCTGCCCGAGGGGCGCAGTGCGACCTTGCTGCCGTATATCCGCGGTTTCCGCCTGACCATCACGGCGATCGACGGCACCACCAAGCTCAGCCAGACCCACCCGCCGGCCGACCGCCTGCGCATCATCCGCGGCCTGCTGGCGGAGGGAGACGAAGGCGGGCGTGCAATCGCCAGGCTGATGGCGCAGCGCGATGCCTAGGCCATCGCCAGCCGGGCGGCGACCAGCATCACCGCCATGCCGGCAGGTCGCTGATGCCGACCGTCTCGCCGAAGGCGATGATGCCCAGCACGACGGCGATGACCGGCGAGACGAAGGCATAGGCCCCCGACCGCGTCGGCCCGATATCGCGCAGCAGGCGCATGAAGATGGTATAGCCGATCAGCGATCCGAACAGCACCAGGAACAGCCAGCCGCTCCACGCAGCCCACCCCCAGCGGCCTGTCAGGGCCGTGGCTGCGCCGGGTTCGAAGGCCAGGGACCAGGCGATCAGCGCCAGGCCGCCTACCAGTGTGGTCACGCCGGCGATCAGCGTGGCCGGATAGGCGCGCAGCAGCGGCCGGGCGACCACCGATCCCCAGCCATAGGTCAGCGCCGCGCTCGATACCGCGGCCGCGCCGGCCAGCGTCAGCCAGCCGCCGCCGCTGGCGCTCCAGGCCGACCAGGCGGTGGGGCCGAACAGGATGGCCAGGCCGACCGTGCCCAGGGCGATGGCCGCGGCCCGGCGGCGGTCGAAACGTTCCTCGCCCAGCAGCAGGGCAAAACCCATCAGCGCGATCGGCGTCAGCGACATTTCCAGCACCGCCGCCGTGCCGGAATCGACATGCTGCATGCCCCAGAACAGCGGGCCATAGCACAGCGTGATCATCAGCAGGCTGGCGGCGGCGGTGCGCCCCCAGTCGCGGCGCGCGATGCGCCCGCCGGCCTGCCCGAAACAGGCGGCCAGCCACAACACCGCGCCGGCGGCGGTAAAGCGCGTGCCGGCGAACATCAGTGGCGGGACCGCCGCGACACCCGCCTTGATGCCGATCCAGGTCGTGCCCCAGATCAGGCAGAGCAGCAGGAAGAACACCGTGTTGCGGTTGAGCGTCATCGACCGACAACACCGCCGGCGCGTCCGCTGTTCCAGTGCTTGACGATGGTCGGGTTTCATATAAAACTGACCAGACGGTTTAAGAATAAACAATGTGAGGAAACGTTGGACAAGGAAGGGGCCTTCGCTGCGCTGGCGCGGCGATTTGGCGAACAATTCGTCACGTCCGCCGCGGTGCGCGGCCATCACGCCAAGGATATTTCCTATCTGCCGGCGGTGATGCCCGACGGGGTCCTGTATGCCCGCAATGTCGGCGACGTGGTCGACCTGATGGGGATCGCGCGCGACTACCGCCTGCCCATCGTGCCCTTCGGTGCCGGCACATCCTGCGAAGGCCATATCCATGCGCTGCACGGCGGCATCGCCTGCGACATGTCGCAGATGAACGCGGTGGTCGCGGTGCGCCCCGACGACCTCGACTGCACGGTCGAGGCCGGGGTGACGCGGCTGCAGCTCAATCGTGAACTGCGCGGCCACGGCCTGCATTTTGCCATCGATCCGGGGGCGGATGCGACGCTGGGCGGCATGGTCGCGACCGGCGCGTCCGGCACCAATGCCGTGCGCCACCGCACGATGAAGGAAAACGTGCTGGCGCTGACCGTGGTGCTGCCCGACGGCCAGGTGGTGCGCACCGGCACGCGGGCCCGCAAGTCGGCCGCCGGCTATAACCTCACCGATCTGTTCGTCGGGTCGGAAGGCACGTTGGGCCTGATCACCGAGGTCAGCCTGCGCCTGCACGGGCTGGACGAGGCTGTCGCGGTATCGCTGCTGTCGTTTGCCGATGTCGGCCGCGCCGTCGCCGCCGCGGTCGATGCCATTCGCTACGGCCTGGCCCTGGCCCGGGTCGAGATGCTGGATGCGGTGGCGATCGAGGCACTGATACGCCATGACGGTCTTGACCTGGAACCGCGCCCGGCCCTGATCGTCGAACTGGCGGGGTCGCCCGCCCAGATCGAGGAACAGGGGCGGATCCTGGCCGAGATCGCGGCGGGCCATGGCGGCGCCGAACGCGCCTGGGCACGCGAGACCGAGGCGCGCAACCGCCTGTGGCAGGCCCGGCACAATGTCTATTTCGCGCTGACCGCCCTGCGGCCCGGCGGGGCCGGGTGGCCGACCGACATCTGCGTGCCGCTGTCGGCCCTGGCCGGCCAGGTCGAGGCCGCCCAGGCCGACATCCGGGCCTCGGGCCTGCCCGGCGCGGTGCTGGGCCATGTCGGCGACGGCAATTTCCATTGCCTCTACATCGTCGACCCGGACAGCCCGGACGAATTGCGGCAGGCCAAGACGATGAACGAACGGCTGATCGACCGCGCCATCGCCGCCGGCGGCACCTGCACGGGCGAACACGGCATCGGCCACGGCAAGATCGGCGCGCTGGCCCGCCAGCATGGCGACGCCATCCCGCTGATGCGCGCGATCAAGCAGGCGATCGATCCGCTGAACCTGATGAATCCCGGCAAGATCTTTGCCAATTAAAAAACCAACCATCCGGAATATTTATAGGGAGGCTACCCAGATGATTTCTCGCAAGGCGCTCACCCATCTCACCCTTGCCGCGCTGCTGTTGCTGCCGGGGGCGGCACTGGCCCAGGTCAAGGTCGGGCTCATCGTGTCCTCGACCGGCCCCGGTGCCTCGGTCGGCGTGACCCAGTTCCGTACGGTGCCGATCCTGCCTAAGACCATGGCCGGACAGACCATCGAATACATCACGCTGGACGATGCCTCCGACACCACGGCGGCGGTCAAGAATGCCCGCAAGCTGATCGCCGAGGACAAGGTCGACGTGGTGCTGGGCCCCAGCCTGACGACGTCGTCGCTGGCGCTGCTCGACATCGTGTCCGAGGCGCGTGTGCCGATGATCAGCCTGGCCGGGTCGGGTGCGATCGTCGCGCCCGTGGACGACAAGCGCCGCTGGGCCTTCAAGACCCCGCAATCCGACGGCCAGATGGCCACGGCCGTCATCGCCAACATGGCGGCATCGAAGCTGCGTACCATCGGTTTCATCGGCTTCAACGATGCCTATGGCGAAGGCTGGTTCAAGGAAATCTCGACCCTGGCCCAGCAGAACGGCATCGAGGTCGTGGCCAGCGAACGTTACCAGCGCACCGATTCCTCGGTGATGGGTCAGGCCCTGAAGCTGATCGCGGCCAAGCCCGACGCGATCTTCATCGCCGCCTCGGGCACGCCGGCCGCCTTGCCCCAGACCACGCTGGTCGAGCGCGGCTACAAGGGCCGCATCTACCAGACCCATGGCGTCGCCAACAACGATTTCCTGCGGGTCGGCGGCAAGGCGCTGGAAGGCACCATCGTGCCGGCCGGCCCGGTGCTGGTCGCCGAACAACTGCCCGACAGCCATCCGGCCAAGAAGCCGTCGCTGGACTTCATCGCCAAGTACGAGGCGCTGCCCGACGCCGGTTTCCGTTCGACCTTCGCCGCCTATCTGTGGGACGCGGCCCTGATCCTGCAGGCGGCCCTGCCCGAGGCGCTGAAGACGGCCAAGCCGGGCACGCCGGAATTCCGCGTGGCCCTGCGCGATGCCATCGAAGGCGTGCGCGAGGTGGTGGCCACCAACGGCGTGTTCAACATGTCGCCGACCGATCACCTGGGCCTTGACGACCGCTCGCGCGTGCTGGTCCGGGTCGAAGGCGGCAAGTGGAAGCTGGTGGACTGACGCGGGCATAGCAGGGGAGGGCCGGCCGGTGGACTGGATGATCGCCGCGCTGCTGACCCAGGACGGGCTGTCGACCGGGGCGATCTACGTCCTGCTTGCCGTGTCGCTGGTCCTGGTGTTTGCGGTCACCCGCGTCGTCAATGTCGCGCAGGGCGAATTCGTCGCCTTCGCGGCGCTGACCGTCGCGCAATTGCAGGACGGCCGCCTGCCCGGCATCACCTTCATGGTGCTGGGCGGTGGCGTCCTTGCCATGACCATGGAGGTGCTGGCCCGCCGGTCGGGCGCCGGTCTGTGGCGTCCCGCGCTGCTCTATCTCGGTTTGCCGGCCGCGCTGTCGGCCGGGGCCTGGGCCGCGTCGTCGTGGTCGGCGCCCTATGGGGTCGTGCTGGTGCTGACCGTGGCGCTGGTGACCGTGCTGGGGCCGATCGTCTATCGGGTCGCCTTTCAGCCGATTGCCTCGGCCTCGGCGCTGACCCTGCTGATCGCGGCGATCGCGCTGCATTTCGTGCTGACCGGCCTCGGCCTTTATTTCTTCGGGCCGGAAGGGGTGCGCACGCCCGCCCTGGTCGATGGCGGGTTCGAGGTGGCCGGCATGCCCGTCGCCTTCCAGCCCCTGCTGGTCATCGCCCTGTCGGGGCTGGCCATGCTGGCGCTGTACCTGTTTTCCGGTTTCACCCTGGCGGGCAAGGCGCTGCGCGCGGTGGCGCTGCATCGCCGCGGCGCCCTGCTGATGGGCATCGCCACCGACCGCGCGGGCGGCCAGGCCTTTGCGCTGGCGGCGCTGATCGGCGCCCTGTCGGGCGTGCTGATCGGACCGATGGTCACGATCTACTACGATTCCGGTTTCCTGCTGGGCCTGAAGGGTTTCGTCGGCGCCATCGTCGGGGCCCTGAGCCTTTATCCCACCGCCGCCGTCGGCGCGCTGCTGGTCGGCATGATCGAGGCGTTCGGGTCGTTCTGGGCCTCGGCCTACAAGGAAGTGGTCGTCTTCACCCTGATCCTGCCGGTGCTGCTGTGGCGCTGGTTTGCCTCGCCGGTGCACGAGGATGCCCATGACTGACCTTCATCGCCATCCCGCGCCCTGGTTTGCAGCGCTGGGCCTGATCCCCTTCGCGCTGGGCGATTATTCCCTGACGGTCGCGGCCTATGTCGCGATCGCGGCGATCGCCTGCCTGGGGCTGGTGCTGCTGACCGGGGTGACCGGGCTGATCTCGTTCGGTCAGGCAGCCTTCGTCGGCATCGGCGCCTATGCCACGGCCTGGGCCACCACGAGCTGGGGCCTGTCGCCCTGGGTCACCCTGCCGCTGGCGCTGGTGGTGACCGGCCTGTCGGCCGCGGTGATCGGGGCCGCCACGCTGCATATGGGCGGGCATTACCTGGGCCTGGCAACGCTCGCCTGGGGCATCAGCGTCTATTACCTGCTGGGCAACCTGCCGTGGTTCGGCAGTTTCAACGGCCTGTCGGGCATTCCGCCGCTGGATATCGCGGGGTTCGAGCTGCGCTCGGGCCCGGCGCTGTACGCCGTCTGCCTGGCGGCGCTGGGGCTGTCGTTGTGGCTGGTCGCGAACTTCCTGGATTCGCGGCTGGGCCGCGCGGTGCGCGCCATCCGCCATGGCGTGGCGCTGCCCGAAAGCTTCGGCGCCAACGTCATCGTGCTGAAGGTGCTGGTGTTCGTCATCGCCGCCTGCCTGGCGGGACTGGCCGGCTGGCTGTATGCGCATGTCCAGCGGTTCGTCAATCCGACGCCGTTCGGCCTGCATACCGGCATCGAATATCTGTTCATGACGGTGATCGGCGGGGCCGGGTCGATCTGGGGTGCCGTCATCGGGGCCGTCGTTGTGACCGTGTCCAAGCAATGGCTGCAATCGGTGCTGCCCGGGTTGTTCGGCCAGGCCGGCAATTTCGAGATCGTGGTGTTCGGCGCGGCCATGCTGCTGGTGCTGCACCATGCGCGCGAGGGGATCTGGCCGCATCTGGCGAAACTGCTGCCCGGCCGCCGGGCGGTACCGGCATCGGTCGCGGCCCTGCCGTCGCCGCCGCGCACGATCGACGCTGGCCGCACCCTGCTGCAGGTCGAAGGCGCGGTCAGGCGTTTCGGCGGGCTGGTCGCGGTCAACGGCCTGTCCTTCACCCTGCGCCAGGGCGAGATCCTGGGCCTGCTGGGCCCGAACGGCGCGGGCAAGAGCACGATGTTCAACCTGATTTCGGGCCTGCTGCCGCCTACGGCCGGCCAGATCACGCTGGACGGGCGGCGCATCGACGGCCTGGCCCCGCGCCATATGGTGGGGCTGGGCCTGGCCCGGTCGTTCCAGCATGTCAAGCTGGTCGGATCGATGACGCTGGCCGAAAACGTGGCGCTGGGTGCCTACGGCCAGGGCGGGTGCGGGGTCTGGGCCACGCTGTTGCGGCTGAACCGGGCCGAGGAAGCGCGGGTCATGGCCCATGCCCTGCGCCAGCTGGCCCGTGTCGGGCTGGGCGACCAGGCGCATGAGCGCGCCGACGCCCTGCCGCTGGGCAGCCAGCGCGTGTTGGAAATCGCCCGCGCCCTGGCGGCCAATCCGCGGCTGCTGCTGCTCGACGAACCCGCGGCGGGCCTGCGCCACCACGAGAAGCGCGCGCTGGGCGACCTGCTGGTCCAGTTGCGGCGCGAAGGCGTGACGATCCTGCTGGTCGAACACGACATGGATTTTGTCATGCGCCTGGCCGACCGCCTGGTGGTGATGCGCTTCGGCGAAAAATTGGCCGAGGGCACGGCGGCCACGGTCCGCCGCGATCCCGCCGTGCTCGAAGCCTATCTGGGGGCCGCGTGATGAAGCTGCTGCAAGCCGAGGATCTGGTCGTCCGCTATGGCCGGGCCACCGCGCTCGATCGCGTGTCGGTGATGCTGGACCAGGGCGAGATCGTCACGGTGATCGGCGCCAACGGCGCGGGCAAGACCACGCTGCTGACGGCGCTGATGGGGCTGCATCCGCTGGCCGGCGGCCGGATCGTCCTGCCGTCGCACCCCAGGGCGGCCGCGTCGGTCGTGGCGCGGGTCGAGGCGGGGTTCGTGCTGGTGCCCGAAACCCGCGACCTGTTCGGCGCCATGACGGTCGAGGACAACCTGCGCCTTGGCGCCTATGTCCGGCGGCGCGAGCCCGTCGCCGGCACGCTGGCCGAAATCTTTGCACTGTTCCCGCGCCTGGCCGAACGGCGCGGGCAGGAAGCCGCGACCCTGTCGGGCGGCGAGCGCCAGATGCTGGCGCTGGGCCGGGCGCTGATGTCGCGGCCCAGGGTCCTGATGCTGGACGAACCCAGCCTGGGCCTGGCGCCCCTGATCGTGCGCGAGATCTTCGCGATCATCGCCTCGTTACGCGAACGCGGCGTGTCGGTGATGCTGGTCGAACAGAACGCGCGCGCCGCCCTGGCCGTCGCCGACCGCGCCTATGTACTGGAAAGCGGCCGCCTGGCCCTGTCCGGCCCGGCGGCCGAGGTCGCGCGCAACCCGCAGGTCATCGATTCCTATCTCGGCGCCCAGGCCGCGGCATGAGCGGTTGGGAATTGACAAACCGACCAGTCAGATTATTAATTGATCATCGTTCCCCGTGAGGAGATTTCCCGATGTCGCAAGCTGCCCAGGCCCAGCAATTGGCCGACACGATCGTCGCCCCGCCCGTCATCCTCGACGGCATGCCCGACCCCGACGCATTGCTGGCCGATCGCGCGGCGGTGCCGCCGGACCTGGCGATGAACATCTATCCGCTGGAATGGCGGGTCGAGACGCCCAAGCTGTGGGATCTGTTCAACAGCGCCCGCGACCCGGGCTGGGCGCCCCAGCGCCTGCCCTGGGACACGCTGAAGCCTGAGGAATTCACGCTGGACCAGCGCTATGCCCTGGCCCATTGGTGGGGCCTGCTGTCGACCTTCGACGGGTCGGGGCCCGTGGTGTTCGCCCGCGCGATGATCCACACCTTCGAAACGCACGAGGAAGACCCGGTCCGCAAGTGCTTCTTCTCGATCACCCGGGACGAGATGAACCACGAGGAAGTCTGCCAGCGCGCGATCCAGACGCTGGTGCCGGGCGGCCCCCTGAACTACGAACCCGAAACCCCGCTGGGCCGGCTGGCCCAGAACAATGTGCGCTGGCTGTATCACAACGGCGCGCGTTATTGGGACGGCTACAAGAACGCGCTGCACAAATACCCGCTGCCGGTCCTGTTCACCTCGTTCCTGATGGGCGAGATCGCGTCCTCGACCCTGTTCCACGGCATGTATCGCAACACCACGATCCCGGTGTTCAAGGAAGCCTTCCGCTGCATCGGCCAGGACGAGGCGCGCCACATGGGCATCTGCCTGGTGGTGCTGGAAAAGCTGCTGCCGCAGTTGAACGACGAACAGCGCGACCAGATCACCCGCCAGATCCGCGCCGGTTTCGTCTTCCTGTCGGCGGTGCTGGACGAGGCGCCGGACCAGTTCTGGGAATTGCCGCCGAACTTCCGCCAGGCCCAGCGCATGATCGACGAGGTGGCGCGGTCCGCCGGCCTGGGCATCCTGACGGCCGAGCAGAAGAAGGAAAACTGGCGCAAGGCGATCCTGAAGCTGAAGGGGCTGGTCGAACCCTACGGCATCGTGTTCCCCGCCTTGCCCGAGGTCGGCATCGACGGCCGCACCACGTCGTTCGATCCGTCCGACATCATCCCGGTGTTCTGACGTGGCCGGCGACCTGCTGCAGCGTTATTACGAGGAGATCGAGCCGGGAGACCGGCTCGTGACCCGCGGCCGCACGGTGACCGAGGCCGACATCGTCAACTGGTGCTGCCACACCGGCGATTTCTACGTCCTGCATACCGACGCGGACTATGCCGCCGGCACGCGGTTCGGCCAGCGCATCGCGCCGGGCATCATGGTCTATGCCTTCTCGGCCGGGCTGGCCATCCCGCCCGCCGCGCCGGCGATCGTCGCCAATTATGGCGCCGACAGCTTGCGTTACACCGCGCCCACCCTGATCGGCGATACCATCCATGCCGAGATCGAGGTGGCGGGCAAGGAGCCGCGCAAGCATGGCGGCGTGGTCGACTTCATCTGGAACGTGGTCAACCAGAACGGCGTCGCGGTGGTCGAAAGCCGGATGAAGA
>Ga0222420_100315_pt1 | contig 34955 bp, 33 predicted proteins | sample 3A2ome_FD_182470 | JGI IMG/M metagenome (GOLD analysis project Ga0222420, IMG submission 182470) | Enriched microbial communities from leaf-cutter ant dump, University of Wisconsin, Madison, United States - 3A200A (version 2) | ecosystem: Environmental > Terrestrial > Nest > Insects nest > Nest...
GCGGCCCGCACCTGGCCGACGTTGGAGACGTTCTCCAGCACCGACTGCAGATGGAACGGGGTCTTCTCGACCTCGAGCTTGCCGGCCTCGATCTTGGAGAAATCCAGGATGTCGTCGATCACCCCCAGCAGGGCGCCGGCGGCCTGGCGGATCTTGGACAGATAGTCGCGCTGGCGGGCGTCCAGGTCGGTCTTCAAGGCCAGGTGGCTCAACCCGATCACCGCGTTCATCGGGGTGCGGATCTCGTGGCTCATATTGGCCAGGAAGTCGGATTTGGCGCGCGTCGCCGTCTCGGCCGCGTCGCGGGCATCGACCATCGCGCGGCGCACGCGCTGCTGCTGCAGCCAGGCGGCCAGACCCAGCAGGATGACCAGCGTGGCCGCGATGCCCGCCATCGTCACGCCCTGGCGCAGTTCGGTCAGGCGGACAGCGATGTCGTCATAGGCCAGGCCCGCGCTGACCACGATCGGAAAACCCTGCAGCTTGCGATAGCCATACGCGCGCAACAGGCCGTCGATCGGCGATTCCTGCCAGTAGGTGCCCTGGTTGGCGGTTTTCAGATAGGTCCAGACCGCCGCGTCGGCGGCCAGCTCGCGCCCGACCGCGTCGCTCGGCGTGGCGGCGACGCGCGAGCGGATGATGTGATCGTCGCTGCCCACCACGGTGATGACGCCGCGGGGCCCCAGTTCGTTGACGTCATAGGACAGCCCGAACTGCGTCACGCTGATCGCCGCGGTGACGACGCCGACGACCCGGCCGTCCGGGGCCGTGACGCGGCGCGCGAACGGCAAGGCGGGCGCGCCGGACGACCGGGCGACCACGGGCTTGCCGATGATCATCATGTCGCCCTCCGCCGTCAGGGCGCGCTTGAAATGGTCGCGATCGCCGACATAGATCTCGTTCGATCCGTCGGCGCCGACGAAGCGGCCGTGGCCGGTCGTGTCGACCACGCTGATATTGCCCAGCACGCCCGAAAACAGATTGCGTTCGCGGATCAGCGCGACGGTCCGTTCGGGGCCGTTCTCGCCGGCATAGATCGCGGCGAGCTTCAGCAGGTTGTCGACCAGGTTGAAGCTGGAGGCGATGTCGTTCGCGTACGAGGCGGCAAGTTGGCCGGCGCGGCGCAGCGCATCTTCGTCCGCCTGAGCCTCGAGCTTGTCGTCCTGATGGATCACCGCGCTCCAGACGACGGCGATCAGCAGCAGGGCGCCGGCAACAGGCGGCCAGGATTCGCGCGATCGCAGGATATTCCGCACAGCCCTTGCCCTTTCCGGTCTGCCCTACGCCGTCAGGCGCAATTCGGCGCTCCATGCCTCAGGTCACATCATCTTTTAGGTGACAACCTGCGGCGGTCAACCGCCGGGGGTGCGGCGTGACACTATTTGATACATCGATTACGATCGGTTTCCCCGGCCCGATGGTAGGTGCCCGCCATGGAGACCCTGATCCGCTTTGCCCGCGGTTATCTGGAAAACTGGGAACGCAAGGCCAACGTCCGGGCCAAACCCCGCTATCTGCCCGATACGGCCGAAAATCCGGTCGACCTGTTTCCGCGGCTGTGGCTGCCGCTGCTGGAACATCCCGAAATCCGCAGGCTGGGCCGCGCGGCCGAAGACTTCCTGATCCTGCAGACCTGCTACACCCTGTTCAACGACATCGCCGTCCTGGAAACCGACGAGGTCGGGCAGCTTTGTGCCGATCTCGCCCATCGCGACCGGCGGGTGGAAATCCCCATGGCCGTGCGCCAGGTGGCGCTGACCGTCGCGACCGACGAAGCCTATCATGCCTTCGCCGCCCGCGAATATATCGAGCGCATCGCCGGGTTGACCGGGGTCAGGCCCCTGTCGCTGCAGGGGGTGGGCGGGCTGGGCGCGGCGATGAAGGCCGGCCGGGCGGCTGTGCCGGCCGACCATCTCGACGATCTGAATGCGATCATGCTGTGCCTGGCCGAGAACATGCTGACGGCCGAGGTGATGCTGCTGCATCACGAAGCCATTGCCCAGTCGTCCTTCGCCCGCGTGCAGGGCGAACATCTGATGGACGAGGCGCGCCACAACGCGTTCTTCCAGCGCCTGCTGCGCTATTACTGGCAATCCCTGGCGCCCGCGGCGCGGGACGCGGTGGCCCTGGGGCTGGCGGCCTACTACGCCAGGCTGATCGGCAGCGACGATCTGGTCGCCGTCCGGCACCGCGCGGCCTTCGCCGCCATCGGCCTGACCGACGAGGACAAGATTACCGCGATCCTGGGCACGCCGAAGCGCCACGCCCGCCTGGCCGACGCGCCGGTCTGGCAAAACCAGTGCCGCATCCTGGACCAGGCCGGCATGATCACCCATCCGGCGGTGCGGCACAGCCTGGAAAGCGTGGGCATCCTGGCGCCGGCCGGGTAGACTGTCCGCCCCTGCAAACAGCCCGTGAGGCATCCGGCGTGTTCAATTTCGGTTCGTCCTACAGCGGACTTTTCGGCCTGATCGTCCTGATCGCCGACGTTTATGCCATCGTCAAGATCGTGCAGTCGGGCGCCTCGACCGGGTCCAAGGTGATCTGGATCGTCGTCATCCTGCTGCTGCCGGTGCTCGGCTTCATCCTGTGGCTGCTGTTCGGGCCATCGTCCCGACGGTAAACCGTCAGCGCGTCGCGAAGAAACTGGCGGCGGCGATCAGCAGGATGACGATGAACTGGAACAAGACGCGCATCCGCATCAGCCGGTTGGACCAGTTCGCGCCGAACTTGCCACCCCGGAATAGGGCGACGATGCCGACCAGCAGCACAAGAAACGTGATCCCGGTGAACAGCGGGATCAGGATATCGAAAACCTGTTTCATGCCGACAATCTAGGCCTTTGGGGGGTGGCAGCGCCACCCCCCAAATACCCCCGATCAGCCGTTGCGCTGTTCCAGCAGGCGGCGGGCGATGACCTGGGCCTGGATTTCGGCCGCGCCCTCGAAGATGTTGAGGATGCGGGCATCGCACAACACCCGGCTGATCTGATATTCCTCGGCATAGCCGTTGCCGCCGTGGATCTGCAGCGCGTTGTCGGCATTCGACCAGGCGATGCGGGCGGCCAAAAGCTTGGCCATCCCGGCCTCCAGGTCGCAACGTCGCCCGGCATCCTTTTCGCGCGCCGCGAAATGGCTGAGCTGGCGGGCCATCATCACCTCGACCGCCGCCAGGGCCAGCTTGCCATGGACCCGCGGGAACGAGAAGATCGGCTTCTGGAACTGGACCCGGTCCATGGCATAGGCCAGCCCCAGTTCCAGCGCGTTCTGCGCGACACCCAGCGCCCGCGCCGCGGTCTGGATGCGGGCGCTTTCGAAGGTTTCCATCAGCTGCTTGAAACCCTGGCCCTCGACCCCGCCCAGCAGGTTTCCGGCGGGAACCGCGAAATCGTCGAAGCCGATCTCGTATTCCTTCATGCCGCGATAACCCAGCACCTTGATCTCGCCGCCGGACATGCCGGGCGTCGGGAACGGCTGGTCGACCGTGCCGCGCTGCTTGGGGGCCAGCAGCATCGACAGGCCCTTGTAGCCGGGCTGGCCGGCATCGGTGCGGACCAGCAGGGTCATCAGGTCGGCGCGGGCGGCGTGGGTGATCCAGGTCTTGTTGCCGGTCACCTTGTAGACATCGCCGTCACGGGCGGCACGGGTGCGCAGCGAGCCCAGGTCGGAACCGGTATTGGGTTCGGTGAACACCGCCGTCGGCAGGATCTCGCCCGACGCGATCCTGGGCAGCCAGGTCGCCTTCTGGTCGGGCGTGCCGTTGCGCAGGATCAGTTCGCAGGCGATCTCGGCCCGGGTGCCCAGCGAGCCGACGCCGATATAGGCACGGCTCAGTTCCTCGGACACGACGCACATGGCGGTCTTGCCCATGCCGTGGCCGCCGAATTCCTCCGGAATGGTCAGGCCGAACACGCCCAGCTCGGCCATCTCGGCATAGACCTCGAGCGGGATCAGTTCATCACGGACATGCCAGCCATGGGCATGGGGGATCACCTTGGCCTCGGCGAACTTGCGGAAGGTGTCGCGCACCATGCCCAGCGTCTCGTCCAGGCCATGGTCGCCGAAATGGCCCGTGGCGCGCCCGTCGGCCAGGTGGCGGGCGATGGCGCCGCGCACGGCGGGGGTGTTGCCGACCGCGATCAGCCGGGCGACGGCGGCGTCGCCCAGATAGGCCGCGACCGCCTCGGCCGCGATGCCAAGATCGGCGGGCCGCACGATTTCCGACTGGCTCATCGCCAGGCCGTGGCCCAGCTGGGCCAGGTATTCGCCGAAACCGCAGCGCAGGATCAGCGTCTCCAGCTCGGTCAGCCGGCCCTCGCCCTGCAGGGCACGGGCCCAGGCCAGGGTCTGGCGCAGGGTTTCGACATAGGTCGCGGCCCAGGCCAGGCCGTGTGCGGCCGACTGTTCCTGTTCCAGGATGCGCGCATCGATCGTGCCGTCGCGACCGCGGACCATTTCGGCGACCGCGGCGGTGCCGGCGGCCAGCAGCCGGTCGGCGGCGGCCAGGCCCTGTTCGGCCAGGGTGAACAACTCGGCGGCGTCCAGGACGTCGGGGGCGGCGGCGATCGGCGCGTGCATGCTCATCGGCGGTATCTCAATGATCTGAAAAATTCATGCGGACATGAAAAACCCCGGCCGAGACGGGCTCGGCCGGGGTGGCAGCGGGATCAGCCCCGGTTCTGCTCGATGACGTCCTCGAGCGTGCGGGCACCGGGGAACCTGGAATTGACCAGCACCGCCATGTTGCCGGGCTTGTGCTGGTTCTTCCACATCTTCGTATGGGCGCGGGGAATCTCGTCCCAGGCCAGGACTTCGGACATGCAGGGATCGATGCGCCGCTCGATCACCAGCTGGTTGGCCTGGCTGGCCTGCAGCAGATTGGCGAAATGGCTGCCCTGGATGCGCTTCTGGCGCATCCACACGAAACGGGCGTCCATGGTCAGGTTATAGCCGGTCGTACCGGCGCAGAACACCACCATGCCGCCGCGCTTGACCACGAAGCACGAGACGGGGAAGGTCTGTTCGCCGGGATGTTCGAAGACGATGTCGACGTCGTTGCCCTTGCCGGTGACGTCCCAGATCGCCTTGCCGAATTCACGGCACTTCTTCATGTAGTCGCCATAGACCGCGGCGTCCTGCACCGGGGGCAACTGGCCCCAGCAGTTGAACTTGTTGCGGTTGATGACGCCCTTGGCGCCCAGGCTCATGACGAAGTCGGTCTTGGTCTCGTCGGAGATCACGCCGATGGCGTTGGCGCCGGCCGTCGCGATCAGCTGGATGGCCATCGACCCCAGGCCGCCGGCGGCACCCCAGACCAGCACGTTCTGGCCGGGCCGCAGGATATGCGGGCGATGGCCGAACAGCATGCGGTAGGCGGTGGCAAGCGTCAGGGTATAGCAGGCGCTTTCTTCCCAGGTCAGGTGCAGCGGTCGCTTCATCAGCTGGCGCCCCTGGACGCGGCAGAACTGGGCAAACGAACCGTCGGGGGTTTCGTAACCCCAGATGCGCTGCGACGACGAATTCATCGGGTCGCCGCCGTTGCATTCCTCGTCGTCGCCGTCATCCTGGTTGCAGTGGACGACGACTTCGTCGCCGACCTTCCAGCGCTTCACGCGGCTGCCCACCGCCCAGATGATGCCCGAGGCATCCGAGCCGGCGATGTGGAACGGCGCCTTGTGCACGTCGAAGGGCGAGATGGGAATCCCCAAGCCCGCCCAGATGCCGTTGTAGTTGACGCCGGCGGCCATCACCAGGACCAGCACCTCGTCCGGATCCAGCGTCGGGGTGGCGACGACCTCGTGCTGCATCGATTGCTCGGGCGGGCCGTGGCGGTCGCGGCGGATGACCCAGGCGTGCATCTGCTTGGGCACATGGCCCAGCGGCGGAATTTCGCCGATGTCGTAGAGGTCCTTGAGAACGGTGTCGGGCCCGGCCGATGCGGGCGCGTCGGCCGCAGGCTGGCCGGCGGTTGCTTGGGGACGCAAAGGGGTCACGTTCGCGGTTTCGCTTTGTGCCATCACTCTCTCCTCGGCCACTCCTGACGACGGCCCCCGGACTGGCTTGGGGGCCATGCAGATCCCTGGTTGTCGCCTCCGCCGCCGGCGTTGGATCGCCGTGCGGCCAGGCAGTTCTTGACGCTACCCGTCTTGCCACGACCGTGAAGTGGCGCCACGATCGATCCTGACGATGATCCGACGGCTTCTTCGCGGCTGCAAGAAAGTTTTGCAGCGCAGCGATGGTTAGTATATTTCTGTGCCCGCTGGCAAGACGTAATTTTTGGTCGACAATCACCCGACAGGACGGAACTTTGTTATGAACCGCCCCAATCCGACACAGAACGGTAACGCCGCTATTCGCGAACGCGATAAGCCCTGGCTGTTCCGGACCTATTCGGGCCATTCCTCGGCCAAGGCGTCGAACGCGCTGTACCGGACCAATCTGACCCGCGGCCAGACCGGCCTGTCGGTGGCCTTCGACCTGCCGACCCAGACCGGTTACGACAGCGACCATGTCCTGGCCCGCGGCGAAGTCGGCAAGGTCGGCGTGCCGATCAGCCACCTGGGCGACATGCGCACGCTGTTCGACGGCATCCCGCTGGGACAGATGAACACCTCGATGACGATCAACGCGACGGCGCCCTGGCTGCTGTCGCTGTATATCGCCGCCGCCGAGGAACAGGGTGTCGACCGCGCGGTCCTGCAGGGCACGACCCAGAACGACATCATCAAGGAATACCTGTCGCGCGGCACCCACATCTTCCCGCCGGGGCCCAGCCTGAAACTGACGACGGACGTGATCAGTTTCACCTATCGCGAGATTCCGAAGTGGAATCCGGTGAACATCTGTTCCTATCACCTGCAGGAAGCCGGGGCGACGCCGGTCCAGGAACTGGCCTTCGCCCTGGCCAATTCGATCGCGGTGCTGGACGCGGTCAAGGCGTCGGGCCAGGTACCGGCGGCCGAGTTCGGCCAGGTGGTCGGGCGCATCTCGTTCTTCGTCAATGCCGGCATCCGCTTCCTGACCGAGGTGTGCAAGATGCGCGCCTTCGCCGAGATGTGGGAGGCGCTGTGCCATGACCGCTACGGCATCACCGATCCCAAGCAGACGCTGTTCCGCTATGGCGTGCAGGTCAACAGCCTGGGCCTGACCGAGCAGCAGCCGGAAAACAATGTCTATCGCATCCTGATCGAGATGCTGGCCGTCACCCTGTCCAAGAAGGCGCGTGCCCGCGCGGTGCAGTTGCCGGCCTGGAACGAGGCGCTGGGCCTGCCCCGCCCGTTCGACCAGCAATGGTCGCTGCGGCTGCAGCAGATCGTCGCCTATGAAACCGACCTCTTGGAATTCGACGACATCTTCGACGGCAACCCGGCGATCGCGGCCAAGGTGGCCGAGCTGAAGGCCGGGGCCGAGGCCGAACTGGCGCGCATCGCCGCGCTGGGCGGTGCGGTCGCGGCGGTCGAATCCGGCTACATGAAGGAATCGCTGGTCGAATCGAACGCCCAGCGCCTGCGCCAGATCGAGGCCGGCACGATGACCGTGGTCGGCGTCAACAAGTTCACCGAAAGCACGCCGTCGCCGCTGGTATCGTCCGACGACGGCGGCATCCTGGTGGTGGACGAAAAGGCCGAGGCCGAGCAGATCGCCAACCTCCAGGCCTGGCGCGACACGAGGGACGGCGCCAGGGTCGAGGCGGCGCTGAAGGACCTGCGCGAAGCGGCGCAGGAAAACCGCAACCTGATGCCGGTCTCGATCGCGGCGGCCAAGGCCGGTGTCACGACCGGTGAATGGGCCGAGACGCTGCGCCGCGTCTATGGCGAATATCGCGCGCCCACCGGCATCGCCGGCGCGGCCGCGGCAGCCGACGGGCCCGAGATGGCCGCGTTGCGCGCCCAGGCGGCCGAGGTGGCCAAGCGCCTGGGCCGGCCGGTCAAGCTGTTGATCGGCAAGCCCGGGCTGGACGGCCATTCCAACGGCGCCGAGCAGATCGCGGTCAAGGCCCGCGACTGCGGCATGGAAGTGGTCTACGAAGGCATCCGCCTGACACCCGAACAGATCGTCAATGCCGCGCTGGAAGAAGGTGTCCACCTGGTCGGGCTGTCGATCCTGTCGGGCAGCCACGTGCCGCTGGCGACCGAGGTGATCGAGCGCATGAACAAGGCGGGCCTGAACGATATTCCCGTCATCGTCGGCGGCATCATCCCGCCCGAGGACGCGCGGCGCCTGAAGGCCGGCGGCATCACGGCGGTCTATACCCCCAAGGATTACGACCTGTCGGCGATCATGAAGGACATACTTGGCCTGATCGACACGCGCTTCGGCGAGGCCGCCTAGGGTTTATCGACCCGGTACCAGATGTCGGCGCGATAGCCGCGGCGGTCCAGCGTAGCATTGGCCTTGCCCCGCACCGCCCGGCCATTGCTGCAGGACCAGTCGTAGATCGTGTCGTGGCCGGTGGCGAAGGCCGGCACGAAATCGCTGTTCGGGTTATCCTTGCACCAGTTCTCGGCGCCGGTATTCGTCGTCGCCCGGTCGGCCTTGGTGGCGCAGGGCAGGTTCGCCCCGACCGAACAGACCCAGACCGCCTGGTCCATGCAGCGCCAGTACAGCCCGGCCGGCGGCAGTTTCGCGCTGGCGGCCAGGCCCATCGCCTTGGGGATCAGCGGCACAAGCATCGCCGGCACCGGGTTGGGCCGGAAACTGCCCGACGGTTCGTCGACCGTGCCGTTGGCCGCGCAATAGGCGAAGGGATCTTCGCCCTGCTTGAGGCCGGCGGCCTGGGCCGGGCCGGCAAGGGTTGCGGCCAGCAGCAGCGTGCAGGCGATGTGACGGACATTCATGACTGACACCTCAGGTCCAGATCGCGATGGGCAGGCCGTGAGTATCACGGCCCGGCTGATCGGGATGTGACGACGCCGTCCCATAATAAAGCCTGCGGGCGACGGTTGCGCAGGCCAAAGCATCCAGCATGTCGTCGACGGCGGCGCCGCGCGGTGCCTGGTCCGGCGCCACCAGCCCCACGGCTGCCAGCAGGGCGCGGCGGGCCGCAGCGCCATCGGGCGTCTTCTTGGGCGGGGGCGGCAGGCCGCCGTTCATGCGACAGAACGCCAGTTCGGGATGGCTTTCGAAGACGCGGGCCTGCGCGGCCGGATCGGCGCGCAAGGCAATGTCGACCTCGCGGATGCGCGGCATGATGTTGAACAGCTGGCGCGACAGGGCCCGCGGCGGGTCGGATGTCGCCCGGGCGATGCGGCAGGCCCCGGTATAATCATCTTCATAGACCGCCGCCCGCGACGGCACCGAGAAGACCGACGACGCCCGCCCCGGCAGCATGCGGCGCACCAGCACCTCGGGGCCACGGCCGCCTGCCCCGACCCGGTCGGGCAGGCCTATCGGCATGTCGACGGCGATGATCGCGGGCGCCTCGGGCGCGGCCAGCACCGCGGCGAAATGCGGCACCACACGGATCGTCACCTCGTCGCCCGCCAGGCGCACCAGCCCGATGATCCAGCCGGCACGGCAACCGTCGACGCCGGCCAGCCAGGTCACAGCCACGTCACCATCCGCGGAAGCGCGGCCATTCCGCGCGCACGCCGTCCGGCCCGACCACATGATAGCGGTCGTGCTGGGCGCCGGTGGCGCAGGCGTGGTTGGGCAGGATGCGCAGCAGCGTGCCGACGGGCAATTCAGGCACATCGCCGGCCGTGCCGGGCCGGCGCGCGACGATGCCGTGTTCCTGGTTGGCGTCGACGACGATCAGGTCGTCGAGCGGCCGGCCGGCGGCGTCGCAGACCAGGCCATAACCCTGATCGACCGCCTGTTTTGCCGTGCCGCGGTCGCGCGACATCGCCATCCACCCGGCATCGACGATGATCCAGCCCTTGTCGCGGCGATGGCCGATCACAGTGGTCAGCACCGACAGGGCGATGTCGTCGGTCGAACAGACGCCGATCCCGGCCATGACCAGGTCGAAGAAGACGAACACGCCCGCGCGCACCTCGGTCACGCCGGTCAGGTCGCGGGCGAAATGGGCCGTGGGGGTCGACCCGACGCTGACCACGGGGCAAGGCAGCCCCGCCTGGCGCAGCACGGCCGCGGCGGCGACCGCGCCGGCGCGTTCCTGTTCGGCGCAGGCCTCCAGCGCGGCAACGCCGCGGGCGGCATAGCTGTCGCCGGCATGGGTCAGCACGCCGCGCAAGGTCGCCCCGCCGTCGACCAGCGTGCGGCCGACGGCCAGGATCGCCTCGGCCTCGTCCGGCCGCAGGCCCGACCGGTGGCCGTCGCAGTCGATTTCGATCAGCGCCGGGATCGCCGCGCCGGTGGCGGCGACCGCCCGGGCCTGGTCGACCGAATCGAGGACCACGGCCAGGTCGACGCCCTGGGCCCGCAGGGCCAGCACGCGGTCCAGCTTGGCCGGCGCGATGCCGACGCCATAGACCAGGTCGCGCACGCCGCCCGCGGCGAATTCCTCGGCCTCCCGCAGGGTCGAGACCGTCGCCGGTCCGTCGGTCAGGCGGCGGGCGACGTCGAGCGACTTGGCGGTCTTCAGATGCGGCCGCAACGCCACCCCCATCGGCGCCAGGCGGCTGCGCAGCCGGGCGATATTGGCGGTCATCCGGTCTTCTTCCAGCAGCAGGCAGGGGGTCGGCAGCGCGCTCGGATCGGGGGTCATCGTCGTTTCCAGGTGATTGCCGGCGCGATCAAACCCCACCGCCGCCGCGGGGGCAAGGCCGCGCGCTTGACGGCCGGGCGGCTTCGTGGCTGAAAGGCGCGATGTCATACGGTGATGCCAATCTGGCCAACTGGGACGATCGTGCCGCCATCCATCTGCGCGACGCGACCGGCTTTTATCGCCTGGATGCCTTCCGTGCCGGCGAAGACATGCTGAACCCGATCGAGGCGGCCGAGATCGGCGACGTCGCCGGGCGCCGGCTGGTCCATCTGCAATGCCATTTCGGGCTGGACAGTTTGAGCCTCGCCCGCCGCGGCGCCACGGTCACCGGCATCGATTTCTCGGGCGTCGCCATCGACGGCGCCCGGAAACTGACTGCTGAAACCGGGCTGGACGCGCATTTCGTGCAGGGCGACGTGCTGGCGGCACGCGATCTGGTCGATGGGCAGTTCGACATCGCCTATACCACCTGGGGCACGATCATCTGGCTGGCCGACATCAGGCGCTGGGCGGCCACCGCCGCATCGCTGCTGGCGCCGGGCGGGTTCCTTTATATCGCCGACGCCCACCCCACCGCATTGGGGTTCGAACAGTCCGGCGACGATCTGGTTCTGGCCCATCCCTGGCGCACGCCGGCCGAACGGCCGCTGGTCTTCGACGGACCCGAGACCTATACCGGCGATACCACCCCGCTGGCCCATCCGCGCACCTATGAGTGGCAGCATCCGCTGTCGGCCATCATCGGCGGGCTGCTGGATGCCGGGCTGCGGCTCGATTTCCTGCACGAGCACGAGGAAGTGCCCTGGCAGATCTACCCGCTGGCGGTGCCGGCGGGGCGCGGCATGTATCGCCTGCCCGACCGCATCCCGGCGATACCGCTGGCCTTTTCGCTCAAGGCGGTGCGCCCCTGATGGCGCCCAAGCGCACGACCCGGCGGGCCAAGGCCCCCGCACCCGCCCGCGCCTCGGGCCAGGTTCAGTCCCTGACCCGCGCCCTGGCGATCCTGGGCGCCGTCGCCGAAAGCCACGAGGGCATGGCCCTGACCGACATCGCCGAGGTGGTCGGGCTGGCGCCATCGACCACCCATCGCCTGCTGACGACGCTGGAGGCCGAGCGGTTCATGCGCTTCGACGCCCAGGCCCGGCTGTGGCAGATCGGCATCCGCGCCTTCACCGTCGGCAATGCCTTCACCCGCACCCGCGACATCGTCGCCATCGCCCGGCCGGCGATGCGGCGGCTGATGGAGGACAGCGGCGAGACCGTGAACCTGTATGTCGAGGAGGATGGCGAGGCGATCTGCATGGGCCAGGTCGAATCGCGCCAGATGATGCGGGCGATCGCCCGGCCCGGCGGCCGGGTCAAGCTGCATTGTTCGGGGGCGGGCAAGGCGATGCTGGCCCATATGCGCGACGACGAGCTCAGCCGCATCCTGCAGGCCCATGGCCTGCCCCGCGTCACCGACAAGACACTGGATACGCCCCGCCGGCTGCGCGCCGACCTGGCGGCGGTGCGCGAACGCCGGTTCGCGATCGACGACGAGGAACACGAAATCGGTCTGCGCTGCATCGCCGCGGCGATCGTCGACGAACATGGCCGGCCGGTCGCCGCCGTGTCGCTGTCGGGCCCGACCGCGCGGCTGACCGACGACGAGGTCGCGAAACTGGGGCCGATGGTGGCCCGCGCCGCGGCCGCGATCTCGGCCGCCTACGGCTGAACCGTCAGGATTCGACGCGGTTGCGGCCGCCGTTCTTGGCCCGGTACAGCGCGTCGTCGGCCCGGTTCAGGATGATCGACGCCGCGGTGTCGCCGGGCAGGATCTCGGTGATGCCGATGCTGGCGGTCAGGGCCAGCATGGTTTCGCCCAGATCGGCGGGGGTTGCGGCGATGCGGGCGCGCAGCCGCTCGGCCGCGGCCAGGGCCGCGCCGCGCTCGGCCGCCGGCAGGCAGATCGCGAATTCCTCGCCCCCCAGCCGGCCGACGAAATCGGACGGCCGCATCGTCGACACGCACAGCCGGGCGATATGCTTCAGCGCGATGTCGCCGGCGGCGTGGCCATGGGTATCGTTGACCTTCTTGAAATGGTCGATATCGAGCATCGCCAGGGCCAGCGGGTGGTTGTGGCGGCGGGCGCGGCCGATCTCGGCGTCCAGCTGCTCGATGAAGCGGCGGCGGTTGTAGACCTGGGTCAGGTCGTCGATCATCGCCATGCGGAACAGCTGTTCGTTGGCCTTGATCAGGGCCAGGGCGCCGGTACGGATCTTCAACAGGGTCCGGGCCCGCGCGATCAGTTCCATCTGGTCGATGGGCGAGCGCAGGAAGTCGTTGGCGCCAGCCTGCAGCGCGTCGTAAAGCACCTGCTTTTCGTTGGTCGAGGTGACCATCAGCACCGGCACATGTTCGGCCTGCGGCAAGTGGCGGAACCGGCGCACGAACTCGATGCCGTCGATCCCGGGCATCATGTAGTCGATGATGACCAGGTCCGGGGTGTTGTTCTCGCACCACAGCAGGGCCGCATGCGGGTCGCTGAAGGGATGGGTGACGACGCCCTCGATCTCTTCGACGCAGATCTGGATATGCGTCAGCTTGGTCCGAGAATCGTCAACGATGATGATGTTCATAACCCGCCGCTGTCCCGCGCCGTCGATTTTTTTGGTGCCGAGCCCTGCATGTGCTTGGAAAACGCGGGAATGTCCACGCTCCTGGCGCGAGTCTGATGAAAACTTACGGTGCGCGGTACTTCGGTGACACGGCAGTGACAGATCACTGCGCAAATCCTGTGCGAAAGGTCATGAGACGGCGGCAACCGGCTGCCGTTTCATTAGCGGATCAGGACGGCGGAGGCCGGCCGGCCCCCGCCAACCCGATTCGTCAGCCGGCCTTGGGCAGGCGCGCAGTGACCTCGATCTCGACCCGCATATGCGGTTTGACCAGTTGGGCGAAGACGGTGGTGTTGGCCGGCCGCGCCGGATAGCAATGACGGCGGATGATCGGCAGGATGCGGTCGAATTCCTCCTCGCTGGTGCAGTAGATGCGGATCTGCACCATGTTTTCGAAACTGGTGCCGGCCTGTTCCAGCGCCCAGCCGATATTGCGGAAGCAGTTCTCGCACTGGCCTTCGACATCGGGCGGATAGGTGCCATCGGGGTTGAAGCCCGTCGTGCCTGAGACCAGGACCCAGCCGTCCAGCACGACGGCACGGGCATAACCGGCGTTCTCCTCGAACACCGAACCGGTGAAGATGCGTTCTCCGATCACTGATGACCTCCTTGTCGGGTTATCGGATGTGAAGCCTGCCGCTGGCGGCCAGTACGGCGCTGCCGCGCAATTCGGCGCCTTCGGGTGAAATGCCGACCGCCAGCCGGCTGGGCCGGCCCATGGCGACGCCCTGGCGGACCACGACCTCGGTCCCCCACGGCGCCAGGCCACGGCGGCCCAGATGCCAGGCCAGGGGGCCGGCGGCACTGCCGGTCGCCGGATCCTCGAGGATGCCGACGGTCGGGTTGAAGAAACGGGCATAGGCCGCCTCGGGGCCTTCGAGGCTGTAGAGATAACAGCCCTGCGCCGCGGCAACCCGCAATTGGCCCTGCAGCGCCCGGGCATCGGGCACGGCGCGATCGACCGCGGCACGACCGGCGATCTCGACCAGCAGATGGGGCGATCCGGCCGAAATCGTCAGCGCCTCGCCCACCAGGTCGGCCGGCACCAGGCCCAACGCGGCGGCCAGCGCGGCGCGATCGCCATGGCCGCCGGCCACGGCGGGCGCCTTCTGCACCATGCCCACGGTGCCGTCGGCCGCGATCGTCACCGGCAGGACGTCGTTGCCGAGTTGCTGGTGCAGGCGCAATCCGCGACCGATATCGCCCAGCCGGCCGCTTGCCGCCAGCCACCACCACGCGCCCAGTGCATTGTGGCCGGCCCCGAACACTTCCGCCGCCCCCGGTGTGAACGACCGCAGGCGGTGATCGGCACCGGCCCGTTCCGGGCGCAGCAGGAACGTCGTCTCCGACAGGTTGAATTCGGCGGCTATTCGGGCCATCAGCCCGGCATCGAGACCGTCGGCATCCGGCACCACGGCCAACGGGTTGCCGTGCAACGGCGCCTCGGCAAAGACGTCGACGATGAAATAGGGAATGCCGGATGCCATGGCCGCCTCGGGGGATGCAACGTGGTGATGCGCGATCCTGGCCCGGGGATGGCCGGGCGGCAAACGACCAGTTCTCAAACCCGTTGAGATTTTCTCAAGGCCCCAGGCGCCACTGCCGCGGTGTCATGGCAAAGCGCTGGCGGAAGCATTTGTTGAAATGCGACAGGTCGTTGAAGCCCCAGCGATAGGCGATCTCGGCGATGCCCGACCCCGCCTGGTCGGGGGCCCGCAGGGTGGCGGCGCAGGCGTCGAGGCGGGCGGCCAGCAGCCAGCGGCCGAAGCTTTGATCCAGCCGGGCGAAACGCGAGTGCACCGTACGCAGCGAAATGCCGAAATGATCGGCGACACGCTGCGGCGAAAGCTCCGGGTCGGCCAGGTTGCGGCGGCAGAAGGCAACGATCGCCGCCGTCTGCGCCTCGGGGTTCGCCTCGGCCCCTTCGGCGCCGCCCGTGGCCAGCGCCAGCAGGTTGCACAGATTGTCGGCAAGCATGCCGGCCGCCGCCTCGTTCAACGCCGCGCCATGGTCGGCCATGTGGCACAGATGGGCGCGGGCCAGGTCGGCATAGACCGCCTGGGCCCCGATGCGCCGGCCGGGCGCCCGGCGCAACCAGGGGGCACGCGCCTCCAGCATGCGGCGCGGCACCACGGCGACGACACGGCTGACCTCGGCCGGAAAGGCGATGCGGAACGGGCGCTGGCCGTCGATCACCGCGATCTCGCCGGGATCCAGCGGGAAGTCGGCGCCTTCCTGGGTGATGCGGCTTTGCCCGCGGCGCTGCAGGCTGATCAGGTAATGGTCGGCCGGGGCACGGGCCAGCAGGTGCCGGCTGCGTTCGATCTCGTGGCTGGAGGAATCGAAGGCGGCAACGCGCAGGCCGCCGAAATCGGCGCCCGAGATCGAGCCGCGAAAGCCCCCGTCGCGCCCATGGGTCGCGACATTGAGGACGGCCTGGCACACCACCTCGCGCCAATAGGCGAACCCCTCGCCCGGCATCACCGTATCCGTCGTCCAGGTTCCCACCGCGCCCCCCAACAGCCAGCGTACCCAGCCGTCACGATACATCGCTTTGCGCCCTTGACCAATTCGCTTGCGCGCCAGCCCAAGATCGGCCGGGGCCAAGGGCCTTAGGCTTTCCGTCGACAGGGTAGACATCGACGAGTAGCGGCAATGCGGACAAATTTCACGCCGGCGCAGCTGGCCGACCCGGCCATCGCCGAGGCCAACGACATCCTGCAGACCTGTGTGCATTACGGGTTCTGCACCAATACCTGCCCGACCTATGTGCTGACCCGGGACGAAAACGATTCCCCGCGCGGCCGCATCGACCTGATCCGCGGCATGCTGGAACGCGGTGGCGCGCCGCAAGCGCGCGAGGTGCACCACCTGGACCGCTGCCTGTCCTGCCTGTCCTGCATGACCACCTGTGCGGTCAAGGTCGATTATGTCCATCTGATCGACCGGGCACGCAGCCATATCGAGGCGAATTACCGGCGGCCCTGGGCCGACCGGATGATACGGGCGATGCTGGCCACCGTGCTGCCCCGGCCGCGGCTGTTCCTGGCCGCGATGCAACTGGGCCGCCTGGCCCGCGGTTTGTCGGGCCTGCTGCCGGCGCGCCTGCGCCCGCTGCTGGCGATGATGCCCGAACTGCATCCCGACATCCTGGTGCCGCAGGTCTTCAAGGCCGAAGGCACGCGCCGCGGCCGCGTCGCCCTGCTGGCCGGCTGCGCCCAGCAGGCGCTGGACGGGCGGATCAACGCGGCGACCATCCGCGTGCTGCAGCGTCATGGATACGACGTGATCATCGCCGACGGCGCGGGCTGCTGCGGGTCGCTGACCCTGCATATGGGACGCGAGGCGCAAGGGGCGGCCGCCGCCCGTCGCAATGTCGCCGCCTGGATGCGCGAGATGCGCGGCGACGGCCTGGATGCCGTCATCGTCAATGCCTCGGGCTGCGGCACCACGGTCAAGGATTACGGCCATCTGCTGGGCGGCGACGACGATGCCCGGACCATCGGCGGCCTGGCCCGCGACGTGACCGAATTCCTGGCGGGCAGCACGATCAAGCCCGTCGGCGTGCCTGCCCTGACCGTCGCCTATCACGATCCCTGCTCGATGCAGCATGGCCAGCGTGTGACCCGACAGCCGCGCGAGTTGCTGCGATCGGCGGGTTTCCGGGTGGTCGACGTGCCCGAGAAGCATTTCTGCTGCGGTTCGGCCGGCACCTACAACCTGCTGCAGCCCGAAATGGCCGAGGCACTGGGCCGGCGCAAGGCCGCCCATATCGACAGCACCGAGGCCGACGTGATCGCGACCGGCAATATCGGCTGCATGGTGCAGATCGGCCGGTACGCCGGCCGGCCGATCGTGCACACCGCCGAACTGCTGGACTGGGCGACCGGCGGCCCCTGCCCCGCCGCGCTGGCCGGCATGACACCGCGACGTCCGGCCCCCGAACCCGAAACCGCCGCCCTGCCTGTCGCGGCCGACACCGATACCGGGATCTGGTGATCCCAATACCTGCAATGACGAGGAAATGATGTCCCAGACAGACGCCTTCCTGGCCGAGATCACCGCGGCACTGGGTGCCGAGGCGGTCAATCGCAGCGACGAGACCATCGCCCGTTATGGCGAGAACACGATGCCCGGCGGCGACCGCCCGCCGGCCGCCGTGCTCTATCCCGGTTCGACCGGCGACGTGCAGGTGATCGTGCGGGCCGCCAACCGCCACCGCGTGGCGCTGTACCCGATCGGCACCGGCAACAATATCGGCCTGGGCAGCCGGTCGGCCAATGCCGGCGGTTTCGTCGTGGTCGATCTGGGCCGGCGGATGAACCGCATCCTCGACATCGACGATCGCCTGGGCTTCGCCGTCGTCGAACCGGGCGTCAGCTATCAGATGCTGCACGACGAACTGGCCCGGCGCGGCGACAAGCTGATGGTCGACGTGACCTCAGGTCCCCCGCAAGGCGGCATCATCGGCAACGCGCTGGACAAGGGCGCGGGCTACACGCCGTATTTCGACCATTTCGGATCGACCTGCGGCATGGAAGTGGTGCTGGGGTCGGGCGACATCCTGCGCACCGGCGACGGCGCGCTGGACCGGCCCGACGCCGCCAACTGGCATGTCTCGAAATATTCGTTCGGGCCGATCCTGGACGGGCTGTTCGCCCAGTCGAACTACGGCATCGTCACCCGCGTCGGCATCTGGCTGATGCCGCGGCCGCCGGCGATCCGGTCGTTCCACTTCACCTTTCCCGACGATGCCGATCTGGGCGAGATCGTCGAATTGTGCCGGCCGCTGAAGCTGTCGAACTATGTGCCGACCCTGTTCCGTGTCGGCAACGACGTCTATCTCTGCGGGTCGGAAAGCGCCAGCCCCGACTACCCCCAGGCATTGACCGAGGAAGGGCGCCGCGCGATGCGGGCCCAGCACGGGCTGGGCGCCTGGACGGTATCGGGCGCGTTCTACGGCCCGTCCGACGCCGCCTTGGAACCCCAGATCGAACGGATGCGGGCGCATTTCGGCCGGTCGGGCAAGGCGCGCTACATCCCGCATGACGACGCCGCGCATATCCCGGCCCTGGAAGTCGCGATCAATTCGTTTTCCGGCCACCCCAGCGTCGGCGAGCTGGGCCTGCTGAAATGGCGGCCGGGCGGGGGCAACACCTGGTTTCTGCCGGGCACGCCGATGGACGGGCGCATCGCCAACCAGGTGCAGGACGTCTGCCGCCGGATCTATGCCGAACACGGCATCGACTACATGGTGATGAACGTCTGCGGCGCGCGTTTCGCCCGCGGCCTGCATGTACTGGCCTTCAACCGCGAGGATCCGGACGAACGCCGCCGCGCCGACGACTGCTATCGCCGCATGGCCGAGGCAGTGGCCGAGCTGGGCATCTTCGTCGGCCGCGCGCCGCTCGATTATCACGACATGCATATGGGCCAGGCGATGCCAGCCTTCCGCCAGGCCTGCGTCGCGATCAAGCAGGCGCTGGACCCCAACGGCGTCATCGCCCCCGGCCGCTACGGCATCGCCTGAACAAACCCGAACAGAGGAGAGCGCGCGCATGAACAAACTTTGCCTGACCACCCTGGCCGCCATGCTGGCGGCGGGGCCTGCCCTGGCCCAGTCGCCGGTCAAGATCGGCATGGTGACGACATTGTCCGGCCCCGGCGGTTACCTGGGCGAAGACATGCGCGACGCCTTCCTGCTGGTGGTCGAACAGGAAGGCGGCAGGCTGGGCGGCATCCCCGTGCAGGTGATGATCGAGGATGACGGGCTGAAACCCGGCACCGCCAAGCAGATCGTCGACAAATACGTCAAGACCGAGAAGGCCAGGATCCTGACCGGCATCATCTTCTCGAACGTGGCGGTCGCGGCCGTGCCCGACGTCGTCGATGCCGGCGCCTTCTATCTGAGCCCCAACGCCGGACCGTCGAACTTCGCCGGCAAGGATTGCCACGAGAATTATTTCGCCACCGCCTGGCAGAACGACAACCCGGCCGAGGCGTCGGGCCAGCAGGCGACGGTGCTGGGCTTCAAGAAGATGGCGATCCTGGCCCCGAACTACCAGGCGGGCAAGGATGTGCTGGCCGGGTTCAAGCGCTACTACAAGGGCGAGATCGTCGCCGAGCTTTACACCAAGCTGGACCAGACCGATTTCTCGGCCGAGATGGCCCAGATCCGCGCGGCCAAGCCCGATGCCGTCTTCCAGTTCCATCCCGGGGGCCTGGGCATCACCTTCATCAAGCAATATGCCCAGTCGGGCCTACGCCAGTCCATCCCCATGGTCGTCTCGGCCCCGTCGCTGGACCTGCGCATCGCCGATGCCGTGGGCGACGCGGCGATGGGCGCGCGCCTGACCGCCCATTGGAACAACGATTTCGACAATGCGTCGAGCAAGGCCTTCGTCGCCGCCTTCCAGGAAAAATACAAGCGCGCGCCGACCTATTACGCAGCCCATGGCTACGACACCGCGCTCCTGATCGCCTCGGCCCTGAAGGCCACGGGCGGCAAGGTCGACGACGACAAGGCGTTCCGCGCCGCGTTGCGCAAGGCCGACTTCGCCTCGGTCCGCGGCAACTTCAAGTTCGGCCGCAACCAGCATCCGGTCCAGGACTGGTACGCCCTGTCGGTGGTCAAGGGCGAGGGTGACAAGCTCGGCTTCAAGACCGGCGGCAAGATCCTGCCCAATCACGGCGACGTCTATGCCGCCGAGTGCAAGATGACCTGGTAGGACCTGCCGGGGCCGGATTCCCCTTGCCCGGCCCCCGCGGCTTTGAGATTTTCTCAAGGCCATGTTGCCTTCGCTGAATGCATTGCGCGCCGCCGAGGCGGTCGGGCGCTGGGGATCGCTGTCCAGGGCCGCGGCCAATCTGGGCGTCAGCCCCAGCGCCGTCAGCCACCAGCTGAAGACGCTGGAGGCGCATATCGGCCGGCCGTTGTTCGATCGCACCGACCAGGGGCTGGTGCCGACCGAGGCGGGGCGGCAGTTGCTGCCCGCGCTGACCCAGGCGTTCCAGGGCCTGACCGACGCGGTCGAGGCGGTCATGCGCCCGGCCCGGGGGGTGCTGACCGTCAGTTGCGGCCTGGCCTTTGCCGCCCGGTTCCTGGTACCCCGCCTGACCGGCTGGGCGGCCCGCCATCCCGATATCGAAATCCGGCTGGTGACGACCAATCGCCTGGTCGATTTCGACCGCGACGACATCGACGTCGCGGTGCGGTTCGGTACCGGCGACTGGCCCGGCCTGCGCGCCGAATGCCTGGCGCCGCAACCCTTCCAACCGGTCTGCAGCCCGGCGGTGGCCAAGGCGCTGCGCCAGCCCCGCGCCCGGGCCAAGGTCGCGCTGATCGAGGACGCATTGAGCCTGGTCGGCTGGGCACAATGGGCCGCGGCGACCGGCGCGCTCGACATCACCGGGCGGCCGCTGCACCGCCTGCCCGATGCCGCCCTGGCCTACGAGGCGGCGATGGCCGGCCAGGGATTGTGGCTGGGCTGGCCGGTCCTTTACGCCGACGCGCTGGCCGACGGCCGGCTGGTGGCGCCGTTCGACGCGCCCTACGACGCGGGCATCGGCTATTGGCTGGCCACGACGCCGGTGCGGTCTCGCCGGCCCCAGGTGCGCCGGTTCCGCGACTGGCTGGCCGGGGCGCTGGAACCGGCGGGGAAAAGGGACGTTCAGCGGCGATGAAGCTGTATTACATGGGCCAGACCCGGGCGACGCGGCCGCGCTGGCTGCTGGAAGAGATCGGCGCCGATTACGACCTGGTCGAACTCGACGACGACCGGCGCGACGAATGGCTGCCGGCCTATCGCCAGGTCCATCCGCTGGGCCGCATCCCCGCCTTCGAGGACGAGGGGCGCATCGTCATCGAATCATCGGCGATCTGCCTGCATCTGGCCGACAAGTTCCCCGAGGCCGGTCTGGCGCCGCCGCCGGGCAGCATCGACCGCGCGACCTATTACCAATGGGCATTCTACGTGATGACCGAGATCGAGCCGCCGCTCGACCTCGTGTCGATGCACGAGGTCGAACTGCCGCCCGAGGAACGGGTACCGGCGGTCCTCCCGTGGGCTCGCCAGCGCTTCCATGAAGCGGCCGGGATCGCCGACCGGCACCTGGCCGATCGCGACCATCTGCTGGACGGCGGGTTTTCCGCCGTCGACGTCATGCTGGTCTGCATGCTGGCCTGGGCCGGGCGGCGCGACCTGCTTAGCCCGCATGCCAATCTGCGCCGCTATGCCGAACGGCTGATGGCGCGGCCCGCCGCACGGCAGGCCTTTGCCGCCGACCAGCCGTCCTAATCGGCGTAGCTGATCCGCAACTCGCGTTTCAGCAGCTTGCCGGCCGTGTTGCGCGGCAGGGTTTCGGCAAAGATCACCCGCTTGGGCAGCTTGAACGGCGCCAGGCGCTGACGGGCATGGTCGATCAGGCCGGTTTCGTCGGGCGCATGGCCCGGCCGCAGCACCACGATCGCCGTCACCGCCTCGATCCACTTCGGATCGGGCAGGCCGACCACTGCGACTTCGGACACCGAGGGGTGGCTGAACAGGGCTTCCTCGACCTCGCGGCTGGCGACGACCACGCCACCGGTCTTGATGATGTCCTTGACCCGGTCGACGACGAACAGATAGCCCTGGTCGTCGAGATAGCCGACATCGCCGGAATGGAACCAGTCGCCGGCAAAGGCTTCGACCGTTTCCTCGGGCTTGTTCCAGTAGCCCAGCAGCAATTGCGGCGAACGGTGCACGATTTCGCCATGCGTGCCCGGCGCCACGTCGCGCATCTCGGTATCGACCACACGGGTCTCGACGTTCAGGACCGGGCGGCCGGCTGATGCCGGGCGTTCGTCATGTTCTTCGGGCCGCAGGACGGTGGCCAGGGGGCCGATCTCGCTCTGGCCATAGCAGTTGAAGGCCCGCACGCCGGGCAGGCGGCGGCGCAATTCCTGCAGCACCGGGACCGGCATGATCGAGGCGCCGTAATAGATGTTGCGCAGGCTGCCCAGGTTGCGCCGGTCGAAATCGGCATGGCGCAGCAGGCTGATCCACACCGTCGGCGGGGCGAAGAACGAGGTGATGCCGCGCTCCTCGATCAGCCCCAGGCAGATATCGGGCACCGGCGATTCGATCAGCGTGGTAACCGCACCCACCAACAGATGCGGCATCAGGAAGACGTGCATCTGGGCCGAATGATACAGCGGCAGCGCGGCCAGCGAGCGGTCGGCCAGCGACAGCTCGCAATCGACCAGGCAGGACGCATATTCGGCCAGCAGCGCCCGGTGGGTCATCATCGCCCCCTTGGGGGCCGCCGTGGTGCCCGAGGTATAGAGGAGCTGAGCCAGATCGTTTTCGTCGAGATCGACCGGGCCGATGCGCGCCGCGCCCTCGTCCGACGCCACCGCCAGCACGTCGATGGCGCCGCCGGCGCCGCTGAACCAGCCGACCGCCAGATCGGCCGTGCCCAGGTCGTCCACCGCCGCCTTCAACCCGGTATCGGCCAGCAGGGCGCGGGCGCCCGACTGTTCGACAATGTAGCGCAACTCGGTCGCGGTCAGGGCGTAATTGGCCGGGACATGCACCAGCCCTGCGCGCACGCAACCCAGCCAGGCCAGCAGATAGGCGTCGGAATTGCGGCCATAGGCCACCACCCGGTCGCCCTTGGCCAGCCCGAGGCCCCGCAACGCCGCGGCCACCCGGTCGGCGGCGGCATCGAGGGCTGCATAGGTCCAGCGCCGGTCGCCGAACGACAGCGCCTCGCGCATGGCATGCTTGGCGGCGGCACGGCGGAAGGCATCGCCGATGGTGTTGCGGGCGGCCAGGGCCTGGGCTGTCATGCGTTCCTCCGACGGGCGTTTCGTTCCCCAAGCGATAGCGCGTCCGCCGCGCCGGCTCCACCGCTTTTTTCACGGGCGTCCCCAGGCTTATTTTCCTGGAACCACGGCCCGGCCATGACGTTGGCCCCGCATGCAACCGAACCCTCGTTTCATCCGATGACGACCGAACTGATCGGCTGGCTGGCCGCCGCGATCCTGCTGGCAACCGTGGGCCGCCAGGTCTATGCCCAGTGGCGCAGCGGCAGCGTCGAGGGGGTGTCGAAATGGCTGTTCATCGGCCAGATCGCCGCCTCGACCGCGTTCATCGTCTATTCCTGGCTGGTCGACAACTGGGTGTTCGTGTCGACCAACACCCTGATGCTGATCACAGCGATTACCGGCCAGCTGATCTATCTGCGTAATCGCCGTCACGCCAGCGGCACGGCGGCGAAATAAACCCTTGAACCTACAGCGGCTGTAGGTTGCAGCCTGGGGTCCACGAAAGATCGTTTTGCGTGGAGATTCGCCGTGTCCCAGACCCTGCAAACCCCCGACCGCCTGCAATTCGCCGTCAGCGGCATGGATTGCCCCAGCTGCGTCGCCAAGCTGGAAACCGCGCTGGGCCGCATGCCCGGCATTTCCGATGTGTCGGTCAATTTCACCGGCGGCACGCTGAGCCTGACGGCCGCGGCCCCGGAGGAGGCGCGGGCCAGCGTGCCGAACTGGATCGGGGCCCTGGGGTTCGCCGCCCGTCCGCTGGAGGATGACGCGCCTGTCGCGCCTGCCGACGACACCCCCTGGTGGAAAACCGGCAAGGGCCGGCTGGTCGTCGCGACCGGCGTGCTGACCGGGCTGGCCTTCGTCGTCTCGTTCCTGGATCCGGCCCTGGCCCAGTGGCCCTATGTCGCCGCCGCCCTGCTGGGGCTGGTGCCGTTCGGCCGGCGCGCGGTGGCCCTGGCCCGGGCGGGATCGCCGTTCTCGATCGAAACGCTGATGACCGTCGCCGCCATCGGCGCGATCGGCATCGGCGCGGCCGAGGAAGCGGCGATCGTCGTGTTCCTGTTCGCCGTGGGCGAACTGCTAGAGGGGGTCGCGGCGGGCCGGGCCCGCGCCGGCATCAAGGCGCTGGTGGCACTGGTGCCGCGCGATGCCCTGGTCGAAACCCACGGCCAGGTCGTCACCCGCCCGGCATCGGCCCTGAAGATCGGCAATGTGGTGCAGATCCGGCCGGGCGACCGCGTACCGGCCGACGGCAGGATCATCGAGGGCCGCTCGACGCTGGACGAATCGGCGGTTACCGGCGAATCGGTGCCTGTCACCCGCGGCCCCGGCGATGCGGTGCGGGCCGGCACGATCAACGGCGAAGGCCGGCTGCGGGTCGAGGTGACCCACGACCCGCAGGACAATACCATCGCCCGCATCATCCGCATGGTCGAGGATGCGCAAGGGTCCAAGGCGCCGACCGCGCGGTTCATCGAACGGTTCAGCCGCTGGTACACCCCGGCCGCGATGCTGGTGGCCGCCCTGGTCATCACCGTGCCGCCGCTGGCGCTGGGCCAGGACTGGACGACCTGGATCTATCGCGGCCTGTCGCTGCTGCTGATCGCCTGCCCCTGCGCGCTGGTGCTGTCGACCCCGGCCGCCATCGCCTCGGCCATCGCCGCGGGCGCCCGGCGCGGCCTGCTGCTGAAGGGCGGCGCGGCCCTGGAGCATCTGGGCCGCATCCGCCACGTCGCCTTCGACAAGACCGGCACGCTGACCGAGGGGCGGCCGCGCGTCACCGACGTCGTCACCCTGGTCATGGGCAACGATGTGCTGGCCCTGGCCGCCGCGGTCGAGGCGGGGTCGAGCCACCCGCTGGCCCGCGCCATCACCATCGAGGCGCGCGCCCGCAACCTGGCCCTGCCCCGGGCGACCGACGCCGGTGCCGTGGCCGGCCGCGCCGCCCATGGGGTGATCGACGGACAGCGTTACGAGGTCGGCTCGCCCCGCCATGCGAACGAGGCACTGGATGCGGCGGCGCGCGATCGGGCCACCGCGCTGGAGGGTGCGGGCAAGACCGTCGTCGTGCTGCTGCGCGAAGGCCAGGCGCTGGGGCTGATCGCCCTGCGCGACGAACCGCGCCCCGACGCCAGCGCAGCCATTGCCCGGCTGCGCCGGCTGGGAATCGAACCGGTCATGCTGACGGGTGACAACAAGCGTACCGGCGAAGCCGTCGCCGGCACGCTGGGCCTGGCCGCGCGGGCCGAACTGCTGCCCCAGGACAAGCTGGCCGAGATCGAACGGCTGCGCGCCGATGGTGGCGTTGCGATGGTCGGGGACGGCATCAACGATGCGCCCGCCCTGGCCGCGGCCACCGTCGGCATCGCCATGGGCGGCGGCACCGATGTCGCGCTGGACACCGCCGATGCCGCCCTGCTGCACCAGCGCCTGGGCGGCGTCGCCGACCTGGTCGCGCTGTCGCGCCGGGCCCTGGCCAACATCCACCAGAACATCGCCATTGCCCTGGGGCTGAAGGCGCTGTTCCTGGCCACGACGCTGATGGGTGCGACCACGCTGTGGATGGCGATCCTGGCCGATACCGGGGCCACGGTGATCGTCACGCTGAACGCCCTGCGACTGCTGCGGCGCGACGCCGATGCCTGAGATGAGCCTGGTATCCTGGAGCTGGATCCTGCTGGCGGTGGTGCAGACCGGGCATCTGCTGCATCACCGCCTGGCCCGCCGCCATATCAGCCTGGCCGAGGTGACATCGTCGGCCCTGCTGCTGGTGCCGCCGGGCGCTGGCCTGGTGCCCGACCTGGTCCTGGCCGCCGGCCACGGCACGATGGCGGCGATCCAGGTGATCGGCAGCATCTGGATCGACCGGCTGTCGCCGGATTGGTCTAGGATGGCGGTGCAGCCGCAGGAGGGCCGCCAGTCATGAATGCGTCAACACGGGCCCTGGGCCTGTCGATCGGCCAGTTGGCCAAGACGACGGGATCGAAGGTCCAGACCATCCGCTATTACGAGCAACTCGGGCTGATGCCGGCGCCCGAGCGCAGCCAGGGCAACCAGCGCATCTACGGCGCGCGCCACGAAAGCCGGCTGGCCTTCATCCGCCACGGGCGGGAACTGGGATTTTCGCTCGATGCCATCAGGCAGCTGCTGTCGCTGGCCGACCAGCCCGACCGGTCCTGCGCCGAGGCCGACGCGATCGCGCAGGAGCAGTTGGCCGCGGTGCGTTCCAAGATCGCCCGGCTGCGCGCGCTGGAACAGGAACTGGACCGCATGGTCGCCTGCTGCGCCCAGGGCACGATCGACCAGTGCCAGGTGATCGAGGTACTGGCCGATCACAGCCATCAGCACTGCCTGACCCCGGATCACCGGGGCCAGGACAGCGATTTCGGCGACGGCTGATCAGCCCTTGGCCGGGTTGATCAGGTATTTTTCGCCGGTGGCGCGCCTGGCATAGGCGGCCAGGATCTCGGGGTTCAGCGCCTCGGCCAGCGAGATTTCGGCGGTATAGTGGCTGGCGAAGGTGGTCTTAAGCTCGGCGATCACCCGCTCGCGCAACGCCTGCGCGCCATCGGCGCCGATCTTGGCCAGGAACGGCATCAGCAGCCAGCCGCCGACACCCCAGGACAGGCCGAAGCTGCGCACCAGTTCCGTCGGCCTGACATCCAGGCTGCCGTAGATGTAGACCTGCTTGTAGACCGACGAGCCATAACGGCTGTAGGCGGTGGCCCGGCGGTTGGCCGCAGCCTCCATCCCGCCCAGGATCTGGCTGGCCAGCCGGCCGCCGCCGATGGCATCGAAGCCGAGCGTCGCGCCGGTGGCGACCAGCGCCTCGGTCAGGTCGTCGGTGAAGGTCGGGCTGGTCGAATCCAGCACATGCACCGCGCCTTGTTCGCGCATGAGCGCGACCTGCGCCGCCGACCGCACGATGTTGACCAGGCCGATGCCATCCTTGAGGCAGATGCGGTTCAGCATCTGACCAAGGTTGGAGGCCGCTGCGGTGTGCACCAGGGCGGTATGCCCCTCGCGCCGCATCGTCTCGGTCATGCCCAGCGCGGTCAGCGGGTTGACGAAGCAGGACGCACCGTCGGCGGCGGTCGCCCCCGCCGGCAGCACCATGCAGTCGGCGGCCTTGACCAGGCGATAGCGCGCATACATCGCCCCGCCGAAGGTCGCGACCAGCCGGCCGTCCAGCGCCTCGGCCCCCGGCCCGGCGGCAACCACGGTGCCCGCCCCTTCGTTGCCCACGGCCAGCGACTGGTCCAGCCGCGCGGCCAGCATCTTCACTGCCTGCGGCGGCACGGTCGCGGTGATCACCGGCCGGTCGGCCGTGCCGCCGGCCTTGACCGTCGACAGGTCGGCCGGCCCGACCAGCAGCCCCAGGTCGGACGGGTTGATCGGCGCCGCCTCGATCCGCACGACCACCTCGCCCGGCCCCGGCGCGGGGACGGGGACGTCGACCAGCGACAGTTCCAGCGTACCGGCCGACGTGATCAGCGTGCGCAGCTCCAGGCCGGCAAGGGTCGTGGTGTCGGTCATCGGATCATTCTCTCCCTGGGGGTTGGGCGCGCATGATCGTCCGAAACCTCCGGCGGCGCAACGGATGGGGTCGTGGCGGGACGGCGCCGCCCGCGCTACATTGGCGGCCATGCCGTCATCCTATCTGCAGGCGATCGCCCGGCTGGACCTGCTGGAACACCTGCGGGCGTTCGATCCGCATGTCGTCGGCACCCTGCCGCTGGGCGTCGCCCTGCCCGGCAGCGATATCGACATCGTCTGCCAGGCGGCGGATCCGACCGCGTTTGCCGCGCAGCTATGGGCGCGCTTCGGCGCCGAGGCGGGCTTTGCCATGCACCAGTGGATAGGCGCGCCGCGGCCGGTGGTGGCGCGGTTCTCGGCCCACGGCTGGGACATCGAAGTCTTCGGCTGCGCCCTGCCCGTCGCCGACCAGCCGGGCTGGCGGCATTTCGACGTCGAGCGGCGGCTGCTGGCCCTGGGCGGGCCGGGCTTTCACGCGGCGGTGATGGACGGCCGGCGCCAGGGCCTGAAGACCGAGCCGGCATTCTGCCGCGCCCTGGGCCTGGCCGGCGATCCCTACGCCCTGCTGTTCGATATGCAGCCCCGCCCCGACAGGACGCTGGCCGCCCATCTGGCGGCGGCGGGATACGCCGCCCCCTGATCCCCGCGCCGCGACAACCCGTCACCTTTCCGGATTGCCGCCGATGGCGTTTTAATCACGACGGTCAAAGGGAGTTTCCCGGTGCAGATTCTGGATACGCACGGCCCGATCACCGCGATCGTCTACGCCTCGGGCGCCGAATTCGACATCGTCCTGCGCGACCAGATCGCTGCCATGGCGCGGCGCGGCCTGCGCCTGGCCGGGCTGATCCAGCATCGCCGGGCCGTGCCGGGCCGGCGGAAATGCGACATGGAACTCGAAGACCTGGCGACCGGGCTGCGGCACGGCATTTCCGAGGATCGCGGGGCCGCGGCGCAGGGCTGCGCCCTGGATACGGACGGGCTGCTGCGGGCCTGCGATGCCGCCGCCGCCGGGCTGCACGGCGGCGCCGACCTTCTGGTGCTGTCCAGGTTCGGCAAGGCCGAGGTCGCGGGCGGCGGTTGCCGCGGGCTGATCGCCCGGGCCCTCGATCTCGGCGTGCCCGTCCTGATCGGGGTACCCGAAAACCACCTGGCCGCGTTCCGGGAATTCACCGGCGGCCTGGCGCACGAAATCGCCCTGCGCGTCTGCGCCGGGGCGCAGGCGGCGGAAGGATAGCGATCATGGACGACATCGTGCTGATGCGGGCCTTGCATGTCCTGGCCGTCATCCACTGGATCGGGGGCCTCAGTTTCGTGACCCTGGTGGTGCTGCCGCTGGCCGGGCTGCGCACGACGGTCGAGGAAACCCTGTCCATGTTCGAAATCGTCGAGCGGCGGTTCTCGGCCCAGGTGCGGGTGTCCATTCCCATCGTCGGCGCGACCGGGCTGTGGATCGTCTGGCGCCTGGACCTGTGGGACCGCTTCCTGGATCCGGCCTATTGGTGGATGGGCGCGATGGCCGGGTTGTGGCTGATCTTCATGGCGGTGCTGTTCGTCGTCGAGCCGCTGATGCATGCGCGGGTGGCGCGGCGGTCGCGCGCCCACCCCGCCACCGCCCTGCGCCTGATCAGCCGCATGCATTGCGCCCTGCTGGTGCTGGCCGGCATCACCGCCTTCGGCGCGGTGGGCGGCGCCCATGGGTTATTCCTGTGAAACGCACGGCAGCCACCCAGCGGGCCTGGACGGGTGCCGGGCTGTGGCGCAACGGCTTTCGCGCGTTCTTCCTGGGGGCGGGGTTGTGGGCCGTCGCCGCCGTCGCGATCTGGCCGATGCTGTTCAGCGGGACGGTCGCCATCCCGACCGCCCTCACCCCGGTGGCCTGGCATGTCCACGAAATGCTGTTCGGGTACGGCGCCGCCGTGATCGCCGGTTTCCTGCTGACCGCGATCCCCAACTGGACCGGGCGCCTGCCCGTGGCGGGCTGGCCACTGGCCGCGCTGGCGGCCCTGTGGCTGGCCGGGCGCATCGCCGTGTTCCTGTCCGCCTGGACCGGCTGGGTCGCCGCCGCGGTCATCGACACGGCCTTTCTGGCCGTCTTCGCCACGGTAGCCGCCGGCGAAGTGGCGGCCGGGCGCAACGCACGCAATTTCAAGGTCGTGGCCCTGGTCGCCCTGCTGGCGCTGGGCAATGCCGCTTTCCATGTCGAAGCCGCGCTGACCGGCGATGCGGCCATCGCCGGCCGCGCCGGCATCGGCGTCATCGTCTTCCTGATCCTGCTGATCGGCGGCCGGGTGGTGCCAAGCTTCACCCACAACTGGCTGGCCCGCGTCGACCACCCCTGCCGCCCGGTGCCGTTCGGCCGCGCCGACGCGGCGGTGATGGTGCTGTCGGCCGGGGCGCTGATCCCGTGGATCGCGGGCATCGGCAGCCCGGTTACCGGCGGGCTGCTGCTGCTGGCGGGGGCGGCCAATCTGTGGCGGCTGTCGCGCTGGCGCGGCTGGGCGACCCGGCCCGACCGGCTGGTGCTGGTGCTGCACGCCGCCTTCCTGCTGACCGCGGCCGGTTTCCTGGCCGCGGGCGCCCATGTGCTGGCGCCCGACCTGATCGCGGCGGCCGCGGCCATCCATATCTGGGCCATCGGCGGCATCGGCATGATGACGCTGGCGATGATGACCCGGGCCACGCTGGGCCATACCGGCCGGGCGCTGGCCGCCGGCCCGGCCACCCAGGCAATCTATCTGGGTACCGCTGCGGCCATGCTGGCGCGCGTCGCCGTGGAATTCTGGCCGGCAGCGGCCATGCCGCTGATCCATGCCGCCGCCCTGGCCTGGACGATGGCGTTCGTGGGGTTCGTCATCGTGTTCGGCCCGATGTTGGCCGCCGCCGCGCGGAAGCGATAGTCCGACACGCCACAATCGTTATAATCGCGGACGGGAAGGGGAGGACCGGACCGCGATGCAATTCAGGCCATGAACACGGTTCAGGCCCTGTGGCTGATGATCGGCATGATGCTGGTCGTGTTCTCGATCGGCTGGGTTGGCGCCCTGCGCTGGGCCCTGCCCGAGGCGGTCAGCGCGCATCGCTGCCTGGCGGGCTTCAACCTGTTTTCCGGCATCGGGCTGACCCTTGTCGCCCTGCGCGGCACGGTCGACTACACCCTGTCCCACGGTGTCAGCAGCGTCTTCCACGTCGCGGCCTTCGTGCTGCTGTGGCGCGGGGCCGAGATGCTGCTCAATCGCGGCGTCGCGATGACCACCCGGCCCCAGATCGCAGTCTTCGTGCTGGGGGCCGCGGTCACGCTGTGGTTCGGCCGCGACCCGGCGCATAGCCATCTTCGCGCCGACACGCTGCTGCTGATCATCTCGCTGATCTGCGGGTTCAACGGCTGGCGCGCCTGGCGCCTCAGGCGCAAGCGGCGGATGAAGGCCGCGATCGTCCTGGTCGCGGTCGGGTGGAGTGTCAGCCTGGCCCTGTTGTGGAGCGGCATATCCAGCTTGCTGGGCGGCCCGTCGGCCGAATTCGACTACAACGCCGCCAACAACTGGTGGATGGCCTATCTGATGCTGGTTGCCGGTTACCTGATGAACATCGTGTTCATCTACGTGCTGGTCGCCAGGGTGGTGCGTCGCCTGGACCGGCTGTCGCGGCGCGATGCACTGACCGGCCTGCTGAACCGCCGCGCCCTGTTCGACGGCCTGTCGGCGGAATGGTCGCGGTTTCGGCGCCGGGACGCGGTCTTCACCCTGCTGTGCCTGGATGTCGATCACTTCAAGTCGATCAATGACAGTTTCGGCCATCCGGCCGGCGACGCCGTGCTGGTCGGTTTAAGCCGGATCCTGACCGACACCTTGCGCCAGAGCGACCTGTGCGGGCGTACCGGCGGCGAGGAATTCATGATCGTCCTGCGCGATATCGGCGAAGCGGATGCGATCGGCATCGCCGAACGCCTGCGCGAAACCGTGGCCGGCAGCACCGTGCTGCGCCCGTCGATCGAACGCGCCGTGACGATCAGCATCGGGCTGGCCGCCACGACCGAGCGGGATGCGTCCCAGGATGCGCTGATCGCCCGTGCCGATGCCGCACTCTATCGCGCCAAGGCCCGGGGTCGCGACCAGGTCTGCGTCGCCCATCCCGACCCGGTCGCGGCCGGGTAGCCCGATGATCAACACGGTTCAGGCCCTGTGGCTGATGGTGGCGCTGCTGCTGGTCCTGTTCGCGGGCGGCTGGACCGGCGGGCTGCGCTGGGCCCTGCCGGATGTCAGAAGCGCGCATCGCTGCCTGGCCGGGTTCAATCTGCTGTCGGGGATCGGGCTGGCCCTGGTCGCCCTGCGCGGCCACCTGGATTTCGCGGTCACCCATGGCGGCAGCAACCTGTTCCAGGTCGCGGCCTTCGTGCTGCTGTGGCGTGGCGGCGAAACCCTGCTCAATCGCGGGGTCGCCGTCACCACGAAACAGCAGATAGCCGTTTTCGTGCTGGGGGCCGCGGCCGTGCTGTGGTTCGGCCGCAGCCCCGACGACGGCCGGCTGCGCGTCATGGCGCTGTTCCTGACCATCGCGGTGATCTGCGCCACCAACGGCTGGCGGGGCTGGCGCCTGCAGCGCGGCAGGGGCGGCAGGAAGGGGGGCTGGGCGCTGCTCGTCATCGGCTGGAGCGTCAGCCTGGCACTGATCTGGCGCGGTGGTTCCGGCCTGGCCGGCGGCACGCCCGCCGACCTCGACTACAACGCCGCGGAAAACCGGGAACTGGCCTATCTGCTGATGCTGGCCGCGTTCCTGATCAACATCTTCTTCACCTACGTACTGGTCGCCCGCGTGGTGCGCCGGCTGGACCGCCTGTCCAGCCGCGATCCGCTGACCGGATTGCTGAACCGCCGCGCCCTGTTCGAAGGACTGGCGGCGGAATGGGCGCGCTTCCGGCGCGGCGACGCGGTCTTCACCCTGCTGTGCCTGGACATCGACCATTTCAAGTCAATCAACGACGGCTTCGGCCATCCGGCCGGCGATGCGGTCCTGGCGGGGTTGAGCGAGGTGCTGAACGCGACGCTGCGGCAAAGCGACCTGTCGGGCCGCACCGGCGGCGAGGAATTCATGATCGTGCTGCGCGACACGGCCGAGGCCGAGGCGCTACAGACCGCCGAACGCCTGCGCGCGGCAGTCGCCGCCAGCACGGCCATGCGCCCCTCGCCCGAACGTGTCGTGACGGTCAGCATCGGCATCGCCAGCCCCGACGATCGCGACGAAACGATCGACGCGCTGGTCAGCCGGGCCGACGCCGCGCTGTACCGGGCCAAGACCGAGGGGCGCAACTGCGTGCGCGTGGCGGCAGCCGTCAGGTGATCACCACCCGGTTCTTGCCGCCGGCCTTGGCCTGACGCATCGCGCCGTCGGCCTGGCGCAGCAGCGCGTGCAGGTCGGCTGCCGCCGCCGGACAATGCGCCGATCCGATGCTGCAGGCGATGCCGTCGCCGATCGCGGCGATGCCCAGGCGGATGGCTTCGGCCACATCCTGCATGACCCGACCGATCACCTCGGCCGGGGCCGCGACGCAGACCACGAACTCGTCGCCGCCGATGCGGCCCGAGACATCGCCAGCACGCACCACATTGCGGATCACGCGCGCGGTTTCCACCAGCACCTGGTCGCCGCGGTCATGCCCCAGCAGGTCGTTCACATGCTTGAAGCCGTCGAGGTCGATGTAGAGCACGCCCAACATGTCGCCGCCGCGGACGGCGCGGGCGGCCAGCGCGCCGGCCAGTTCGAAGAACAGGCCGCGGCTGGGCAGGCCGGTCAGGGTGTCGTGCCGGGCCAGGGCCAGGTCCCTTACCGCCTCGCCCGCCGCCACCACGGCGGCACGCTCGCGTTCCCAGGAACGCAGGCCCAGCACGATCACCACGAACAGCGAGATCGCGCCCAGCCCGGCGATGACCGATACGTTGCGGGTCCGCACCAGCCAGCGTTCGAGGACCGGAGCGGGGTCCAGGCGAACGACGACTTTCAGGTCATAGGCCGGCAGGTCGACCCGCCCGGTCAGGCGCCGATCCGCATCGATCCGGTCGAGCGGACCGGCAGCGGCCGTCCCGGCCAGCAGGTTCTGCCAGCGGGGAACCGGCCCGGCATCGCGGCCGACCATCGCCTCGAGGTCGCGGTTGGCGAAGACGACCTGGCCGTCGCGGCGGAAGATGCCGATGTCAGGCAGCATCTGCGGCTCGAGCAGCGCATAGAACGCGGCCAGCCAGCCGGCCTGGACGTTGATGCCGACCAGACCGTCGAAGGCCCCGTCCCGGTCGCGCAGGCCGCGGGTCAGGGTGATGACCACGCGGTCGGTGAACCGCGACCGGATCGCCCGGCCGATGAACAATGCCGTATTCTGTCGCGCCGCCTGAAAATAGGTGCGGTCGGCGACGTTGAGGGCAGCACCGGGAAATGACGACGATTCCGCGACGACGTCGCCATGGCGGTTGACCACCCAGATGCTGTCGGCCTCCATCACCGGATCGAGATGGGTGCGGATCCGCCCCCAGGCGATCTGGTCCCCCCGCACCCCGTCGCTGCCCTCCGCGGTCCCGACCACAGCGGTGGTGCGCTCCAGCGCGATATCGGCATTGCGGGCCAGGCGGTCGATATTGGCCGCGACAACCTGGGCCATGTTGCGGGCGGTACCATCGTAATAGGCAAGCGTCGCGGCGTAGTCGCTGAAGACCGTCAGGGCGGTGCCGGTCGCGACCAGCGAAAAGATGGTGACAAACAGGATCAGAAATCGTGTGACGTAGGGCATAGGGGAAATGTCGATCGGCCTACGTCTTCTGATCAGGTGGCATGCTGACGCATTTAGCATTTCCGGCAGAAAACCGGAATATGTCCAATGCTCACATGGCGGACGAAAAGCCTACACCAATAGTAAGATGATATTATCCGGCGTCGACAATCTTTCGATCAGATACGTCACCGCCGCCGGCCGCCTCGTCGGGCACGTAGACCGGCAAGGGCGGCACGTCGGACAGGTGTTCACGGCGATCGCGGTAGAGCGCGGCACGGGCCAGCAGCATCAGGCTGACGGGTGTGGTCAGCGAGATGAAGACGCCGATCAGCACTTCGTGCAGCACGGGCCGGGCCTGGGTGACCGTGAAGAACAGCATCGACGCCAGCAGCAGGCAGCCGATGCCCAGCGTGGTCCCCAGCGTCGGGGCATGGACCCGTTCGTAGAACGTGCGCAGCCGCACCAGCCCCAGCGCCCCGATCAGCGTCAGCCCGGCGCCGGCCAGCACGAACAGCGCGACGACGACTTC
>Ga0222420_100319_pt1 | contig 34027 bp, 27 predicted proteins | sample 3A2ome_FD_182470 | JGI IMG/M metagenome (GOLD analysis project Ga0222420, IMG submission 182470) | Enriched microbial communities from leaf-cutter ant dump, University of Wisconsin, Madison, United States - 3A200A (version 2) | ecosystem: Environmental > Terrestrial > Nest > Insects nest > Nest...
TGCCGGTGCAGCGCGAGACGCAGATCATCATGGTCTTGCCCGACTGGCGCTCGATCTTGGTCAGGATGCCGTCCTGGTGGTCCAGCTCGCCGTCGAAGCCCAGCACCGCCGTCTCGCAGGCGCCGCACACGCCCTCCTTGCAGCTGTGGTCGGGGTTCAGCCCGGCATCGATCAGCGCGTCCAGGATCGACTTGCCCGCCGGCACCTCCACCGTCTGGCCGCTCTGCTCGCACACCACCTCGAAGCCGTGCTTCTCGCTGGCCGACTCCACCACCACCGCCGCGAAGCGCTCGATGTGCGCGTTGGCGTAGCCCAGCTGCTCGCAGGTCTTCTCGAAGGCGTCCAGCATCGGCGTGGGGCCGCAGCAGTAGTAGTGGCTGTCGGCGCCCCGGCCGGCCAAGAGCTTGGCCAGGTCAGGCGGCGCGCCCTGCTCGTCGTCGAAGTGCCAGGTGATGGAGGCCGTCTTGCCGGCCAGCGCCTCGATGGCCTCGATGAAGGCCGCCTCCTTGCGGGTGCGGGCGCAGTACACCACCTCCACCGGCCGGCCCAGGGCCGCCAGGCGCTGCAGCATGCAGAAGATGGGCGTGACGCCGATGCCGCCGGAGACCAGCACGCTTTTCGGGGCATCCTCGTGCAGCTGGAAGTTGTTGCGCGGCGCCGAGATCTCGAGGGTCTTGCCCACGCGCAGCTGCTCGTGCACGTAGCGCGAGCCGCCGCGGCTCTTCCTGTCGTTGAGCACGCCCACCACGTAGCGGCCGCGGTCGCTGGCGGGGTTGCACAGCGAGTAGCTGCGCACCAGGCCGTTGGGCAGGTGCAGGTCGATGTGCGAGCCGGCCTCGAAGGGCGGGAACTCCACGCCGGCCGTGGCCGGGCGGAATTCGACGCTGACGATGCCGTCGGCCTCGTATCGCAGGGTGTGGACCAGGGCCTTGAGCGTGGATGCCGGCATGCCCGCCGCCTACATGATGTGCAGGCCGCCATCCACCATGAGCGTGGTTCCCGTGATGAACGAGGCTTCGTCCGAGGCCAGCCAGAGGATGGGACGGGCGATTTCCATCGGGTCCGCCCAGCGGCCGAGCAGGGAGGTGTCCTTGCGCTCGGTGCGCAGCTGCTCGGCGCTCTTGCCGGCGTCGCGGGCGCGGCCGAGGTGGAAGTCGGTGAGGGTCGAGCCGGGGCACACCGCGTTGGCGCGCACGCCGTGCGCCGCCTCCTCGAAGGCCAGGCTGCGCGTGAAGGCCAGCTGCGCCGCCTTGGTGGCGTCGTACAGCGCCATGCCCTTGCGCCCGGTGACGGCGTAGCAGGACGACACGTTGACCACGCTGCCCTTGCCGCTGTCGCGCAGCGCCGGCAGCGCCGCCCGGCAGTAGTTGGACATGCCCGCGAGGTTGACCGCCGCCATCGCCTGCCACGCCTGCGGCGTGACGTCGGCGACCGCCGCGTAGTTGCGCATCGCCGCGTTGTTAACGAGCACGTCGATGCGCTGCCACCGTTCCAGGCAGTGCCGCGCCACCGCCTGCGCGCGCTCCTCGTCGCGCACGTCGGCCTCCAGCGCCAGCAGCTGCGCGCCGGCGACTTCCGCCGCGATGGCCGCCCGGGTGCGTTCGAGGGCCTGCGCGTCGGCATCCACCATCGCCACCACGGCACCCTCGCGGCAGAACAGCAGCGCGGCGGCGGCGCCGATGCCCGCGCCGGCCCCGGTGATGATGGCGACCTTGCCCGCCAGTCGTTGCGAGGTCATCGTCTCAGTCCGCCTTCGCGCCGGTTTCCTTGATGACGGCGCCCCAGCGCACGATCTCGGTGTCGATCCAGCGGCTGAACTCCTGCGGCGAGCTGGCGACGACCTCGAACTCCATCTCCTCCAGCCGCGCCTTGATCTCCGGCGAGTTGAGGATGCGCACGAAGGCCTCGTTGTAGCGCTTGACGATGTTGGCCGGCGTGCCGGCCGGCGCCAGGAAGCCGATCCAGGAGGTGGCCTCGAAGTCCTTCAGACCCGACTCGGCCAGCGTCGGCACGTCGGGCGTGCTCGGGAAGCGCCGGGCGCCGGTGGTGGCGAGCAGCTTCAGCTTGCCCTCCTTGACGAAGCCCTGCACGTTGCCCGGCACGAAGAAGCCCGCCTGCACGTTGCCCGCCAGCAGGTCGGCCACGGCCGGGCCGGCGCCGCGGTAGGGGATGTGCGTCATGCGGAAGCCCGCGGCCGACTTCATCATCTCCATCGTCAGGTGCGACGCGCTGCCGACGGAGACGGACCCGTAGGAATACTTCGCCGGATTGGCCTTGGCCTTGGCGATGAAGTCCTGCACGCTGGCGATGCCCGTCGAGGGATTGACCACCAGGTACTGCGGCGACTTCACGGCCAGCGTGATCGGCGCCAGGTCCTTGCGCGGGTCGTAGGGCATCTTGTCGAACAGCGTGACGTTGATGGCCAGCGGCCCGTTGTAGCCCACCAGCAGGGTGTGGCCGTCGGGCGCGGCGCGCACCACCTCGGCGGCGCCGATGTTGCCGCCGGCGCCGCCCTTGTTCTCCACCACGAAGGGCTGGCCGAAGACCTCCTGCAGCTTGGGGGCCACCAGGCGGGCCAGCACGTCGTTGGTGCTGCCGACGATGGGCACGATGATCCGCACCGGGCGGCTGGGGCGCCAGTCGGCCGGCGCCTGTTCGGCCGCGGCGGGCGCGGTCAGGCCGGCCGCCATCGCGGCGGCGGCCAGGAGCGTGGGGAGGATGTTCTTCAATGCTGTCTCCTTCGATCGTGGGGTGGGGCGTGCTTGTTCTGTTCCCTAGAGGCTGAACACCGGTTTTCGGGTGCTGTCGGCCAACTCTTCCCGGGCCCATTCGATCGGGTCCTGCACCTTGGGCAGCAGCACACCGGCGGGGCGGACGCGCTGCTGGCCGGCGTCGAGCGCCGGTGGCGGCACGCCCTGCTCCAGCCCGAGCGCGGCCTCGTGCAGCATGCGCCGCGCCATCACGATGGCCTTGTCGGTGGGCAGGAGGCGTTCGGCCTCGTGGTCCTGGATCGAGCCCATGCTCTCCTGCAGCGAATAGTCCTGCGCGGAGAAGCCGAACACGCCGCTGTAGGAGCGCTTTTCCTGCTGCGCCACGCGGTCGATCAGGTAGTCGTTGTCGCGGTTGGCGCGCGGCACGAAGCTGCCCGGCGCGTCGTACTCCACGTGGATGCCCTTGCCGGCCTGCATGGCGGCCAGCTCCTCGGGCTCCAGCGCGCGGTCGGGGCGCCAGTTGATGCTCCAGGCCCAGCAGTGGTGGTCGTCGATCGGCACCCAGATGTGGCCGCCCAGCGCGTGGTCGCCGAAGGGCGCGATCAGCGTGAACCACGGGAACAGGTACTGCGTGATGCGCCAGTAGTAGGAATCGGGCTCGCCGTTGCGGCGGCCGAACAGGCTCAGGCCGAAGGGCGTCTTCTCGATCTCGAACACCACGTTGCCGTCGGCCTTGATGTAGTCCAGCGCCTTGACGCCCTGGTGCATCGGATCGGCGTCGACCTCGTAGCGGTGCACGTAGGAGACGTGCGCCGTGTCGATGCCGCCTTCCATCGCCTGCAGGTAGTTGGTGTACTGCAGCCGCTTGGACACGAAGACGCGGTCGGCCGGCAGCGTGCACCACTCCACCTCGGGCAGCGGCGGCTGCTCGCCCTCGGGGCCCATGTAGGCCCAGACGATGCCGCCGCGCTCGATGCACGGGTAGCCCTTGATGTGCATGCGCGCGCAGGACTGCGGCGCCGAGGGCACGTCCACGCACTTGCCGTCGCCGTCGAACTTGACGCCGTGGTAGGCGCAGCGGATGCCGTTCTCCTCGTTGCGCCCGAAGTACAGCGAGACGCCGCGGTGCGAGCAGAACTCGCCGATCAGGCAGGCCCGGCCGTCGCTGTTGCGGAAGGCCAGCAGCTTCTCGCCCAGCAGTTGCACGCGCACCTGCGGCCCGTCCGCCTCGGCGATCTCGCTGCACATGAGCGCAGGCACCCAGTAGCGCCTGAGCAGGTTGCCCATGCGGGTGCCCGGCCCGACGCGGGTCAGCGTCTCCGACATCTCCTTGTTCATCGTGGTCTCTCCAGTGGGGGTCGAATCGAGTCCGTATGTCGGACTTTGATCCATAGTACGGACTCTCTTGATGCTCGTCAATAAATTGATACGTCAGTCCACACAGTGGACAATGTGTGCCCATCACAATGCGCCGCACCGGAACGAGAGAGGTGATCCGTGGACGTTGAGGAAAAGTCGAGCGAAGGGGTGCGCGCCGTCGAGCGCGCGCTGGACATCCTGATGGCCTTCGGGCCGGGCGACAGGGAACTGACGGCGGGCGAGCTGCTCAAGCGCGTGGACCTGAGCCGTCCCACCCTGTACCGGCTGCTGCGCACGCTGGAGAACAAGGGCTTCATCGCCGCCTCGGGCGATCCGCAGCGCTTCGCCCTGGGCGCGGCGGTGGCGCAGCTGGCGCACGTGTGGAGCAACGGCCTCGACATCGCCACGGTGGCGCAGCCCATGCTGCGGCGCCTGTGGGACGAGACGGGCGAAACCGTCGCCCTGCTGGTCCACCAGGGCGACCACCGGGTGTGCGTGGCGGAACTGCCGAGCGCGCAGCCACTGAGCTTCAAGCGCGGCGTGGGCCACCGCGAGGACGTGACGCGCGGGGCCAGCGGCCGCGTCATCCTGGCGCACCTGCCTTCGCCCGAGGCCCTGGTGCGGGACGACGCCGAACTGCCGGCCCTGCAGAAGCGCCTGAAGAAGGTGCGCGAGCAGGGCTACGAGGTGAGCCGCGACGAACTCATCAAGGGCGCGGTGGCGGTGGCCGTGCCCTTCTTCCTCGGCAACGGCCAGGTCATCGGGTCGCTGGCCGTGTTCGGCCCCGGCGTGCGGGTGGACCAGGAGCGCGTGGCGCTGTTCGCCGAGTTGCTGAAGGCTGAAGCCCGGAAGCTGTCGCAGGCGCTGGGCCAGAAGTAGCCGCGCACGCGCCGCCCCGGGCGCGCGCCCCGGCGCCGATCGGAATTCAGGCAGCGGGCCCGGCCCGCCGGGCCGCTACGCGCGCGCCTCGGCGCGCGGGTGCAGCTGCGCGTCCAGCGCGCGCGTGCCGGCCGCCAGGGCGGCCTCGTAGGTGCCGGCCGGCTCCTCGGCGCGGCGCACCACCTTCACCGGCTGGCCGCCGGCGTCGGTCTCCATCAGGGTCCACACGAAGGCGCCGGGCTCCGGCTCCTTGACCACGAGTTGAAGCGGTTGATGGGTGTTCATGCGGACATGCTGAACCGCCAATGTGCGGCCGCGTGTCAGCAAAATTCCCCATTGCGACGGCCCAAGGCGGTGCCGCCGCCCCGGACGCCCCGTCCGGCTCAGGTGCGGATGCGCCCGTCGGCGGTGATCATCGACAGCTCGACGAACTTCGAGGCGACGTGGTTCTTGGGCGAGAAGGAGACGTCGAAGCCGGCGAACTGCTGGCGCTCGATGCTCTCCAGCCCAGCGATCAGGCCCTCGCGGCTGGCGGCCTTGGCGGACGGCGCGCGCTTGAGCCCTTCCACCAGCACGCGCGCCGCCAGGTAGCCCTCGATGCTGGAGAAGTTGGCCTGCACCTTGCCGCCCGCCTTGCGCGACGCCTCGTTGAACTCGCGCGTGATCGGGTTGGCGCTGTTATAGGGCGAGGGCATGACCTGCGAGACGACGATGCCGGCGCCCTCCTTGCCCAGCTCGTCGGCCAGGGCCTGCGTGCCGACGAAGGAGACGTTGTAGAAGGTGCCGCCGTAGCCGGCCTTGCGCGCCTCGCGGATGAAGGCGGCGCAGGACTTGTAGGCGCTGATCTGCACGATCGCGTCGGGCCGGAGCGGCGCCAGCGCCTTCACCGCCGCGGCCACGTCCACCGAGTTGCGCTCCACCGTGGCGGCGCCCACCGGCTTGAGGTTCTGCTGCGCCAGCGCCAGCGTCACGCCGTCCAGCCCGGCCTTGCCGTAGGCGTCGTTCTGGTGGAAGACCGCGATCTTCTTCAGCCCCAGGTGCGTGAGCTGGTTGACGATCAGCGCCGTCTCGTCGTTGTACGAGGCGCGCAGGTGGAACACGTTCCTGTGGAAGGGCTCGCGCAGGCCCATGGCGCCGGTGAAGGGCGCGATGAAGGGCACCTTGTCCTTCACCGCCAGCGGCAGCGCCGCCAGGCTGGTGGGCGTGCCGATGTAGCCGAACAGGGCGAACACGTCGTCCTGGATCAGCTTGCCGGTGTTGGCGACGGTGCGCTCGGGCTCGTAGCCATCGTCGAGCTGGCGGATGACCACGTCGCGCGTGCCGGGCTGGCCGTTGTGCTGGTCCAGGTAGAGCCTGGCGCCCTCGTAGAACTGGATGCCCAGCTGCGCCGCCGGCCCGGTGAAGGGCGCCGACTGGCCCAGCACGATGGGCTGCTCGCTCTGCGCGCGCGCCACGCCGGCGAACCCGCCCACGGCCGCCGCGGCGGCCCCGATCGAAAAGTGTCTGCGGCTGATCATCGGAAAACCCCCCGCGCCGAAACCGGCGCGCAAAACTAGACTCCACCGGCAGGGCACCCACGCCCCGCATCCCTGGTCCTCCCTGCTGCTGTCGTCCTCATGTCCTCCCCCGCCCCCACCCTGGTCCGCGGCGCCTGCCCGCACGACTGCCCCGACACCTGCGCCCTCGTCACCACCGTGCAGGACGGCCGCGCCGTGAAGCTGCAGGGCAACCCCGGGCACCGCCACACCGGCGGCGTGCTGTGCACCAAGGTCTCGCGCTACATCGAGCGCAACGACCACCCGGAACGCCTGGTGCAGCCGCTGCGGCGGGCCGGCCCCAAGGGCAGCGGCCGCTTCGAGCCCGTCTCGTGGGACGAGGCGCTCGACGACATCGCCGCCCGGCTGGCATCGCTCAAACGTAACAATCCAGAAACAATTTTGCCCTACAGCTACGCCGGCACCATGGGTCTGGTGCAGGGCGAATCGATGGACCGTCGTTTTTTCCACAAGCTCGGCGCCTCGCTGCTGGATCGCACCATCTGCTCCACGGCAGGGGGTGAGGCCTTAGGTCTTACTTTGGGCGGCAAGGTGGGCATGCGCGTCGAGTTCTTCGCCGAGGCGAAGCTGATCCTGATCTGGGGCAGCAACTCGATCGCCAGCAACCTGCACTTCTGGCGCCACGCGCAGGCGGCCAGGCGGGCTGGCGCCCGGCTGGTGTGCATCGACCCGCGTCGCACCGAGACGGCCGACAAGTGCGACGAGCACGTCGCCCTGCTGCCCGGCACCGACGGCGCGCTGGCGCTGGGGCTGATGCACGAGCTGGTGGCCAACGGCTGGCTCGACCCCGACTACATCGCCCGCCACACGCTGGGCTGGGACGCCCTGCGCGAGCGCGCCCTGCAGTGGCCGCCCGAGCGCGCCGCCGCCGTGTGCGGCGTGCCGGCGGCGCAGATCCGCGACCTGGCGCGCGCCTACGGCACCACGAAGCCGGCGGCCATCCGCCTGAACTACGGCATGCAGCGGGTGCGCGGCGGCGGCAACGCGGCGCGCGCCATCGCCTGCCTGCCGGCGCTGGTGGGGGCCTGGCGGCACCGCGCCGGCGGGCTGCTGCTGAGCAGCTCGAGCCACTTCCCGGTCGACCGGGCGGCACTGCAGCGGCCCGACCTGCTGGCCGGGCGCCGGCCACGCACCGTCAACATGGTCCGCATCGGCGACGCGCTGACGGGCGATGCCGGCGCGCTCTCGGGCGGACCGCCCGTCGGGGCGGTCGTGGTCTACAACAGCAACCCGGTGGCGGTGGCGCCCGAGTCGGCCAAGGTGGCGGCCGGCTTCGCGCGCGAGGACCTCTTCACCGTGGTGCTGGAACAGTTCCAGACCGACACCGCCGACCACGCCGACTACGTGCTGCCCGCCACCACGCAGTTGGAGCACTGGGACATCCACACCAGCTACGGCCACACCGACGTGCTGCTCAACCGCCCCGCCGTCGCGCCGCGCGGCCAGGCGCGCAGCAACGCCTGGGTGTTCCGCGAGCTGGCGCGGCGCATGGGCTTCGAGGAGCCCTGTTTCCAGGATGACGACGAGGCGCTGTGCCGCCAGGCCTTCGCACCCGGCGCCATCGACTGGGCCGCGCTGGAGCAGGACGGCTTCGCCAGCGTGCCGCTGCCCGAAGCGCCTTTTGCCGAGGGCGGCTTCCCGACGCCCTCGGGCAAGTGCGAGTTCTTCAGCGAGCGCCTGGCGGCGCAGGGCCAGGACGGCCTGCCCGACCACGTGCCCAACCACGAGGCGGCGGGCAGCTCGCCGGACTACCCGCTGGCCATGATCTCGCCGCCGGCGCGCAACTTCCTCAACTCCACCTTCGTCAACGTCAGGAGCCTGCGCAGCATCGAGGGCGAGCCGCTGCTGGAGATCCATGCCGACGACGCCGCCGCGCGCGGCATCGCCGACGGCAGCATGGTGCGCGTGTTCAACGCCCGCGGCGAGCACCGCTGCCGGGCCGAGGTGTCGCGCCGCGCGCGGCCGGGCGTGGTGCACGGCCTGGGCATCTGGTGGCGCAAGCTGGGCGTGGACGGCACCAACGTCAACCAGCTCACCAGCCAGCGCCTGACCGACATCGGCCGCGGCCCGACCTTCTACGACTGCCTGGTGCAGGTCTCCCCCCTCTGATGGCGCCGATGCCCGACCGGCCGCCGCCCCGTCGCGTGCCGCGCGCGGTGCGGCGCATCGCATGGGCCGGGGCGGCGCTGGTCGCCGCCGCGCTGGCCGGCTGCTCCAGCGCCGGCTACTACTGGCAGTCGGCCGCCGGCCACATCGGCCTGATGCGCGCCGCCCGGCCGGTGCCCGCATGGCTGGCCGATGCGGCGACGCCCGAGGCCCTGCGCACCCGGCTGGAGTTGAGCCAGCGCATCCGCCGCTTCGCCTCCGCGCAGCTCGGCCTGCCCGACAACCGCAGCTACACCGCCTACGCCGACCTGCACCGCGCCGCCGCCGTGTGGAACGTGGTGGCCGCGCCGCCCTACTCGCTGACGCTCGAGACCTGGTGCTTCCCCATCGCCGGCTGCGTGGGCTACCGCGGCTACTACGCCGAGGCCGACGCCCAGGCCGAGGCCGCGCGCCTGCGCAGCCGCGGCCTGGAGGCCGCCGTGTACCCGGTGCCCGCCTACTCCACGCTCGGCTGGCTCAACTGGGCGGGCGGCGACCCGCTGCTGTCCACCTTCATCGCCTACCCGGAAGGCGAGCTGGCGCGCCTGGTCTTCCACGAGCTGGCGCACCAGGTCCTGTATGTCTCGGGCGACACCGAGTTCAACGAGTCCTTCGCCACCGCGGTCGAGCGCCTGGGTGGCGCCGAATGGCTGGCCACCCACGCCAGCGCCCAGGCACGCGAGGAGTATGCGCAGTTCGACGCGCGCCGCCGCGCCATGCGCGCGCTGATGGCCGACACGCGCCGCCGGCTGGCCGCGGCCTACGGCTCGAAGGAGGCCAGGGCGCAGGACTGGCCCGCCGTGGACGCCATGAAGCGGCAGGCGATGGCGGACTTCCGCGACCGCTACGCGCAATTGCGCGCCGGCTGGAGCGGGCCGCGCCAGGGTGCCTACGACGCCTGGGTGGCGCGGGCCAACAACGCCATCTTCGGCGCGCAGGCCGCCTACGACACGCTGGTGCCCGACTTCGAGCGCCTCTTCGAGCGCGAGGGACGCGACTGGCCGCGCTTCTATGCGCAGGTGCGGCACATCGCCGCGCTGGACCACGACGCCCGCCGCCGCGCACTCGGCGCCACCCCTCACAATGACGACCACCGCCACGGGGAAGGAGACCACGATGCCTGACATCCACATCGAACGCCGACATGCGCTGGGACTGCCGCTGGCCCGGCAGATCGCCCGCCGCTGGGTGGGCAAGCTCGAGAGCGACTTCCGCCTGCAGTGCCGCTACGAGGAAGGCACGCAGGACGACCAGGTGGCCGTCAGCGGGCTGGGCGTGGCGGGCTGGGTGGTGGTCAACGCCCGCTTCCTGCAGGTGCAGCTGGACCTGCGCTTCCCGCTGGTCGCGCTGCGCTCGATGATCGAGCGGCGCATCGCGAACGAGCTGGACGAGGAACTGGACGGGCACGCCGTCCGGGACGCTGCGGCGAAGAAGGCAGCGAAGAAGACGACGCGCGCCGCCGCGCCGCGCAAGCTTGCTGCCGCGAAGCCGGCCGCGAAGAAAGCGGCCAGGACGCCCGCCGCGAAGAAAACCGCCGCCCGCGCACGCAAGGCATGAGCGCGGTGGCGACGCCCGGCCCGCTGGCCGGCCTCAAGGTCGTCGAGCTGGGCCAGCTCATCGCCGGCCCCTTCGCCGCGCGCACGCTGGCCGACTTCGGCGCCGAGGTCGTCAAGATCGAGCCGCCCGCCGGCGGCGACCCGCTGCGCCAGTGGCGGCTCCTCAAGGACGGCACCTCCATCTGGTGGCAGGCACAGTCGCGCAACAAGCGCTCGCTGGCACTGGACCTGCGGCAGCCCGAGGCCCAGGACATCGTGCGCCGCCTGGCCGCCGAGGCCGACGTGCTGGTCGAGAACTTCCGCCCCGGCGCGATGGAAGGCTGGGGCCTGGGGCCCGACGCGCTGCTGGCCGCCAACCCGGCGCTGGTGATGCTGCGCATCAGCGGCTACGGCCAGAGCGGCCCCTACCGCGACCGCCCGGGCTTCGGCATGGTGGCCGAGGCGATGGGCGGCCTGCGCCACCTCACCGGCGAGCCGGGCCGCGTGCCGGTGCGCGTGGGCGTCTCGATCGGCGACACGCTGGCCTCGCTGCACGGCGTGATCGGCGTGCTGATGGCGCTGCAGCACCGCCATGCCACGGTGAGCGCCGAATGTCCGAAAGGCCGCGGCCAGGTGGTGGACGTGGCGCTGTACGAAGCCGTCTTCAACTGCATGGAAAGCCTGCTGCCCGAGTACAGCGCCTTCGGCGTGGTGCGCGAGGCCGCCGGCAGCGCGCTGCCCGGCATCGCGCCCAGCAACGCGTACCGCTGCGCCGACGGCTACGTGCTGGTGGCCGGCAACGGCGACAGCATCTTCAAGCGCCTGATGCAGTGCATCGGCCGGCCCGACCTGGCGGCCGACCCGCAGCTCGCCGACAACGCCGGCCGCGTGGCGCAGGTGGCGACGATCGACGGTGCCATCGGCGGCTGGACCGCCGCGCGCAGCGTGGCCGACGCGCTGGCCGCGCTGGAGGCGGCGCAGGTGCCCGCGGGCCGCATCTACACCGTGGCCGACATCGCCGCCGATCCGCACTACGCCGCGCGCGGCATGCTGCTGCCCACGCCGATGGACGACGGCAGCACGCTCACGCTGCCGGGCTTCGTGCCCCGGCTCTCGGCCACGCCGGGCGGCCACCGCCGCAACGCGCCCACGCTGGGCGCCGACACCGACGCCGTGCTGCGCGAGGTGGGCCTGAGCGAGGCGCAGATCGCGGCCCTGCGCGAGCGCGGCGTGGTGCGCTGACGCGGCCCGCCGCGCGGCCGTTCAGTCGTCGTTCTCCGCGACGCGCAGCAGCCCGGGGATGTCCCGCAGGCTGATCTGGCGGTAGCCCTCGCTCCAGCCGAGCAGGCCTTCGGCCTTCAGCCCTTCCAGCTCCTTGCTGACGGTCTGGCGCGAGATGCCCAGCATGTCGGCCAGCTCGGCCTGCGACATGCGCAGCTCGGTGTCGCACGCGCCCGCCTCCCCGGCGCCGTAGCGATGGGCCAGCATGACCAGCATCACCGCCAGGCGGCGGCGCACCGAACCCAGCGCCTGGCTCTCCAGGATCTCGACGCTGCGCCGGTACCTGCGCAGCATGAACAGGGCGAGGCCGCGCCACAGCATCGGCTCCGCGTCCAGCACCTGCCGCAGGACGGCGCCGGGCACGTGAACGATCTCCGCGTCCTCGCGCGCATGGCAGCCGAAGAGCATGGGCACCCGCTCCAGCAGCAGCACCAGCTTCGTCACCTGGCCGGGCCCGAGCACCGCCAGGATGTACTTGTCCCCGCTGGCGTTGGTGGTCACCACCTCGATCGACCCGGACGCGACCACCAGCACGTCCTTGCGCTCGCTGCCGCGCACGTCGAACAGCGTGCGCCGCGGATAGCGCCGCAGGCGCGACGCCGCCGCCAGCTCCGCCACCCGGGCCGGCGGCCAGTCCGCGAAGAGCGGGCACAGGCGCAGCGCCTGCTGGATCTGCTGCTGGGCGTCCTGGGTCGGGTGGCGAAGGTGGTCCATGGGCTGGGGGCCGGGAATTGGTCGATCGGTTGACAGATTTGGCGGCGTGCGACTGCCATCATGAAGGCGAGCCGTCACGAAGAAAACAACACCGGAGTTCCCGGGGTGACAGGTGCGCGCGGGCACTGCACCGCATCCCGGAACCAGGAGACAAGCAATGATCTTTCCTTTCAGGAAGCAGCTGTCGTGGGTGATTCCCACGCTGGGCATGCTGCCGGCGCTGACGGCGGCCGCGCCGCCGGCGCCGCCGACCGAGCAGGAGGCCTACGCCATCGGCGTCGAGGCCTACACCTACGCCTACCCGATGGTGCTGATGGAGATGACGCGGCGCGTGCGGGCCAATGCGGCCGAGCCCGACCCGCGCACCCGGCGCACGCCGATGAACCGCTTCGCGCACGCGGCGGCCTACGCCGACGCCACCAGCCGCGACGTCGTGCGGCCGAACGCGGACACGCTGTATTCGAGCCTGTGGTACGACGTCGGCCGCGAGCCGCTGGTGTTCACCCTGCCCGACACGGGCGGGCGCTACCACGTGATCCCGTTCATGGACATGTGGACCGACGTCTTCGCCATGCTCGGCACGCGCACCACCGGCAACGGCGGCGGCACCTTCGCGCTGGTGGGCCCGCGCTGGAAGGGCACGCTGCCGCAGGGCGTGCGCGCCATCGTCAGCCCGACGGACGTCGGCTACGTGATCGGCCGCATCCAGGCCAACGGCGTGGACGACTACCCCAACGTGCACCGGCTGCAGCAGGGCCTGAAGGCGGTGCCGCTGTCGGCCTGGGGCAACGCGGCCTACGTGCCGGCACCGGGGCGCGTCGATCCGTCGGTCGACATGGACACGCCGCCGCCCGAGCAGGCGGCGCGCCTCGCGCCCGCGGCCTTCTTCGCCCTGTTCGCCGAGGCGCTCAAGAACAACCCGCCGCACCAGGCGGACTACGCGGCGCTGCTGCGCATGGAGCGCATCGGCCTGGTCGCCGGCCAGGGCTTCGACCTGGCGCAGGCCGACCCGGCGGTGCAGCGCGCCCTGGCACGCGCCGCCCCCGATGCGTACCGGCGCATCCGCGAGCGGGCGCGCAGCTTCGGCGTGGCGCGCAACGGCTGGATCAGCCCCGCCAGCATGATCGGCAACTACGGCAACGACTACCTGCTGCGCGCCTTCATCGCCTACGCCGGCCTGGGCGCGCTGCCGCCCGAGGAGGCGGTCTACCCGTCGGCCAGCACCGACGGCGAAGGCCGGCCCCTGACGGGTGCCGCGCGCTACGTGCTGCACTTCGACAAGGCGCAGATCCCGCCGGCCGACGCCTTCTGGTCGCTGACGATGTACGGCGCCGACCAGTTCTTCGCCGCCAACCCACTCCAGCGCTACGCCATCGGCGACCGCGACAGGCTGGCCTACAACGCCGACGGCTCGCTGGACATCCACATCCAGCACGAGTCGCCCGGCAAGGACCGCGAGGCGAACTGGCTGCCCGCGCCGGCTGGCCCGTTCAGCATGAACCTGCGCCTGTACCTGCCGCAGGCGCCGGCGCTCGACGGGCGCTGGACGCCGCCGCCAGTCCAGCGCCTGCCCTGACGCACCGGGCGCCCCGCCACCGCGGGGCGCCCGCCTTCCAAGATTTCAGGAGACATCCGAGATGAGACCTCTATCGGCACGCCCGATCGTCGCGGCGCTGGTGCTGGCCGCCGGCGCCTGCGGCGCCCACGCGCAAGACGCCGGCAGCTACCCCGGCAAGCCGGTGACGCTGGTCGTCCCCGCCGCCGCCGGCGGCGGCACGGACGCCGTCGCGCGCCTCTTCGCCGACGTGCTGGGCAAGGCGATGAAGCAGAGCTTCGTCGTCGACAACCGCCCCGGCGCCAACGGCATCCTGGGCACCGACTACGTGGCCAAGGGCTCGGCGGACGGCTCGCGCCTGCTGTTCACCTACGCCGGCGCCATGGTCATCGGCCCCAGCCTCTACAAGAAGCTGCCCTTCGACCCGCTGAAGGACTTCGCGCCGATCGCGCAGATCGGCGACGGCGGCAGCCTGCTGCTGGTGCGCAAGGACCTGCCGGTCGATACGCTCAAGGAATTCGCCGCCTACGCCAAGGCGCACCCCGGCAAGCTCAACTACTGCTCCTGGGGCCTGGGCTCCGGCGGCCACCTGTCCATGGAGAGCTTCATCAAGCAGGCCGGCGTGTCCATGACGCACGTGCCCTACAAGGGCAGCATCCTGTGCGTGCAGGACCTGGTGGGCGGCCAGCTCGACGCCGCCTTCGGCGACGTGCCCTCCTCCACGGAGCTCGTGAAGTCGGGCCGCGTCAAGGCCCTGGCCTACAGCGGCGCGAAGCGCGTGCCCTTCCTGCCGGAGGTGCCCACCATGACCGAGGCCGGCTACCCGTTCACGAACTACGCGTGGTTCGGGTTCTTCGCCCCGGCCAGGACGCCGCCGGCCATCGTCGGCAAGCTCAACGCCGCCATCCTCCAGGCGCTGCAGGACCCGGATGTCGCCAGGCGACTGCGCACGATCTACGTCGTCGACCTGCCGCTGACCACGCCCGAGCAGTTCGGCGCCACCGTCCGCAAGGACCTGCGCGACTGGAGCGACCTGGCCAAGGCGATCGGCCTGAGCCTGGACTGACGCCCGCGCGGCACAGCAAGAACCACCCTCATGACGCAAGAAAAGACCCCTCCCATCGCCCGCCCCGGCCCCTTCAGCACCGTGCCGGGCCAGGGCAGCCACCTGCCCTTCGAGGCGCCGCCCAGCGCCAGCGTCGCCGGCCGCAAGCTGTCGGAATCGACGCACGTGCGGCGCAAGGCCGGCAGGCCGCTGCAGGCCGACGCGCCGAACGTGCTGATCGTGATGCTCGACGACGCCGGCTTCGCGCACCCCGACACCTTCGGCGGCGAGATCCACACGCCCACGCTGAGCCGGCTCGCCCGGACCGGCATCACCTACAACGCCTTCCACAACTGCGGCGTGTGCTCGCCCACCCGCGCCTCGCTGCTGACGGGGCGCAACGCGCACCGCGTGGGCTACGGCCACATCTCCGAATACGCCACCGACTGGGACGGCTACGTCGGCACCATCCCCAAGAGCGCCGGCACCGTGGCCGAGGTGCTGCGGGCCTGGGGCTACGACACGGCCGCCTTCGGCAAGTGGCACAACACGCCGGCCAACCTGACGACACAGATGGGCCCCTTCGACCGCTGGCCGACGGGGCACGGCTTCGACCACTTCTACGGCTTCCTGGGCGGCGAGAGCTCGCAGTACGAGCCGCGCCTGGTCGAGAACACGACGCTGCTCGAGCCGCCGCGCGACGAGGGCTACCACCTGAGCGAGGACATGGCCGACAAGGCCTGCCGCTGGCTGCGCCGCCACCGCGCCATCTCGCCCGACAAGCCCTTCCTGATGTACTGGGCGCCGGGCGCGGTGCACGGGCCGCACCACGTCTTCAAGGAATGGACCGACAAGTACAAGGGCCGGTTCGACGACGGCTGGGACGCGTACCGCGAACGGGCCTTCGCGCGGCAGAAGGCGATGGGCTGGATTCCGCAGGACGCCGACCTGACCGAGCGCGCCGGTTCCATGCCGGGCTGGGACGACATCCCCGAGGCCGAGCGCCCCTTCCAGCGCCGGCTGATGGAGGTGTATGCCGGCTTCCTCGAGCACACCGACGCGCAGATCGGCAAGGTGGTCGACGAGCTGGAGCGCCTGGAGCTGCGCGACAACACCATCGTGTTCTTCATCTTCAGCGACAACGGCGGCAGCGCCGAGGGGCAGAACGGCACCGTGGTCGAGCTGCTGGCGCAGAACCGCATCCCCACGAAGATCTCGCAGCACCTGGAACTGCTGGAGGGCCTGGGCGGGCTCGACGCGCTGGGCGGGCGCAAGACCGACAACATGTACCACGCCGGCTGGGCCTGGGCCGGCTCCACGCCCTTCCAGAGCACCAAGCTGATCGCCGCGCACTTCGGCGGCGTGCGCACGCCGCTGGTCGTGTCGTGGCCGCGCGGCATCGCGCCCGACGCCACGCCGCGCACGCAGTTCCACCACGTCAACGACATCGCGCCCACGCTCTACGAGATCCTGGGCATCACGCCGCCGGTCGAGCTCAACGGCGTGCGGCAGGATTCGCTGGACGGCATCTCGATGGCCTACACCTTCGCCGACCCGCAGGCCAAGGGGCGCAAGGGCACGCAGTACTTCGAGGTGGCCGGCAGCCGCATGGTGCACCACGAGGGCTGGACCGCCGGCGTGTTCGGCCCGCGCATCCCGTGGGTGCCCGGGGCCACGCCGGGCCTGGCGACCTGGGACCCGGACGAGGACGTCTGGGAGCTGTACCACGTCGAGCGCGACTACGCCCAGGCGCACGACCTGGCGCAGGCGCAGCCGGCCAAGCTGGCGCAGATGAAGGAGCTCTTCGCCGTGCAGGCGGGCATCAACCAGGTCTATCCGCTGGGCGCGATCTACCAGCTGACGCTCCAGCCGAAGGACCGCATCGGCTCCGGGCAGAAGTCCTGGCGCTTCAGCGGCGACATCACGCGCATCCCGGAGAACTGCGCGCCCAACATCAAGACGCGCGACCACGTCGCCACCGTCGACGCGACGCTGGGCGAGCGCGCCTGCGGCGTGCTGTACGCGCTGGGCGGCTTCAACGGCGGCATCTGCCTGTACCTGGACGACGGCCACCTGGCCTACGAATACAACATGCTCGGCATGTACCGCTACAAGATGCGCTCGCCGGAGCGCATCGCCGCCGGGCGCCATGCCATCGAGGTCGAGTTCAGGATGAGCGGGGGCGCGGCGCCGCAGCGGCCGGCCCGCGCCGTGCTGCGCGTGGACGGCGCCGAGGTGGCGGCGTGCGAGATCGGCGTGACCGTCACCGCCGTGTTCTCGGCCTGCGAGACCTTCGACGTCGGCTGCGACCTGGGCTCGCCGGTGGCGGCGGAGTACTTCGACCGGGCGCCCTTCGCCTTCGACGGCGGCATCCACGAGGTCGGGCTGCGCTACCTCTGAACGGGGCCGCGCGGCGGGGCGGACGGGGGGCGGTACGATCCGCGGCTCCCTGTTCCCCTTTTTTCCTGCCCGGAGTGCCTGCCCCATGGCCCGACTCCCCTTCGATGCCGTGCTGTTCGACTGCGACGGCGTGCTGGTCGATTCCGAACCCATCACCAACCGCGTGCTGGCCCAGATGCTGGGCGAGCTGGGCTGGCACCTGACGACCGAGGAGTCGATGCGCATCTTCGTCGGCAAGGCCGTCAAGGACGAGATGGCGCTGATCGAGGAGAAGACCGGCTTCACCCTCACGCAGGACTGGCTGCAGATGTTCTGGGCCCGGCGCAACGAGGCGCTGGAGCGCGACCTCGCCCCCATCGCCGGCGCGCCCGAGGCGGCGCGCGCGCTGCATGCGCTGGCCGACGGCCGCGTCGCCTGCGCCTCCGGCGCCGACCGGCGCAAGGTCGAGCTGCAGCTGGCCAAGATCGGCCTGTCCGACATCTTCGAGGGCCGCATCTTCAGCGGCCACGAGACGCCGCGCAGCAAGCCCTGGCCCGACGTCTACCTGGCCGCCGCCGAGGCGCTGGGCGTGGACCCGGCGCGCTGCGCGGTGGTGGAGGACACCGTCACCGGCGCCACCGCCGGCATCGCGGCCGGCGCCACGGTCTTCGGCTACTGCCCCGGCGGGCTGGGCCACAGCAGCGCCGACGCGATGCGCGCCCTCGGCGTGGCGCGCATCTTCACCGACATGGCGCAGCTGCCGCAGGCGGTCGCCGGCTACCGGCCGGCCCACGGCGCGCCCGGCTGAGCCGGCGCGTCAGCGCTGCAGCACGGGCGCCAGCGCCACCCCGGTGTGGGTGCCCAGGCGCACCACCTCCTCCGGCGGCGCGGAGGCCACCACCTGCCCGCCCCCCCGGCCGCCCTCGGGGCCCAGGTCCACGATCCAGTCGGCCTCGGCCACCAGGTCCAGGTCGTGCTCGATCACCACCACGCTGTGGCCGCCGCCGACCAGCCGGTGCAGCACGTGGATCAGCTTCTCCACGTCGGCCATGTGCAGGCCGACGGTGGGCTCGTCCAGCACGTAGAGCGTGTGCGGCGCCTTGTTGCCGCGCCGCGTGACGTCGTCGCGCACCTTGCTCAGTTCCGTCACCAGCTTGATGCGCTGCGCCTCGCCGCCGCTGAGCGTGGGGCTGGGCTGGCCCAGCGTGAGGTAGCCCAGGCCCACGTCCTTGAGCAGCTGCAGCGGGTGGCTGATGACCGGCATGCTGGCGAAGAACTCCACGGCCTCGTCCACCTCCATCTGCAGCACGTCGCCGATGCTCTTGCCGCGCCAGGTGACGGCCAGCGTCTCGGGGTTGAAGCGCGCGCCGTGGCAGCTCTCGCAGGGCACCTTCACGTCGGGCAGGAAGCTCATCTCGATGGTGCGCACGCCGGCGCCCTCGCAGGTCGGGCAGCGGCCCTCGCCGGTGTTGAAGCTGAAGCGGCCCGGCCCGTAGCCGCGCGCCTTGGCCTCCAGCGTGTCGGCGAAGAGCTTGCGGATGGTGTCCCAGAAGCCGATGTAGGTGGCCGGGCAGCTGCGCGGCGTCTTGCCGATGGGGGTCTGGTCCACTTCGAGCACGCGGTCGATGCCCTCGTAGCCGGCCACGCCGGTGCAGCCGCTCCATTTCGGGCGCTTGCCCGCGGCGTCGGCGTCGCGGCCGGCACGGGTGGCGCGCTGCTGCACGATGGCCTGCACGTTGGCCAGCAGCACGTCGCGCGCCAGCGTGGACTTGCCCGAGCCGCTGACGCCGGTGACCACCACCAGCCGGTTGAGCGGCACCGACACGTTGACGGACTGCAGGTTGTGCAGGTTCGCGCCGGCGATCGCGAGCCAGGACACCGCGCCCTCGCCTTCCTCGGCCGAGGGCAGGACCGGCCGGCGCGGATGCAGCGGATGCCGGATCGCGTCGCGCAGGTAGCGGCCGGTGAGCGAATCGCCCGAGCGCTCCACCTCGGCCACCGTGCCCTGCGCCACCACGCGCCCGCCGCGCTTGCCGGCGCCGGGGCCGATGTCGATGAGGTGGTCGGCGCGGCGGATGGTGTCCTCGTCGTGCTCCACCACCACCAGCGTGTTGCCCTTGTCCCCGAGCTTGTGCAGCGCGTCGAGCAGGATGCGGTTGTCGCGCGCGTGCAGGCCGATGGTCGGCTCGTCCAGCACGTAGCACACGCCCTGCAGGTTGCTGCCCAGTTGCGCCGCCAGGCGGATGCGCTGCGCCTCGCCGCCGCTGAGCGTGGGCGCGCCACGGTCGAGCGTGAGGTAGCCCAGGCCGACCTCCTCCAGGAACTCGAGGCGGCTCTTGATCTCGGGGATCAGGTCGCGGGCGATGTCGGCCTCGCGGCCCGAGAGCGCCAGCGTCTCGACCCAGGCGCGCACGTCGCTCACCGCCAGGCGCGCGATGTCGGCGATGCCCACGCCGTTGAAGCGCACGGCGCGCGCCGTGGCGTTCAGCCGCGTGCCCTCGCAGGTAGGGCAGGCGACGTCGGCCACGTCCTCGACCTCCGGCTCGGCGAAGGTCTGCTCGCGGCCGCGGTTGTCCTCGGCCATCGTCGAGTCGTCCAGCGCCTTGCGCTGCTCCTTGGTCAGCTTCACGCCGGTGCCGACGCAGTCGGGGCACCAGCCGTGCTTGCTGTTGTAGGAGAACAGGCGCGGGTCCAGCTCGGCGTACGAGGTGGCGCACACCGGGCAGGCGCGCAGCGTCGAGAACACCTGCACCTGCCCGATGCCCGCGGTGGAGACGCCGGCCAGCATCGCCGCCCTCAGCCCGGTGAGGCCGTGCAGCACGTGCACCACGCCCTTGCCGTGCTCCAGCGCGGTCGCCAGCGCGGCGCGCAGCTCGGCCTCCCTGGCCGGCTCCACGTCGATGCTGGCGACGGGCAGCTCGATGGTGTGCTCCTTGAAGCGATCGATGCGCGGGAAGCCGGTGGTGGGCAGGAACTCGCCGTCCACCCGCAGGTGGGTGTAGCCGCGCGGCCGCGCCCAGTCGGCCAGCTCGGTGTAGACGCCCTTGCGGTTGACCACCAGCGGCGCCAGCAGGCCGATGTGCTGGCCGCGAAAGTGCCGCAGCAGCTGCGCCGCGATGCTGTCCGGCGTCTGCGGCTGCACCGCCGCGCCGTCGCGGACGCAGTGCTGCACGCCCAGCTTGACGTACAGCAGGCGCAGGAAGTGCCACACCTCGGTGGTGGTGCCCACCGTGCTCTTGCGGCCGCCGCGCGAGAGGCGCTGCTCGATCGCCACCGTGGGCGGGATGCCGTACACCGCGTCCACCTCCGGCCGGCCGGCCGGCTGCACGATGCTGCGCGCGTAGGCGTTCAGCGATTCGAGGTAGCGCCGCTGCCCCTCGTTGAACAGGATGTCGAAGGCCAGCGTGGACTTGCCCGAGCCGCTGACGCCGGTGATGACGCTGAACTTGCCGCGCGGGATGTCCACCGACAGGTGCTTGAGGTTGTGCTCGCGGGCGTTGACGATCTCGATGGCCTCGCGGCCGGGCGCGGGGGCGACGGCGTACGGGGCAGTCTTCTCGCGCACCGCCAGCGCGGCCGGGCCGAGCGCGGTCTCGTACGCCGCCAGCGCGGCGCCGGTGTGCGAGCCTTTCATCTCGCGCACCTGCTCCGGCGTGCCGACGGCGACCACCTGGCCGCCGCCCTCGCCGCCCTCGGGGCCGAGGTCGATCACCCAGTCGCTGGCGCGGATCACGTCCAGGTTGTGCTCGATCACGACCAGCGAATGGCCGGCGTCGAGCAGCTTGCGCAGCGCGCGCATCAGGCGGGCGATGTCGTCGAAGTGCAGCCCGGTGGTGGGCTCGTCGAAGAGGAACAGCGTGCCCTTCTTCGCCAGCGGCTGGCGCGACTTGGCGGCGCCATTGGCCGCCTCGGCGAGGAAGCCGGCCAGCTTGAGGCGCTGCGCCTCGCCGCCGGAGAGCGTGGGCACCGGCTGGCCGAGCTTCACGTAGTCCAGCCCCACGTCCACGATGGGCTGCAGCACGCGCTGCACTTCCCTGTCCGTGCCGAAGAGATCGGTTGCCTCGGCCACCGTCAGCTCCAGCACGTCCGACACGTTGAGCGTGCGGCCCTTGCGCTCGATCGTCACTTCCAGGATCTCGGGCCGGTAGCGCTTGCCGTCGCAGTCCGGGCAGCGCAGGTACACGTCCGAGAGGAACTGCATCTCCACGTGCTCGAAGCCCGAGCCGCCGCAGGTCGGGCAGCGCCCGTCGCCGGAGTTGAAGCTGAACTTGGCCGCGGTGTAGCCGCGCTGCCTCGACAGCGGCGCGGTGGCGAAGATCTCGCGCACGGCGTCCCAGGCGCCGACGTAGCTGGCCGGGTTGGAGCGCGCCGTCTTGCCGATGGGCGACTGGTCGACGAACACCACGTCGCTCAGGTGGTCGGCGCCCAGCAGCCGCTCGTAGGCGCCGGCGCCCTCGGTCGGCTTGCCGAAGTGGCGCATCAGCGCCGGCGCCAGCACGTCCTGCACCAGCGTGGACTTGCCCGAGCCGCTGACGCCCGTGACGGCCACCAGCCGCTGCAGCGGGATCTCGACGGTGACGTCCTTCAGGTTGTGCTCGCGCGCGCCTTCGAGGATCAGGCGCGGCGTGCCCTCGCTCACCGCGCGCTTGAGGCCCATGCCGATGTGCTTGCGCCCGCCCAGGTACTCGCCGGTGAGCGTGTGCGCGCCGCGCAGCGCGTCGACCGCGCCGTCGAACACGATCTGCCCGCCGCGCGCGCCGGGGCCGGGGCCCATGTCGATCACGCGGTCGGCCGCCAGCATGACGGCCGGGTCGTGCTCCACCACCACCAGCGTGTTGCCGGCATCGCGCAGGCGCTGCATGGCCTCGGTGATGCGGTCCATGTCGCGCGGGTGCAGGCCGATGCTGGGCTCGTCGAGCACGAACAGCGTGTTGACCAGCGAGGTGCCGAGGGCGGTGGTCAGGTTGATGCGCTGCACCTCGCCGCCGGAGAGCGTGCGGCTCTGCCGGTCGAGCGTGAGGTAGCCGATGCCGACGTCGTGCAGGTACTTCAGGCGCGTCGTGATCTCCTCGAACAGGAGCTTGAGCGCCTGCGCCTCGCCCTCCGCCGCCACGCTGCCGTTGCCGGCGTGCTCGACGCGGCCGAAGAAGGCGCGCAGCCGCTCGATGGGCATCAGCATCAGGTCGTGCAGGCTCAGGCCGGGCAGCGCCTCGAGCTGCTCGCGCGTCCACGGCACGCCGACGGGCATGAAGCGCCTGGCGGGTTCCAGCGCCGCGTCGGCATCGGCCTTGCTGCCCAGGCGCCACAGCAGGCTTTCGAGCTTCAGGCGCGCGCCGCCGCAGGTGGGGCACGGCGTGTAGCTGCGGTACTTCGACAGCAGCACGCGGATGTGCATCTTGTACGCCTTGCTCTCCAGGTAGGCGAAGTAGCGGCGGATGCCGTACCACTGCTTGCTCCAGTTGCCTTCCTTGTAGTTGGGCGTGCCCTCGATCACCCAGTGCTTCTGCTCGGGCGTGAGCTTGGCCCAGGGCGTGTCGCGCGGGATGCCTGCCCCTTCCGCGTGGCGCATCAGGTCGTCCTGGATCTCCTTCCAGGCCGGCGTCTGGATCGGCTTGATGGCGCCGGCGCGCAGCGTCAGCTTGTCGTTCGGGATGACCAGGTTCCAGTCCACCCCGATCACGCGCCCGAAGCCGCGGCAGGCCTCGCAGGCGCCGACCGCGGAGTTGAAGCTGAACATCGAGGGGATCGGGTCGGCGTAGCGGATGTCGCTCTCGGGGCAGTGCAGGCCGGTGGAGAAGCGCCAGAGCTCCGGCTCGGCACTCCCCTCGGCCGGCACTGCGTACACGGTGACGCGCCCGGTACCGCGCTTGAGCGCGACCTCGATCGCCTCGATCACCCGCGCCCGCTCGGTGTTCGAGAAGCGGAAGCGGTCCGCCACCACGTCCAGCACCTTGCGCGGCCCGGTCGGCGTGCCGACCTCGCGCTGCGCCTGCACGCGGGTGAAGCCGCTGGCGGCCAGCCACTGCTCGACTTCCTCCTCCGTCGCGCTGGCCGGCAGCTCGACCGGAAAGGTCACAACCAGCCGCGGATCGCCGGCCGCCTCGGCCCGCCGCTGCATCTCGGCGCAGATCGTGTCCGGCGTGTCGTGCCGCACCGGCAGCGCGGTCTGCCTGTCGAACAGCTGCGCCGCGCGGGCGAACAGCAGCTTCAGGTGGTCGTTCAGCTCCGTCATCGTGCCGACCGTGGAGCGCGAACTGCGCACCGGGTTGGTCTGGTCGATGGCGATGGCCGGCGGCACGCCCTCCACCTTGTCGACCGCCGGCTTGTCCATGCGGTCGAGGAACTGGCGGGCGTAGGCGCTGAAGGTCTCGACGTAGCGGCGCTGGCCCTCGGCATAGAGGGTGTCGAACACCAGGCTGGACTTGCCCGAGCCGCTGGGGCCGGTCACCACCGTCAGTTCGCCGGTGCGGATGTCGAGGTCGAGGTTGCGAAGGTTGTGCTGGCGGGCGCCGCGGATGCGGATGGAGCCGGAGGTCATGCCGTGGAGATGCTGTGGGGGGAGTTCGGGCGGGAGGGCGGAACATTCTGCCCGTGCCGCGCGCCGACGGCGCCCTGGGGTCTTTGGGGCCGCCGCCCCCGCCGTGCGCCCGCCCCGCGGCCGGCCGGCGTGCAATCCGCCACGCGCCGGCGGGCCGGACGCCGGGTAAGTCCCGACAAGACTCAGGTTGCATTCGCTAACAATTACATACACTTTGTGGCGCGTCGGCGCCGATTCCCCGAGACGGAGGTTCTCCATGACCCGGTTCCGCCCCGCCTGCCTCAGCGCCGCGCTGTGGCTTGCCCTGAGTGCCACGGGCGCCAGCGCCCAGCTGCTGATCGGCCAGACCGCCGGCATCACCGGCCCGGTGGCCGCCAGCGTCAACGAAACCATCGCCGGCGCGCAGCTGGCGATCGACGCGGCCAACACGCAGGGCGGCATCCACGGCGAGCCGATCGAGGTGCTGCGGCTGGACGACGGCTTCGACCCCAAGCGCGCCGCCGAGAACGGCCGCGTGCTGATCGAGGACAGGAAGGTGCTGGCGCTGTTCATGACGCGCGGCACGCCGCACACCCAGGCCATCATCCCGCTGCTGGACAAGCACGGCGTGCCGCTGATCGGCCCCTCCACCGGCGCGATGGTGCTGCACAAGCCGCTGCAGCGCCACGTGTTCAACGTGCGCTCGACCTACCAGCGCGAGGCCGAGAAGGCGGTGCAGCACCTGAGCACCGTGGGCATGGGCCGCATCGGCGTGGTGTACGTGACCGACTCCTTCGGCCAGGACGCGCTGGAAGGCGCCAAGACCGGCTTCGCGCGCGCCAAGATGGAGCCGGCCGTGCTGGTGCAGGCCGACCGCGACAAGCCCGACTACGCCAGCATCGTGCCCCAGCTGGTGAAGGCCCAGGCGCAGGCGGTGCTGTGGATCGGCTCGGGCACCGCGGTGGTGGAAGGCGTAAAGGCGCTGCGCGCCGCGGGCTCGGCGGCGCAGGTGGTCACGCTGTCGAACAACGCCTCCTCGGGCTTCATCAAGCAGCTGGGCGACGCCAGCCGCGGCGTGATCGTCACGCAGGTCTTTCCCAACGAGCGCTCGGTCGGCACGCCGATGGTCAAGGAGGCGATGGGCCTGGCCAAGGGCAAGGAGCTCTCGCCGGCGATGCTGGAGGGCTACGCCTCGGGCAAGGTGCTGGTCGAGGCGCTGCGCCGCGCCGGCCCCAAGCCCACGCGCGCCAAGGTGCTGGCGGCGCTGGAGGGGCTGAAGGGCTACGACCTGGGCGGGCTGGAGGTCAGCTACTCGTCGCAGGACCACAGCGGCATCGACTACGCCGACCTGTCGATCATCAGCGAGGGCCGCTTCAAGCGGTAGGGCCGCCCCCCGGTCCTCCCGGGCCTCGCTCCGGCCGAGCCCCTGCCTCGCCCTATTTCGCGCTGCCGTCCGCCGGCGCGTGCACGTCGCCGCCGTGCTTCTCGCCGCCCATGTCGACCTTGTCGCCGGCCTGCATGATCACGAACAGGGCGATGGCGGCGAAGACGACGAAACCCACGGCCAGCTTCCACATGAGGACACTCCTTCTCTTCTCTGTCTTGACTTGATGGGGGAACGCTCAGCAAAAAGGCCTCCGGCGGAGGCCCTTTTGCCGAACCGGCGCCGCGGCAGGCGGCGCCCGGGGACGACGGCGGTCAGTCGTTGGCGTAGATGTCCACGTCCTTGGTCTCGCGCACGAACAGCGTGCCCACCACCAGCGTGATGCCGGCGATGATGATCGGGTACCACAGGCCGTTGTACATGTTGCCGGTCGAGGCCACGATGGCGAAGGAGGTGGTCGGCAGCAGGCCGCCGAACCAGCCGTTGCCGATGTGGTACGGCAGGCTCATCGAGGTGTAGCGGATGCGCGTGGGGAACAGCTCCACCAGCATCGCGGCGATCGGGCCGTAGACCATGGTGACCAGGATCACCAGGTAGGTCAGGATGACGATCATCATCACCTTGTTCATCTTGGCCGGGTCCGCCTTGGCGGGGTAGCCCGCGACCTTGAAGTCCTCGCCCATCTCCTTCTTGAAGGCGGCGATGGCCTTGGACGAGGCCTCGTCGAACTTCAGGTTGACGACGGTGCCGGTGGGCGCCGTGACGGACTTCTCGCCGATCTTCACCACGGCCTGCGAGCCGGCCGGGCCGGCCACGTTCTCGTAGCTCACCGAGTTCTGCACCAGGTAGCGCTTGGCGATGTCGCAGGAGCTCTTGAAGTCGATCTCGCGCGCCACCGGGTTGCCCTGGAAGGAGCAGGTCGCCGGGTCGGCCGTCACGGTCACCTGGGCCTTGGCCTGGGCGGCGGCGAGGTCCGGGTTGGCGGCCTCGGTCAGCATCTTGAAGACCGGGAAGTAGGTGACCACGGCCAGCAGGCAACCCGCCATGATGATCGGCTTGCGGCCGATGCGGTCCGACAGCGTGCCGAAGATGACGAAGAAGGGCGTGCCGATCAGCAGGGCGGCGGCGATCATCAGGTTGGCCGTGTTGGCGTCCACCTTGAGCTGCGCCGTCAGGAAGAACAGGGCGTAGAACTGGCCCGTGTACCAGACCACCGCCTGGCCGGCCGTCAGGCCCAGCAGCGCCAGGATGACGATCTTCAGGTTCTTCCACTCGCCGAAGGACTCGGCCAGCGGCGCCTTGGAGGTCTTGCCCTCGGCCTTCATCTTCTGGAAGGCGGGCGATTCGTTCAGCGACAGGCGGATCCACACCGAGATCCCCAGCAGCAGGATGGAGACCAGGAAGGGGATGCGCCAGGCCCAGGCCGCGAAGGCCTCCTCGCCCACGCCGACGCGCACGCCGAGGATGACGAGCAGCGACAGGAACAGGCCCAGCGTCGCCGTGGTCTGGATCCACGAGGTGTAGGCGCCGCGCTTGCCGTGCGGCGCATGCTCGGCCACGTAGGTGGCGGCGCCGCCGTACTCGCCGCCCAGGGCCAGGCCCTGCAGCATGCGCAGCGCGATCAGGATCACCGGCGCGGCCACGCCGATGGTGGCGTAGCTGGGCAGCAGGCCGACGATGAAGGTCGACAGGCCCATGATCAGGATGGTGACCAGGAAGGTGTACTTGCGTCCGATCATGTCGCCCAGGCGGCCGAACACGATGGCGCCGAAGGGCCGCACCAGGAAGCCCGCGGCGAAGGCCAGCAGCGCGAAGATGAAGGCTGCGCCGGCATCCAGGCCGCTGAAGAACTGCTTGGCGATGATCGCCGCCAGCGAGCCGTACAGGTAGAAGTCGTACCACTCGAACACCGTGCCGAGCGAGGAGGCGAAGATGACCTTCTTCTCCTCCGCCGTCATGGGCCGGGGTGCCGGATGCGGCATCCCCTTCGAATCCAGTGTGGCTGCCATTGCTGTCTCCTCGTGAATGGAATGAGCGGCCCGCGCAACAGGCCGTGCTGCATTCTTTGGAGGCGGACTGACCCTTTCCTTGCACCAAACTGAATCTTTTCTGACAACCCGAGGGGGAACCCGCGCCCCGCATTTCGGGATGCAGGAAAAGGGTGGGCAAATGCCGCCCCCCCGGGAAGACCCCTAGGACGGGACTCAGCCCGGCGCCAGCGCCGACGGCCGCTGGTCGGCCTGCGCCCACTGCGGCCCGGCGAACCAGTCGTCGCTCGCCAGGTAGGCGCGCAGCATGGCCAGGCCGTCGAAGCCCCAGAACACGCGGTCGTCGACCACGAAGGCCGGCGTGCCGAACACGCCCCGGGCGATGGCCTCGTCGGTGTTGGCCTTGAGCTGCGACTTGACCTCGGCGCCGGCCGGGTCGCGCGCCGGCTGCAGGCGCTGGGCGAGCGCGGCGAGCCGCGCCGGGTCGGCTGCCTCCAGGCCGCCGCGCCAGACCTCGCGGAACAGGGTCTCGGCGAGGTAGCGGTTGATCGCGCCGCCCGGCAGCGCGGTGGCCGCCAGCGCCAGGCGCAGGTGCGGCAGCGGGTTGTAGGGGTGGGTGGCCGGCATCTCGATCGGGATGCCGTGCGCATGGCCCAGCCACAGCACGTGGCGGTAGGTCCAGCTGCGCTTGGCCGGGATCTCCGCCGGCGCGCGCTGGCCGTGGTGGCGCACGATGGCGCCGAGCAGCACGGGCTTGTAGGCGACCTCGTAGCTCAGCCCTTCCAGCGCCTGCGGCAGCTGCTCGAAGGCGAGATACGCGTAGGGGGAGATGAAGTCGAGATAGAAATCGATGTGCTTCATGGGATGGCCTGTTGTGGTTGTCGCTGCCGGATGCGTTCCTCGACGCGCGACCAGACGGCGAGCCGGGCGGCATCGTCCATCGCGCGCCAGCCGGCGATCTCGTCGAGGGTGCGGAAGCAACCTTCGCACAGGCCGCCGGCGGCGTCCATCCGGCACACCGAGATGCAGGGCGAGGGCACCGGCTCCAGGCCCTGCGCCACCGCCTCGCGCACCAGCGGCGCGCGCACCAGCACCGGATGCGGCTCGGCGGCCATTCAGCCGCCCGCGGCCTGGACCACGTCGGCCACCGGCGCGCCGCCGGTGAGCGCCTCCAGGTCCTGCGGGCGCAGGCGGAACACCGCGTGCGGGTGCCCGGCCGCCGCCCAGATCTCCTCGAAGCGGAACAGCTCGCGGTCGATCAGCACCACCGGCGGCGTGGCGTGCGCCACGGGGGACACGCCGCCGATGGAGAAGCCGGTCTTGCCCTTGACGAAGTCGGCGTCCGCGCGGCCGGTCCTGCCGACCAGCGCATCGACCTTCTTCTCGTCCACCCGCCGGTCGCCCGAGGTGACGACCAGCACCGCCGCGTCGTCGGCCTTGCGGCGGAAGATGATGCTCTTGGCGATCTGCCCGACGGCGATGCCCAGGGCATCGGCCGCCTGCTGCGCGGTGCGCGCCGCGTCGTCGAGCATGCGGGGCGCATGGGGGTGGCCGCTGGCCTGGAGGTGGCGGGCGACGCGCTGGACGCCCTCCGGCAGGGATTGGAGTTCGGAACCGCACATGGGCCGAGCTTACGCAAAAGCGCGTGACACCCGTCGCCGCCGCTCTTCGATCCGGGCTGTCGCACGAGGGTTAGCATCCATCTGAAAAATCCAGGGAGAAAAATCCATGTCGTCTTTCACCGCCTTGTGGGCTGGGCATCCGCACGTCATCGGTGAGCCGCCCTTGCTCGACACCGCGGTCTATTCGGACCAATGTGCCATCAACATAGGTGCTGCCATGATCCGGGCAGGCTTCGATTTCCAAGGGTACACGGGCACGCTCTCCTGGCAGAAAGACAAGCCGAAGTACCCGATCAGGGCCACCGAATTGGCGACCTGGCTGGACCAGAAGCTCATGCTTGGCGTACGTGCAACCAAATATCCGGGCAAGGAAGTCTTCGAGAAGATCCATGGCCAGACCGGCGTGATCTACATCTCCGACTATTGGCGGCGCTCATCGGGCGGGCCCCGGGACGGCGACCACATCGACCTGTGGAACGGACACCGCATGACGGAGCTGTCGTCCTGGTTGCGCGTCCGGTGGGGTGTCGCCGTCGACGGATATTGGAGCGACTACAGGCGCTCGCCATCGGTCTGGTTCTGGCAGGTGCTGTGACCGTGGCGGCGCGCGTTCTCTTCATATTGGCGGGATCGGCACTCGCCGGCTTCCTCGGCTATCACCTGGTGGGCATCGCTGGCCGCTGGGCCGAAGCGGCATATGCCAGAAACGACTCCGATCTGGGAACGATTTTCATGGCCGGGCTCTGTGCCTGGACGGTGCTGGTTCTTGCCGGAGGCCTGGCCGGCAACTGGCTCTACGTGCGCCGACGCCAGGCGCGGGCGCAGCAGCACGATTGAGACGGGCCGCGTCCCGCCCGCTCCCGCACCACGGCGGGCTGCCGCTGCGCCATCGGCGGGCACGTCCGACGGCCCGGTCCGCCTGCGATGCACCCCGGCGCGGCATTTCCGCGCCACCGCGGGCCGGAAATGCGGGCACGCAACTTGCGTAAGCCAGAGCGCTGATCCGTGGGCATCGTTGCCCTGGTCCTGTTCTCAGCACCTCCGCTAACGACGGCGGAACCCCGAGCGAGCTGACGCCCCTGCCAGGCAGCGGGCAGCCAGCCCGGTAGTTCCAACACGACTTCGCACTCGTGTGCCGGCGGAGGTGCCTTCCTGCACCCGCACGACAGCCTCCACAGGCCCTGTCACCAGCCCCGCCGGGCCCGCGCGTGCGTGCAGGAAGCGACATGAAGATCATCGTCATCGGCCACGGCATGGTGGGCCACAAGTTCCTCGAGCAGCTGCACGCGCTCGGGGTGCCCGGCGCGGAAGTGACCGTGCTGTGCGAGGAGCCGCGCCCGGCCTACGACCGGGTGCACCTGTCCGAATTCTTCGCCGGCAAGACGGCGGAAGACCTCTCGCTGGTCGAGCCGGGCTTCTTCGAGGAGACCGGCTTCAGCCTGCGCCTGGCCGCCCGCGCCGTCGCCATCGAGCGGCGCAACAACACCGTCACCACCGCCGACGGCGAGGTGCTGCCCTACGACCGGCTGGTGCTGGCCACCGGCTCGGTGCCCTTCGTGCCCGCGGTGCCGGGCCGCGACCGGCCCGGCTGCTTCGTCTACCGCACCATCGAGGACCTGGAGGCGATGCAGGAATGCGGCGCGCGCAGCCAGAGCGGCGTGGTGGTCGGCGGCGGCCTGCTCGGCCTGGAATGCGCCAAGGCGCTGCGCGACATGGGCCTGGACACGCACGTGGTCGAGTTCGCGCCGCGCCTGATGGCGATGCAGGTGGACGAAGGGGGCGGGCGCATGCTGCGCAGCAAGATCGAGGCGCTGGGCGTGCACGTCCACACCGGCCGCAACACGGTGGAGATCGTCGACGGCGCCGCCGCGCGCCACCGCATGGTGTTCGCCGACGGCACCTACCTGGAGACCGACATGATCGTGTTCTCCGCAGGCATCCGCCCGCAGGACGCGCTGGCGCGCCAGAGCGTGCTGGCCATCGGCCCGCGCGGCGGCGTGGCGGTGGACGACCACTGCCGCACCAGCGACCGCCGCATCTACGCCATCGGCGAGTGCGCCGCGTGGAACGAGCAGGTGTTCGGCCTGGTCGCGCCCGGCTACGACATGGCGCGCGTGGCGGCACGCCACATCGCCGGCGAGGCCGAGGCCGCCTTCGCCGGCGCCGACATGAGCACCAAGCTCAAGCTGATGGGCGTGGACGTGGCCAGCATCGGCGACGCGCATGGCAGGACGCCCCATTCGCGTGCCTACCAGTTCGTCGACGAGCGCAGGCAGGTCTACAAGAAGATCGTCGTCAGCGAGAACGGGAAGAAGCTGCTGGGCGCCGTGCTGGTGGGCAACGCCGACGAGTACGGCACGCTGCTGCAGATGGCGCTGAACGGCATCGCGCTGCCCGACGCGCCGGAGTTCCTGATCCTGCCCGCGAGCGACGGCCAGGCCAAGCCGGGCCTGGGCGTGGAGGCCCTGCCCGACAGCGCCCAGATCTGCTCGTGCAACAGCGTCAGCAAGGGCGCGATCTGCGCGGCCGTCGGTGAAGGCGCCTGCACCGTCGCCGACATCAAGGCCTGCACGAAAGCGGGCGCCACCTGCGGCGGCTGCGTGCCGCTGGTCACACAGGTGATGAAGTTCGAGATGGCGCGGCGCGGCATGGCGGTGAACAACCACGTCTGCGAGCACTTCGCCCACTCGCGCCAGGAGCTGTACCACCTGGTGCGCGTGGGGCAGATCCGCACCTTCGACGAGCTGCTCGAGAAGCACGGCCAGGGCCTGGGCTGCGACGTCTGCAAGCCGGTGGCGGCCAGCATCCTGGCCTCGTGCTGGAACGACTTCGTGCTGAAGCCGCAGCTGGCGAAGCTGCAGGACAGCAACGACTACTTCCTGGGCAACATCCAGAAGGACGGCACCTACTCGGTGGTGCCGCGCATGCCCGGCGGCGAAGTGACGCCCGACGGCCTGATCGCCGTCGGCACGGTGGCGAAGAAGTACGGCCTGTACACCAAGGTGACGGGCGGCGCGCGGGTCGACATGTTCGGCGCGCGGCTGGAGCAGCTGCCGCTGATCTGGGAGGAGCTGATCGCCGCCGGCTTCGAGTCGGGCCATGCCTACGGCAAGTCGCTGCGCACGGTGAAGAGCTGCGTCGGATCGACCTGGTGCCGCTACGGCGTGGACGACTCGGTGGGCCTCGCGGTCGAGCTGGAGAACCGCTACAAGGGCCTGCGCGCGCCGCACAAGATCAAGTTCGGCGTCTCGGGCTGCACGCGCGAGTGCGCCGAGGCGCAGGGCAAGGACGTGGGCGTGATCGCCACCGACAAGGGCTGGAACCTGTACGTCTGCGGCAACGGCGGCATGAAGCCGCGCCACGCCGAGCTGATCGCCAGCGACCTGAAGAAGGACGAGCTGATCCGCCTGATCGACCGCTTCCTGATGTTCTACGTGCGCACCGCCGACCGGCTGCAGCGCACCAGCACCTGGCGCGAATCGCTGGAGGGCGGGCTCGATTACCTGAAGGACGTGCTCATCAATGACAGCCTGGGCCTGGGCGCCGAGCTGGAGGCGCAGATGCAGCACGTCGTCGACACCTACCAGTGCGAGTGGAAGACCGCCGTCACCACGCCCGCCACGCGCGCTCGCTTCAGGAGCTTCGTCAACAGCGACCGGCCGGACGAGCACGTCGTCTTCGTCGAGGAGCGCGGGCAGATCCGCCCGGCGCGCCCGGAGGAGAAACAGGCCGCTGCCGCGCTCCCTGCGTGAACACCCCACCCGAGGACACGACCATGAAGATCGACTCCCCCGACACCCTGCAGTGGGCGGCCGTGTGCACGCTCGACGACATCCTGCCCGACACCGGCGTGTGCGCCCGGGTCGGCGGCCGCCACGTCGCCGTCTTCCGCGTGGGCGCCGAGCGCCTGTTCGCCATCGACAACGTGGACCCGAAGTCCGGCGCCAGCGTGCTCTCGCGCGGCCTGGTCGGCAGCCTGGGCGGGCGCATCGTCGTCGCCTCGCCGCTCTACAAGAACCACTTCGACCTCGCCACCGGCGAGTGCCTCGAGGCGCCCGAGCACTCGGTGCGCGCCCATGCCGCGCGCGCAGAGGGCGGGCAGGTCCTGGTCCGGCTGGCCTGAGCGCGCGCCCCTCTCTTCCCTCTCCTCTCCGATTCTTCACAAGGAAATCCCATGGCCTACCTCGCCCCTGCCGAGTTCGTCACCAAGATGGTCGACGCCGGCGAATCCAAGCTGCTGATGTCCACCCGCGACACGCTGATCCGCGCCTACATGGCCGGCGCCATCCTGGCGCTGGCGGCCGCCTTCGCGGTGACGGTCACGGTGAACACCGGCAACGCGCTGGTCGGCGCGATGCTGTTCCCGGTCGGCTTCATCATGCTGTACCTGATGGGCTTCGACCTGCTGACCGGCGTGTTCACGCTGGCGCCGCTGGCGGTGTTCGACAAGCGCCCGGGCGCCACCTGGCGCGGCGTGCTGCGCAACTGGGGGCTGGTGTTCGCCGGCAACTTCGCCGGCGCGCTGACGGTGGCGGTGTTCATGGCCATCATCTTCACCTTCGGCTTCTCCGAGGCGCCCAACGCCATCGGCGTGAAGCTCGGCCACATCGGCGAGGGCCGCACGGTGGGCTACTCGGCGCATGGCGCGGCGGGCATGCTCACGCTGTTCATCCGCGCGGTGATGTGCAACTGGATGGTCTCCACCGGGGTAGTGGCGGCCATGATGTCGACCAGCGTGTCGGGCAAGGCCATCGGCATGTGGATGCCCGTGATGATCTTCTTCTACATGGGCTTCGAGCACTCCATCGTGAACATGTTCCTGTTCCCCACCGGCCTGATGCTGGGCGGCAACTTCACGCTGATGGACTACTTCATCTGGAACGAGCTGCCCACCGTGCTGGGCAACCTGGTGGGCGGCCTGACCTTCGTGGGCGCGACGCTGTACTCGACGCACTACAAGACGGCACCCCGGCGCAACCCGGCGGCTACCGCCGTCCAGCCCTCAGCCAGGCCGGCCGCCCAGGGCGTCCTCGCCTGAGCGCGGTCTTCCGACGACGGCTGCGCCGCCCATGAGATGCACCCGAACGGTTCCACGCGCCGTGGCCGGGGGCCTGGGGCGCGGGCGCTTTCTGGGGCGGCGAGGCGCGCAGTACAGGGGGCGGGCATGCAAGCGAAGCATTGCATGCTTCAACATCTGACTTGCCGCAGCTGTTTGAACGCAGCGCGCCGAAGGAGCGCGCAGATACTGTCGTTCAAGTCAAGCGATTGAGCCGTGGCGGGCTGGATCGAATGGCTGGCCAGTGCGCAGGATGACATGGGCGATCTGAACCAATTTGCGCATCACCGCGCCGATGATG
>Ga0222420_100321_pt1 | contig 33280 bp, 34 predicted proteins | sample 3A2ome_FD_182470 | JGI IMG/M metagenome (GOLD analysis project Ga0222420, IMG submission 182470) | Enriched microbial communities from leaf-cutter ant dump, University of Wisconsin, Madison, United States - 3A200A (version 2) | ecosystem: Environmental > Terrestrial > Nest > Insects nest > Nest...
CATGCCGGACGATCTTGATCTGGAATTGGCGAAAACCCATAGGCGCAACTCCGCTGTCGATGAGGCGACCAGTGTCCCGGCTTTCGTCGACGCCAACAACCTCAGGCGAGACCGCGGCAGCCCTGCGCTTGCTTGCGGCATCGACCGCAGGTATGCCTAAGAGGCCGTGGCGTCCTTATACACCAGTCTCAGCGGGGGTGTCGGCTCGACCTGCATCATCTTTCTGGCATCCTGTAGGTAGGAATAGCCAAAGTAAAGCAAGTTGCCGATCCATCGGTCGATGTCCGGGCGGGAAGGGTCGCCCGCGACAATGATCTCCTCGGTCTCGGCGATCATGATGTTGATCGCCTGCCCGCAAGTCCTTGCCAGCGGAACCCCGGGAAGCGCACCCTCCAACTCGTTGTTCAGGTCCTGCATCTCCGGATCGGCTTCCGGGGCCATGACGCTCAGAATCCGAAGGATCGCCCTGCGCGAGATGTCGAGGCCAAGCAAGGGAAGGAAATTCCGTTGCTGCTCGGCGACGTGCAGCTCATCCTCGGCCATCTTCAGGCTGGCTTCCGGCGTCATCTGGATCATTCCACGCTCCTGCAATTCTTGCGGCCGACGCCGCAAATGATACACTCCGCCACCGCGTTCCGGCGAAGAGGCCATGATCCACCATTCTCGATCTCTGGAATACCCCGCAACCCATTAAACGGCATAGACCTACTGACATACGGTATTATTGGAAGCCATGACGGATAACCCGGTCGGACCAACGCAGGCATCGCGGAAAAGGCAGCGAGACCTTTCCCAGCGGCAGCCGAAATGGCAGAAGGTCGAACGTGATCTCGTCTACGTGGCTGACGAGGCCGCGGAGAAGGACCTGCTCCTCCTTGCGAAGATCGTGAAGCTGAAACCTGGCATATCCGCGCTCGACCCAAACGGAAATGGGAGCTTCGACATACTCTACGCGGAACTTTTCAAAAGCGAGTTCTACGAGGAGGAGTGGTCGCCTTGGCGGGATCGAAGGAAATTCAGGTTCTCCGAGATAACGACCGAAGAACGGGCAAAGGAGCTGGCAGCCACGCTCAGGAAAAGAGCGGGAAGGGACGAATGGGGGATCGAGTCATGGCTGCAGACCTCGGTTGAGAAGGAGATGACGGTCCTCGCCGTCACCGCGCCACGGGACCGTAAGCCATGCGGCTTCGTCACCTTCAAGAGGACGGTCTCCGTCTATTCCGGTGCCAAGGATTCGGGCTGCCTCAGCTACAGAATGAAGGTTGACTACCTCTATGTCTCCCGCGACCGGCGCGGCAGAAGAGTGTCGTCGATGCTGAGAAAAGCAGTCGACCTGCTGGTGGGTGACGACGGTTACAGGCTCAACAAGGCGCTGTCACAACGGACGCTATCCAGGTTCGCCAGGCCCATCGAGATCTCGCCTACCCTCTATGGAGAGGTCCACTCGGACGAAGGGAAACGGTTCCTAGATGGGCTTTGCGACGACATCACCGCCAACCTCGATATATGGCTATCGGAAAAGGCCGAGGTCTGGCCGACGGCCAGCGAATACGGCTGGTGAGCGAACAAGGAGCCTTTATCGCGCCTGACCGCATCCTGGCCAACGGATGACACCAAGCGTAACCGACATGTCGATCGCCGCGTTCACGCCCGGCAACGTTCGTTGGCGATCACGGAGACCACAGGCCTGGAAACCCTTTCTTGCGCGCCATGAGCGTAGTCTCCGTACAAGCATCTTGAAATGGATAACGAAATGACCGACCACTCCTCCTTCACCGCAACTCAAGCGGAAAAGCTTTCCAGCGAAATCCCGGCCATCCTCGGGAAGGTCCGTGCGGGCATCGCCAACGGCGCAGGATTCCCTGTCGACGAGACCACAATACGCGTCCGCCGGAGAGAGCTGCAGAAGGCTGTCCACGATCGCGTGGCCGAACGGGTTCCGACCGACGCCGCCAAGGTAGCGGCCATTCTCGCCGCCGAACCCGATCTACTAGAGGCTTATACCGATGAAGACTGTTCGAGGTCGATACTCGAGGAGGTGCGCTCGTCGGTTATCGAGAAGATCGTCGGGCAGGTCGGTGCTGACATGCATCGAGCGATCTCCGGCCAGTACGCCGGGGTCGACTTCGCTTCAGTCATCGAGGAAATCCGTTCGACGCTGCCGACACTTGCAGAACTGGATGCGGCCTTGGCGGATACGATGGAGCAGGAGTGCGCCAACCAGCTGTCCAAGAAAGTTCCCGCGTGCCGTGGGCTTCTACGCACGCTCAACCGCTCGCGGGAGGTTCTCAGCTACGCCGGCCGCATCGGCGACAAGCCCAAGCTGGTGCATGCCCGCGAGCTCATGGAGATCGCCGACCTGATCGACATGAAGGGATATCAGCTCGACAAGACCCACGTGCCTCCTGCCGCCCCATCTCCGTAGGTTATGCGCGGCGTAGGAACTGCAGCACACGTCGCCCATTACAGCCGCAGGACCGCCATCACCCAGCCGAGTCCCGCGAGGGAACCCATCAGAATCGATGCCGCCAGAAGCGCCAGTGTCCCGGCCGCCTTCCGGGCATCAAGCACAGCGACGGCGGAGCCATTCTCGAAACGGACATCCTTGAGGGCGGTCGCCGCCGCGGCGTGCTTCCAGGTACCGTTGTTCAGGGAATAGACGGGCACGTTCCTGAGAAGGGTTTCAAGCGCTTCCCTGACGGCGAGGACGACCCGCTCCTCAGCCGAGTCCTTCATGGCGTCGAGCACACCAGTCCCGCCGGGCAGGCGGTCTTCGGCACTGCTGCGCGACCTGTCACAAAAGATTGGATCGAGGCCGACAAGGCCGTCGTTCTCACCCTACAGAATGTAGGTACAAATCGCGTCCAACAGGTTTCGCGCAAAAGATGCGCCAAGGGGGAACGGTGCCTGATTCCAAGCTCTGTAATCCTTGTTCAAGATGGAGAACTCTGGATGTCACCAGGTCAGACGGGCGGTAAAGCTTCTCATCAGGCAACTGTCCAACCTTGTTGCGAGCGGAGGCCCTGCGCTTCAGAACCAACAAGCACCGCCCTTCCGCTCGCCGGTCACTTCTTCCAGGATGCAGTTTCGTCCGCTTCCGCCAGCCGGCATCCCAACGCCTCGACCAAGAACGAAGTTCACGTCGTGGGCTCCAGCTAGACCAGCAGGAAACCTAGAGAATTCCTTGGCGATTCGATAATTGTCGCGGCCATCCATACGTTCGAGATGGCCGCTGGCAAGTAGCTGTGCGACTCCAAATCCTTGCGGCAGCACTTCGTATCTTCCTGCTTCTACTTGGGCCACTACCGATGATAGATCGGTATCAATCAATCCAGCTGGTGAAAAGCGTATCGCCGCCTCCCATGCCTCACCATCGAAGCCGGCAGGAGCCCATGGCTTCCGCTTCAGGACTTCAAAGTCCGCTCCGGGAAGGGACACGGAATAAAGACGGGGTATGCCGGAAACCTCGTCGGGGGCCCTGCCAGCCATGGCAGCAACAGCAGCGCTTGCACTTTCTGCATCGGCCGTGTTCGGACCGTAGAAATTATTCATGCAGTTCAATCCGCCGCCACCGACGAACTCCACTTTATCACGCGGCACTCCTTGGACACCCGAGTTTCTTCCTCCCGCAGGCTCGATCACCACGACTTTCTCTATTCTCCCTAATTCGCCACTCAGCTTCCAAAGGAAGGATCCGCTACTAAGCAGGACGAGATGTACGGGCTTATCGCCCGGCTTCATCCGGACATGAGCCACGGTCGTTACCACATCAGGATTGCCGATATAGACTGTGGAGGTCGCCGCAGCTTCGCCCGTACTGAATAGAATCAGTTCAGCATCATCGTTTGGGCGGCTCATCCTGCATGCCGGCGGGGCGGCCCGCACCGCTTCCGGTTGAGGTAAATTCAAGGACTCATCGGCGAATACCTCTGTCTCAGTGAACGCCACGTTATTCTCGAGCGGTTCGAACGGTCTGTATCCATTCGTCCAAATCTTTATCTTGTATGTCCCCGTCTCGACATAGGCGTGTTTAACCTCAATCGTCTGGCTGTCGTTTCGACAGGATTCCCTTATCGGTGTGATCTCTTCAGATGATTGGTCATCCCCCCAGTCAATCCGATAGGAAAGACATTCAGGTTCATACGTGTGAATTCCTATGCTGACAATTCGAGAACCTTCGTTCCTTGCCCATTTCAGAAGGTTCTTCTCCATGTTCTCATGATGCCTTGCGGTCATTTTCAAAGGCCCGCTGACATCGGTCGCAATAGCACGGCCATTTCTGATAAGGCTCGTACGCACGAAGAAAATACTCTCGCCTGCATACAGAGCACGGTCATATTCTCTCGTGTTGAGCGACAGTCCCGCCTCTCCGTCTCCAACCATCGACCACGGAATCTCACGCGAACTGGCGATAACAGTCCCATCATCCAAAAGTGCTTCGAGTCGGATCGAAGAATCCTCCGATGCAGAAGCCGTCCACTTCACGGGGACCAAAGCCTGATAACGAAATTCGGTGTCTTCTATATCCTTCATCTTCAACAAGTCATTGGTCGCGGCCCCCGTAACCGTAACCTTGACCTCGTCCTTCCAGTCAGTGACCGGGGCGTCAGTCGGGCCAGGATGCCACTTGACCACCCTCAGTGTATATTCGCCGGGAACGGTGTAGATATGCGTCCGTTGGCGATCAGCGCAGGATGCGCCTCTCTTAAGCCCCGAGAATACCTGCGCACCGTCTCCCCAGTCGACGTGTAACCCGTTACTCCCGGGGCCGAACCAGCCCGGACCGAACTTGCAGTTTTCGATCGCGTCGACGATGAAATCAGGGCCATTGATCGAGATCGGTTTGCCTACAAAGGCTCCGCCTGATGTCTCGAGGTGTGCTCCAAACAACCCTAAAAGACCTATGGCTACAGGCAATCCCATGAGGACCGCACCGACTGCAAGAACTATTCTAAACTTCACAGCGGCACCATCCATCCGATTGCGACGACGTAATTATGCCATGGTCGGCGAAGTAACCCTATGTGTATGCAACGCTTTCCCTATGTGTCCGGCAACGTAATAAGCTTGGGAATCGTTCCCAAGATTTGAAGCCATCTCATCATGTCCGTCGAAAAAGCTTCCGTTTCCGTAAAGCAGGCCAAGTTCTAACCCCACACCAGATCAAACCTCAAATTGCCCCTCGCATCTCCCCGGCATACTGTCGACAACAGTTCCTTTGAGGGAGATCGAAATGGCACGTCAACGGGTAAACGCAGAAGCCTTCAATAATGCGGTGAAAGCCGCCTTGGCCAAAGAAGTGCCTGATGCCCGCCGGCAGGGTTACGAAGAAGGGGACCCGCTGGACGGGGCGATCCTGCATGCCATTGGTAGAAAGCTGTTCGTGAGCGTTGCACTCGGTGATTTGTTCGCCACCACTGAAATTCCGTGGCCGGCTAGAGGAATTCCCGCCTCGATGGCCGACCTTACGGAATTAGGGATCACGGTGTGTGATGTCCTGCCATTGAACGCAGATTTCAAGATGGAGAACGGTAAGACGAGGAAGGTCAATATCGCACCGTTTATCATCCTTGCCGACAAGGTCGATGGGCGTCTCGAGGGATTGTTCGGGGGTTATTTCGGGTATGATCATGAGTTCCCAGAGATTTCCGACACCATCTCTACCGCTTTCGGGGTCAAGGGAGAGATAAAGGTCGGAGAGGTCAAGCTCGATAGATGGATCGGCAAGGCGCTGCTGTCATCCGATCAACCTCACCTTGTAGCTATCGGCAGAAGGGTCGACGAGGAGTATGTCTCGGCCGAATCGGGTCAGCAAAAATACTATTCCTGGTGAAAACGTGCGCGGGAAAGACCGTACATCCCGAAGAGAGCCAAGACAGATGGAATACATCGAAGAAGAGAGCGTCGCAGCTGACGTCTGCGAAATTATTGAAGCCCTCGAGGCACCAGGAGTCACCAATGCGACTGACGATCTGCTAGCCCTGACCGAACGATGCAAGGATACGCTCTGGCATCCAGAGACACTCGACCTCATAACGGCGGCCGCAACGGTATTCGAGCGTCGCCGTGGAAAGGACTCGCATCATTTTCTCTTCATGAAGAACAAGACAGCAGAAGACATCGCAGAGAAGCTGAGGGACCTATTTTCCTTCTGGCCGTACTTCGTCTATCACGGCACATCCTCGAAGGCCCTTCCTTCGATCATCGAAAACGGCCTCATAGCCGGTTACGGAAAATCTCGCTGGAAAGGCGTCGTTGATGACGCCCATCTCGCCAGCGGCGTCTTCTTGACTGACAACTGGCGATCTGCCGTCTCATGGGCAAAATCCACGGCGTTGACCAGAAACTTCGAATTCCGGAAAGACGGATCGAAGCCAGCGGTCATCAGGATCAAAGCAGAGCATATCGAATTGTACCGAGATAGGTGGGCCAACCGCCCAGGGTGCCTGATTACTCCGGAAAGTTTTGAAATCCCGGCCGCAGACACATTCCTCGTCAATGCTAGAATTATTGAACAACTACCGATGTGGGCACCACTTAACAAGATCGCACCGACCAATAAGACACGAGAAGCGATAGACGAGGCACCCAGGTTCGGGCTGTGAGTTCGCCTTTCGACCGGAATCGTTACTCTTGAAACTGTCTAACACCTCGCGGATGCTGCACTCGTCCTCGTCTTCCCTCCACGGCCTAGCTCCCACACCCCGCAGGTAGTCGGCAAGAGCCGCGTCGTCCATGTCGGCGGCGGAAGCGCTCTCCCGCGCAAACAAAACGTTCCATTCCTCGAACGCGATCCAAATCTCCTGCGAGGGTTCGTCCCCATGGCTTTAGACGAAATCCGACCGGGCCGACTCCATGATCCAGGCCAACAAGTAACAAGTTTGGTGCTCTCCGAGCGGAGCCGAGCGCCCCTGTCTCAAGCTTAAACGGCTTTGTCCGGGAATAAATTAAACGCAAGGATGAGCATCTCTGGGCATGCGCGCACTAGGTCGTCGATAGCCACCCCGGCCCTGCCGCGACCCTCCACGGGGATGGTGGCCATGAGAGTCTCAATTGGCATCTTTTCTTTCCTCAAGGCATAGGCCAGGAAAGCCACTGCCGTCGGCGCATGCTCCACTCCGGGGGTCGGATTATCGGAGGGAGACATCTTGAGATGGAGATCCTCAGAGAATTGGTAGGACAGGGAGCGGGCGGCTTCGACTATGTTCTGCAACCGTTCTGGATCGATCGACGTATCTCTCAGACGCCTCATCCCGGCCAACACAGCCTCCCGAACGGCTTCCTCGAAGCTCCACTCATCGTGGTCGCTAAAACGAGGCCTACCCCTACTCAAGTCGTCCACACGAAACAGTGTCCGTCTCAAGTCATGCAGTGTTTCGATCCTGGTAGTTTCCGCAACTTCTTCCGCTCTCTTGCGTATGGATTCCAGCCTCTTCCACAACTGTGACTCATTCATCCCGTCCTGCAGACGGAAGAAGACTCTTGGTGCGTCACGAAGGATTTCGGGCTGGTCAGATATGGGAGAGGAAATATGAAGGTTTGCTATGTTTGCTAGGCAGCTGACCGCCAATGATGTCCAGTCGACATCTGCACTGGGACTATCCGATGTTTCGATTTCAAGGGGAACATTTTCTCTTAATTCTTTGTCAACTGGCAATTCCGACTGTCCCACGTCGCCAACTGCCAGCGGCCCGCCTTTCTCTTTCCAGAGGAACTCCACGACGTTGTCTGGCACAGGCAAGGCGCAGACTTGAAGCAACCACTCGATATACCCATCTAGGGCTGTAGCTTCTGCATCGTCTGCGACCGTGACACCGAGAACATCGGAGCGTACCGAAACCTGACGTGACCTACAGTAAACGACGAACTCGTCGACAGTCTGAAAAACCTTCCCGTCTGTCAGGGCATCTATCCTGTCCAGCCAGCACTTGATCCCATCCTCGGTTTTCTCCAGGGCGGCGACAAGCCGCGCCAAGGACACCGGCTCTTCGACGGCTGCGGCATTCCGGACAAGAATCCTTTCGGCTCGTTCGATAGAATGAAGCTCTCCCGAAGGAAGCAAAAGGGAGAGTGCGCCTATATCCAATCCCGCTAAGAACTCTACTCTGGCATTCCGCGTAGGAGCCACGTCAGCCGCCAACATGGCGAGTCGGAGCAGGTCGCGATGGTCGATAGCTGCACCGAGTATTCCCTTTGCCGATTCGTCCAGCCTGTCCAATTGTCCGAGATAATGCTGCATCAGGTCGATAAAACGCCTCGCCGAAGACTCGCTTCTGATTTGGACGCCAAGCATCCGGGCCGCCCGGACGACATCACCTCCCTTTGCTTTAGTTATACCGCGCTCAAGACCCTGCAACGTGTCCCGGCCGAACTCTGCGGGCCGGAATCCGAATTCCTCTACAAACGCACCCGATGCCAGATTAATATTGTGTCCCAACTGAAAGAGTTCTGCTAACGAATCAGACGTCGGCAATTTGCCACGAAATTTAGACGAAAGAGATTCGGTCCCGGCTGCAATCAAAGCCGGATAGGCACGCAGAAAGGCGGCCGCCTGACTGATCGTAGGCGCGCAGCCCCACCCGACCTCGAACATTGATGCCACCGCGCGGCATGTAGAAAGAATCCCGCGTCTAATGGACAGCAGTTCTCTTGCGCCGCCAACGAATGCCTGCCAGTCTCCGTCGGGCCGGATGCCGAGTGCAGTTGCCTCGCCGAACAGAGTTTCTGAAGCAACCTCCGTTGCCTGTCGTTCCGATGAATAGGCGGATGACAATGCAAGGCCGGCAGGCAGGCCTTCCGGCGATATGGTCCAGTAGGGTAAGTCCGCGGGAGGCGGCGAAGGAACGTGCCGGAGCGCCACCTTTAATGCCTGTAGGTCTGCCAAACGCATTCTCCCGAGCGTATCCGAGTCCATCCATTGCCCGTACCGGATGCGCGCTTCTTGGCGTTTCGAGATGTCGAGGTCTCCGAGAACAGCATACGCCTCGGTTCCGACACCCAAGACCGCCTTGACGGGTTCCTTATTGCGTACGGAGACGTCATCCTCGTCCAGATCAAATACCTGGCTGTCCATTTCAGGTTCCCCCTTGCCCATGATTAGGTACGATCCCGCATCCAATGCCGACCGTCATGATGTCGTTGGGAAGCTGAAAACCCTCGGCCATCCGCTCCTTTAACCATCCGTCCAACACGCTTCGATGTTCGTCGATCATGCGAACACGGCCTCGATCTTCTCCCACATCTTCCTCAAATGCCTTCCACGGATGGAGAAGCATATCCGAAACCCAGGCAGGATTGCGTGCGAACTCTCCTTCGTGGTCAGTGGCGTAGAATACGGTCTCTCTCGATGTCAGGGTTCCCTTCGAATCCTGCCATTGAACCCGGGAGCAAAAGATCGCACCTGTTCCAACCGGCAGAGGAACGCCAACAGCATGCTTGCCGCGGAAATCATCTGTAAGAGCAGACTGCATCAAGGAACGCACGAGACCATCATGGAAATCCAATAGATGAATGCCTTGCGCCTTGTTCTTTTCGAACTCGTCCCGATCACACGTGACCGAGAACCATTCGTTGCGTGGCGCCCCGGGAATGAGGGCCGCGTAGCGTCCATTCAGCCTCACTCGCGCGATCTTAAGGTCGTCGCTAACAGGCTGGCATCCTTGGTCGAGGAGAGGTAACACGCCAGTGACGAACGACATCACATGGCGATCGTCGAGCGGGACTGCTCCCTGACGCGCTCTTGGATCGTAGGACACCGCGTTTTCGAATATTTCGCGGCCGCGTTCGAGTGAATGACGGGCTTCTTGCACCGCCGCCTCAATCGCTGCCTCGTCCCGGCTTTCAGTCCTTGGCGAGGCGTTGGTGAGAATATCCTCGACATCGACGAGATCGAGAAGGTCACCAACGATACGACTAGTCATCCTCTCCGCATTCAGCCCTTCGACTGAGTGCATGTTCTCGGCTATGGTCCGAACCTTCCCGTAGACCACCGAAAGAAGCCTGCCGTCGAAGCCTGCCTCCGAAACGAGATTTATCACCCGGACGATCTCGTTCTGACCATAACGGTAGAGGCGGCCGATACGCTGGACGATACGAGATGGGTTCCATGGGAGGTCGTAGTTTACGAGGAAATGACATCTTGCCTGCATGTTCAGCCCTTCGGCCCCGGCCTCCGTGGATACAAGAATGCCGCCCGAACTGTTGAATTCTTCCACGACTTCCGTTTTTCCCCGGTGATTCATTGAGCCATTAATGACGGATACCCTAATTCCTGCCTCGAGAAGCGTGCCACGAAGCATCTCTTGGGTCTCGCGGGATTCGGTAAACACCAGCATCGATCCGGAAGTATCCTGTGCCTGTCTGGCCAGTTCGATGAAACTCCGTCTTTTCGGGTCACAAGCATGCGCGATAGCTGCCCTCTCAATCAGATTCTCAAGGAGATCGGATTCGTCAGGCAAGAAATCCGGTGTCTCTGCGGACGGCAGTTGCTGTTCAAGGTCCAAGTCTGCCCCGTCGACACTCTCGTCTGTCGCCGTTTCAGCGATGCTGCTCATGACGGTCCCAGCGCGCACGCGCGCGAGCCGCTTCTCGAGCGCCTTCATAGCGGCATAAATGCTGGAAGAGGCGATCTTGCGATAGATAGAGGTGAAGAGGCCGCGATGCCCGAAATGTTCAGCCAGCAATTCTACGTAGTCGTCGAATGTGTCGAAGAATTCGGCGGCCAAGCCATCATGGGCCACTTCCACGCGCTTCGTCTCGACCCCCCTGAACAGCAGGTTGCCGTCTTTGTCTGTAACCTTGTCCTTATCGTTCCGGATGACAAATTCGGATAGGAGGGACCAGTCTCCCCCTCGTAACGTCTCGATCCTTTCTGCAAGCGCTGGCCTTACGAGCTTCAGCAGATTCTTAAACTGTACTTCTTTGCCCTGATGAGGAGTCGCGGACAAAAGCAGATAGCCGTCCGCATTTGGACGCAGCTTCTCCGCAAGCGAATAACGCTGCGTCTCCTGTGAACGAGAATGCTTGCTGAGTTTGTGAGACTCGTCAAAAACAACGATATCCCAGTGTCCAGATTCGATGAATTTTCCACGATGACTGACGTGAGCCGCAGTGTCTATTGACGCAATGACAAGAGATATACCTGCCCAATCATCCGGAGATTCTATGGCTGGAATATCTTCTTTGTATATCCTAAATTTTAGATTGAACTTATCGCGCATCTCCTTTTTCCATTGGCCCACTAGGCCGGGCGGACACAGGATAAGGCACCGTAAATTTGGCCGCTGCTTTTTCAGGCCATGCAGAACGAGGCCCGCCTCGACGGTTTTTCCTAGTCCCACGTCGTCAGCTATCAGCCAATTCGTTGTTCCAGACTGCAAGATGCGATGGGCTAGATCAATCTGGTGAGGTAGCGGATCTATATTAAGCCGATCTAAGGAGCCAGTGGCATCATTCCATGCTGTTACAGCCTCCGCCAGGAGCCTTAGCCGCAGTCGCTCAAGCGCACTACCTTTTACGTGTCGTTCAGGGTGGTCGTTTCTACCATGCACGAAATACGTTTCGGGCGACATAATTCGCATAAGATGACACGAAGGAATCCAGCGGGCTTGACCGCTGTCGTGAAAGTGCACGAGTCCAACGGGCACGCCCGCAATAGTTCTTGTTCCGATCACGGTGCCCTGACCGAACGTCAGTGCACCTTTCACGGTAGGAAGATGTATCACTTCCCATCCGGGTATAACGACCGCTGCCACCCCATAGAGATAGTCCGTCTCGATGGTGTCCGATCCTGGCCTAACGTAGCTAATCCGAGGGACGTCCAATGCCGAGACGCTAGCATATGAACCATCCCTCAATCTGATCCATGAATTAACGCGAGGCTGGAAGTTAATCATGGAACCGCACCATTGTAGCACATTCCTACTCTTAAATATTCTACTGCTGACGAGCCAATCCACTCATAGATGTCACGGCCATTCATTTCTGCTGAAGAAAATGGCACCAAAAACGCCGTATTGTCAGACCCGTCAACGACGGCATCCAGAACCGCGGCGAATGCGCGTGTCATCGTCACCCCTATCCCCCTGATGGCCGATTCCGTTTGCCGAAATGTTTCCTTCTCTAAGGCTGTCAGGATTCTTTCTGGACAGGAGAGGAAGGCTTCGACAGTGCCTGTATCGACCCCACTTTGCAGAGATGTCTCAATATAATCCGTCGTTGATTCGAGTTGAATCCAGTCGGTGGCAGCCCCTCTCCACGTTGGTAAGCTCCCTAAGAGTGGGTTGCTTAGTATCTGTTTGACTTCATCAAGATCAGGGTCTTCAGACTGGAGCGTAAGCTTAGCTGATTTTATGATTACCCGCAGTTTTGGTAACACCATCGATCTGTGACGAGCCGGGTAATTTCTGGGAGGTAGTCCTCGGGCAAGGCGGGCCAGAACGCCGGAATCTGCTGATCGGTGACTACAGAATGCGAACGCGTCAGCGGCATCTATCAAATCTTGGATACCGAGTGCATCTGGATCAAGACCGCATCGTTCAATAAACGCGAGAGCGGCACTAACCCACCCAGATGCCTTATGGGTCTCATTATCAATTTTATCCGAAGATATAGTGATCACGGCAGTGTAGACCCAAACATTATCAAAACCACTAATATGATTGGGTGCCAATTCCACCGGCACAATTGATTTCAAGGACTAAAACGACAACAGAATATGTTAGGGGTTGAATCCTTCCACGGCCATTGACAGATGGCTTGCGAATGATTGCGGTGATGGATCAATCCACGATTGTCCTTCATTTTTCTTTTCTACAACTTGTAGTACTGCATAGGCATAATAAGTTTGGACGCTCAAAAAAACTTGCCGATCCCTTCCAACCATGCCATAACCATCCCATGTGCAATCGCCTAGAAGGTTTCGCGGGTTCCCCCGCATCGATCTGGTGGCGTTCGGGAAACCGGACGGCCCACAACCTTTTGCACGCCTGACACCATCCAGCACAGCAAAGACGTCAAGGGACCGTTCCGCAAGGAAGGTTCCCTCGCGAATCCTCATGCGGAGACGGTCCATCTGAAACCAGGAAGGACCAGATCATGTCGACCGCATTCAACAATCGGAATTCCGCATCCACCGTCCTGACAGGAGACCGCCCGACCGGACCGCTCCACCTTGGCCACTACGCCGGCTCCCTGAAACAGAGGGTCGCGATGCAGGACGGCAGCTACCGCTGCTTCGTCATGATCGCCGACATGCAGGCCTACACCGACAACGCGGGCAACGCCGCCAAAGTCGCCGACGCCATTCCGAACCTCGTCGCGGACTACATCGGCGTCGGGATCGACCCGGAAAGGACCACCATCTTCCTGCAGTCGGCCGTGCCGGAACTCGCCGACCTGACGGCCCTCTACATGAACCTGGTGACCGTCTCCCGGCTGGAGCGGAACCCGACGGTCCGGGAGGAGATCAGGCAGCGCGGCTTCGAGCGCGACATCCCGGTCGGCTTCCTCTGCTACCCGGTGTCGCAGGCCGCCGATATCACGGGCTTCCGCGCGACGCACGTCCCCGTCGGCGACGACCAGCTGCCGATGATCGAGCTTGCCCAGGAGATCGCAAGGCGGGTGAACCGGATCGCGGATGCAGACATCCTGCCGGAGCCTTCAGCCGTGCTGTCGAAGGTCACCCGCCTGCCGGGCATCGACGGCAAGGCGAAAGCCAGCAAGTCGCTGGGCAACGCGATCTTCCTGTCGGACGGCCCCGACGCCGTGCGCGAGAAGGTGATGTCGATGTTCACGGACCCGGACCATCTCAAGGTGTCGGACCCGGGAAAGGTGGAGGGCAACGCCGTCTTCGCCTATCTCGACGCCTTCGATTCCGACATCGAGGAGGTCGGCCGCCTCAAGGAAAGGTACCGGGCGGGTGGCCTCGGCGACGTCCCCCTCAAACGCAGGCTCGTCGACGTGCTGAACGAGGCCATCGGCCCGGTAAGGGACCGGCGCGAGGCGGCGTTCGCCGACCGCGGCGAGCTGTTTCGCATCCTCAAGGCCGGCTCCGCCGCGGCCAGGCAGGAAGTCGCCGCAACGCTGCTGGCCGTCAGGAAGGGAATGGGGATGACGGTGCTGTAACGCCGTCTCCGGCATTCCGGGCTTTACGGCGCCAGGAGGCGAGGTCACCATCGAATCCTTCAACGAGGATCGATGCCCTTGAACGGAATCCTTTCAGCCATGGCGACCGCCGCAGGATTGCTGTTGTGCACGGTGACCGGCTCGGGCGCGTTCGAGGCCGGGAGCTTCCAGGACTACGGCAGCCATCCGTCCGTGTTCGGCTCGGTTGCGCTGCAGTCGCGGCTGCCGGACGCGATCGAGCGTTTGTCGAAGATGGATTTCAGCGCCTTGCCCGCATGCGGCAAGGACCGGGAGTGCATACGGCGCGCCGCGGTGCTCGATGCGGCTACGGCGAGGGCGGCCGAAGCGACGGATCCTTTCGAAGCCTTGAAGCTGGCGAACAGGACGGTCAACCATTCCATCCGGTACGTCCCCGATGAAAAGTCGAAGTACGGCGTGGATGAATGGGCCTCGCCGGTCGAAACCATCGCGGCCGGACAGGGGGACTGCGAGGACTACGCGATCCTGAAGATGGGAATGCTTCTGAAGGCGGGCGTGCCGGCCGAGGCAATGGCGATCGCCGTCGTGAAGCTCAAGGACGTCGACGCCTACCACGCCGTCCTGATCGTCGCCGGTCGCGAAGCCGACTGGGTCCTCGATCTCGACGGCGATGAAATCCGCTCCGCGGACGCGCCTTCCAGATACATGCCTCTCTATTCCCTGTCGGCTTCGCGATCATGGCTGCACGGCCACAAGGTCACGGACAGGCTGGCGACAGCCGCAGGCAGCTAAACGGCGGTCAGAGAAAAAAATTGCGATCAGGCCAGTGCGCCGTGCTTGGCTTCCTTGAAGGTGAGAGCCGCCTCGCGGGCCGCTTCCTCGCCCAAACCCGTCGCATGGACCGCCTGAGCGGCGCCCTCAAGCGTGTAATAGCCGAGCATATAGAGCGCGAAACTCTCCGCGATCACGCGTGCGGTTTCGGGCGAATGCCCGCGCGCCACGTTGCTTGCTACGATCCCGTTGATCGCCTTTTCGTACGGCCGCAGCGCTTCGTCGAATATGCCAACCATCGTCCCTCCTTGTTTCTCTTCAGTGGATGATCGGCCTCAACAGGGGCCGAACACGCGCGCGCCTTCCCATCCGCTGTCTTTTATGCCCCGCGAAAGCCCTGCCGGAAGGTCTCGGGGCACGAACTCGAAGGGGGCGGGCAGAACCGGATTCGGGGTGTTGCCCAGCCTGTCCTGCTGCTTGAGGGAGAAGTCGAGCCGCAGGAACGTCCTCCAGCCGCCTTCGCCCGGTCTGGCGATGCGCGACCTATGGAGCTGGTAAGCCGACATCGCGTAAATCTCGAGGCCTTCGGGAGCGAAGATTTCGGAGTCGTCCGGAACCTGGCGGCCGAGTTCCTCGAACCAGTTGTGGCGGAGCTCGTCCAGGCCCGTGGCGTCGGTGGGAGCGGCGACGAATTCCGTGGTCAGGCGATCTGAGACGACGTACTGGTGACATGCCTGGATTTTCACCGGATAGCGCGCGCCCTGCATGCCGTCGAAATGCCAGCCGCCGGACCTGTGGGAATTGCCTTCCTTGACGATGCGGCGGTCGACGGTGAGGTAGGCATAATGGGTTTCCTCCCATCCGGGAACAAGGCCGTCCTCGAACGCCACGCATTCCCGCATGAACGCGGCGATCCCTTCATGCGAGGCGTAGGGTTCCGGAAGCGCGACCGCGCCGCCGGGCAGCTTGACCAGCATGTCGAGGCAGCAGGGCAAGTCGCCTTCGAGCGCGCCGTCCGCGAGCCGGGCCACGGCCACCGGCAGGCGCGACGTCGAGAACTTGCCGGGCATGAAAGCCTCCGCGCAATCCGACCTCAGCAGTTCAAGTCCTTCAATCATCGTCCAGTCCTTTCAGGCGGCCAGGCCGGGTTCGAACGCCGCGGTTCCGTCTACGATGAGCGGAATAGCCGACCGCAGCTCGTCCTCGTTGCGGCCTTCGGCCATCATCCCTGCAGTCACCGGGATAGGAGCGGTGTAGCCCACCGCGCCGCAGTCCTTCAGCATGCCCTGCCATGTCCAAGGGAGGCTTTGCCATTCCTTCTCGGTCATGGCGTGGTTGAGGGCGAGCCCGCGACCCTCGGAAGGTCCCAGCCGGACGAAGTTGTCCTCAAGCCGGAAAAAGGCCGTGTCGAAACAGGAAATCGGGATGACGAAAACGACCGGGTCGGCCTCCTCGGACTCCGCCTGGCACATGGCATGGTGAATGGCGATCTCGGGATCGTCGGCGAGGCACGTCATGTCCTCCTCGCCCGTCATCGTGCAGGGCAGGAGGCCATCCCTGAGAATCTGGTCCAGATAGAGCCTTGAGGTCCCATGGTAAAGGAAGGGCGGCAGGGCGGTCGCCAAGGGGATTCCGTCGTCGGCCATTCTCCGCGTCCTTTCCGTCGATCAGGCAACCGATGGTAAGGATCGCCGAGGGCATGGGGCAACCCTGGAAGAACTGAATTCTTCGAAGCTTCGACGGACGGCCGAACGAATTCTTGGCATTCAGCCGATTTTTTAACCATACCCCCTTCACGGAAGGAAAAAGGTGCGATATAGCCCCCGCGAAATCTGCACGCCTCTTTCGACCAGATCCTTTCAATCCTCGAAAAACGTGTTCCGTTCAACTCGTCCTGCGAGACAGGACTACGGGAACCGCATCTATGGACGCCATTTTGAAATATTCGCGGGACTTCGCTCCCGCCGCATCGGACATTCGCCCCTCGCAGGCGGAGGCGGAAGCCGCCGTCAGGACCCTCATCCGATGGGCGGGCGAAGACGTGAACCGCGAAGGGCTGCACGACACGCCCAAGCGGGTCGCCAAGGCCTACCGGGAACTCTTCGGCGGCTACGCCATGGACCCGGCCGAGGAGCTGGGCCGGACTTTCGAGGAAGTGGCGGGGTACGACGACCTCGTCCTGGTCAGGGACATCCAGTTCCATTCGCACTGCGAGCACCACATGGTGCCGATCATCGGCAAGGCGCATGTCGGCTACCTGCCGGACGGCAAGGTGGTCGGCCTGTCGAAGATCGCCCGCGTTGTGGACATCTTCGCCCATCGCCTGCAGACGCAGGAAACGATGACGGCCCAGATCGCCGACGTTATCCAGGAAGTCCTGATCCCACGCGGGGTGGCGGTGCTGATCGAGGCCGAGCACATGTGCATGGCCATGCGCGGCATACGAAAGCAGGGATCGACCACGCTGACCACCACCTTCACCGGCGCGTTCAAGGACAGCCCCGAGGAGCAGGTGAAGTTCATGACGATGGTCAGGGGCTTCGGGATCAAGTAGCCGAAGCCTGTTCCATCAGGGCCTGAAACCGCCGACCTCGTAATCGGATTCCGGAACGTTCAGGCGGGCGACGAGGTCCTCGACGGCCGACTGCACCGCGATCTTCGCCTTCGTCATCCTGTCGGAAGCGGACTGCGATGCCAAAGGGCTGGCTTCCCGCGCGGCCACGCGGGCGTCGCCATAGGCCTCCACGAGGGACATGATGTCCTCCGCCGTGCGGCGGGACGAAACCGCCCCCTCGGCGATCGCGGCGAGGCTCGACGACCGTTCGGAGAAGCCGACCGCGAGTTCCCTCGCCTGGACCATCTGCTCGCGGAACGTCTGCGCCATCTGGCCATAGGTCGAGTTCGGGCTGCCTGCCGCCAGCTTGCTGAGTTCTTCCGCGTGCTCCTCGTAACGGGTGGCGGCCGCGTTGCAGATGTCCGTCAGGCGGGAGCAAAGGGCTTCGGCAAAGCCTTCGTCGGTATCGGTCATGTCTGTCGTCTCCGTTGTCCATCGGATGCTATGGGCGTGGCGGGCAACGGACAACGGCGGCATTTGTCCATTTCCATGCCGCTCGCCAGGATCGTCCCATATCGCCAGGAGCTTGACGAAACGCCTCCGTTGCAGTCAGTTCCCCGCCTATGGAGCCTGGAATGGAAAGACGCCTCGTAGCGACCCCGAAGTCCTTCTTCGTCAAGGAGCGGGACCAGTTCTATTCGGACTGGCAGCTCTCCTTCTTCCGCGAGTTCTTCCAGAACTCCGTCGATGCGGGCGCGAAGAACATCAACATCAGCGTGAAGGAGGTCCCCGCCCGGGGATCGTTCGACGACACGGCCGACGGGTCCAAGACGCGGACGCGCGTCGTCGTGGAGGACGACGGCTGCGGCATGACGGCCGACGTTCTCGACAAGGTCTACTTCGCCATCGGGCAGACGACCAAGGACGACGGCTCAAGCGTAGGCGGCTACGGCCGCGCCCGCTTGATGACCTGCTTTTCCCAGGCCCGCTATTCGATCCTGACCAAGGACAGGTTCGTGCTCGGCGACGGCCCGGACTACGTGAACTTCGACCTGGAGCAGGCGGAGAGCGAACTGGAGGCGGCGTTCGTGAAGGTGGCGGAGGGTCCGGCCGTATACGCGGATCGCCTCGCCTCCTCCGAGGGCCTGAGGGAGGACCTGAACCGCGTGAAGGCCGCCCGTGCGGCCGGAGGCTTCAAGGGATGCCGGATCGAGATCGACATCGACTTCGAAAACGGCCGCTGGAACACGCCAACCCCGGCCAGGATGCTGGACAAGCTCCATCAGTACCTCTCCGAAAGCCAGCTGCCTTGCACGGTGACCGTCAACGGCAAGCCTCCGGAGGAGGTCTGGGCGACCGACGGGAAGCTGATGGCCCGCAGGGGACCGGCCAAGAAGAAGCTCGAGGCCATGGTGGACGGGGTGATGACCCAGTTCGCCACCGTCCACACCAGCGAGGGGTCCAAGGCGCGGCACAAGAAGATGATGCTCGTCCGCGTCGACGGGGCCTCCATGTATTCGATCGACCTCGAAGCCGACATCCAGGTCATCGTCGAGATCGACAAGGCGCTGTCCCGCGCCGTGCTCACCTCGAACCGCGACGGGATGAAAACGCCGTTCAGGACGGAACTCGACGAGTTCGTCGCCGGTCTCAACATAGACAACAAGTCCGCGATGGAGGACCTGAGGAGCAAGAACAACTACACGGTGCGCGGCCAGAAGGGCATGCTGCTCGCAAGCGCCCCTTCGCTGAAGGAGGTGGTCGAAGCGGAGGCGGACGAGGACGAGATCCAGGCCGCCGGAGAGATCGCCGCGGACCGCGGCGCCAGGATCGAGACCGTCGACCAGCTGGCCATGCACGGCCTGTCCCAGGATATGGTCGAGCAATTCGTCCGGCAGTTCGCCGACGGCAGGGGTTTCCTTGCACGCGTGGTTGACGATTACGATTTCGCCCTCCACGACGACGCCGCCTCGTTCCGCAGGGCGGTGAACCGCGACTACAACTACGGATCGAACGACGGAGTCCCGGTATTCCTGAGTAGCGCCAGCGACAGGCTGAAGGCCTGGATCGCCCAGACGCTGTCGGTCCGGGAACGCAAGGCCGCCGACGGCATGCGGACCGCCCACGAGGAACGGCTCAAGGACATGCACGACGTCCACGTCAGCATCCTCTCGTCGAACGACCGGACGAAAGCGGCGATCCGCCGGAACGACCCCCGCAAATGGGACGTCGCTTCCGGCAAGGGCAGGGCGCCGAGAGCCTTGCTGGCGGCCTGGACAGCGGCATGTTCGGTCGCGGTGGAGACGCTTTTCAAGCTGCGCCCTGCGACGACATCTTTCGACTGGACGACGGGATGGATCTATTCGGTTCCGGAACAGGTCGACCAGGGCGACAGATACCGCTCCGCTTCCGTCGAAGCCATGTGCCAGAGGGAGAACGGGGACATCCGGTTCCTGCTCAATCCCGTCCGCGACGACGGCAGCCTGCGTTACTCGGTTTCCGACGCCCGGGACAGGCAGCGCCTGCAGGCGCTCGCCATGCATGAGGTGGCCCACGTCCTGCAGAACTACCACAACGAAACCTACGCGGGCATCCTGACCGATCTCATGAAGGAATTCGAGACGGGAGACGCGAACCGCAGGATGAAGGACGCTGTCCGCGCGGTGATGGCCGCCTACGAAAACGGCAGGGCAACCGTGCAGCCGATGGACGACGAGCGGGGCGTGCGGCCGGCCGAGAGGCTGCTCGCCTACGCCTCGGGCAATGCGAAGCCTGACGAAGGCATGGTGTCGAGGAACGAGGACGGCACCTGGTCGTACGATCCCGACGCCGCCCCTGCGCCGGCCGACAATGCGGACGCATCCTTCTCAATGTGAGGTCGCCATGGACGGCGTCGGCCGCGAAGACCTGAAGCAACTCATGCTTCATGGCAGGTGCCACCTTTTCGCCGCGGCCCTGCATGAACTGACGGGCAAGCCGCTCGGCGCCTGGCTGGACACCGATCTCGAGACGGAGGCCACGGTGCTGGTCCACGCCTGCGTCCTTGACGGGGACTTCGGCATCGACGTGCGCGGGCGCATGCCCCTCGACGACATGCTCGATGAATTCGACACGTTCGACCCGGAACTGGCCGCCCTGTCGCTTGAGGAACTCATGCTGCTGGGGCACGGGACTGCGACCGTACCGGAAGACGACCCCGAAATGACCGCGGCACGGGCGCTTGCGGCCGAAACGCTCGACCTCCTGAACGCCACTCCGCTCTCATCCGCTCCCTGAGCCTGCCTGCCCCTCGGCTGCGCGTTCTTCCCTGTCCAGCTTTTGTCGTTGGCGTCGGGGCAGGCGATCCTGCTCTTGCAAAACGGATCGGGACGCTACCATGGCCAGCCATAACGAGAAGACCTACAGCCTCACCAACAGGGCGGGCGACTTCAACGAATACGAAGAAGTCGTCTCGGCGTTCAGGGAACTCGGCGTTCCCCACGGAACCTTCAACGGCGAATTCTTCCCGCTGACGGAGGACGAAGCCGGCTTCGTCGCCGCCGATTCCATCGAAGTCGCAGACGGCTGGAACATCGATCTCGGCGGCACGGTGCTCCACCACGGCGAGAAGCATGTCGCGCCGGCCATGGAGGTCTCCTATGGAGACGGCGGCTTCGCCTCCGAGGACGAGGCCCGGGATTTCGCCGGGCGGGTTCACGACCTGCTCCAGCCGCGCATCTCCGGAACGGGCGGTTTCGTGAACGTCCATGACGGCCTCGTCCCCGACTGTTTCGTCGTCGAGTGCTGCATTCCCTACGGCTACGTGAGAAGCGTTGCAGCCGACCTGGACGGATGGAAGCGTCATCTCGCCGATCTCGTGGACATCCGGGCCGACCTTGCCGCGGAAAACGGGCGGCGGCCGTAAAATCTGGAGGCGCAGGCATGAAAATCCAGATCGCGTTCAGGGACACCGGGCATGTCGAGAACGGTTTCAGGACCGTCATCGCGACAGGACTCGTCGAGGTTCCCGACAGCCCAGACTCGCCCGAGGTTCCGGAAGGCATGATCGGCGAGTTCGTCCTGGACATGGTCAAGGAGAACGGCGCGCTGCGGCCGTCGATGGCCGTGGACAAGGACGTCTACAGGACTCCGAAGGATCGATGGGGCCACCGCCCATGGCCCGAGACCGCCGTTCCCGGAATGGTGACGGAATCGGTCTGGAAGTCTCCATGGTTCAACGGGAGCTGCGAACTGTTCCTCCGCCGCTCGCTCGTGGAGCCTTCGGCCGAAGGCCTCGCCGTGATGTGCGCAGCCGGACTCGTCGCCCTCAAGGGGCAGGCTCCGGTAGACCAGGATTCCATCTTCCAGCTGTCGCATGACGGCGAGCGCTTCCTCTACGAGGGCCGCATCGGCGAAGAAGTCCGTCCGGATTGGGGAAAACCGGGACTGGCGGCGGCCATGAGAGGGGAGGCTCTCGCCGGATTCCTGCGGACGCCCACATGGGGCTTCGGCGACGAACCCGTCGGGCTTGGCTGGCACATGTCGCTCGAGTTCGCGGAAGCCTACGACAGGTACCGGACGCTCGCCCTCATCGACGGCCGCGACGAATGGGACGAGCGGGAGCACGAAGAACTCCTGAAACGGATGTCCGACGAAGGAATGAACCAGCTGGACCGCGATCCGGCGTTCCGGGCCTACATGAAGCGGATGGACGGACTGGGATTCATTCCCCGCTCGGTGGCCATGCCGGAAACCCGAACGGACCTCGCGCGGCGCAACAGGGCCGCGCGCGAAGTGATGCCCTCCATTCTTGCGGCCGAAGACGGCCCCTCCATGGCTCCGTAGAGCATCGGCTTATAAGGGTAAGGACGGAAGCAGGCCGGCGACGGGTTCCGTCATAACGACGCATGCCCGAAGGAAGAAATGGTTGTCGGCGTCGAGCGACTGGTAAGACAGGTTCACCTCGGCCTCGTCGATCGAGGAACCAACGCATTCCAGGACGGCTTCCCCTGATTCCCTGGAGAACGGAACGACGACGGGAAAGAGGGTCGGGTCCGAATTGCGCGTTCCCAAGCGGATCTCGCATTCGGCGACGGCGACGAATTCCGGGTCGATCTCAAAGCAGCCGTCGATGACGGGCTGAATAGCCTCTTCCTCGGTCGCTCCGACGGAGTTAAGGAAAATCTGTCCATTGCGGATGTCGTAGGGCACGAAGGCTTTCAAGACTTCCGGGTCAGGTTGCACGGCTATCCCTCCAGTGGCTTCGGCGGTCAGTCCGCCAGCGACGCGGTCTCGTTGTGCAGCGCGGCGCCCGACTGATGGTAGCCCGCGGCGACCTGCATGGTCTTGTGCCTCGATAGCGCCATCGCCTCCAGCAGGTTCTTCCCCTGTAGCCCGGCCTCTGTCAGGAAGCCGGAACGCAGGCTGTGCCCGCCGAACAGGGAAGAGTTCAGCCCGGCGGCGGCGACGCGGCGCTTGACGATCAGGGCGATCGAGCGGTCGCACAGGCCTTCGTCCGAAACGTTGCCGTGACGGTCGATGGCCCTGAACAGGAAGCCGCCCTGGATTTTCCCTTCGGAAAGCCAGCGACCGAGCGCGGCGGCCGCCTTGCCTGTCACCGGCACGGTTCCGCCTTCTCCCTCCTGTTCGGTCTTGGTGATGCCGAGGTGGTAGACGAAGGAGCCGTCGACGTTCTCCAGGCGGTCGAATTCCGCGGCGGCGATCTCCGAACGGCGGCGGCCGCCGCTCGACCAGCCGAACAGGATGAGCGCGGCGTCGCGGACCCCGATGAGGCTGCCGTCGTCGCAGGTCTCGAGCATGACGTCGAGGACCGACTTGATGACGGCCTTTTTCTTCTTCGGCCGCTCGCCCCTGCGCGCGGCCGCCTTGCGGGCCTTCGACAGGAGCTGTGAGACGATCGGGTCGCTGCAGGGGCTGGGCAGCCCCTTCGTCTTGTGGATGGACGACAGGGCCGAGACCCGGCGGTCGATGGTGTTCATCGCGTGGCGGCCGGGCCGGGCCTTCACGCCCCGTTCGACGAGATCCCTGTCGACCTCGTCCTCCATGCCTTCCATATGGTCGACGACGAACCGGGCGACGATCTCCGGAGGGACCGGATAGGTTTCCTCGTCGGTCCAGCCGATGGCGCTGCACCACGACCAGAAATAGCGCATGTCGGAGGCGTAGGCGCGGCGAGTGTTGGGCGGCGTACCGTCCTCGAGGATCCGCTTCAGCCGTTCCCGGGTACGGGCGTCGACGAAGGCGACGGCGGACCGCGCGGAGCGGACCTCCAGTCCCGTCGATTCTGCCGTCCCGGCCGCCGCCATGTCCCCCAGACCCTTTCGCGGTCCCCTTTTGTTCTATTTGGAAGTGTGGGCGGATCGGCAGCAAGCCACGACTTCGCAGGGATGCGGCGCGGCCGCTGCGGACGACGTGGCAAAAAAGGCACACCCTACAAAGGTCGGTAAAATTTGTTAACGAACGCGTGAATTTGAGGGTTGAAACATCGGGTGGAGTAGGTAAAAGACGTTAGGTTCAAAAGTCAGACATGACCTTTTGGAAAGACCAGCTGAGACCGCCGCGGTTTAAGGGCTGTGTTTTTCGGGCGACCCCTCCGGACTGGCTGACTTCCGATAAGGAAGGTTATCGGAAGTCAGGTTTACGGGGGCGATATACGGGGGAGGAGAATGTACCGTTAGGTACCTCCCGTCTGTGTCGTTTGGCGCGCTGGTCCCATAAGTCTCTTTTGTAGCTATTCATACATAGGTGCAACATACGTGTGTCCTCACGCTGCGGTTCCCGCAAAAGCTGTGGACCAAACGAGAGCACACAGAGAACGTCTTAGGGTCATGCAGGCAAATGAACACTCCTGGAAAACTGAGGAAGGCGCGGACTACACTGAACGTGTCCGCGATCTTCAATCCCGCCCCCTACGTACCCGATGGAATGGCGGAAACGAGGCACGTCGCCAACAGGGACCTCTATCTGGAATGCTGCCGACAGGTCATCCGGTCTGACGATTTCAACATCCACGCTCTTATGACTCCGGGTATGGCCGGAACCTCCATCGTATATGTGGCGGAGGATGAGGAAGGGCTTGCGGAGGAAGTCGAGGCTCTGACCGGAGCGGAGGTCGAAGAAGGGGACATGGTCGTATTGCTGGGCCGCGACATCCTGGAAGGCGACCACGGCGAAACCGAAATGCTGGAACTGGCGCTCGGCGACATCGCGGGGCACATCAACCGCATCTGGCCGGCGGCCGACCGGACGAGCGGCAAGCTGGGGAGGCATATCGGATGGGCGGCGGTGGCCGGGATCATCGCGGGAAGCCATCCGGTGTTGAGGCTGCTCGAACCCAACGACACCATCATGGAGCGGATCAAGGACACTGCCGGAGACGGGATCGTCGCCGAGATCAGGGGGCGGACCAAGGACGACAGGCAGGCGGTCCTTCAGAACAGGCCCGCCATGGAAGCGGTCGAAAACATCTGCAACGAGGCGCTGGAGACCTACGGGAACTACATCAGCCTTCCTGCGACCGGATCGGCGATCGCCACGGCGGCCAAGTCCGTCTTCCTGTCCGCGGTCGACTCGATGGTGCACGCGCCCACCTTCATCCTGTAACAGCCTTCCCTCCTATGGACGGACGGGCCGATCTCGGCCAGGATTCGTCCATAGGGTGTGGAGGAGAGGATGGAAGGCGCAATCCTGGACGAAAGCCGGGCGTTTGCTGCGGCGGCTGCTGCCGCGGCAAGGCTCGACGTGTCCGTTTCCGCGTCGGACGCCGCCGCCGACCTTTATTTCCCCGCCGCCATGAGACGGGAGGCGATGTCCATTGCGGCAATGGAAGGATTCCTTGTCAGGCCGGAATACCTTGCAAAGTCACTCGGAGACCGCGCCCAATCCAGCCAGGTGCGGGGGTCGAGGCTTGCGGCAGCCGTTCATGACGGTCTTTCCGCGGTTTGCGCATGGACTGACGATGGCCCGTCGCAGGGCGAAGCCGTCGCCTTCTTTTCCATATGCGATGCGGCTTCCGGCCGGCTTATCCGTCCCGATGTCCAATGGAGCATCGAAGAAGATGCCCAATGGCTGTCGGACACGCTTTGCTCGTTCGCGGAGACGGCGGATCCATGGACCGCCCTTGAAACGGTTCGGGTGATCTGGACGTCGGGAAGGTTCTTCGGCGCGTCGCGCAGGATCGCGGCCGTCGCCGCGCCATGGGTGCTCAAGCGCGGCTTCGCATGCGCAAACCCGCTGTTCGGAGCCGGCCGGGAATTCACCCGGAATCCTGACGGATTTCGGGACAACGCCCATGACAAGGGCGAATGGGGCGTAATCCTTGCCGCCAGCCTTTCGGAGGCTTTTGCCGCAGAGCTGTCATGCCTCGCCGACGGCCTTGCCTCGCGGACCGCGATACTGGCGCTTTGCCCTCCCGGACGAACCTCGTCCAGCATCGAAGCGGCGGTCGCCTTCGCCTTCAGACGGCCTGCCTTTACGGCAAAGGATCTTTGCGACGGCATCGGCCTGACCGCCCGTGGCGGAAAAGTCGTCCTCGACAAGCTTGTCTCTTCAGGCGTGCTGTCGGTCGAGGGAGGATCAAGGAACAGGACCTATCTATGCCGTCGGACGATGTAAGGCGGTTCGCCGCGATGGTTGAAAGAGGATTCGAGGCTGTAGGCTGCCGCCTCCCGGTCGTCATCGACGAATCGTGCGTCACCGTCAGGGACGTCATCGTGGAGTTCGGGACGGTCATTGAATGCGTCCGGGCGAGCGATCCCGAAAGTCCTTTCATGTCCTTCCCGGAAAGCGGTCTTGAGTCGGCGGCCGCGGCCGTTTGCATGTCCGTGCTCTCCGGCATGGTCGCGAGGGCCGTGGAAGCGGCGGCTTGAACGGATTCGTCAACAGCCGCACAATTGCCCGAACGATAGGTATCGAGGACTACGGATGAGATTCCCAGGACGACCCATAGCCGCGCTAGTCGCACTGGGAATCCTTGCCTTCATGACGGCGCCGTCCCTTGCCGGAAGCTGGTATGGGATTCGTGACAAGGCGATGGGGTACAGGGAAAAGGGACAGGCGGCCGCCGCCTACTCGCTGGTGGTCGGCGCCTCTCCTGCGCGCGGCGAGGATTCGTTTGACAGGGATTTCCTGGCAGGATGGCTTGCCTTGCGCAGTCTCCATCGCCCGGATGTGGCGGTCGTGCATTTCAAGGAGATGGCCACCGAAAGCGCGCGGCTGCCCAAGTCGAAGGCTCCGCAGGGAAAGGCAAAGGCCGGCTATTGGCTCGGGAGGGCCTTGCGCGATCTCGGACGTAAATCGGATGCCGAGGCCATGTTCCGCGCCTCCATGGCCTACACGACTTCGTTTTACGGTCAGCTTTCCGCCTCTGAGCTGAAACTTGCCGTCACCAAGTCGCAGGTTTCAGGGAAGGCCGACGCCTATCCCGTCAAGGAGCTCTATTGGCATGACAGCCGGGCGAGGCCGGAATTCGTTCTGGCCGTAATCCGCGAGGAATCCCGCTTCAAGCAGGATTCGACAAGCAGCAAGAGCGCCCGGGGCATGATGCAAGTCATGGACGGAACGGCGAGGCATGTAGGCAAGACCGCCGGCGTGAACATCGACATTGGCCTGATGCGCAGCAACCCCGACTACAACATCGCGGTAGGCTCGCGATACCTTGCCGACCAGTTGGAAAGGTTCGGCGGCAATCCGATGCTGGCGGCCGCGGCGTACAATGCCGGGCCGGAGCGCGTCGACGAATGGATAGCAAGGTTCGGCGACCCGAGGGGCGGAAGGGCCGACCCTGTGGACTGGGCTGAATCCATACCCTTTCGCGAGACGCGGGAGTACGTTCAGAAGGTCATTTCAGCCTACATAACCTATCTGGCGCTGAAAGGATGATTGTCTTCCAGCACAGATAGACCATGAGAATCGTGATGTGCAGAGATGACGGCTCCGAAAAGAAATATGGAGCAGGCGTCGAGCTTGATGCGCCATACGCCATCGCATAGAACGCGTTCATGGTTTAAGCCGCGGAGACAATAGCGACATGCTCCCCGTGCAGTGCAGAATGGCGCGAATTGGCTTGGGTATCGGCATCAGGGACCTTGCGGCCGCTGCCGAGGTTGGAACGGCTACTGTCTCGCATTTTGAAGCAGGCTGCAGTTTAATGCCGAGAACGGTCAAGGTAATGCGTGAGGCGCTCGAAGAAGCCGGAGCAATCTTTATCGGGGAAGACGGCGATGACCCAGGGGTCAGGATCAAATCTAAAATGGGGTAACCCACCCTTGGCAATAGGAGAACTCAATCCCCTATCCCCTCTGGAATCTGAAACCCGACTTTCCTGACGACGTTCTTGCCGACCCGTATCGACGGGCCATGTGTTTCGGTCTCCGGGATAAACTCGACGCCGAACTCTTCCAGCGCCGCCTGCACCCTTAGGCTGATTTCCAGGCCTACAGCTTGGCGGGCTTCGATCCTGCATATCGATCGCTTGCTCACCTTGGCCTTTTCGGCGAGTTGCCCAGGGGTGATGTCCAGGAGGATGCGCGCTGCGCGAAGAAAGTCGTAGGATGCCTGCATGATCGCTTTCTAGCTGGATCAACGAAGGAAAACCAGCCTTTGCGGGCCGTATGGACATTCTGGCCCGCATCAATGCCACGTCGGGCGGAACTCGGGCAAAAATCGGATTTCCACCGCTGGAATTCGGCGCACATACTATTGAAGCCATCGCCGCCCCCTGAGGATACCCGTCAAATGCAATCCATATCCCCCGAGGGCCTTCGCCCCGCCGCGGAAGCGAAGGAGCGCCGCGACACGATCAGGCTGCTGACCTGGAACGTCCACAAATGCCGTGGAAGGGACGGGGTCAGGGACCCTGAGCGCGTCCTGCATGCGATAGCTCTCCTGAAGCCCGACGTGGCTGTCCTTCAGGAAGCCGATCTCAAGTTCGGCAGGGAGCGCCTGCTGATCGATCCGCGCAAGGCGATGGAGATCGCCGGCATGACCGTATGCCTCCCCGAGGCCACGCGTTCCGGCGGCATCGGATGGAGGGGAAACGCCCTGCTCGTCAGGGACGGGATCACGCTCGTTTCCACGAAATCGCTCTCGCTGCCGTCCCTGGAGCCCCGCGGGGCCGCCATATGGAGACTGTCGCGTGACGGAACCCTGTTCGAGGTCGTCGGCCTTCATCTGGGACTGGTGTCGGTATTCCGGGCGCTGCAGGCCAGCCATCTGGCCGCCGTCATTGCCGGAAGGGAACGGCTGCCGACGGTCGTCGCCGGCGACACCAATGACTGGAGGGCCGGCAGCGTCAATATGAGGCCTCTCGAAATGGTTCTCGAGACTACGGCGTCCCGGCATCCGACATTCCCGGCTCGGCGGCCGGTCCTGTCACTGGACAGGATCATGGCGGGGAGAGGGGCTTCGGTCGAAAGCGTATGGACCGAAAGCGCTCGGCACGCTTCCGACCATATTCCGCTGGTTTCGGAAATCAGGCTGTCGAAGGCCGCCTAGAAACGGCGGGGCTTCTTCGGGGCAGTGGGAGCCGCCTTCGTCGCCGGACGTTTCGCGGCCTTTGCCACGGGAGCCATCGCAGCGGCGACGACGGGTTTCGGTTCCGGGGCGGAGCCGATCTCCGGATAGATGAAGGTCGAGCTTTCAGGCTGCTTCCCGATCGAGGCCATGGCGGCCAGGGCGGGCTTTGCCTTTTCGTCCTGGGCAAGCGACATCTTGCCTCCCGAAACATCCGCAACGGCCTCGGCTACGGAAACGGGCGGATCGTCCTTGAGCTTGGCGACCAGCTTTTCGACCGCCGGGCTGGGCGCCGCGTTCTGGAGCGAAGCCATTTTCGTTCCGGAACCAGGAGCGGACGGATCGTCGACGTCGAGCCCGCCCTGGGCCAGAATCTGCTTGATGTCGGTCGGAATGGACGAGCTGGACGGAGCAACGTAAGCGCCGTCGATTTTCGTGATGGAGACGCCGCTCGGGCCCGAGGTAGAGACGCAGCCGCCCAGCGCCGAAAGCGCGATAAGCAGGGCAAGGGGCCTTGCGAAGCCAAAAGTCGCCATCGAAAATAAAACCTTGGGTGTGTCCTATCCGCACTAGCGTAGACCGGCCGCAGAATGCTGGCAACCCTTTAGCCTGAATCCTTGACTAAGGCCGGGCCAGAAAGAATTATCGTAGATACCCGAAGGAGCCGAAACCCATGACATTCCGTCAGAAACTGCTCGCCTACAGCGCCGTCGCCACAGCCATCGCAGGATTGTCGCAAGGCGTCTCGGCAGAAATGGTGAAGCTCGACTACCACGACGTTCCGCTTTCGGACCCGATAGCCAGCAAGATGTGGAAGGACGAGATTCCGGAAGCTTCCAACCTCGGGCAGTACAGCCCCTGGGCGGTGATCGCCAAGGTGAATATCCCTGGAAAGGGCGAGGTCTACGTTGGCCAGCTTTGGTCGGGATCGCACTGCGGGGCTCATGATTGCCCGGTGAAGGTCATGCAGAACGACGAAATCCTGCTCAACGTCATGGGCTGCGACGACACCGACGAACACAGCCTGAACGCATCCGGAAGCACGCTGTTCCTTTGCGACATGGCCTACCCGACCAACGTTCGATAACAGGAGGGGTGCATATGCGTAGGTTCGCCGCCCTTACGGCGCTGTTCGTGGCGCTGTCATTTGCGGGATCGGCCGCGCATGCGCAGACCGTCTCCGAAAACACGTGCTCGGCCAAGGACATCCTGGCCAAGTTCGAATCCGGCGGCAGCTACAGCGCCGACAACGGATCGTATTTCGGCAAGTACCAGTTCGGCAGGTCCGCCCTCATCGACATGGGATACATGACCAAGGGCGGCGGTTGGACGGGCCTGAACGGCGTCAACTCCCTGCAGGACTGGAAGAACAACCATGCCGCGCAGGAAGAGGCGCAGGACCGCTTCCTGAACTCCAAGCTCAAGCAGACCTTGAATCTCGGAGCCGGCAAATATCTGGGTCAGTCCTTCGGAGGTTGCAGTTCCGGACTGACGGAGACGGGCATTTCGATGGCCGCGCATCTCGTCGGTCAGGGCGGAGCTTCCGAATACTACAAGTCGGGCGGATTCTGCGGAAAGGCGGGCCAGGTCTCGCCGAGCGGCTACAAGCTGAAATACAGCACGACGGACGGAAACAACACCTGCGCCGGCAAATACTCGTGCGCCGGCAACGGCTGCAACGCAATCCAGAAGGATATGTCCAAGGATACGTGCAGCGTCACCATGCCGATGATCGAAGCCATCAACTGCACGAACTACAGCTCGTCGCTTCAGGGATTCTGCAACACCTGGAAGCCTTACCTCATGACGCGCGACGAATGCAAATCCGCGGAGGAGATGTCAAAGAACTCCCAGTTCGGACCGAACAAGGAACAGTGCGAAAACCTGTCCTTCGGCGTGGGAACCGGCAGCTGGTCGTTCGTGCTCGCCTGCTCCTGGGCTGGAGACTTCGTCGCCGACCAGGACGGAAAGCCGAATCCCGACGGACCCATAAGCGATCCGGCATGCATCGAGAAGCTCCGCGGCATGGGCGTGGACTTCGACGTCCTCGGACAGGTCCAGAACGGCTCCTACAACGGAACGACCTGCATGATCGACAACGCCGTGTCCTTGAGCGGGACGGCGGTGCCCTTCGGCGCAAGGCTGACCATGACATGCGACATGGCTGTCGCCATGGAGGAATGGGGCCAGAAGATGAAGGCTCTCGGGGTGACCCAATACTATGGCATCGGCTCCACCCGTACATGCGGACCGATGCGTGACAAAACGGGTAACAAGCCCGGCACCATCACGGAACACGCCCGTGGACGCGCCGTCGACGTTCCTGGCATGGTTGTCGGAGGGCGCAGGATTTCCATGGGTTCCCTCCTTGCACCCCTTTCCCCTGACGGCGTCATCGCCGTTCAGGCCAAGAGCCTGGCTTGCAGCACCTTCCGGGGAGTCCTCTCCCCCACCTACGCCGGCTACATCGGAGCCTACGTTCACTTCCATGTCGAATGGGGCGCATTCAACGGCTGCAGGTAGAAAAGACGCCAAATCCGGCACAGGCATCAGGATTCGCGGTGTTCCATGAAAGGATTACGCGAATCGCCTGCTCGGCGGGCCAGATTTGATTGCCATATTGGAGGATTCGCGTCAACTCCGCCTACTGGACGGACGGCCTCCATAGGTATACAGGATCAATGCAGGTCCCGTAACGAAAGGAATCCCTGAGTGAATTGCAAGGCAGCACTCCTGATCGCAGGAATTTTCGCATTCGCCGCGCCCGCCATGGCGCACGACGATCCATCGAAAGGCTTGCCGGGATCGGTTTTCCAGGTGCCTGACACGGGAGCCGGACACGAGGACCACGACGAACTCGAGATCGTGACCGATCTGCCGATGTTCCTGGCCCGCGGCTATGCCGAACCCGACTGGGACGCGCATTCCGATCTCGTCGGACAGGTCGCCCGAGACCTTGCCGTTCCGGACTATGTGAAAAGGACGGGCAATCCGGCCCCTGAATCGGCCTCCATCGAGATCGCCAGCGTCCAGATCACCAAGAAGGGGTTCAACGACCTTCTCATCCGCAGCCGGCTTCCCGGAGACTGCGACGAGACGGGCTGCCTGACGCAGGTTTACGTGATGAAGGGCCAGCAGTGGGAAAAGGCCTTGGAGTTCAAGTCGTACGGAGTGGCCCTCAAGGACGGCGAAGATCCCGTAACGACGATGGTCGCGGCCGTCGGGGGCGAATACGTCGGATCGAAGGTCATTGTCTGGAACGGCCAGGAATTCGTTCAGTAGCCAGCCCCGCGACGAGCAGACAAAGAAAAAGGCCTCGGATTCGCTTCCGGGGCCTTTTTCTTTGGGGTCTAAAGCTTGCCGTAAAGCCTACGGATTAGCTCCGCTTCATGAAGGCCGGAGGAGCGAATGCTGGCTTGGGCGCCGCCGGCTTCTCCGGTTCCGGAGCTTTCTGTTCGGCTGGAGCGGGTTCCTCGACCTTGCCCTCGTCTTCTCCTGCATCGTTCAGGAAGTCGATTTCGCCGATATCGTCAACCACAGTGCCTTCGGCTTCGAAGTCGTCATCGGCTACCGGGAAGCTGCTGTTGTCATCGAAGTCCGTCGCCGCTTCGCTGGAATAGTCCGACTCGTCGAAATCCGGAAGGTCGGGCAGGTCGTCCGAGGTCTGGTCCTCATCCTCAATGGCGTCAGCGACCTGCTCGTCCTGCTCAAGAACAGTCTCCTCGACAGGCTCGTCCGCTGCCGGAAGGGCGGCGGCGGGATGTTCAGCCTCTGCGGGAGCGAACGGGGACGCGATACCGTCCGTACCGCCATGCTCGAGGCCGGAAAGGATGGCCTGGAACCACGAAAGGTAATCGGCTGCCCGGGAGACCGACAGCAACGCGGAAAGGGACTTGGAGATCGCGGCAGGAAGTCCTTTCGTGGCGACGACGGCTGCGGCGGCCTCGGGCGACAGGACGTCGCGGAACGCCTCGATGCCGAAGCCTTCCTCATGCAGGTTGGATGCGATCCACGACTTGCCCGCAAGGAGCCCCTTGAGAAGCGCCGAAGCGGAGTCGACGTCTTCGGCGGCGGCCGCATTGTCCGAAACGCACCATTCGTCGATCAAAGATTCGATCTCGGCTGTCTCGACCGAGTAGTCGAGAGGGGCCTTCGGAACTTCCTTGACCGGCTCGGCGGCAGCCGCCGGGGCTTCCTTGGCCGTCTCGACAGGTTCGGGTTCCTGGTTGGAAGCCTCCGACGGTTCTGCGACGGTGGAGGGTTCTGCCTGTTCCTGCTCGGACTCGGCCTTGCCCTTGCGGCGGCGACGGGTTTCCTTGACCGATGCTTCAGCCGTGCCGT
>Ga0222420_100323_pt1 | contig 33233 bp, 29 predicted proteins | sample 3A2ome_FD_182470 | JGI IMG/M metagenome (GOLD analysis project Ga0222420, IMG submission 182470) | Enriched microbial communities from leaf-cutter ant dump, University of Wisconsin, Madison, United States - 3A200A (version 2) | ecosystem: Environmental > Terrestrial > Nest > Insects nest > Nest...
AAGTCAGACTCCCAGGTAGGCCTTCTGCACGAATGGGTCCGCCAGCAGGTCGGCCCCGCTGCCGCTGCGCACCACTTCACCGTGCTCGAAAGCGTACGCCTGGTGGGCCAGGCGCAGCGCAAGCCTCGCATTCTGCTCCACCAGCACGATGGCGATGCCGCTTTCCCGGTTGATGCGTTCGATCGCACCGGCTATCTCCGCAACGATCTTCGGCGCGATGCCGAGCGATGGCTCGTCCAGCATCAGCAAGCGCGGCTGCGCCATCATCGCGCGCCCGATCGCCACCATCTGCTGCTCTCCCCCGGACAGCGATCCCGCCAACTGGGCCCGGCGTTCATGCACCCGCGGAAACAGCGCATAGATCTCGTCCAGCCGGCCGCGCACGCCGGCGCGCGAACGAACCGCGTGGGCACCGGCCAGCAGGTTGTCTTTCACGGTCATGCGGCCGAACAGGCGGCGCCCCTCGGGAGACAAGGACAGGCCTCCCGCGACGCGGGCGGCGGACCCCAGGCCGGCGATATCCCGGCCGTCGAAGAGAATCCGCCCAGCCGCTGCCGGCGCCAGCCCGATCAGGGCCTTCAGGGTGGAGCTCTTTCCCGCTCCGTTGGAGCCCACCAGGGCCACGATCTGGCCCCGTTCCACGGCAAAGCTGACCCCGCGCACGGCCTCCAGCCGGCCATAGCGCACCGTCAGGTCCTGGACTTCAAGCATGGGCATAGTCGGGCGCTCCCAGATAGGCTTCGATGACGGCGGGGTTCTCGCGTATGGCCTGCGGCGCGCCTTCGGCGATTTTCTCTCCCTGGACCAGAACGACGATGCGATGGCACAACTCCATGACGAGCGCCATGTGGTGCTCCACCAGCAGCATCGTCAGGCCCTCTTCCGCCTGCAACCTGCGCAACAGCCTGCCCAGCTCATTGCACTCCTCATGGTTCAGCCCCGCGGCCGGCTCGTCGAGCAACAGCATCCGCGGACGGCAGGCCAGCGCCACCGCGATTCCCAGCTTCTTCTGCAGGCCGTAGGCCAGGGATCCCGCCGGCGCGTTGCGCCAGGCCCGAAGATCCAGCAAGTCCAACAGCCGGTCGACCTCAAGCGCGGCCTGCCCATCGTCCAGGAGATCATGGCCGCGTCCCGCCAGCCGGCGCAGCCAGGAATGGCGGATACGAGACAACATGCCGCGCCGGATGTTCTCGGCCACCGTGGCGTCCGGATAGGTCGACGTGGACTGGAACGTACGGGCCAGGCCCTGTACGACCACCCTGCTGGGCGGGCCGCCCGAGATGTCGCGGCCGTCGAAGCGCACCCGGCCGGCGCTGGGCGGCATGGTGCCGCTGATGACGTTGAACGCCGTGGTCTTGCCGGCGCCGTTCGGGCCGATCAGCCCGACGATTTCGCCTGCGGCCACGGAGAAACTCAGGCCCCGCAAGGCCGCCAGGCCGCCGAAGCTGCGCGACAGGCCGTCCACCTGCAATAGGGACTGGTTCATTGGAACTCCTTGCCCTGGCGGGGCTGCCAAGGTCCCGGCAGCCCCGCCAGGCCCGCCGGCAGGAAGCGCAGGATGAGGATCAGCGCCGCGCCGTAGAAAATGTGTTGCGTCTGCACCGCGCCGCGGAACAGTTCCGGCAATGGCGTCAGCACCATGGCGCCGATCAGCCCGCCCCATACCGAGCGCCGCCCGCCTATGACGAGCATGATGATGAAGCCGATGGAAATGCTGGCATTGAACGACTCCGGCGACACGTAGCCCACGTAGCGCGCCTGCAGCGCGCCGCCCGCCGCGGCCAGCGCGCAGCCGCCCACGAACGCGCATAGCTGGATACGGTGGACGCTGAGGCCGGTCGATTCGGCCAACGCCGGGTTCTCCGCTACCGCATCGATCGCATGGCCGAACGGCCGCCGCGCCAGCACGCTCAACAAGGCAACCGAGCCCAGCGCGATGAACAGGGCCAGTCCGTAGAAGCGGCCACGGGAATCGAACGCCAGCCCGGCGATGGCGGCGGACTCTATGCCCGCGATGCCGTTGGCTCCGCCGGACCAGGAAGCGCCGTCGAGAAGGACCAGCCGCAGCAGCTCGCCGAAAGCGAACGTGACGAGCACGAAATACACGCCCTTCAGGCGCAAGATGACCGCCCCCAGCGCCAGCGCGACCGACGCCGTCAACACGATGCCGACCAGCGCCGCGGACAGGAACCCCAGCCCGAAATAACGCGCGGCCAGCACCGAGCCATAAGCGCCCACGGCGACGAAAGCCGCATGCCCCAGCGAAAGCTGGCCGCAACGCGCGATCACCGCCAGGCCGTTGACGATCAACACGTTGAGGCAGGTCAGCACTGCCAGATGCTGGACGAACGGCCCGGCGAACCAGGGGGCCGCCGCAACCGCGGCCAGCGCCGCCCACAACAGCCAGCGCAGCGGCGCCGACCGCGCCGGGCCGGACTCAAGAGAAAGTTCCGTCATGGCCTATGCCTCCCCCCGGCCCAGCAGCCCCTTGGGCCGCACGACCAGCATCACGATCACAATGGCGAAAATCAGCATGTCCGCGGTACTGCTTTCAAACATCAGGCTGCCGTAGCTTTCGGCCAGGCCCAGCGCCAGGCCGGCCACGGCTGCTCCCGGGATGCTGCCCAGGCCGCCCAGGATCACCACGATGAATGCCTTGAGCAACGGCGTGGCGCCGACGAACGGCGACACCGAGAACAGCGGCGCCATCAAGGCCCCCGCGACGGCGGCAAGCCCGACTCCCAGGCCGAAGCCCAGCGGGTAATAGATGCGCGAGCGGATCCCCTGTATGGCCGCGATCTCGAAATCCTCCACCACCGCCCGCAGCGCCCGGCCGGGACGCGAGTAGCGCAGGAATCCATAGAGCAGCGCCAGGGCCAGCAACGCGAACACCACCACATAAATGCGCGACAGGGGAATGACCACCTTGCCGAGCCGCGCGGTGCCCTGGACGACGGCCGGCATCGACAGCGGATCGGGCCCGAAGAACATCAGGGCGACGTTCTGCAGGATCATCGCCAGGCCGATGGTCGCGATCATGCCGTTGAGTTCGTCCCGGCGGAACGGCTTGAGCACGCCCCATTCCAGCACCGCGCCCGCCGCGACCGACAGCGCGAACGTCAACGCCACCGCCGGCAGGAAAGACAGGCCCGCCTGGGTCGTCAGGAAATAGGCGCCGAACGCGCCCAGCATGTAGAACTCGCCGTGGGCGAAGTTCACCATCCTCATGACGCCGAACACCAGCGTGAATCCCACCGCCATCAACAGATAAAGCAGCCCCACGATCAAGCCGTTGATCGTGGCCTGCGTCAGCAAAATGCTCCAGTCCACGTCGCTCCCCCGCCGCCTCAGCGGCACCCCTCGACGGTGCAGCGCGCGCGTATCACTTCGCGGCCGTCCTTGACCTCGGCGACATAGAACGGCGCGTTCAATTGATGGTCGATGCCGTACATGGCGCGCCCGGTCCAGCTCAGCTTGCCCAGGGAGCCTTCGAAACCATCCAGCTTCTCCATCTCGGCGCGCACCCGCTCGGTGTCTTCGACGGTGCCCGCACGGCGCATGGCTTCGAACAACATGAGCGTGCCGTCGTAGAACGCCGGGCTGAACCCGTTCATCGGATGCTTGTACTTGGCCGCATACCGCTCGGCGTAGGCCTTGGTCGCGGGCAGGTCCGGATCGATCGGCGTGTGGACCAGCATCCCTTCGGTCGCCTGCTTTCCGGCCACGTTCACGATCTCCTGCGTCGCCGGTCCGCCGGTGCGGACGATGCGCCCTTCGAAGCCGAGTTCGCGCGCCTGCTTGACGATCAGGCCGGCCGTGGTCGGGGAGTTTCCGTCCAGTTCGATCGCGTCGATGCCGCGCGCCATCATGCGGGTCAGCAGGGGCACGAAGTCCACGCGGTCGCGCTCGAAGAATTCCTTCGTCGACAGCGCCGCGCCGGCCTTCTTGTAGGCGGCTTCGAGATCCAGCGCGATCTGCTGCCCGGTCTCGTCGTTGGGGAACAGCGCCCCCACCGTCTTCAATCCCTGCGCCTTCACGAGCCAGTCGATCTGCGGCTGCGAAACCTCGGCGGTGGTTACGTTGGGACGAAACGTATAGGGCTTGTCGGCCGACAGCGCCTTGGCGGTGAACCCCAGCGTCAGCAGGATGACCTTGTTCTTCTCGGTCATCGGCTGGATCGCCAGGACCGGCGCGGAGCCGACCGGCCCCACGATATAACGGACCTTGTCCTCGAACACCAGCCGGTTGGCCACGGTCACGGCCTCGTTGGCCTGGTACTTGTCGTCGTAGGCAACGACCTGGACGCGGTACTTCTTGCCGCCGACCTCCAGTCCGCCCGCCTCGTTGACCTGGTCGGCCGCCACCTCGGCGGCGTTCTTCATGCCCTGCCCCCATGCGGCGCCGGCGCCGGACAGCGTGACCAGCGCGCCCAGCTTCAGGGTCTCCTGCGCCTGGGCGGCGGGCAGCGAGGCCAGGGCCACGAGGCCGGCCAGAATGATCGGATAACGCATGATGTCTCCTGTGGGTGCGCGGGCAGTGGCTGCCCGTCTGTTGCGTCCGCTCTACTGGCGGGCGATGGCGTCGAGTACCGGCAGCACGTAGCCGCGGAACTGCCGCGGGTTTTCGCTCATCGGGAAATGCCCCAATTCGCGCATGACGGTGACCTGCGCGCCGGGGATGCCGGCAGCGGTCCGCAAAGTGTCTTCGGGGGTACAGGAAAAGTCGTACTCGCCCGTGAGCAGATAGAGCGGGCACCGATCGGTGCTGATGCCTTCCAGCCGGCCGCGCAGATCGCCATCCACGCGATAGAAATACAGGTCTCCGCGGAAGACTCCCGGCCCGCCCTGCATGTACTGCCAAAGCGTCTCGTGGCGATGCACGGCCGGCGACTGCGGCGCGACCAGGCCCGAAACCAGCGCGGCGCAAACCTCGCCTCCGTGCACATCGCCCCGATGCAGCCAGGACGTGTCGTACCAGGGCTCCTGGAAGTCCGCCGCTTCCACGCCGATCAACGCGCGAAAGCGCTCCCCGTGCAAATGGGCAAGCTGCAGCACGATGCGTCCGCCGATCGAGCAGCCGATCAAGGCGGGGCGATCCAGCGCCAGCGCGTCGCAGAAGGCCAATACGGTCTCGACGTAAAGTTCGGTCGACAGGCGGTATTCCTCGTCCTGCCAACCTTCCGGCGGGTAGGACTTGCCATGCCAGGGCAGGTCGAACGCGATGACGCGATACCGCGACGTGATGTCGGAGTCGCACATCATGTGCCGGTACTGCCTGCCGTCCGCGCCCGCCGTATGCAGGCAGACCAAGGGAATGCCGCTGCCGGCCTCTTCGAAATAGACGCGGCAGGTCTTGCCGGCGATGTCGAACGACACATAGCGGCCAACGATGGGTTCCAGGGCCGCCGTCATGCCTGCGCCTCCCGGCCTACCGCCAACAGATCCTTGATGAACTGCAGATGGGCCATCAGCGGCTGCAGGTTGCCGTCGACGGCGAGTTCGCGCCGCTTGCTCAGCGCAAAAATGTCGTGCCAGCCCGCGGCCGGCACGGACTCCCAGAAGCGCGACCAGGCGTCCTCCGACGCGCGCAACGCAAAGTCGCAGGACGGGAGCGGCAGGGACGGCGCTTCCGCCGACGCCACGCGTCCGTCCCGGACGCGCACCAGCACGGGATGCGCGCCGAACCGCAGCAGCATGTCCAGATTGACCGGCCGCGGCTGCGAGAACGCCGGCGCCAGGCGACAGAAGCGCCGCGCCAACTGCGCGCCGCGGCTCTCTTCAGCCGGAACGGATGGGATTTCCATTGTGTCTCCTCTTTTCATCGTTCTTTTTGACAGAACGAATATTCTTTCTATAAGAACATTCTATAGATCGAAAACTTGGCGTGTCAACACGGGCACAGGCGCAACAGGTTCCACAGCAACGTCTGTCCCCTACGCTTCGGACGCAGGCAGCGCAGGCGCGTAGCGCCTATTGCGCCGCGACGGCGCCCGAAGCCTTGACGGCCTGCCCCCACTTCTCCTGCTCCTGGCTCATGAATGCGGCGAAGGCTTCGGGGGTGCTATTGACGACCTCGCCTCCCAGTCCTTCTATCCGCGCCTGCATGTCGGGCGTGGCGACGATCTTCGACACGTCCTCGTAAATGCGCCGCGCCTGCGCTTGCGGCAGCGAAGAAGGAGCCAGCAGGCCGAACCAGGTGGCGGCCTCGAACCCGGGCATGCCGGCCTCGGCGAAGGTGGGCACGCCGCTCAGCGCCTGCACCCGTTTGCCGTTGGCCACGGCCAGCGCGCGCAGCTTGCCGGACTGGATCAGCGGCAGCGCCGAAGTGATCGTCGCCAGCATCATCTGCACCTGGCCGCCGGCCAGGTCGGTGAAGGCCGGCGCGTCTCCGCGATACGGCACGTGGGTAATGGCGGACTGCGTGGCGATCTTGAACAGCTCGCCGCTGAGGTGCTGGGCCGTGCCATTGCCCGGCGACGCGAAATTGACCGAGCCGCCGTCCTGCTTCAGATAGGCCAGGAATTCCTGCAGGGTCTTGGCGGGAACCGCCGGATTGACCACCAGCACGAGCGGGACCTTGGTCACCAGCGTAATGGGAGCGAAGTCCTTGACCGGGTCGTAGTTGAGCTTGGTGTAGAGATGGCCGCTGATCGTATGGGCCGATGTGGTCATGAACAGCGTGTAGCCGTCGCCTTGGGCGCGCGCCACCGCGCTGGCGCCGATCGTGGTGCCCGCGCCCGCGCGGTTCTCGACGATGACCGACTGCCCCCAGGACTGCGTGAGTTTCTCCGCTACGGCTCGCGCCACCACATCCGTAGCCCCTCCCGCCGGATAGGGCACGATCATCGTCACGGGCTTGGCGGGGTACGAGTCGGCCTGTGCCGCCCCGGATAACAGCGCCGCGGCACAGGCCAGGGCGGGCAACCAATTGCATCGCATCGGAATGTCTCCTCTTGTCTTCGGTTTGAGCGTGCTTTTTATCGTTCCAGTAGACAGAACGCTTATTCTATTTTATATTTTTTCAAACCAGACATGTCAATGACTAGGTGTTTTCCGGGGTCCGAGACCGATCCGGGAAATGCCATCGAGAGAGGAGCAGAGCATCATGTCCGACACCCCGGATACCTTGAAATCCATGCTGATAGGCGGGCAATGGATTGCGCAGGAAACCAGCGCGTTCGAGTCCATCAACCCCGCTACCGGCACGCGCAACTACCTCGTCAGCGCAGCGTCCGATGCGCAGGTCGACGAGGCTGTCGACGCCGCCTGGCAGGCCCAGCGCCAGCCCGGCTGGCGCAACATGCTGCCGCATCAGCGCGCGGCGATCCTGCGGCGCATCGCGGACGGCATGGATGCGAACGCTTCGGTCCTGGCGCGATTGCAGATGATCGAGAACGGCAAGGTATGGGCCGAGTGCAAGGCGCAGGTAGCCAGCGCGGCAGCCACCTTCCGCTACTACGCGGGGGTTTGCGAAACGCTGGGAGCGGAAGTCACTCCGCCTCGCGGCAACTACCTTTCCATGACGCACTACGAACCGTACGGCGTCGTCGTGGCCATCACCCCATGGAATTCGCCGCTCACGATGGAAGCGCAGAAGGTTGCGCCCGCGCTGGCGGCGGGCAACGCCGTGATCCTCAAGCCGTCGGAGGTCACATCCTCCCCCGCCTTGGTGCTGGGCCGCATTGCGCTCGAGGCGGGTCTGCCTCCCGGCATCCTGAACGTGCTCACGGGGCTCGGATCGACGGTGGGCCGCCGCCTTGTGGAACATCCCGGCGTGCGCATGGTGTCGTTCACCGGCGGGACCGCCAGCGGCCGCGCGATCGCGCATGCCGCTGCGGAAAAACTCATGCCGGTAGCCCTGGAACTGGGCGGCAAATCTCCGCACATCGTATTCGCGGACGCGGACCAGGACGCCGCGGTCGAAGGCGTCATCGGCGGAATTTTCGAAGGCAGCGGGCAGTCGTGCGTGGCGGGTTCCCGGCTCTACGTGCAACGCAGCATCGCCGAATCCTTCATCGCAAAGCTGGTCGCCCGCGCGGGCCAACTGAAAGTCGACCTGCCGGATGCCGAGGGTGCGCAGATGGGGCCGATCGCCTCGTTCGCCCATCGCGGCAAGATCGAGAGCATGGTGGAGTCGGCTCGCCGCGAAGGCGCGCAAGTGCTGCTCGGCGGCGAACGGCCGGATGCCGACAGGCTGTCGGCGGGCGCGTTCTACCGTCCCACTGTGCTCGGCGGGCTCTCGCGCGATGCGCAGGCCGTGCGCGAGGAGATCTTCGGACCGGTGCTGTGCGCGCTGGCGTTCGACGATGAAGACGATCTGGTCGATCAAGCAAACGACAGCGCCTACGGCCTGGCCTCCGGCATCTGGACCGCCGATTACCGCCGCGCCTGGCGCGTGGCCGGACGGCTGGAAGCGGGCAGCGTGTGGATCAACACCTATAAGCAGCTATCGATATCCACGCCCTTCGGCGGCTTCAAGCAAAGCGGCATCGGCCGCGAGAAAGGCGTGAGCGGACTGCGGCTTTACCAGCAATCCAAGGGCATCTACTTCGGCATGTAGCCGCGGCGGCCCCTGTTCCATTCCTGGCCGCGCTGCGGCCCCCCTTCCTTCGGAGATTATCCAAATGGCTGAATTTCAACGCGTCGGCTTCATCGGCCTGGGCGTCATGGGCGAACCGATATGCCGCAACCTGGCCGTCAAGAGCGGATTGCCGGTACAGGGCTGCGACAACGACCCCGCCCCCCTGCAACGGCTGGCACAGCACGGCGTGACCGCCGCGACAGCGACGCGGATCATGCAGCAGAGCGACGTGGTGTTCCTGTCGCTGCCGTCCGGCGAAGTCGTCGCGCAGCTATCGCGCGACGCCGACGGACTGCTGGCGCATGCGCGTCCGGGCCAACTGATCGTCGACCTGAGCACCTCGCCGGTGGACGTGACGCGCGAACTGGCCCGTGAGTTCGCAGCGAAGGGCGCGACTTTCATCGACGCCCCCGTGGCCCGCACCCGCGCCGCGGCGGAAGCCGGCACCCTGTCGGTCATGATCGGCGGCGACCGGCAGACCTTCGATGCCGTCAAGCCGCTGGTCTCGACGTTCGCCAACGAAATCACCTACTGCGGCCCCACCGGCAGCGGCCAGGTGGTAAAGATCCTGAACAATATGGTGCTGTTCGAGACCGTGGTGGCCCTGTCCGAAGCGCGCGCCATCGCCCGCCGTTCGGGAGTGGATCCCCAGGTTCTGCTGGAGACGTTCACCCGCGGATCGGCCGATAGCTTCGCGTTGCGCAACCACGGCTTAAAGGCTATTCTGCCCGGAGATTTTCCCGAAAAAGCCTTCCCTGTGGACTACGCCCGCAAAGACCTGCGCTATGCCTTGGCCCTGGCGGAACAGACCGGTGTGCAAGCGCTTGGCGCCCGCAATGTGGATGTCTGGTTCGATGCGGCGCTGGTCCAGGGACAAGGCAACCGTTACTTCCCGGTCATCAGCCGGGTGATCGATGCGGAGTAGGGAACCACCGCCAAATCACCCCTTACCATTCCAATGAGCCGTACCCCCACTCAGGAAACCTCCACCGACGGCGTCGCAGCCGTCGAACGCGCCCTGGCAATCATCGGGGCCGTTGCGCAACGCACCGATCCCATCACACTCGCCGATCTTTCCCGAGCCACGGGGTTTTACAAGAGCACGCTCTTGCGGCTTATCGCATCGCTTGAAAAAGCCGCCCTGGTAGTGCGCCGCGCCGACGGGCGCTACGCGCTGGGCCCGTATGCCCATCAACTGGGCCGCGCCTACGAAGCCACTTACCGCTTGACCGAGACCATCCTGCCCCTGCTGCAAGGGTTGGTGGACAAGGGAACGGAAAGCGCGTCGTTCCACGTCTATCACGATGCGCAATCGCGCGTGTGCCTGCTGCGCGTGGACTCCCATCATTCCACGCTGGACCGGATCCGCGTGGGCGACCTTCTGCCGCTGGACAAGGGCGCGGCGGGCCGGCTGCTCACCGCCTACCTGATCGACAGGCAGGCGCCTGCACAGGCAGGCCTGGCCTTGACCTCCATGGGCGAACGCGACCCGAACTGCGCCGCCGTGGCCAGCCCGGTGTTCGGCCCCGACGACGATATCTGCGGCGCCATTTCCCTGTCCGGGCCGAAGGAACGCTTCACTCCCGCCGCCGTCAAGAAAATGACGAAGCTGGCCCAGGAAGCCGCGGCGTCCGCCACCCAAGCGCTGGGCGGCCGCTGGCCATCGGGCAGATAAACCGGACTGGACCACCCTGCGCAGGAATCCCATGCACACGCGCCGCGACTTCCTCCGCAACAGCGCCACCCTGGCCGGCACAGCCAGCGCCCTGGCCATGCTGCCGGCGCCGCTGCGGCGCGCGCTCGCCATCCCGGCCGCCCGCCGCACGGGCACGATGCGCGATGTGGAGCACATCGTGATCTTCATGCAGGAGAACCGCTCGTTCGACCATTATTTCGGCGGGCTGGCGGGGGTGCGCGGCTTCGGCGACCGGTTCCCGATTCCCGTGCCCGACAGCCCCGAACGCACGCAGCGCACGGTCTGGGCGCAATACAACGGCCAGCCGGGCGAAGGGCCGCGCACCGTGCTGCCCTTTCATGCCGATACGCGCAAGATGGCCGAGTACATGCGCATCGCCAGCACGCCGCACACCTGGTCGAACGCGCAGGCGGCCTGGGACCGCGGCCGCATGGGCGAATGGCACGCGGCCAAGAAGAACCATTCCATGGCGTACTTCACGGAAGGCGATATGCCCTTCCAGTACGCCATGGCGCGCGCCTTTACCGTATGCGACGCCTATCACTGTTCCTTCACCGGCGGCACCAACACCAACCGGCTGTTCCTCTGGACCGGCACCAACGACGGCCTGGGCCGCGGCCATGGCCCGGCGCTGGGCAATCTCTATAACAAGCTGTCGGGCGGCGACCCGGCGGGCGCTTACACCTGGACGACGTACCCGGAACGGCTGGAGGCCGCCGGCGTAAGCTGGCGCATCTACCAGGACATGGCGGACAATTATTCGCTCAACCCCACCGCCGGCTTCAAGGCCTATCGCGATGCCTACCACGGCGTGCCGGGCTCGCTGGCCGCGCTGAAGGAAAAGGCCCTGACCACGCGCGGCCTGGACCTGCTGCGCCAGGACGTGCTGGACGACCGGCTGCCGCAGGTGTCCTGGATCTGCGCCACCAAGGCCGGCTCCGAGCATCCCAGTCCCTCCAGCCCGGCGCAGGGCGCGGACTACACCGCAAAAGTGCTGGACGCGCTGACCGCCAACCCGGAGGTCTGGAGCAAGACGGTCCTGCTGCTCATGTTCGACGAGAACGACGGCTTCTTCGACCACATGCCGCCGCCCGCCCCGCCCTCGCGCGATCCCTCCGGCGCGCTCGCGGGCGCGTCCACCGTCGACACGGCCGGGGAATACCACCAGATCGTTACCGGTGCCGAGAAAGACGACACGCCCGCTCATCGGCACGGCGTCTATGGATTGGGTCCGCGCGTACCCATGTACGTGCTGTCGCCCTGGACGCGCGGCGGCTGGGTCAATTCCGAGGTATTCGACCACACCTCGGTGCTGCGCTTCATCGAGCGCCGCTTCGGCGTGGCCGAGCCGAACATTTCGCCATGGCGCCGGGCGGTCTGCGGCGACCTCACCTCCATCTTCAACTTCGCCACGCCCAACGACGAGGATTTGCTGCGCGGCCTGCCGCCCACCGCCGGCGCGGCGGCGCGCGCGGCCGCGCTGCCCGGCACCGTTACGCCGCCCGCGCCCTTGCAACCCGGAACGGCACGCCAGGACGCCGGCACGCGGCCGTCGCGCCCCCTGCCCTATGCGCTGGCCGCCCACGCCGGCGCCGCCGGCCAGCGCATCGCCCTGCACTTCGACAACGCCGGCACCGCCGGCGCAGTGCTGCACGTGTACGACCGCCTGCACCTGGATCGCGGCCCGCGCCGCTATACGGTGGAAGCGGGCAAGCAGTTGTCGGGGTCGTGGGATACGGGCGAGGACGACGGCCGCTACGACCTGTGGGTGCTGGGCCCCAACGGCTTTCACCGCCACTGCGCGGGACGCATCGCGCCGGACGCCCGGCACGCGCTGGAAGTCCGCGCCGCCTATGGGACCCGCGATGCGGAGTTGCGCCTGTCGGTGCGCAATGCCGGCGCAAAGGCCTGTACGTTCACGATCGAAGACCGGGCCTATGGCAGGCCCGCCGCCACGCAAACCATCGAAGCGGGACTGGAGGCGACTTACGCCTGGCCGCTGGAAGACAGCGGCGGCTGGTACGACTTCATGGTGAAGGTGGAGCAGGACTCCGGCTTCGCGCGCCGGCTGGCCGGGCGGGTGGAAACCGGCAAGCCGTCCACCTCCGATCCCGCGATGGCACAGGCAACGATCCTGGAATGGACGGCGCAGGCCTGAGCGAGCCCTCGCGTGCGGGAAGGGCCGTGGCGGACGCTGCGAAAGCATCCGCCGCGCAGCGTCTCAGGCCTCGGTGGCCTGCTCGCCGCCCTTGCCCAGGCCCAGATAGCTTTCGATGACCTTGGGATCGCCGGCCAGTTCGCGCGCCGGGCCGTGCAGGATGACTTCGCCGGTTTCCAGCACATAGCCGTAGTCGGCCACCTGCAGCGCCGCGCGCGCGTTCTGCTCGACCAGCAGGATCGCCACGCCGGTCTCGCGCAGGCGCGCGATGATGTGGAAGATCTCGCGCACGATGCGCGGAGCCAGGCCCAGGCTGGGCTCGTCCAGCATCAGCAGGTTGGGCTTGGCCATCAGCGCGCGGCCCACCGCCAGCATCTGGCGTTCGCCGCCCGACAGCGTGCCGGCCTGCTGGCCGCGCCGCTCGCGCAGCCGCGGGAACAGGTCGAAGACTTCGTTCAGCGTGTCGCGCCAGCCGCTCTCGCGGGCGCGGTAGCGCCGGAAGCCGCCCAGCAGCAGGTTGTCTTCCACCGACATGGTGCCGAACAGTTCGCGGCGCTCGGGCACCAGCGACATGCCGGCCGCGACGCGGCGCTCCACCTGCCAGCCCGACACGTCCGTGCCGGCGTACTGCACGGTGCCGGCCGCATGGCCGGTCTGGGGCAAGGAGCCCATGATGGCGTTCAGCATGGTGGACTTGCCGGCGCCGTTGGCGCCGATCACCGTGACGATGCTGCCCGCGGGCACGGTGAGCGTGGCGCCCACCAGCGCGCCGACCTTGCCGTAGCGGGCCGACAGCTTGCTGACTTCGAGGACGGGGGATTGCGTCGCGCTCATCACACGCCTCCTGCCGGCACGGGCTTGGCCTGGTCCGCTTCGGGCAGGTCGTCATCGATGCCGCCCAGGTAGGCTTCCAGCACCGCCGGGTTCTTTTGCACGTCGGCCGGCACGCCTTCCGCCAGCTTGGTGCCGAAATCCATCACCACGAGGTGGTTGGTCAGGCGCATCACAAAATCCATATCGTGTTCGACGAGCAGAATGCTCATTCCCTCGGCGCGCAGTTGCTCAAGCACGCGGGCCAGGTCTTGCTTTTCCTTGTAGCGCAAGCCGGCGGCGGGCTCGTCCAGCAGCAGCAGCACCGGGTCGGCGGCCAGGGCGCGCGCGATCTCCAGGATGCGTTGCTGGCCCAGCGCCAGGTTGCCCGCCTGTTCGTACAGGTATTCTCCCAGGCCCACGCGCTTGATCTGTTCGGCGGCCTCGTGCAGCAATTGGGCTTCGCGCGGACGGTCCGAATGCAGCGCGCCCGCCAGCACGCCGACGTCGGAGCGCAGGTGCGCGCCCAGCGCCACGTTCTCCAGCACCGTCATGCTGGGCAGCAGTTGCACGTGCTGGAAAGTGCGGCCGACGCCCAGCTTGGCGATCTCGCGCGCCGAGCGGCTGTCGATGCGCTCGCCCATGAAGGTGACCTTGCCGCGCGTGACCGGCAGCACGCCGCTGATCAGGTTGAAGGTGGTGCTCTTGCCGGCGCCGTTCGGGCCGATCAGGCCCATGATCTCGCCGGAGCTGACCTTGAAGGAGATATCGTTGACCGCGACCAGGCCGCCGAATTCCTTGCGGATGGCGTCCACTTCCAGCACCACCTGGCCGGCTTGCGGCCGGGCGCGCGTCGGCAGCGCCGGCGCCGGCGCGGGCGGCGCCAGGTTGCGGCGCGAACCGCCGGCGCCCGTGACGCTGTCCCACCAGCCCGCCAGGATCGGCCACAGGCCGTTGCGGGCATATTGCAGCATCAGGATCAGCAGCACGCCGAAGACGATCATCTCGAAGTTGGCGTTGGTGTCCAGCAGCTTGGGCAGCAGGTTCTGGAGCTGGTCCTTCAGCACCAGGATGACGCTGGAGCCCAGCAAGGCGCCCCATACGTAGCCCGCGCCGCCCACCACGGCCATGAACAGGTATTCGATGCCGTAGTTGATGCCGAAGGGGCTGGGGCTGACGGCGCGCTGCATGTGCGCGTACAGCCAGCCGGACAGGCAGGCCAGCAGCGCTGCCCAGACGAAGATCACGACCTTGTACGAGGCGGTGTTCACGCCCATGGACTCGGCCATGCCGGCGCCGCTCTTCAGCGCGCGGATGGCGCGGCCGGGACGCGAGTTCAGCAGGTTGCGGGTCGCCCACAGCGCCAGCAGCACCACCACCCAGATCAGGTAGTAGATGTGGCGGCCGCTGGCCAGGGACATGCCGAAGATGCTGATGGGCTCGATGCCGGCGATGCCGTCATGCTTGCCCAGCCAATCGATATTGCCGAACAGGAAATACAGCGACAGGCCCCAGGCGATGGTGCCCAGCGGCAGGTAGTGGCCCGACAGGCGCAAGGTGATGGCGCCCAGCAGATAGGCCACGACGGCGGTCAGGACCAGCCCGGCCGGCAGGGCCAGCCAGGGCGAAATGTCGTGTTGCGTGGTCAGGTAGGCGGTGGTGTAGGCGCCCAGGCCCACGAACGCCGCCTGGCCGAACGAGGTCAGCCCGCCCACGCCGGTCAGCAGCACCAGGCCGAGCACGACCAGGCTGGCCAGCCCGATGTAGTTGAGTTGCGTCACCCAGAACTCGGGCGTGGCCGGCAACAGGGGCAGCCCCGCCAGGACGACGATGAAGACGGCAAGCAGAATGCGGTTCATGACGTTTATTCCTCTTCGTCCACGTGATGGGTGCTGAACGAACGCCAGACCAGAACCGGGATAATCAGGGTGAAGACGATGACTTCCTTGTAGGCGCTGGCCCAGAAGGACGAGAACGATTCCAGCACGCCCACCAGGAGCGAGCCCGCGGCCGCCACGGGATAGCTGGCCAGGCCGCCGATGATGGCGCCCACGAAACCCTTCAGGCCGATCAGGAAGCCGGTGTCGTAGTAGACCGTGGTGATCGGCGCGATCAGCATCCCGGACATGGCGCCGATGGCGACCGCCAGCGTGAAGGTCAGGCTGCCGGACATGGTGGTGCTGATGCCCACCAGACGGGCGCCGCGGCGGTTGACGGCGGTGGCGCGCAGGGCGCGGCCATAGAGCGTCCTGCCGAAGAACAGCCACAGGCCGACGATGAGGATCGCGCAGGTCGCGACCACGAACAGGCTTTGCGCGGACCAGGTGGTGAAGCCCAGGTCGATCTGTCCGCTGACGAACGCCGGCGTGCGCCAGCCTTCGGCGCCGAAGAACACCAGGGCCAGGCCGGTCAGCGCGAAGTGCACCGCCACGGAAACGATCAGCAGCACCAGCACGGTGGCCTCGGCCAGCGGCTGGTAGACGATGCGATAGACCATCGGGCCCATCGGGATCACCAGCAGCAGCGTCAACAGCATGTTCAGCCACAGCGAATTGCCGGCGGCGGTATAGGTGATGGTCAGCCACAGCAGCGCCAGCGGCAGGACCACGCAGGTCGCCACGGCCTTGGGCAGGCCGGAGGCGCTGCGGGTGCGCAGCGCGCGCAGCAGCTCGAGCGCCAGGCAGACGACGCCCAGCAGCGGCAAGAGGTAGGCGGTGCCGGGCACCTTGCCATCCACCAGCATGGCCAAAGTCAGGGCGCCGAACGCCACGAACTCGCCCTGGGGAATGAAAATGACGCGCGTAACGGCGAATACCAGCACCAGGGCCATGCCCAGGAGGGCATAGATGGCGCCGTTGACGACACCGTCTTGCAGCAGGATCAGCGCAATTGAGGAATCCATCTAACAACTACCTTGTGGTTTCTTGGTGTCCCGGCCGCGTCCGGGGCACTGATACGACACACCGGCCGGAAAGGCCGGTGCGAAGCATTGCCCGGGTGCCGCGGACGTGCGCCTGGCAGGCGCCGCCGCATTGTGCACCCGTGGATCGGGCGATCCTGTGGATTTACAGGTCGGGCTGGTAGACCCACTTGCCGCCTTCAACCTTGACGATGACGCGCGAGCGTTCGTCAAAGCCGGCGTGGTCCGTCGGCGACATGTTGAACACGCCTTGCGAGGCGGCGAGGTCCTTCACGCCTTCCAGGGCGTCGCGCATGGCGGCGCGGAATTCCGGCGTGCCCGGCTTGGCGCCCGTCTTCAGCGCCACCGGCAACGCGGCCACGACCAGTTGGCCGGCGTCCCACATATGGCCGCCGAACGTGTTGGTGGAGCCCGCGCCGTTGGCCTTTTCGTAGGATTCCACGTAGGCCAGGGCGGACTTCTTGACCGGGTTGCTGTCCGGAAGCTGGGCCGCCACCAGCAGCGGGCCGGCCGGCAGGAACATGCCGTCGCAATCCTTGCCGCAGACGCGCAGCACGTCATTGTTGGCGGCGCCGTGCGTCTGATAGATGGTGCCGCCGTAGTTGCGGGCCTTCAGCTCCTTTTGCGGCAGCGCGGACGGCGTGCCGGCGCCGGCGATCAGGATGGCGTCGGGCTTCGCGCCCACGAGCTTGAGCACCTGGCCGGTGACGCTGGTGTCGGTGCGGCTGTACTTTTCGATGGCGACGATCTCGATGCCCTTGGCCTTGGCGGCCTTCTGCATCACGTCCAGCCAGCCGTCGCCGTAGGCGTCGGCAAAGCCGATGAAGCCCAGCGTCTTGACCTTGGACTTGGCCATGGCGTCGGCCAGGGCGCCGGCCATCAGCGCGTCGTTCTGCGGGGTCTTGAAGACCCAGCGGCGCTTCTCGTCCACGGGCTCGACGATCTTGGCGCTGGCCGCCACGCTGATCATGGGGACCTTGGCTTCCGCGGCCACGTCGACCATGGCCAGCGAACCCGGCGTGACCGAGGTGCCGATCAGCACGTCGACCTTGTCGTCGGACGCCAGCTTGCGCGAGTTCTTGACGGCTTGCGTCGTATCGGTGGCGTCGTCCAGGACAATCCATTCGATCTTCTGGCCGGCCACTTCCTTGGGCAAGAGCGCCACGGTGTTGCGCTCGGGAATCCCCAGCGACGCGGCGGGGCCGGTGCTGGACACCGTCACGCCGACCTTGACCTGCGCGCTTGCCAGGAGCGGCAGGGTCAGGGCAACAGCGGCAGCCGCCGCGGACAAGCCGAAGTGCTTGCGCATATTTTTGTCTCCTGTGGTGGCTCAAGAATGGCCTCGATCGAGGCGAGGGCGAGCCTAGTTAAAGTTATACAGAAAAAAATATTATAGGGTTAAAACAGTATCAGATGATGACGCGCAACTCCGGTAAATCCCTGATGTGGTATCGAAACACGTTTCAGCAAACGCATTCGTTAATGGCGAACTTGTACTAGAAAAGACCGCGGCGCGTCAGTTGGGGGATTCCCTTGGCCGCGCCGCCACCGCCTCAGCGGCCCAGCATCGGCCACACGCGCTCCACCCTCGCCGCCACCCAGGCGGCCACCACGGCCTTGATCAGGTCGCCGGGCAGGAACACCGCCACCGCCAGCGCGGCCTTGGCCAGGTCCATCTTCGCGACGGTGGCCAGCCACGGCACGCCGAAGGCGTACACCACCGCGATGCCGCCGACGACGCTGGCAGCCACATAGCCGGCCACTTGCACCGCGCCCGTCGCGCGGGCCGCCAGCCGGCGCGCCAGCCAGCCGGTCACGAAAGCGCCGGCCACCAGCCCCACGAGAAAACCGCCCGTGGGCCCGAGGAACGCGCCCAGCCCGCCCCGTCCGCCCGGCAGCACGGGCAGGCCGATGGCCGCCAGCGCCAGATACAGCAGGCAGGCCAGCGCGCCCCGCAGCGGTCCCAGCATCGCGCCCGCCAGCATGGCGCCCAGCGTCTGCAGGGTGATGGGCACCGGGATGGCCGGCAAGGGGATGGGCGGGATCAGGCTGAGGACGACGATCAGCGCCGCGAACAGCGCGATCAGCACGGTGTTGCTGGATTTCATGGGCTTTCCCCTTGCGAGTGGATATAGGTCAGGCGCTGCGCGCGTCGATGGCTTCGGCGACTTCCTGGGCCCTTTTCAGGGTCAGCACGATCAACGGCACGATAAGCGCGACGGGATTGGCGCCCAGCCCGCGGGCGGCCTGCGCCTCGCGGATTTCCTGGAAATTGCGCCAGATTTCGGGCACGAAGCGCAAGGCCAGCGCCAGCGCCAACGCGACCTTGCCGGCATCGAGCAGCCCGGCGCGCTGCAGCGGCATCAGGGCTTTTTCGCAAACGGCGATCAGGTCGGAGGTACGGGTGGCCAGGGTGACGGCCAGCGCCAGGCCCACCAGCGCGCCCACGCGCAGCAGCACCGCCAGCGCCGCCATCCCGCCCTGGAACCAGGCGGTGAAGCCGCCCACGGCCAGCAATATCCAGATCAGGCCTTTTAGCTGGCGCCAGACCGCGGCCGCGGCCACGCCCGTGGACCAGACCAGGACGCCGGCGGCCAGGCAGGCCAGCGCCAGCCAGCGCGGGTCGCGCAGCAGGAACAGTCCCGCCCCCGCCGCCATCAGCGCCGCCAGCTTCAGCCAGGCCGGCAGGCGGTGCAGCGGCGTGCCGCCCGGCACATATAGGGGTTCCATCATGCGCAATGCTCCCGGTACCAGCGCAGGGCCGCGGCCGGCGCGTCGTCCGCCGCGACCTGCCCGTCGCGCACGACCAGGACCCGGTCGAAATCCTCCAGCAGCTCCAGATCATGGCTGACGACGATGGCGTCGTGGGGCAGCCCCGCAATGGCGTCGCGCACGCGGTTGCGATTGCGCAGGTCGAGCTGGGTGGTAGGCTCGTCGAACACGATCAGGGCGGGCTCCATGACCAGCACCGCCGCCAGCGCCACCAATTGGCGTTCGCCGCCGGACAGGGTGTGGCTGGTCCGGTCGGCCAGGTGCCCCACCCCCAGGCTGTCCAACTGGGCCTCGATGCGGGCCTCGCGCTGGCGGCGGTCCGGCGCCAGGTGTTTCAGGCCGAAAGCGAGGTCCTCGCGCACGATGGGAAAGACGATCTGGTTCTCGGGGTTCTGGAAGACGAACCCGACCTGCCGGCGCACCGCCTTCAGGTCTAGTCGGGTATCCAGCCCGCCCACGCGCACGCTGCCCGAGGACGGCAGCACCAGGCCGTTGACCAGGCGCGCCAGCGTGCTCTTGCCGGCGCCGTTGGGGCCGACGATGCCGATGCGGCGTTCGGCCAGGGTCGCGCTCACCCCGCGCAACACTTCCGCCTGGGGCGTGGATACAACCGCCTGGTCAAACTCGATTAACATGGGGCGGGATTATGCCCGAACCATTTCGGGCATCGGGACTCCAAGAGCTCATATGGACAAAGTACGCAAATCCGACGCCGAATGGCGGGCCCAGCTTTCCCCCGAAGAATACGTCGTCACCCGCGAAAAGGGTACCGAACGCGCATTCACCGGGCGTTACTGGAATACGTTCTCTCATGGCATCTACCGCTGCGTGGGCTGTGGCACGGCACTGTTCGCGTCGGACACCAAGTTCGACGCCGGCTGTGGCTGGCCCAGCTATTTCCAGCCGCTGGACCCGGAAAAGGTGCGCGAAGAGCGGGATACCAGCCACGGCATGGTGCGCACCGAAGTGCTGTGCAACGTCTGCGACTCGCACCTGGGCCACGTCTTTCCCGACGGCCCCGAGCCCACCGGCCTGCGCTATTGCATCAATTCCCTGTCGATGACGTTTGAACCCATAGAAGACTGAATGAAGAAGTTCCTGTTCGACCTGTTCCCGCTGTTCCTTTTCTTCATCGCCTATCGGTACACGGACATCTTCATCGCCACGGGCGTCGCCATGGCCGCGGCGGTCGCGCAGATCGTCTGGCTCAAGGCCACCGGGCGCGCCACCGAGGCCATGCACTGGATCAACCTCACGGTCATCCTGGTGTTCGGCGGCGCGACGATCTGGCTGCACAGCGATGTCTTCATCAAATGGAAGCCCACGGTGCTGTATTGGCTGTTCGGCGGCGCGCTGCTGTTCGCGCGCCTGCTGTTCGGCCGCAACCTGATCCGCCGCCTGATGGAAAAGCAGATCCAGTTGCCGGATGCGGCCTGGGAACGCCTGAACCTGGTCTGGGCCGCCTTCTTCCTGATCGCCGGCGCGCTCAATCTGTACGTGGCGTTTTCCGGCCACTTCACCGAATCGCAATGGGTCAGCTTCAAGGCCTTCGGCCTGATGGGCCTGATGGTGGTCTTCGTCATCGGGCAATCGTTGTGGCTGGGCAAGCACATCCAGGCCGAGGAACAGGCGCCTTCCGGCTCCGACACCCCGCCCGGCAAGCCCTGAACCGCCCCGCCCCGCTTCCCGTCCGGCGCCCGCGCGCCGGAACTTTCATATTTGCCGCCATGTCAGACACCACCGACCGCATCGCCCTGATCCGGGAACGGCTAGCCGCCCTGGATCCCATCAGCATCGACATCCTCGACGACTCGCATTTGCACGCCGGCCACGAAGGCAGTAAAAACGGCGCCGGCCACTATCGCGTGATCATCGTTGCGTCCTGCTTCGCCGGGCTCTCGCCGGTGGCCCGCCATAGGCTGGTGTATCATCATTTGCAAGATTTGATCCCCTATCCGATTCATGCGCTTGCGCTAGATGCCCAGGCTCCCAAATAGAAAGTAAAAGGATATTCATGAAACGCATCGTCATGCTGGCTGCGGCCTGCGTCATCGCCGTGCCGGCTTTTGCCCAGAACGTGGCCACGGTCAACGGCAAGGCCATTCCGCAAAAGAGCCTGGATCAATTCGTCAAGCTGCTGGTCAGCCAGGGCGCCACCGATTCGCCGCAACTGCGCGAACAGGTCAAGCAGGAAATGATCAACCGCCAGATCTTCGTGCAGGCCGCCGAATCCAGCGGCATCGCCAAGCAGGCCGACGTCCAGACCGAAATCGAACTGGCCCGCCAGGGCATCCTGGTCCGCGCCCTGATGGCCGACTACCTGGCCAAGCACCCGGTGTCGGAAGCCAAGGTCACGGCCGAATACGAAAAGATCAAGAAAGAACAAGCCGGCAAGATGGAATACAAGGTCCGCCACATCCTCGTCGAAGACGAGAAGACGGCCAACGACCTGCTGGCCCAGATCAAGAGCAACAAGAGCAAGTTCAACGACCTGGCCAAGAAGAACTCGAAAGACCCCGGCAGCGCCGAAAAGGGCGGCGACCTGGGTTGGGCTCCCCCGACCAACTACGTCCAGCCGTTCGCGCAAGCCGTGACGCAGCTCAAGAAGGGCGAACTGGTCGACAAGCCGGTGCAGACCCAGTTCGGCTGGCACATCATCATGGTCGACGACACCCGTCCGGTGGAATTCCCGCCGCTCGACCAGGTGCGCACGCAACTCGAAGAAATGCTGCGCCAGCAAACCCTGGCCGACTACCAGAAGGAACTGCGCGAAAAGGCCAAGATCCAGTAATCCTGGCCGTGCAAACAAAAAAACTGCCCGCTTATCGCGGGCAGTTTTTTTGCGGCGGACCTTTGCCGGCCCGGCACGCCGGGGGCAAGCCCGGCGGCTTCAGCCCTCCATCCCCAGCAAGGCTTTCAGCCCGTCTTCGTCCAGCACCGCCACGCCCAGCTCCTGGGCCTTGGTCAGCTTGCTGCCGGCGTCCTCGCCGGCCACCAGGTAGGCGGTCTTCCTGGAGACCGAGCCGCTGACCTTGCCGCCGGCCGCCTGGATGTGCATGGAAGCTTCTTCGCGCGTCCAGTTGGGCAAGGTGCCCGTCAGGACGAAGGTCTTGCCGGCCAGCGTCGTGTCCTGGGGCGCCGCTTCGGCCACCGGATCCACGCCCTGCGCTTTCAGTTGCCCGATCACGTCGCGGTTGTGCTGCTCGGCGAAGAAGTGGCGGATCGAGGCCGCCACCACCGGCCCCACGTCGGGCACGGCGGACAGGGCTTCTTCATCGGCGTCCATGATGGCGTCGATGCTGCCGAAATGGCGCGCCACGTCGCGCGCCGTGGTCTCGCCCACGTGGCGGATGCCCAGCGCGAACAACAGGCGGCCCAGTCCGGGCGTGCGCGCCTTTTCGATGGCGGCCACCAGGTTGTCGGCGGATTTCTGGCCCATGCGATCCAACCCGACCAGTTCGAGCGGACGCAGGCTGTACAGGTCGGCCAGCGTCTTGACGCGGCCGCTGTCGACCAGTTGGTCCACCAGTTTTTCGCCCAGGCCTTCGATGTCCAGCGCCTTGCGGCTGGCAGCGTGCCAGAGCGTCTGCTTGCGCTGGGCGCCGCAGAACAGGCCGCCGGTGCAGCGCGCGATGGTTTCGCCTTCCAGGCGTTCGATGGCGGAGCCGCAAACCGGACAGGCGGTGGGCATGACGAATTCGCGGGCGTCGTCCGGCCGCTTTTCCGGCACGGGACCCAGCACTTCCGGGATCACGTCGCCCGCGCGGCGCACGATGACCGTGTCGCCGATGCGCACGTCCTTGCGGCGGATCTCGTCTTCGTTGTGCAGGGTGGCGTTGGTGACGGTGACGCCTCCGACGAACACGGGCTTGAGGCGGGCGACCGGTGTAATGGCGCCGGTGCGGCCGACCTGCACCTCGATGTCCAGCAGCGTGGTGGTGGCTTCTTCGGCGGCGAACTTGTGCGCCAGCGCGAAGCGCGGCGCGCGCGCCACGAAGCCCAGCACCTTCTGGGCCGGCAGCGAATCCACCTTGTAGACCACGCCGTCGATGTCGTAGGGCAGCTCGGCGCGCATCGCGCCGACCTTGGCGTAGAACGCCATCAGGCCCTCGGCGCCGGTGGCGCGGTGATTGTGCTTCACGTTGACGGGCAGGCCCAGCGAGGCCAGCCAGTCCAGCATGGCGCCGTGGGATTTCTCGGGCAGTTGCGAGGATGCGGCCGCGCCCGCGGTGGCCTCGTCGAACAGGCCGCTCTGCGATCCCGGCAGGCCGTGCACTTCGCCCCAGCCATAGGCGAAGAAGCGCAGCGGCCGCTTGGCGGTGATGCGCGGATCCAGTTGGCGCAGGCTGCCGGCGGCGGCATTGCGCGGATTGACGAACACCTTCTCGTCGCGCTTGGCCTGGGCCTGGTTCAGTTTCTCGAAGTCGGCGCGGTTCATCAGGACTTCGCCGCGCACTTCCAGCACCTTCGGCACCGCACCCTTGAGCTGCAGCGGAATCGCCTTGATGGTGCGGATGTTGGACGTGACGTCCTCGCCCGTCTGGCCGTCGCCGCGCGTGGCGGCCTGCACCAGGCGGCCGTCCTCGTAGCGCAGGCTGATCGCCAGGCCGTCCAGCTTGAGTTCGCAGAAATAGTCCGCCTGCTGCGCCGGGCCCAGCATGCCCGCGCCGCGCAGCGTATCGGTCACGCGGCGGTCGAACGCCAGGACGTCTTCCTCTTCGAAGGCATTGCCCAGGGACAGCATGGGCACCGCGTGGCGCACGGCGCCGAAGGCGGACACGGGCGCCGCCCCCACGCGCTGCGTGGGCGACTCCGGCGTCACGAGTTCCGGGTGCGCGGCTTCCAGGTCCTGCAATTGCCGCATCAGCGCGTCGTACTCGGCATCCGAGACGGATGGATCGTCGTAGACGTAGTAGCGGACGTTGTGCTGTTCGATTTCAACGCGCAAGCGCGCTGCGGCTTGCGCCGCGCTTTCACCGCCGGAAGAGCCGTTCATATCAGTTATCCATAACACCGCGGACCGCGCAAAACTCGTGACTCAAGCACAACGCTTGGGAGTGGGCGCGGGGCCGGCTTTGCCGGTCCGCTGCGGCGCCCCCTTGCGGGAAGGCGCGCAGCGCTTCGGGGGGCACCCCATCAAGCGAACACCCGTTGAGCGCGTTCGCTGCCGGCGGGCAGGCCGGCCTGTTCGAGCTGGCCGAACAGCACCTGCAGCCGTTCGTCGATGACGGTTTCGGAGCCATCGGCCAGCGGCTTGCCCTGGTCGTCGACCAGTTCCGCGCGCAAGCGGGCGGCCAGGTCGCGGCCGACGTCGACCATGCGGCCGAACGCGCGGCTGTCCGCAGGGCTGCAGGGCACGTCGAGCAGGAGGTACAGGCGTTCGATCCCGCCCATGCCCGCGTCGAACGCCGCGCCGTCGGCGCGCGCCAGCGTGAAGCGGGCCACGCCGTTCTCCGCCGGCCAGGCCAGGCGGTTGCCGTCCGGGACGAAGCCGATATCGCGCGCCACGGCGAGCACCTCGGCGGCGGGCTGGGCGGCGCCCAGCAGCAGGGTCAGGCCGACCTGGGTGTCCAGGGCGGCGCAGGTGTCGTCCAGGCGGGCGCCCTGCTCGAGCACAGCCTGCTGGTCCGGGCCTTCGATGGTGGCGTCGAAGCGTTCGGCCATATCCTGGGCGCGGGCCCAGGCCTGGGACCATTCGATGGCGGTCAGCGGACCGCTGCGGTTGGCCAGCAGCACGGCAAGCTGCATCGAGGCGTAGGACTCGCCAGCGTGGATATGGGCGCGGTGGCGGCGCTGGTCGGTCTCGGCGAATACGCGCATGGGCTTGCGGCCCACGTGGCGCAGGCTCTGCAGATAGGGCAGCAGTTCGGCGCCGCGCACCGGTTCGGCGAAGTTGATTTCGATGACCACTTCGCAGGCGGGATCGGGTTCGGCGGCATCGTCGCCGTCGGCGCCCGGATCGACCGAAGCGGACTGGCGCGGGGCCTCGCCGCCCATGCCGGGTTCGCGCCGGGGCGCCGGGCCGCCGCTGGCGCCCGCGGCCGCTCCCGCGCCCAGCAGGGGATCCTGCTCGGAAGCGGGGAAATGGGTCTGCATCTTGCGCCGGACACGCCGGTCCTGCCACCAGTTGAATCCCAGCACCAGCAGTATCAGCAGGACGCCCAGGGCAATCAGCCCGATCTGCAAATCACTCATGTATCAATCCCGCGCCGAAATGCCGGCGCCCTTCTGAATATTGGTTTATGCCGCTTCGGAGGCCATCATCTGCACGGCCGAATCTATGTCTACCGCAACGATACGCGAAACCCCTTGCTCTTGCATGGTTACACCGATGAGCTGCTTCGCCATCTGCATCGCGATTTTGTTGTGCGATATGAACAGGAACTGGGTCTGCTCGCTCATGTTGGCGACCAGGTTGGCATAGCGTTCCGTATTGGCGTCGTCCAGCGGCGCGTCCACCTCGTCCAGCAGGCAGAACGGGGCCGGGTTGAGCTTGAACAGCGCGAACACCAGGGCGGTCGCGGTCAGCGCCTTTTCGCCGCCCGACAGCAGGTGGATGGTGCTGTTGCGCTTGCCGGGAGGCTGGGCCATGACCTGCACGCCGGCGTCGAGGATTTCCTCGCCCGTCATGCTCAGCCTGGCCTCGCCGCCGCCGAACAGCTTGGGGAACAGCTCGCCGAAATGCCCGTTCACCACGTTGAAGGTTTCCTGGAGCAGTTCGCGCGTTTCGCGGTCGATCTTGCGGATGGCGTCTTCGAGGGTCTCGATGGCGGTCATCAGGTCCTGGTGCTGCGAATCGAGGAAGCCCTTGCGCTCGCGCGAGGAGTTCAGTTCGTCCAGCGCCGCCAGGTTGACCGAGCCCAGGGATTCGATCTGGCGCGAAATGCGGCCCACTTCCGATTGCAGCCAACTGGCGCGGCGCCATTCGTCCGACTGGTTGGCCAGTTCCTGGGCCAGGGCCTCGCGGTCGACTTCGCGCGCGTTCAATTGTTCCGTGAACTGCTCTTCGGCCAGGCGGGCGGCCTGCTCCTGCAACTGCAGTTCCATGATGCGGGCGCGCCGCGGCTCGAGCGTCTGTTCCTGTTGCAGGCGGTCTTCGTCGGCGCCGCGCAGCAAAGCCGCGAGGTTGTCCATTTCCTGGCGCGCACGCGACAGCGCTTCCTCGCGCTCGGCCCGCGCTTCCAGGGCGTCCTGCAGGCCGGCCTGGGAAGCCGAGGCGTCCAGCTCGACCAGGTCTTCCTGCAGTTGTTCGAGTTCGACGCTGGCGCGCTGGCTCTGGTCGGCGGCCAATTGCTGGTTGCGCTGCAGGTCGGTGATCCGGACCTGGACGCTGCGCTCGGCGAATTCGGCCTCCTGGGCGGCGCGCTCCAGTTCGCGCAGCGCGGCCCGGGCGGCTTCGGCCTGGGCGGCCAGGGTTTCGCCATCGATTTCGGCGTCGGCGAAACGGGATTGGTGTTCGGCCAGCTCTTCGTCCAGCGCTTCGAAGCGGGCCTCGGCCTCTTCGCGGGTGGCGCGCAGGTCTTCTTCCTGGACCTTGATTTCTTCCAGGTCCTGGCGCAGCCGCGACGCGCGCTCGCCGGATTGTTCGGCCTGCTGCTGCAGGCGCGAATGTTCGAGCTGGATATCGTGCACCCGGCGCGTGACTTCGGCCACGCGCTGGCGCGCCGGCGCGATGGCCTGAGAGACCTGCTGCCAGGCGGCCTCGGCGCGCGCCACCGCGGCGCGGGCCTGGTCGGCGATCAATTGCTGGGCCTTGATCTCGCGCTGCAGGTTTTCGATTTCCTGCTGGCGGGCCAGCAGGCCGGCCTGTTCGGAGTCGGCCGCGTAGAAGCGTACGCTGTGCGCGTCCACCAGGTGCCCGGCCTTGACCACGCATGCGCTACCGGCCGGCAGGCTGGCGCGCATCGACAGGGCCTGGGCCAGGTCGTCGGCGGTGTAGACGCCGCCCAGCCATTCATTGAGCAGCGTGCGCAGGTCGGGGTCGGTGATGCGCAGCAGGCTGGCCAGCGGGGTCAGCCCCGCCGGCGCGGGCGGCGTGGGCGCGGCGGCCGGCAATTGATAGAACGCCAGGCGGGCCGGCGGCGCGTCCTCGGCGAAGGCGCGGGCCCAGTCCAGGTTGCGCACTTCCATGGAAGCCATGCGTTCGCGCAGGGCGGCTTCCAGGGCGGTTTCCCAGCCGGGTTCGACGTGCAGCTTCTGCCACAGGCGGGCCAGCCCGGCCAGCTCGTGCTTGGCGAGCCAGGGCTCCAGCGCCCCCTGCTTCTGCACGTCTTCCTGCAGCTTCACCAGGGCGGACAGGCGGGCTTCCAGGCGCGCCAGGTTCTGCGCATCGGTCTGGGCGGCCGCCTGGGCGCGGCTGCGCTCGGCGTCCGCTTCCGGCACGCGGCCTTCCAGGGTGGCCAGTTCTTCCTGGGCTTCCTCGAGCTGGTCTTCGCCCGCCAGCCGGTCGCCGGCCAGTTGTTCGAGGCGGACCGGATCGGGGCTGTGCAATTCGCGCAGTTCCTGCTGCAGGCGTTCGCGGCGCTGCTCCAGGACCTGCATCTGGCGGTCGGCGTCGCGCTGCGTCTGGGCGACCAGGGCCAGGTTCTGCTCGACCCGGGCCAGCGCGGCGCGCATCTCGTCGCGGCCGGAGGCGGCTTCGCGCACGCGCTGCTCCACCGCCGGCAGGGCGGCCTGGGCGTCTTCGGCCTTGGCGCGCGCCTCTTCGGTGCGGGCGGCGCCGGTCGCCAGGTCTTCCTCGGCCTGGGCGATCTGCTCGGTGCAGTGCTCGCGCTGGGAGGTCCATTCGGCGATCTGCTGCTGCAGTTGCTCGCGGCGCGCCTGCAGGCGGTTGCGGGAATCGACGACGTGCCGGATCTCGGCTTCCAGGCGGCTGACCTGGGCATTGGCTTCGTACAACGCGCCCTGGGCCGTGTGGACGGCGTCGCTGGCCGCGTAATGGGCCTGGCGGCGGGACTCCAGCGCGGCCTCGCCGGCCCGCAGGCCGGCGATGGCGGCTTCCAGCTCGTTCTGGGCCTGCGCCATTTCCTGGGCCTTCTTGGCGCGTTCTTCGCGGGCCCCGGTTTCCTTCAGGAACCACAGCGCGTGCTGCTTCTTTTCGCCGTCGGCCTGGAGCTCGCGGTAGCGCGTGGCCACTTCGGCCTGCGCTTCCAGCTTTTCGAGCTGGCTGTTCAATTCGCGCAGGATGTCTTCGACGCGGGTCAGGTTTTCGCGCGTGTCGGACAGGCGGTTTTCGGTCTCGCGGCGCCGTTCCTTATAGCGGGACACCCCGGCCGCTTCCTCCAGGAACACCCGCAGTTCTTCCGGACGCGCCTCGATCAGGCGGTTGATCATCCCCTGCCCGATGATGGCGTAGCCGCGGGCACCCAGGCCCGTGCCCAGGAAGATGTCGTGGATGTCGCGGCGGCGGACCTGCTGGTTGTTGACGAAGTAGCTGCTGGTGCCGTCGCGGGTCAGCACCCGGCGCACGGCGATTTCCGCGTAGCTGCTCCATTGGCCGGCGGCGCGCCCCTCGCTGTTGTCGAACACCATTTCGACCGAGGCCCGGGCGGCGGGCTTGCGGTTGCCGGAACCGTTGAAAATGACGTCCTGCATGGACTCGCCGCGCAGTTCCGAGGCCTTGGCCTCGCCCAGCACCCAGCGCACGGCGTCGATGATATTCGACTTGCCGCAGCCGTTCGGACCCACCACGCCCACCAATTGGCTGGGCACGGGAATCACGGTGGGATCGACGAAGGACTTGAAGCCGGCGAGTTTGAGCTGAGTAAGACGCACAGTACGATGACGACGGGGTGGGTTGAACGAAAGGCGTTAACGGACCTGCCGCGCAGATTGCAAACCGGCCCCTGGAGGGCCGGCTCTCATATGGCTCGTATGATACCGCAGGCCGTCCGCCCCCAAACGTTAGCAAGCGTCAACCCGCGGGCAAACGCTCACTGGCCGCGGTTGGGGCTCCGGCTATACTCCCTGACACTTTTTGGCACGACACATAAATTTTCACGCGGACTGGCCGGGCTGAGGCCGCAGAACGGGGACATTCTTGAAACGTGGTTTCTATCTGGTCATGGCCGCGCAGGCCTTCTCGTCATTGGCGGACAATGCGCTGTTCATCGCAGCCATCGCCTTGATCCAGGAGCTGCACGGCCCCGACTGGTTGGCCCCCATGATGAAATGGTCGTTCGCGCTGGCCTATGTCGTCCTGGCCGCCTTCGTCGGGGCGCTGGCCGACTCCTTCCCCAAAGGGCGCGTGATGTTCTCCACCAACGCGCTGAAGGTGGGCGGCTGCATGCTGATGTTCTCCTACGCCAACATCGGCATCCCGCCCCACTACCAAACCTACCTGGTCTGCATGGCCTACGGGGTCGTGGGCATCGGCGCCGCGGCCTATTCGCCGGCCAAGTACGGCATCGTGACCGAAATGCTGCCTCCCGCCATGCTGGTCAAGGGCAATAGCTGGATCGAGGGCCTGACGGTTTTCTCCATCATCCTGGGCACGGTGCTGGGCGGCCTGCTCATCTCGTCGTCCGTCTCCACCGCCCTGCTCAGCCACTCTTTCATCGGCAAGCTGGTCCATACGCCCGCCGAAGCCGCCATCCTGGTCATCGCGTTCGTGTATCTGCTGGCAGCGCTGTGCAACCTGATGATTCCGCACACCCACGTGCGCTACCCGCCGCAGCAGAAAAACCCCGTCCGCCTGATCCGCACCTTCTGGGGCTATGTCCGCGTGCTGTGGAAGGACAAGCTGGGCCAGATCTCGCTGGCCGTCACCACCCTCTTCTGGGGCGCGGGCGCCACGCTGCAGTTGATCGTCATCGAATGGGGCCGCAGCCACCTGGGATACCAGCTCGACAAGGCCTCGATGCTGATGGGCGTGGCCGCCCTCGGCACGGTGGTCGGCTCCATCCTGGCGGGCCGCATCCCGCTGCGGCGCGCGCTCTCCGTGCTGCCCGTCGGCGCGGCCATGGGCCTGGTGGTGCTGCTGATGCCGCTGGTCTATTCGCCCTGGAGCGTCTACCTGCTGCTGCTGATCACCGGCGGCCTGGCCGGATTCTTCGTGGTCCCGATGAACGCCCTGCTGCAGCACCGCGGCCACGTGCTGCTGTCTGCCGGCCATTCCATCGCCGTGCAGAACTTCAACGAACAGCTCAATATCCTGCTGATGGTGGCCATGTACACGCTGCTGCTGTGGCTGAAGCTGCCCATCAACGTGATCATCGTGATCTTCGGCACGGTGGTCGCCGTGCTGATGGTGGTGTTCATGCGCTGGAGCAAGCGCAACCTGCAGGCCAACCCGGAACTCCACGAGCAGATCGGCCAGGAAGGCCATGGCCGGGCGCTGGACTCCTCGCACTAAGCGATTGATCCGCCAAAGAAAAAACCGGGCTGCGCCCGGTTTTTTTCATGCACGGGGCCATTCAGCCCATGCGGGCGGCCAGCTTCAGATCCTGCCACGCGCGCGCCTTCTCGCTGGGACTGCGCAGCAGATAGGCCGGGTGATAGCTGACCACGACCGGGATCTGCTGGCCCTCGTCCGTCTTCAACTGGTGGATGCGGCCCCGCAGGCTGCCGATGGTGGCGTCCGTGCCCAGCAGCGTCTGGGCGGCGAAGCGCCCCAGCACCAGGATGCGCTGCGGCTTGAGCAGGACGATCTGCCGCATCAGGTAGGGACTGCAGGCCGCGATCTCTTCCGGCTTGGGATTGCGGTTGCCGGGCGGGCGGCACTTGATGACGTTGGTGATGAAAACATCGCGCTCGCGGCTCATGGACACGGCCGACAGCATGGCGTCCAGCAACTGGCCCGAACGGCCCACGAAGGGCTGGCCCTGCCGGTCTTCCTGTTCGCCCGGCGCCTCGCCCACCACCAGCCAGCGCGTCGGCTGGCCGCCATGGCCGAACACCGCGTTGCGGCGGCCCTTGCACAGGCCGCAAGCCTCGCAGGCCACCACCTGCTCGCGCATCTGGTCCAGGCTGGAATTCCTGATGGCCTCGGCCACCGGGACGGGCGCCGGCGCGGCGGCTTCGGCCACCACTTTGGGTGCCGGCGGCGGCGGCGGACCCTTGCGGTTCAGGATGGAAGCGGGGATGCCCGGGCGGCCCGCCACGGGCTCCGCGGCGGGAGCAGACGGCGCGGCAACGGGCCGGGCCGCGGCCGGAGCGTCGACAGCGGGCGTATCGGCCACCGGCGCCGATACCGGCAAAACGGGTTTTGAAACAACGGCTTGCGGCTCGGCGGCCGGACGGCTGGCGGCCGGCGCCGGCCGCAGCCACAGCCGTTCCATGCCGATCTCGCGCAGCCAGATCCGCTGCAGCGGATTGACTCGGGGAGCTGCGGCCGGCTGCGCTGCGGCCGGAGGCGGGGAGCCCTGCGCGATCATGCGGCCTCTCCGGTGGCGGCCGCAAGGCGCTTCTGCATGACGAGGGCGTCTTCCCGCCCGCCCTTCTCGGCCGGATAGTAGCCGCGGCGCATGCCGATCTGCAGATAGCCGTGCCGCTTGTAGAAACCGATGGCGGACTCATTGGACGGGCGCACCTCCAGCAGCACGCCTTCCAGGCTGCGCTCGCGCGCCTGCTGCTCGCACCAGTCCAGCAAAATACCGCCCAGCCCCTGGCGATGCAGCTTCCTGGCCACCGCGATCACGAGCAGGTGCGCCACGTCCGGAGCGAACATGACAATACAGAAGCCCGCCAGCCTGCCATCGCGCCGCAGCACCCAGGCGCCGTAGCCCGCCGCCAGGGCGTCGGCGAAATTGCCGCGGGTCCAGGGAAAGGCCTGCACATGCGCCTCCAGCGCCACCACCTCGTCCAGGTCGGCGTCCGTCATCGGCTGGGGAACCCAGGGCGCCAGCGAAGGCTGGGCCTTGGGGTTGCCGCCCTCTCCGCGCATGCGCTCGGCGGTGGTGAACGCCACCTTGTCGCGCACATAGAGCGGGGCGGCCAGTTCCGGCGCCAGGGCTTCGCCCCTGAGCCAGCCCTGGCGCGCCAGGCGAGCCACGCTGGACGCTTCCGGCCGCTGCGCGCCGGCGGCGCGGCGCCATTCCGGAGGGGGGGCCATGTCGGCCGCATAGGCGTCCCAGGCGTCGCCGGCCAGCACCGCCCGGAGCGGGCGGCCGGCGCGGGCCGACCAGGCCGGCAGATGATGCGCGGTCCAGGGCACGACTTCCGCCGCCGCGATCAGCAGCGGCGCCTGCAGCGCTTCCCAGGCAATTTCACCATCCGAAACGCCGGCCTGGCGGTAGACGGCCAGGTACACCTCGTTCATGCGGGCGTCCAGCGCCACGACGATCGCGTCCGCGGGCGTCGCTTCCACCTGGGCGGCGACCGCCTGATGAGAGACAATAGGCAACACCGGAATGCCCAGGCCGAGGCCCATGCCCTGGGCCACGCCGCAGGCCACCCGCAAGCCGGTGAAGCCGCCCGGCCCCTGGCCGAAAGCCACCGCATGCAGGGAAGCCGGCGTCAGCCCGGAAGCCGACAGCAGTTCGTTCGCCATGGGCAAAAGCCGTTCCGCGTGCTCTTGGGAGCCCTCGTGCTCCCGGGTGCTGACCTCCAGGCGGCCGCCGGCCGCGCGCAACAGGGCCACGCCGCAACGGGACGAAGAAGTTTCCAGGGCCAGCAGGTTTAGTTCCATAGATGCAGATTGTACGAAATCCGTGGCTCCGCCCCCGGTTATCAGGGGGATTTCAACGATGGATCGCAATGTGTAATATCTTGTGAACGCCCACTAGCCGCTGGTTCTTGTCACTGTTACATTTCCGGCCATGAATACGCAAAACACCACCCCCACCCGAAAAATCCTCGTCGTCGACGATGATCCGCGCTTGCGCGATCTGCTGCGCCGGTATCTGTCCGAGCAGGGATTCAACGTTTTCGTCGCCGAAGACGCCAAAGAGATGGGCAAACTCTGGCAACGCGAGCACTTCGACCTGCTCGTGCTGGATCTGATGCTGCCCGGCGAAGATGGCCTGTCCATCTGCCGCCGGCTGCGCGGTGGCCATGACAACACCCCCATCATCATGCTGACGGCCAAGGCGGAAGAGATCGACCGCATCGTCGGCCTGGAGATGGGCGCGGACGACTATCTATCCAAGCCGTTCAACCCCCGGGAACTGCTGGCGCGGATCAACGCGATCCTGCGCCGCCGCGGCACCGAGGAACACCCCGGCGCCCCCAGCCAGGAGAACGAATCCATCGCCTTCGGCCCCTACGTGCTGAACCTGTCCACCCGTACGCTTACGCGCAACGGCGAACAGGTGCCCATCACCACGGGCGAATTCTCGGTGCTCAAGGTATTTGCGCGC
>Ga0222420_100325_pt1 | contig 32843 bp, 28 predicted proteins | sample 3A2ome_FD_182470 | JGI IMG/M metagenome (GOLD analysis project Ga0222420, IMG submission 182470) | Enriched microbial communities from leaf-cutter ant dump, University of Wisconsin, Madison, United States - 3A200A (version 2) | ecosystem: Environmental > Terrestrial > Nest > Insects nest > Nest...
CGAGGTGCTGGAGCGCACGACCCGGCGCTACGGCAAGCCGGAATTCGGCCTTTCCGAGACGGTGATCGGCGACAGGACGGTCTCGGTGCACGAGAAGATCGTCTGGCAGCAGCCCTTCTGCAATCTCATCCATTTCGAGCGCTGTCTGCCGGCCGGCCACCGCAACGATCCGAAGATCCTCATCGTCGCGCCGATGTCCGGCCACTATGCGACGCTCCTGCGCGGCACCGTCGAGGCGCTGCTGCCCCATGCGGAAGTGCACATCACCGACTGGGTCGACGCGCGCATGGTGCCGCTCGCCGAAGGCGGCTTCGACCTCGACGACTATATCGACTACGTCATCGAGATGCTGCATGCGCTGGGGCCGGATACCCATGTGATCGCCGTCTGCCAGCCGGCGGTGCCGGTTCTGGCCGCCGTCTCCGTCATGGAGGCGGACAACGATCCGCTCTCGCCCTCCACCATGACGCTGATGGGCGGGCCGATCGACACGCGCATCAACCCGACCGCCGTCAACCAGCTCGCCAAGGAAAAGCCGATCGAGTGGTTCCGCGACAATGTCGTCATGCCCGTGCCGTGGCCGCAGCCCGGCTTCATGCGCATGGTCTATCCGGGCTTCCTGCAGCTTTCCGGCTTCATGTCGATGAACCTCGACCGCCACGTCATCGCCCACAAGGAGTTCTTCGCCCATCTCGTGAAGAACGACGGCGACGCGGCGGAGAAGCACCGCGACTTCTACGACGAATATCTCGCCGTCATGGACCTGACGGCCGAATTCTACCTCCAGACGGTCGAGACCGTCTTCATGCGCCACGCCCTGCCGAAGGGCGAGATGATGCACCGCGACCGTCCCGTCGACACGACGGCGATCCGCAAGGTGGCGCTGCTCACCGTCGAGGGCGAGAACGACGACATTTCCGGCGTCGGCCAGACTGAGGCGGCGCAGACCATCTGCACCAACATCCCCGATCACATGCGCCTGCACTACATGCAGCCCGATGTCGGCCACTACGGCGTCTTCAACGGATCGCGCTTCCGCAAGGAGATCGCCCCGCGCATCCTCTCCTTCATCGAGGAGCATGCCCGCACCGGCAAGGCAAAGCCGGCGCCGCGCGTCATCAGGGGCGGCAAGGCCGGCAGCGCCGCCTGATTTTCCGGGCCCGTTTCAGGCACTTGCCCGAATTCCGGGCGTCTTGCCTTGAACGCGCCCGGCGCTCTGCCCACATCGGATTCACCGGAAACCGGGGTGGTTTCCGCCGATCGTGAGGAAGATTGCACATGAACCAGTCAGCACTGATCCGTCCGGACTGGACGCCTGCGACCATCGCCCTGATGGTGCTGGGCTTCGTGGTGTTCTGGCCGCTCGGCCTTGCCATGCTTGCCTACATCATCTTCGGCGACCGCCTGAAAACCTTCAAGAAAGACGCCAACGACACCATGGACGGCATGTTCGCCTCCTGCCGCGGCAGGTTCCGCGGCGGCCGCGGCCGTCATCCCTTCCGCAACGCCACCGGCAATGGCGCCTTCGACGACTGGCGTGATGCCGAGCTCGCCCGCCTCGACGAGGAGCGCCGCAAGCTGGACGAGATGCGCGAGGAATTCGACGCCTATGTCCGCGAACTGCGCCGCGCCAAGGACCAGGAGGAGTTCGACCGCTTCATGCGCGAACGCCGGGCCGAAGGCAAAGGCGACGTCCCGGGTTTCCCGGCGAGCTAATCCCGCCCTCTCCGTCATCCTCGGGCTTGACCGAGGATCCACCGCCTAACCCGCGACATGGATGGTCGGGTCAAGCCCGACCATGACGAGGAGAGGGAAGCGGGCAACCACGGAAGATCAACCGGCGCCTTCCCGCGCCGGTTTTTCGTTGAAGCGTTTCAGCCGTCATCGAATCGGCTATGAAAGGCAGCATGTTCCCGTCCCTTCGCAAGCCCCGAAAGGCCCTGAAGACGCCGCCTCCGCCGGAGAGGCGCGAGATCGACGTCAATGGCCGGCGCCTGCCGCTCACCATCCGGCGGGATTTTCGCGCGACGCGCCTGACGCTGCGCATCGAGCCGGGCGGCCGGGCGCTGCGCATGACGGTGCCGAACGGCATTGCCGAGCGCGACATCCGCGATTTCCTCGATCGTCATCAGGGCTGGCTGATGACGAAGCTTGCGAAATTCCGCACGACGAACGAACTGGCCGACGGCGGCTATGTGATGATCCGCGGCGTCGCCCACCGCATCGAGGCGACGGGCCGGCTGCGTGGGCTGACGGAGGCCGTCGTCGACGACGACGAGGCGGTGCTGCGCGTCGGCGGCATGGAGGAGAGCATCCCCCGCCGCATCTGCGATTTCCTCAAGAAGGAGGCGCGACTGGAGCTGGAACGGCTCGTCGCCGTCCATACCGGACGCAGCGGCAAGCGCGTCAAGTCGTTGACGCTGCGCGATACGCGCAGCCGCTGGGGCTCCTGCTCGGCCGATGGCGCGCTCAGCTTCTCCTGGCGCATCGCCATGGCCCCGCCCCATGTCATCGACTATCTCGCCGCCCATGAGGTGGCGCATCTCACCGAAATGAACCACAGCCCTGCCTTCTGGGCGCTCTGCGAAAGGCTCTGCCCGGCGACGGAGGAGGCCAAGCGCTGGTTGAAGCGCAACGGCAGCCTGCTGCATGCCGTGGACTTCGGCTGAGGCGGCGACGGACCTATTGCCGCCGTCTTTCGGCTCGACTCTTCCGGTGATTCGTGCAACTTCCTCCGCCATGAGACTGGACATCAAGATCTGCGGGCTGAAGACCGAGGAGGCCGTCGACAGGGCGGTCGCGCTCGGCGCGAGCCATATCGGCTTCATCTTCTTTCCGAAAAGCCCGCGCAATATCGAGCCGTCCGACGCGGGACGCCTTGCCGCGCGCATTCGCGGCCGTGCGAAGGTCGTTGCCGTCACCGTGGATGCCGACAGCGACCTGCTCGACGAGATCGTCCACGAGGTTTCGCCCGATATCCTGCAACTGCACGGCAAGGAGAGCCCGGAGCGGCTTTTGACCGTCAAGGCGGTCTACGGCCTGCCCGTCATGAAGGCCTTTTCGGTGCGCGAGGCGGACGACCTGAAGAGGATCGATCCCTATATCGGCATCGCCGACCGTTTTCTCTTCGATGCCAAGCCGCCGGCGGGCTCCGAGCTTCCGGGCGGCAATGGCGTCTCCTTCGACTGGAAACTCATGCATCTGCTTGACGGAAGCGTCGATTACATGCTTTCCGGTGGGCTGAACAAGGATAACATCGCCGAAGCCATCCGGCTCACCGGCGCACCGGGCATCGACGTCAGTTCCGGGGTCGAGAGCGCACCGGGCGTCAAGGACCTCGGCCTGATGGAAGCGTTTTTTGAAGCGGCACGAAAGGCGGAATTCGAGGCCGCCGCCGCAGGGAGCGATACGTGAACCAGCCACTCAACCTCAATTCGTTCCGCGAAGGCCCGGACGAGGACGGCCGTTTCGGCATCTTCGGCGGCCGTTTCGTTGCCGAAACCCTGATGCCGCTGATCCTCGACCTGCAGGCCGAGTGGAACAAGGCGAAGACCGATCCCGCCTTCCAGGCGGAGCTGAAGGACCTCGGCGCCCACTATATCGGCCGCCCGAGCCCGCTTTATTATGCCGAACGCCTGACGCAGCATCTCGGCGGCGCGAAGATCTATTTCAAGCGCGAGGAGCTGAACCACACCGGCTCGCACAAGATCAACAACTGCATCGGCCAGGTCCTGCTTGCCCGGCGCATGGGCAAGACGCGCATCATCGCGGAAACCGGCGCCGGCCAGCATGGCGTCGCCTCGGCCACCGTCGCTGCCCGCTTCGGCCTGCCCTGCGTCGTCTACATGGGCGCGACGGACGTCGAGCGCCAGGCGCCGAACGTCTTCCGCATGAAGCTGCTCGGTGCCGAGGTGAAGCCCGTCACGGCCGGCAGCGGCACGCTGAAGGACGCCATGAACGAGGCGCTGCGCGACTGGGTCACCAATGTCGACGACACCTATTACCTGATCGGCACGGCCGCTGGCCCGCACCCCTATCCGGAGCTGGTGCGCGATTTCCAGGCGGTGATCGGCCAGGAGGCCCGCGAGCAGATCCTCGCCGCCGAAGGCCGCCTGCCGGACATGGTGATCGCTGCCGTCGGCGGCGGCTCCAACGCCATCGGCATCTTCCACCCGTTCCTCGACGACAAGGACGTTCAGATCGTCGGCGTCGAAGCGGGCGGCAAGGGTCTCGACGGCGAGGAGCATTGCGCCTCGCTGACCGCCGGCTCCCCGGGCGTCCTCCACGGCAACCGCACCTACCTGCTGCAGGATGCGGACGGCCAGATCAAGGAAGGCCATTCCATTTCCGCCGGCCTCGACTATCCGGGCATCGGCCCCGAGCACGCCTGGCTGCACGATACCGGCCGCGCCGAATACGTGCCGATCATGGACGACGAGGCGCTGGAAGCCTTCCAGCTCCTGACGAAGCTCGAAGGCATCATCCCGGCGCTGGAGCCGAGCCATGCCGTCGCCGAGGTGATCAAGCGCGCGCCGAAGATGCGCAAGGACCAGATCATCGTGATGAACCTCTCCGGCCGCGGCGACAAGGATATCTTCACCGTCGGCAAGATCCTCGGCATGGAGCTTTGAGACTATGACCGCACGTATGGACAAACGCTTCGCGGATCTCGCGGCAGAAGGCCGCCCGGCGCTCGTCACCTATTTCATGGGCGGCGATCCGGACTATGCCAGCTCGCTGGAGATCATGAAGGCGCTGCCGAAGGCCGGCGCCGATGTCATCGAGCTCGGCATGCCCTTCTCCGACCCGATGGCCGACGGCCCGGCGATCCAGCTTGCCGGCCAGCGCGCGCTTGCCGGCGGCCAGACGCTCGCCAAGACCCTGCAGATGGCCCGCGACTTCCGCAAGGACGACAATGCGACGCCGATCGTGCTGATGGGCTACTACAACCCGATCTATATCTACGGCGTCGACCGTTTCCTCGACGATGCGCTGGAAGCGGGCATCGACGGCCTTATCGTCGTCGACCTGCCGCCGGAAATGGACGACGAGCTGTGCATCCCGGCCGTCGCAAAGGGCATCAACTTCATCCGTCTCGCCACGCCGACCACCGATGAGAAGCGCCTGCCGGCCGTGCTGAAGAACACCTCCGGCTTCGTCTACTATGTCTCGATGAACGGCATCACCGGCTCGGCCCTGCCGGATCCGTCGGTGATCGGCAGCGCGGTCGGGCGCATCAAGGCCCACACCGGGTTGCCGGTCTGCGTCGGTTTCGGCGTCAAGACGGCCGAGCATGCCCGCGCCATCGGCGCCTCGGCGGACGGCGTCGTCGTCGGCACCGCCATCGTCAACCAGATCGCCTCCAGCCTGACGGCGGACGGCAAGGCGAGCGCCGCCACCGTCGCCGGTGTCGAAACGCTGGTCATGAGCCTCGCATCGGGCGTGCGTGCGTCGCGCCTTGCGGCGGCGGAGTAAAGTTCCCACATGGGAACGATTGGAACGGGAGTCTAGACCGTGAACTGGATCACGAACTACGTTCGGCCGAAGATCAACTCGATGCTCGGCCGGCCCAACCGGGATGTACCGGAAAACCTCTGGATCAAGTGCCCGGAAACCGGCGAGATGGTGTTCCACCGCGATCTCGAGGAGAACAAGTGGGTCATCCCGGCCTCGGGCTACCACATGAAGATGCCGGCGAAGGCCCGCCTCCGGGACCTCTTCGACGACGGCGTCTACGAGGCCCTGCAGCAGCCGAAGGTGGCGCAGGACCCGCTGAAGTTCCGCGATTCGAAGAAATACACCGATCGCCTGCGCGACAGCCGCGCCAAGACGGAGCTGGAAGACACGATCGTCGCCGGCGTCGGCAAGGTGCGCGGTGTCAAGCTCGTCGCCGTCGTGCATGAATTCGCCTTCATGGGCGGCTCGCTCGGCATCGCCGCCGGCGAGGCGATCATCAAGGCCTTCGAGCGCGCCATCGCGGAAAGGTGCCCGCTCGTCATGTTCCCCGCCTCGGGCGGCGCGCGCATGCAGGAAGGCATCCTCTCGCTGATGCAGCTTCCGCGCACCACGGTCGCCGTGGAGATGCTGAAGGAAGCGGGCCTGCCCTATATCGTCGTCCTCACCAACCCGACGACGGGCGGCGTGACGGCCTCTTACGCCATGCTGGGTGACATCCACCTCGCAGAGCCGGGCGCGGAAATCTGCTTTGCCGGCAAGCGCGTCATCGAGCAGACCATCCGCGAAAAGCTTCCCGAAGGCTTCCAGACGTCGGAATACCTTCAGGAGCACGGCATGGTCGACATGGTCGTCAAGCGCCATGACATTCCCGATACGCTCGCCCGCCTTCTGAAGATCCTGATGAAGAAGCCGGCGGCTGCGGCCCCGGCGACGAACGACGTCATCGCCATCGCGGCCCAGTGAGATGGTAAGCGTGGCGGCCAGCGAAGCGGCAACGGAGATCGAGAAGCTTCTCGCGCTCCATCCCAAGGGGTTCGATCTTTCGCTGGACCGCATCACGCGGCTGCTCGCCGCGCTCGGCGATCCGCACCTCAAGCTGCCGCCGGTCATCCATGTGGCCGGCACCAACGGAAAGGGTTCGGTCTCGGCCTTCTGCCGCTCGATCCTCGAAGCGGCGGGCCTTGCCGTCCACGTCCACACCTCGCCCCATCTCGTCAACTGGCACGAGCGCTACCGCCTCGGCGTTGCGGGCGGGCGCGGGCAGTTCGTGGAGGACGCGGTCCTTGCCGATGCCGTGCGCCGCGTGGCGGCAGCCAATGGCGGGCAGAAGATCACCGTCTTCGAGATCCTGACGGCCGTCACCTTCCTGCTCTTTTCCGAGCATCCGGCGGATGTCGCGATCATCGAGGTCGGCCTTGGCGGGCGCTTCGACGCGACGAACGTCATTCCGCATCCCGCCGTCTCCATCATCATGCCGATCTCGCTCGATCATCAAGCCTATCTCGGCGACCGGGTGGAGCTGATCGCCGCCGAAAAGGCCGGCATCATGAAGCGCGGCGTGCCCGTCGTCATCGGCTTCCAGACGGAGGATGCCGCCCGCGACGTGCTGATCGAGACCGCCGAGCGGCTCGGCTGCCCCTATACGGTTTACGGCCAGGATTTCATGGCGCATGAGGAATATGGCCGCCTCGTCTACCAGGACGAGTTCGGCCTTGCCGACCTGCCCCTGCCGCGCCTGCCGGGCCGCCATCAATATGCCAACGCCGCCGCGGCGATCCGCGCGGTCAAGGCGGCCGGCCTTGCGGTTACAGAGCATGCTATGGAAATCGGCCTTGCCCATGTCGAATGGCCGGGCCGCCTCCAGCGGCTGACGGACGGCGCCCTGGCGCGGCTTGCCCCGCGCGGCAGCGAGATTTGGGTCGACGGCGGCCACAATCCCGGCGCCGGCCAGGTGATTGCCGAGACCATGGCGAGTTTCGAGGAGCGCGATGCGCGTCCGCTCTTCCTCGTCACCGGCATGATCAACACGAAGGATCCGGTCGGCTATTTCGAGCCTTTCGGCGGCCTTGCCGAGCGGGTCTTCACCGTGCCGATCCGCGGCTCCGATGCCGGGCTCGACCCGGTGGCGCTGGCGGGCGATGCCGCCCGCGCCGGGCTCGACGTCGAGCCCCTGTCGTCGGTCGCCGACGCCCTTGCCGAGATCGGTCGCATCACCGCCGAAGACGCGGTGCCGCCGCGCATCCTGATCGGCGGCTCGCTCTACCTCGTCGGCGACGTCCTTGCCGACAACGGCACGCCGCCGGCCTGACGAAACGGCACCCTTCACCCTCGTCATGCTCGGGCTTGACCCGAGCATCCATGGCCCTCGAAATGTCGTGGGCGGGATGAGGCGCGCCAAAAAATAAGCCCGGCACGAAGGCCGGGCTTGATATGGTCCGGTTCCGGCCGATCAGGCGGCGCTGGAAATCCAGGAGGAAAGGGCGGTCTTGGGCGCGGCACCGACCTTGATGTCGGCGACTTCGCCGCCCTTGAACATGGCGAGCGTCGGGATCGAGCGCACGCCGAACTTGGCGGCCAGTTCCGGGTTCTCGTCGATGTTCAGCTTGGCGACCTTCACCTTGCCGGCGAGTTCCGAGGAGATTTCTTCCAGGGCGGGCGCGATCATCTTGCACGGGCCGCACCATTCGGCCCAGAAATCCACGACGACCGGCTCTGCGGAATTCAGCACTTCGGCCTCGAAATTGGACTGGTCGACTTTTACGGTAGCCATGAGGCTCTCCTTGAACGGTGATTGTTACCTGAAATGTGATGCCGCCGGCCCCCGGTTTCAACCCCGGCCGATAGCGGATCGTCCCGTCCGGTATCTCACTTTGCCGTGAGTTCGGCAAGGCTCGCGTCCATCCGGGCAGGCTCCAGCCAGTAGGTTTTCGCCGCCTCCGTATAGATCAGCCCGCAGCGGATTTCCCTGTCCGGATAGAGCGGGCCGAGGATCGCCCGGTAGATCGCAAGCTGTGCCCGGTGCTCGAACGGGATGTCGCCGGGCGAGGCGGGCGGCACGCGGTTCGTCTTGAAGTCGACGATCTCCACGGCGCTGTCCGTCACCACCATCCGGTCGATGCGGCCCGACACTGCGAACTCGCGGCTGCCGAGCCGCAGCGTGCCCATGATCGACACTTCCGCCCGCGCTGCCGGCGAGAAGATCGCGGCAAGGCTCCCGTCGTCGATCACCGCAAGCGCCGCCGCAACCAGCGAGGCCCGCGCGCTCTCCGGCCAGGCTGCGGCCGCACGCTCGAGATAGCGCCGCGCCGCCGCCGGCCGTTCCGCGGGATCGAAGACCGGCAACACCTGCAGGAAGCGGTGGAGGATGCGCCCGCGCTCCAACGCAAGGCCGGCGCCGGGGGCACCGCCCTTCCTGCCGAAGAGCGCCGAGGGCACGAGAAGGTCCGCCGCATCCGTCTCGATCACCGCCGCCGCACCCGAGGGGCTGAGCGGCCGCGGTAGCGCGCGCTGCGGGGGAAGCGGCCGCCCGAGCGCTTCGGGAAGCTGCGCCTCCGGCTTCTCCGCGACGGCCGCCGCCGTGACCTCGCCCGCCGTTGCCGCACCCGCCTCGCGCCAGGCGAAACCCGGCCAGCTCTCGCTGCGCGTCGAGAAAGTCGTCGCGGTGCAGCGTTCCGCGTCGGCCGAAAGCGCCGCGGCGATCATCTGGTGCCAGGTGTCCTTGTTTTCCTGCTTGCCGCGATAGCCGCACACCACCAGCCGGTCGGCCGCGCGGGTCATCGCCACGTAGAGCAGCCGGCGATATTCCTCCTCCGCGCCGGCCTTGATGCGCTCGGCGTCGGTCTTCGTCATCTCGTTGCCGATCTCGGTTAGCGGCAGCCAGACCGGCAGGCCGCTGGCGAGGGCTTCCGTCGAAAGGAAGCGCAGCTTCGGCATATGGTTCGCATTGAACGGCTTCGCCCCGCCGTCCACGAGGAAGACGACCGGCGCCTCCAGCCCCTTGGCGGCATGCACGGTCATGATGCGGATCTCGCCGCGCGCCTTGTCTTGCTCGCGCTTGACGGTCGGGGCTTCCAGCTCCAGCGTCGAGACGAAGGCCTGCAGGCCCGGAAGGCCGTTCTCCTCCTGGTCCAGCGCGAAGGTCAGGAACTCGTCGATGATCTCGCCGGCCTCCGTGCCGAGCCGGGCGAGGAAGGCCCGCCGCCCGCCGCCGGCCCCGAGGATGCGGGCATAGAAATCGTGCACGGACTGGCCTTCCGCATCCCGTAGGATTTCCTCCAGCCGGCGGACGACGGAGGCGAGCTCGGCCGTCTCGCGCAGCCGCGCCCACAGGCTCTGGCGCGCGCCGCGCCGGGCGGCAAGGTCGAAGAGGGTTTCCTCGTCAAGGGAGAAGAGCGGGCTTTTCAGGAGCGCGGCCAGCGACAGGTCGTCCTCCGGCAGGACGGCGAAGCGGCCGAGCGCCACGAGGTCCTGCACGGCGATGTGTTTGGTCAGCACCAGCCGGTCGGCGCCGGCGACGGGCAGGTTATGCCGCTGCTTCAAGGTGCGCGTCAGCGCGTTGACGAAGGCGTCGCGCTTGCGTACCAGCACGATGATATCGCCGGCCTCCATCGGCCGCGCCTTGCCCTTTTCCGTCACCGTTTCGCGGCCGATCCAGCCGGCGAGCGTATCGGCGATGCGCCGGGCCAGAACGTTGATCGGCGCCTCTTCCGCCACCGCGTCGAAGGGCGCTGTCCAGTCCTCCTCGTCGAGGCCCGGCGGGGCGGCGATCACCTCCCAGATGTCGACCGCGCCCGGCTCGCGCCCGCGGTTGGAGGCATGGACGATCTCGCCGCCGTCCGGCGACAGGCCGCGCGCATTGGCGGGATCGAGGAAGACCCGGTCGACGGCCGAAAGCACGTCCCGCGTCGAGCGGAAGGAAAGGAGGAGCCGGATGGGGCTGAAGACGGCTTCGGCCGCCCGCGTGCGTCGCGCGACCTCGCGTCCTTCTTCCGCAAAGCGCTCCGGCCGGGCGCCCTGGAAGGAGTAGATCGACTGTTTCTCGTCGCCTACGGCAAAGATCGTTCGCCCGGCGACCCTCGCCGTTTCGCCGGCGAAGAAGTCGTCGGTCAGTGCCCTGACGATCTGCCATTGCCGGGGGCTCGTGTCCTGCGCCTCGTCGACGAGGATATGGTCGATGCCCTGGTCGAGCTTGTAGTGCACCCAGGCGCTCACCTTCTCGCGCGTCAGGAGCCGCGCCGTGCGGTCGATCAGGTCGTCGAAGTCGAGCAGGCTGCGCGTGCGCTTCAGGTCCTCGTAATCGCCGATCAGCCGCTCGGCGATGGTGAGCGCCGCGCGCGTCGCCTCATACATGCGGAACCGCCGCAGCCGGTCGGTGCAGGCGATCACATGGGCCTGTGCGGCGAGAAGCGGCGTTTCGAAATGCGGGAATTGCTTTTTTAACACGGCGGAGAAGAAGGCGGTGCCGATCTTCTTGGGTGACCCGTCTTTCGTGAAGAACAGGGAATGAAGCAGGGCGCGGCGCGCTTCGGCATCGGTGAGCCCGCTTGCGGAGCGGAAACCGGCCGCCGATGTCTTCACCGTGTCGCTGCCGAATGTCTCGGCAGCGGAGAGATAGGCTTCGAGCACGTCGCCCTGCAGCCCGTCGAGCGGCCAGAAGGCGGCAAGGATATCTTCCGCCGTCTCCTGCGGGTCGAGCCCGGTCTCCCGGCGCAGAACGGCGTCCACGCCGCCCGCCTTCGCGGCACCGTCGAGGAAGTCGCGGATCGGCCCGCGGCTTGCGACGATCTCGGAGATCAGCCGTTCCAGCCCGGTGTCGTCGGCGATGTCGAGCACGGTGGCGAAGGCGTCGGCCAGCGCCGCGTCGTCCTCGCTGGCCGTGGCGGTCAGGAGCGTCCGGCGGGCATCGGCGAGGAGCACCGCCGCCGCCCGGTCGTCGAGCACCGAAAAGTGCCCGGCGACGTTCGCCTCCAGCGGGAACTGGTGCAGCAGCGCCTCGCAAAAGGCGTGGATGGTCTGGATCTTCAGGCCGCCTGGCGTTTCGAGCGCCCGGGCGAAGAGCCGGCGCGCCTCGGCGAGCTTGAAGAGGTCCGGCGCCTTGCCCTCGATGGCGGCCACGCGCCCGGACAATTCCGCGTCGGAGAGCGTTGCCCATTCGGCCAGCCGCTCGAAGACGCGGTTCGACATTTCCGAGGCCGCCGCCTTGGTATAGGTGAGGCAGAGGATGGCCGAGGGCCGGCAGCCGGCGAGCAGCAGGCGGATGACGCGCTGCGTCAGCACATGGGTCTTGCCCGAGCCGGCATTGGCCGAAACCCAGGCCGAGCGGCCGGGATCGGAGGCCGTCGCCTGCTTCTGCGACGTCCAGCTCAGCCAGGCGGCCGGGTCGGCGGAGGCAGGGCGCTCCTCGTCAAGCATCGTCGCTCTCCTCGCCCTCTTCGGCCGACGACCATTCGGCGACGCGCGCCAGATGGTCGTATTCGCCGCCATAGTCGCGCTCCTTTTCGGGGATGAGCCGGGAGGCGAAGCCGAAGCGGCCCTCGATCAGCCCCGTCAGCAGCTTTTCCAGCTCGGTCAGCGCTTCTTCCGCCAGTTCCAGCGCGGATTTCGGCGTCGCATTGGCGGATTTCGCCTCTTCGTTGTTGACCTGCTCGGGCTTGAAGCGATGGCCGGGCTTGAGGCGCACATAGAGAAGGTTCGCCGGCTCACGAATCCCCGGACCGCGGAAGGCGCCGCGGCGCAGCGCCGCCGCCTCCAGCGCGAGCTGCGGGTCGAGCAGCGCGCGCGCCACCCTCGGCGAGGGCGTGCTGCCGGTCTTGTAGTCGAGGATGTCCGCCCTGCCGTCGGGCAGGATGTCGATGCGGTCGGCAATGCCGGTGAGGCGGATGCCGGCGACGGAAAGGTCGAGCGAGGCCGGCACCTCCGTCAGGCTCTCGCGGATTTCGCCGGCGCGGGCAAGATGCCACTCGACGAAGGCACGGGCGACGGCGGCAAAGCGCGGCCGCCAGACGGCATCGATATGCGGCGGCAGGCGCGCCGCGTCGAATTCCTCGCCGAGGATGCGGCCGATGACGGCGAAAGGCTGGCCGGTCCTCTCCTCGCGCACGAAGCGGTCGACGATCCGGTGATAGAGCGAGCCGCGCTCGGCCGGTCCCGGATCGAGGTTGAAGGGCGCGATCGGGTCGAGCCGCAGGATATGGCGGGCATAGATCGCATAGGGGTCGCGGCGCAGGCGCCCGATCTCGCTGAAGGAATATTTCCTCGGCTGCAGCTCGGCCGGCGGGTGCGGCGCGGGGCGGCGGGCGGTGGGCACGCTCTCGCTCTCGTCCACGGCATTCGCCCAGCCGACAAGTTCCCTGCCGCGTGCCCGCAGGTCTTCGGCCAGCGCCGGCCCGCCGACGGCGAGGAGGCGTTGCAGCCAGCGCGAGGCGACGGTCGGCGCGGTGCCGCTGCGCAATGCGCGGGTGAGGATCAGCTTCGGCGCGCCTGCGGCCATCTGCAGGTCGTGGCCGAGCTGGCCGATACGCCGTTCCGGCGGTTCGAGGCCGATGTCGATCTTCATGACGCGCGAGAGGAAGGCGTCGTTCGCCGCCTGTCCAGGCCATGTGCCCTCGTTGAGCCCGCCGATCACCACCGTGTCGACGCTCTGCAGGCGCGATTCCAGCGCGCCGAAGATGAAGACGCGCGGATGGCGCATGGCGCGCGGCTTGACGCTCTCGCTCGCCGCCAGCGCCTCGACGATGTCGCACCATTGCGGCCCGTCGGCTTCGATCTCGCCGTCCGTGGCGATCACGCTGGCAAGGAGGTTCGCAAGGCTGTCGCCCGCCTCGCCGGACCAGAGCGCCGCTAGGTCGCCGCGCTCGTCCACCGCGACGGCCTCCAGCGCCCGCCCCGTCCGCTCCGCCCAGTCGGACACCGCGAGCCGGCCGGAAAGGCGCCGTCCCGTCCGGCTCTGCCCGACCAGCACGCCGGCCAGCGGCTCGGCGGCGGCGGCGACCCGGCGCGCAAGATCGCGGGCAAGGCCAAGCGACGGTTCCGGCAGCGCCGTGCGCCAGACGGGCGGATGGCGGTCCTCCGCCTGTTTGGCGAGCGCCGCCTCCAGCAGGGGTTCGAGCGTGGAAATGTCGATCTCGGCGGTGCCGCCGCGCAGCGCCGTCAGTTCCAGCGCGGCAACGGCCGCGCGCCTGTCATCGGCGGAAAGGCCGAAGCGGGAGAGCGGATGCTTCAGCAGCGCGGCGAGCGGCACCGGGTCGCCGGGGCGCAACGCCGCCTCGACAAGGAGGCGCAGGAGCGTGCCCTGCGGGCTCGAGAGCAGCGGCGTACCGGCCGAATCGTCCGCCTCGATCCCGAAGCGGGCAAGCTCCGCCGCCACGCGCCGGCCGAGCTTGCGGTCGGGCGTGATCAGCGCGGCCTGTGCGTCCTCGCTCTCCTCCAGCGCGAGGCGCAGCGCGATCGCGATGGAAAGCGCCTCCTCCCGCTCGTTTGCCGCCTCCACCAGCGAGACGTCACGGAAGGCGGCCGCCATGCGCTGCGGATCGAGCGTGCCGCGTACCTCGCCCCAGCCGGCCGTCGCCTGCGTCGGCAGGAAGGCGCTGGAGAGGATCTTCGCGCGGTATTCCAGCGCCTCGGGCGGATCGCCGAGCGTTTCCACGTCGTCGCGCGTGCAGCCCATGCGCGCGAGCAGGCGGTGGAGGCCGTATTGCGGATGGCTGCGCGCGGCCGCATCCGCCTTGCCGGCGCCGTCCTGACGGCCGACGAGCATCCAGTCGGCGTCCGACATGAAGCGGTCGAGCCCGGGCAGGATGACGATGCCGTTCGGCAGGTTCGCCACCGCCGCGATGAGCCCGGCGGTCGCGGGAATGGAGCCCGTCGAGCCGGCGATGACGACCGGGCCGGCGGGCGGCGCATGGCGATAGCGCTCCGTCTCGGCATGCAGCGTCGCGTTGCGGCGCAGCGACGGGGAGGAGCGGTTGAGCTCGGCAAGCCGCGCCGGCCAGTAGTCGCTGGCGATCTTCAGGAATTCGGCGGTGAGCTGCCACCAGAGCGCATGGTTGGCGGTGTCGAGCGCTTCGAGCGCCGACCAGTCGAGCTCCTCCGTCTCCATCGCGTCGATGATCTCGGCGAGGTTGCGGGCAAGCCAGACCGCATCGGCGGGGCTTGCGGGCGCGACGAGCGGGCTTTCGGCATGGACGGCGGTGACGGCGGCGGGCAGCCGGTTGCGCCAGGCGAGCACGAGGCGGGCAAGCTCCAGGAGGCGCGTCGGGCCGGAAAGCGGCTCGGCCATGTCGAGGAGCGCGGGGGCCACCTCATCGAAGAAGCCGGCGTCGTCGTCCGTCTCGCCGAGCGCGCGGATGACGGGCAGGATGGCCGAGCGCCCGCCGAGAAGGTCGACGAAGTCGGAGCGCAGCACGCGCGCCGCGCGCCGCGTCGGCACGTAGATCGTTACGTCGGAGAGCGCCAGCGGGTCGGCGGGATCGTAGGTGAAGCCGGGCACCAGCCGGCCCTCGATGAGGCTTGCCGCGACCGTCTTCAGGAAGGGCAGGCTCGCGGGGATCGACAGGATGCGCCCGCCCCGGGAGCCCGTCACGCCGCCGCCTCGCGGAAAGCGCCGATCACCGCCTCCGCCGCGCCGATCGCCTCAGGCGTGCCGACGGTGATCCAGTGGCCCTCCAGCATCAGGCCGAAGAGCCGGCCCGCCGCGATGGCGCGGTCGAAATAGAGGTTGAGGTTGAAGGCGTCGTCCGGCGCGTCGTCGAGGAGCGACGGCATCAGGGCGAGCGCGCCGGCATAGACGACCGGCGTGCCGAGCCCTTCGGCATAGCGGGTGAGGCGGCCGTCCTCGCCAAGCGAGAAATCCTTCTTGCCGTTGTGGCCCGTCGTGTCCTCCAGCTTCACGCAGAGCATGAGCATGTCCATCCGCGCCGGGTCGAAGGCCTCGGCAAGCCGTTGCAGGTTGGTTCTTTCGCCGGGTTTCTCGCCGATCCAGAAGAGATCCGCGTTCATCACCAGCACGGGGCCGCCGCCAAGCAGTCGCAGGCCTTTGGCGAGGCCGCCGCCGGAATTCATCAGCCGGTCCGTCTCGTCGGACAGGAGGATTTCGGGCGCGCTGCGGTGCGAAAGATGCGCTTTCATCTGGTCGGCGAAATGGTGGATGTTGACGACGGCGCGCTTCACGCCGGCTTCGGCCAGCGCATCGAGCCCGTAGTCGATCATCGCCTTTCCGGCGATCGGCACCAGCGGCTTGGGCATCGTGTCGGTGATGGGGCGCAGGCGCGTTCCAAGGCCCGCGGCCAGCACCATGGCGTCTTCGATCTTCATCCGGCGCTCGCGATCATGATTCGGTCGCGAGGATTCCAGCCTTTTCGCACCATGCGCGCAAGGGGGCGAGGTCGGGATGGGAGAGCGCCCGGGTGAGATTGCGGAAGGTGCGGGGCATGTGGCGCATGTAGCCGGGCTTGCCGTCGCGCTGCATCAGCCGCACCCAGATGCCGACGAGCTTGCAGTTGCGCTGCGCCGCCATGACGTGCCAGTCGCGCAGGAAACGCTCCCGGTCGAAACCGCCCTGCTTTTCGCGAAGGGCGAGATAGTGCGCCAGAACGTCCTCGGCGAGGACGTCCGGCATGTCGACACGCGCATCCTGCACCAGCGAGGCGACGTCGTAGGCGGAGGGCCCGATCATCGCATCCTGGAAATCGATGATGCCGACCCGGTCGGTGCCGGTTGCTTCCGGCCGCCAGATGATGTTCGGCGAATGGAAGTCGCGCAGCAGGAGATTGTGTTCGGCGCCGCCGAGGCTCTCGATCAGCCCGTCCCAGATGGCGATGTAGGCGCGGCGCTCCTCCTCGCTTGCCGGCGTGCCGCGCTTGAAGGGCAGGTACCAGTCGGTAAGAAGGCTGACCTCGATCTGCATCGCATCCCGGTCGAAGTCCGGAACATGGTGGACGATGCCGTCCGCCACGGGAAGGTCGCGCTCGAAGGCCTGCCCGTGCAGATGCGCAAGGCAGGCGGCGCTTTCGCGGTAGCGCTCGGCGACCGGCGCGCCGTTTGCGTCGAGCACGCCGTCGCTGCCGAGGTCTTCGATCAGCAGGATGCCCGCGTCGATATCCGCCGCGTGGATGGCCGGCGCACGCAGGCCGCGTGAGACGAGATGCCGGCCGACTGCGATGAAGGGTTTCACGTCCTCCGCGATATGGGCGATCTGCTGGTAGTATTTGCCGTGGGCGAGGATCGGCCCCGGCGCATGGCGCGGCGCGTCCATCAGCACGAAGCGGTCCCCGCCGGCATGGATATGTTCATAGGCCCGCACGGAGGCGTCACCCGTGAGGTGGCGGCGCGCCGCATTGCCGTAGCCGGCTTTTTCCAGGAAGGCGCGGATCGATAATGAGCGGCGAATGCGCGCGAGCGCCGGCTCCGGCCCGTCGACGGTGACGCGTCGTCCCTCGCCCTCCTGCGTGAAGGTGAGGGCAATCCCGTCCGCCGGCAGCGCGCCAAACCCCTTTTCCGGCCATTCGACGAGGCAGATGCCGTCGGAAAGGGCTTCGTCGAAGCCGAGTTCGTCGATCTCGGCGGCGTCGGCGATGCGGTAGAGGTCGAAATGGGCGACGGGAATCCGGAGATCGTAGCTTTGGACGAGGGTGAAGGTCGGGCTCGGCACTTCGAGGAAGGTATCGTCGGCGATGGCGCGGATCAGCGCCCGCGCGAAGGTGGATTTGCCGGCGCCGAGATCGCCGTTGAGCGCGAGATAGTCGCCGCGCCGCACGGCGAGCGCCATGTCCTCGCCGAAGCGGAGGGTAGCGGCCTCGTCGGCAAGGAAGACGTCGAGCGCCATGGGTGCTATTCCGCTGCCGCGAAGGCCGTCATCGTCGCGGAAGGGATGCGCACGGTGACCTCGGTGCCGCGCCCCTCGTGGCTGTCGATGGTGACGGTGCCGTGGTGCAGGCTCACGAAGCTCTCGACGATGGAAAGGCCGAGGCCCGCGCCGCCATGGCGGCCATGGCTTTCGAAGCGGTTGAACACCGTCTTCAGCACGTCCTGCGGAATGCCTGGCCCGCGGTCGGAGACGGTGAAGACGAGATCGGCGCCCTCGCGCCAGCAGCGAAGGCCGATGGCGCTGCCCGCCGGGGCGAAATTCGCGGCATTGGCGAGGAGCTTGATGAGGATCTGCTTGAGGCGCTGCTGGTCGGCGACGATGGTGCCGAGATTGTCCGGTGCGGTGATCTCCAGCGTCACCTGCGCGTCGTGCAGCCGGTCGGCGAACTGCATGGAGACGTCGTCGAGCAGGTCCGTCAGGTTGATGTCGGCATAGTCGAGTTCCATAATGCCGGCATCGACGGTCGCAAGGTCGAGGATGTCGTTGACGATGGTGAGCAGCACCGCCGAGGACGTCGCGATATGGTCGACATATTCGGCCTGCCGGTCGTTGAGCTCGCCCATGGTCGGCGTCTTCAGGAGGTCGGCGAAGCCAATGATATTGGTGAGCGGCGAGCGCAGCTCGTAGGAGACGTGCTGGACGAAATCATTCTTCAGGGCGTCCGCCTTGCGCAGCGCCTCGTTCTTCTCGGTGAGCGCCCGGCTGACACGCACGCTGTCGGTGATGTTGACGAAGGTCAGCATCGTCTGCGCGTTGGAGAGCGGAATGACCGCATAGTCGAGAACGAGGCCGGTTCGCAGCTCCAGCACGCCCTGGCAGGAGGGCCGCTCGTCGTCGAAGCTGGTGATCATGTGGCCGAAGCGCTTCCAGCCATCCGGCTTGTCGTAGGAAGGCGCGCAGGCCAGCTCGATGGCGCGGATATGCGTGCCGGATTTCGCCTCGGCCTTGCTGATGCCCCAGAGCGCCCGGAAGGCCGGGTTGGAGAGGCGGATGCGCCCGTCCGGGCTGAATACGGCAACGCCCTCGGCCAGGTGGTCGATCGTCTCGTCCTGCACCTGCACCAGCGTGTTGTAGCGCGTTTCGAGGTCCACCTTTTCCGTCAGGTTCTCGAAGACCCAGGTGGCGCCGCCCTGCGGGCGGGCGGTTGCGAAGACGCGCAGCGTCTGGCCGTTCGGCAGGTGCCAGAGGTCGGTCTGCGTGTCGATGGCGCGGTAGACGGAAAGGGCGTTTTCCTTCCACTGTTTCCAGTTGAGCTGTTCCGGCAGCTTGCCGGCGGCGCGCAGGCGGTCGAGCAGCTCGCCGTTGCCGGGCTTGCCCTCGAGGAAGGCGGTGTCGACCTCCCACATGCGCTGGAAGGCCTGGTTGTAGAATTGCAGGCGCTGGTCACCGTCGAAGATGGCGACGGGCGTTGCCAGGTGATCGAGCGTTTCGGCATGGCTCTTCAGCGTGCGGGCCAGCTCCTCGCGCACGGCCTCGACATCGGAGACGTTGACGGCGATGCCGGCCGAGCCCGTCGGGCTCCGCGTATCGACCACGTCGAAGAAGCCGCGGTTGCCGCGCACGACGGTGGAGACCTTGTCGCGGAACGGCGTGTCGTAGGTCGCCGTGGCGCGGATCTTTTCGCGCGCGATGGTCGGCAGCAGCTCGCGGCTCTCGCGCACGGCTTCAGTGGCATCCTTCGCCTCGACGGCTTCGGCATAGGCCTCGTTCACCCAGGCGAGCGCACCGTCGGCGCCGCGCTGCCAGACGGGAAGGTCGATCTGGTCGAGAAGGCCCTGCAGCGTGGTGAGCGCGGCGACCAGCTGGTCGCGTTCGAGCTTCAGCCCGGCGGCTTCCGCCCGCAGGTTGTTGAGCGCCACGAAGCGCACGAAGGCCTGTCCGCCCGAAACGCGGCCCTGTGCCTCCAGCACCTCGTCGCGGTTCGTTTCCACGACGAGGTCGAAGCTCTGGGCCTGTGAGCGCAGCCGTTCGACGGCGCGTTCGATCTCGGCGGCCGATGTCGGCTTCATCCAGCGGCCGAAAGCGAGGAAATCGCGGTCGGCCTGCGGGGCGCCGGTCTCCGGCGGAAGCTGGCCGAGGAATTCCGGCTTGCCGGAAAGGCCGTCCCACACGACGATGCGGCGGTTCTTGTCGCCGATAAGCGCCTGCAGGCGGGAAATGTCGTGACGGGCCTCGGAAAGGTGCGCCTTCAGACCGCGGTTCTCCGCTTCCATGCGGCCGCGCTGGCGGATCATCCAGATGGCGGAGACCATCGCCGCCGACATGACGCCGAGCAGCATGGAGCCGGTGACGATTTCCGGGGTGGCGAGATGGCCGCTCGCATGGGCCGGGCCGGCAAGCAGGGCCAGCGCCGAGCCGGCCGAAAGTGCCGATACGAGGCGGCGCCTGCCGCCTGTAAACCATTTGTTAACCATAAAGCCATCTTGCAGCGCGAGCGAATGCGCGCATTCCCGTTCCGGCATGCCAAAAGCCTGCCCGGAACGGCCTCGTTTTTCTTCCGCCATCATCCCCGGTATGTCTCCGTCCGTTTGCCGCCTGATCGACAAGACATCCCAATTCGGCGCGAAGGGTCCGCATCTTTCCGCCGAATCAATGTCTTAAACGATACCTGCTTCCCGAATCGTCGGGAAGGGACGGGGCCAAAAAAGAGGCGGCGCGCTCGTGTCAAGCGCGCCGCCTCTAGATGTTGTGGATAATCCGGGTAAGGATCAGTACCTGTAGTGTTCGGCCTTATAGGGGCCCTGCGGCGTCACGCCGATATAGCCGGCCTGCTCCTCGGAGAGTTCCGTGAGCCTTGCGCCGAGCTTGGCGAGGTGCAGGCGGGCGACCTTCTCGTCGAGCTGCTTGGGCAGGACGTAGACCTCGTTCTTGTAGGCATCGCCCTTGGTGAAGAGCTCGATCTGCGCCAGGACCTGGTTCGAGAAGGAGGCGGACATCACGAAGGACGGATGGCCGGTGGCGTTGCCGAGGTTCAGCAGGCGGCCTTCCGAGAGCAGGATCATGCGGTTGCCCTTGGGGAACTCGATCATGTCGACCTGCGGCTTGATGTTCGTCCACTTGAGATTGCGGAGCGCGGCGACCTGGATCTCGTTGTCGAAGTGGCCGATATTGCCGACGATCGCCATGTCCTTCATCTCGCGCATGTGCTCGATGCGGATGACGTCCTTGTTGCCGGTCGTGGTGATGAAGATGTCGGCCGAGGAGACGACGTCTTCGAGCTGAACCACCTCGAAGCCGTCCATGGCGGCCTGCAGGGCGCAGATCGGGTCGATCTCCGTCACCTTCACGCGGGCGCCGGCGCCGCGCAGCGATGCCGCGGAGCCCTTGCCGACGTCGCCATAGCCGCAGACGACGGCGACCTTGCCGGCCATCATCACGTCTGTGCCGCGGCGGATGCCGTCGACCAGCGATTCCTTGCAGCCGTACTTGTTGTCGAACTTCGACTTGGTGACCGAATCGTTGACGTTGATCGCCGGGAAGGGCAGGAGGCCCTTCTGCTGGAGCTGGTAGAGACGGTTGACGCCGGTGGTCGTTTCTTCCGTCACGCCCTTGATGGCGTCGCGCTGCTTGGTGAACCAGCCCGGGGAGGCGGCAAGGCGCTTCCTGATCTGTGCGAAGAGGATTTCCTCTTCCTCGGAGCCGGGGTTCGACAGCACGTTCTCGCCCGCTTCGGCGCGCGCCCCGAGCAGGATGTACATGGTGGCGTCGCCCCCGTCGTCGAGGATCATGTTGGACAGGCCCCCGTCGGTCCACTGGAAGATCTTGTCGGTGTACTGCCAGTATTCCGTCAGCGTCTCGCCCTTGACGGCATAGACCGGGATGCCGGCGGCGGCGATCGCGGCGGCGGCGTGGTCCTGCGTGGAGAAGATGTTGCACGAGGCCCAGCGGACCTCGGCGCCGAGCGCGACCAGCGTCTCGATGAGGACGGCGGTCTGGATGGTCATATGCAGCGAGCCGGTGATGCGCGCGCCCTTGAGGGGCTTTGCGGCGCCGAACTCTTCGCGGCAGGCCATCAGGCCCGGCATTTCGGTCTCGGCGATCTGAATTTCCTTGCGGCCGAAATCGGCAAGCCCGATATCGGCGACGTGGTGGTCCTGCGTGGTGGTCATCAAAAATCTCCAGTCGTGATGGCGCTTCCTATCAGGAAATGCCCGCTGGAGCAACCAGACATAAAGAAGTCTTTATATCCTTATATTAACGGGAAGCTACATCTCCTCGCCGAAGCGGTCTGCCACCAGCGCGTCGAGGGCGGCCAGCACTTCCTGCGCCTCAGCCCCCGTCGCGGTGACGAACACGCTGCAGCCGGGGCTGGCGGCCAGCATCATCAGGCCCATGATCGAGGTGCCGCCCACCGTCATGCCGTCCTTGGAGACGGTGACTTCCGCGTCGTAGCCGTCGACCGTCTGGACGAATTTCGCCGAGGCGCGGGCGTGCAGGCCGCGCTTGTTGATGATGAGAAGCTCTTTCGAGGCGGTCATGGAGGGCAGAAGACCTTACTTGCCGCTCAAAACGCGGCTTGCCACGTTGATATATTTCCGTCCGGCCTCGGAGGCGTCGATCAGCGCCTTCTCCATGTCGTTCTCGCCGCGGATGCCGGCGAGCTTGATCAGCATGGGCAGGTTGACGCCCGCGATCACCTCGATGCCCTCGCCGGTCATGACCGAGATGGCAAGGTTCGACGGCGTGCCGCCGAACATGTCGGTGAGGATGATGACGCCGTGGCCCTGGTCGGCCTTCATGACCGCTTCCAGGATATCCTGGCGACGCTGGTCCATGTCGTCCTCGGGGCCGATGCAGACGGTCTCGATCGCCTTTTGCGGACCGACGACATGTTCAAGGGCGTGACGGAATTCCTCCGCCAGCTTGCCATGGGTGACAAGCACCAGTCCGATCATCAGCAGACGCTCCAGTTTCCCAACTCAAACGGCCGGTGGAATACCGCAATGCAACAATTCCGTCCACCGTTGGGGAGGCCATCTTGTCAATGAAAAGGCCAAGTGCAAGCCCAAAATGGCCGATTTCGTGTTTTGCCGGGGCTTTTGCGGTCAGCTTTTCAGGATTTCCGGGTGAAGGGCCGCAAGCGTCGCGAAGGCCGTGCAGCCGGCAAAGAGCGGCAGGCGGGTGAGCGGCAGGCTGTGCGAGGGCAGGATTTCGGCGGTTTCGCCCTCCGGCGGCAGGCGCTCGGCAAAGGGCGGCTCGATCGGCCGGATGGCCCGGTGCAGCACCGCCGTCTCCACCGTCGCCATCCTGACGATGCCCGCCCCGCGCACTTCCAGAAGACCGGCAATGCTCGCCGGCGCCCGGGCGACGAGATCCCCGTCCGTTTCCGTCACCAGCACCTGGTCGTCGCTGACGAGGGCGGAAAACAGCCCCCGCCAGCGCGCCTCCATGATGCAGTGGAGCGCCACGGCGCTCTTGCCGGCGCCGGAAGGGCCGACGAACAGAAGCCCCGTCTCGCCGATGACGATCGCCGTTCCGTGCACGTTGGCGGGGCCGGTCATTTCTGCGGGCCGGCGGGAAGGGAAAGGGTGAAGCGGGCGCCGAGCATCTCGCCGGTCTTCTTGTCGACGACGTTGTCGGCCTTGAGCGTGCCGCCGTGCGCCTCGGCGATCTGCCGCGAGATGGAAAGGCCGAGGCCCGAATTCTGGCCGAAACCCTCGCTCGCCGGGCGGTCCGTGTAGAAGCGCTCGAAGATGCGGTCGATATCCTCGGCCTGGATGCCCGGCCCGTTGTCCTCGACCTGGATGAGGCAGCGGTCGCCGCGCCCGCGCGACAGGCGCACGACAATGCGCCCGCCGGGATCGGGCACGAAGGAACGGGCGTTCTCGATGAGGTTCGTGACGATCTGGCCGATGCGCAGCTCGTAGCCGCTGACCTCGAACCGCGTCTTCGGATTGTCCTTGCGGTCGACGACGAAGTCGAGGACGACGGGCTTCTTGCGGGTGTTCACTTGGCGGGAAATGTCGATGAGGTCGCCGAGCAGCTTTTCGAGGTCGACGGTGCGCGCATCCGAGCGGGCAAGCTCGGCGTCGAGGCGCGAAGCGTCGGAAATGTCGCTGATCAGGCGGTCGAGGCGGCGCACGTCATGCTGGATGATGTCCATGAGGCGCTTCTTCGAATCGTCCGTGCGGGCGAGCGGCAGCGTCTCCACGGCGCTGCGCAGCGAGGTCAGCGGGTTCTTCAGTTCGTGGCTGACGTCGGCGGCAAAACTCTCGATGGCGTCGATGCGGTCGTAGAGCGCGTTGGTCATCTGGCGCAGCGCAATGGAAAGATTGCCGATCTCGTCCTGGCGCACGGAGAAGTCGGGGATCTCCTCGCGCTCCTTGGCCCCGCGGCGCACGCGGATCGCCGCCGCCGAAAGCCGGCGCAGCGGATTGGCGATGGTGCTGGAGAGCAGTAGCGACAGCGCGATGTTGACGAGGCCGGCAACGCCCGCGACGCGCATGATGGCAAGCCGCTCGGCATGGACGATCTTGTCGATGTCGCCCGCCTGCGTCGATAACAGCAGCACGCCGAGAACAGCACGGAACCGCTGCACGGGCACGGCGACTGAGACGATCAGCTCGCCCTTGTCGTTGACGCGCACGACGGCGCCGCGCACGCCCGTCAGCGCGTTCATCACTTCCGGATAGATCGATCCGTCACCGCCGGGCGCTTCCTTGTAGAGCGGCAGGTTGCTCGGCTGGAGGATGCGGTTGAACCAGGAATTCAGCCGGTCGACGAGGCTCGGGCTCTCCGGATCCACCGGCGGCAGGTCGAAGCGCAGCACCTGGCCCTGCGTATAGAGGTGGCGCGAATCGAGCAGCAGGTTGGCGTCGGTGTCGTAGATGCGCGCGCGCGTGCGGGTCGGCGAGATCAGCCGGCGAAGGACCGGGGCGATCCGCTCGGGATTGATCGGGAATTCGAGGTCCTCGTCGTTCGGCAGCGGCGTGATGCTCTGGCCGGCCTGCAGCTCGAGCAGCTTTTCCGGGTCGATGGTGATCGAGTTGGTGTCGACAGTCGCCGAGGCCGAGATGGCGCCGGCGATGATCTCGCCCTGGGTCAGAAGGCTCTCGACGCGCGCGTCGATCAGGCCTTCGCGGAACTGGTTGAGGTAGAGGATGCCCGAGACGAGCACGACGAGCGCGACGAGGTTGAAGAAGAGGATGCGGCGCGTCAGGCTGGAGAAGACGGCGTTGCCGAAGATGCGACGGGCCAGCGTGAAGGGATGGGTCCAGCGGCGGCGCAGCGAGCGCGGCGCGGGCCGGCCCTCGCCATCGTCTCCATCCCTTTCCGGCACGTTCTGCAGCAAGTGGGTTATCCTTCAAGCGGGCGGCAGCCGCCGCCGACCGCGGCATTGCACCCCCGCCGCGGTCCTTGCAAGAAAAATCGCGCCTCAGGCGGTCTCGCGGAAGCGGTAGCCGACGCCGTAGAGCGTTTCGATCATGTCGAAGTCGGTATCGACCATCTTGAACTTCTTGCGAAGCCGCTTGATGTGGCTGTCGATGGTGCGGTCGTCGACATAGACCTGCTCGTCATAGGCCGCGTCCATCAGCGAATCGCGGCTCTTGACGACGCCGGGGCGCTGGGCGAGCGAATGAAGGATGAGGAATTCGGTGACGGTCAGCGTCACCGGCTCGCCCTTCCAGGTGCAGGTATGGCGCTCCTGGTCCATGACGAGCTGGCCGCGCTCCAGCGAGCGGGCCGCCACTTCCCCCGCCTTTGCGCCGCCGGTGGCAGCCCCCGAGGCGGCGGCCTCGCGGTTCGAGGCCCGGCGCAGGATCGCCTTGACGCGCTCGACCAAGAGGCGCTGGGAGAACGGCTTGGTGATGAAGTCGTCGGCGCCCATCTTCAGGCCGAACAGCTCGTCGATCTCCTCGTCCTTCGAGGTGAGGAAGATGACCGGGATGTCCGACTTCTGGCGCAGCCGGCGCAGAAGCTCCATGCCGTCCATGCGCGGCATCTTGATGTCGAAGATCGCAAGATGCGGCGGGCGGGCGAGAAGGCCGTCGAGCGCGGACGCGCCGTCCGTGTAGGTCTCGACCTTGTAGCCCTCCGCCTCAAGGGCGATCGACACGGATGTAAGGATATTCCGGTCGTCGTCTACGAGTGCGATCGTCTGCATCCTGCTTGTCTCCATATTCATAGGCGCCTTTCCCGACCTCGGATCCGAGTTCCTGTCCTGGAGGAATGATGCGCCTTCCCTGGGGGTAAAGGTGGAACAAATTGTGGCGAAGATAAAGGGAGACGTTTCAGGGCGGCTTTTCGAGTCACTTTTAAATCGATTATTCAACCGATTAAAAAAGTAAGACAAGTATTTAAATCGATTAATTAATTGATATAATTGCCTAATTTCGATTCCTCTCTTGTTTTTGCGACAATTGCGCATTAGCTTCCGCAAAACTTCACCGGGTCTTCGTCCACGGAGGAAAACTGGACCATGCAGGAACTTGGCGTTCGCAATCCCGCTCTCGGGCTCACCGAAATGGGCATCCACACCGACGGCACGGTCCGGTACAATTTTGCAGCGGAGGCCCTTTACGAAGAGGCGCTCGGCCGCGGCGAGGCCGTCAAGACCGCCCACGGCGCCCTTCGCGCGCTGACCGGCCAGCACACCGGCCGCTCGCCCAAGGACAAGTTCGTCGTTCGCGACGAGAACACCGACGGCGCCATCTGGTGGGACAACAACAAGGCCCTGTCGCGCGCGCATTTCGACGCGCTCCACGCCGACATGCTGGCCCATGCGGCCGGCCGCGACCTCTTCGTGCAGGACCTCGTCGGCGGTGCCGATGCGGACTATGCCCTGCCGACCCGCGTCGTCACGGAACTTGCCTGGCATTCGCTGTTCATCCGCAACCTGCTCATCCGCCCGGAAGAGAAGGACCTTGCCGGTTTCGCGCCGAAGCTCACCATCATCGACCTGCCGACCTTCAAGGCCGATCCTGCCCGCCACGGCGCGCGCACCGAGACGATGATCGCCTGCGACCTCACCCGCGGCATCGTGCTGATCGCCGGCACCTACTATGCCGGCGAGATGAAGAAATCGGTCTTCACGGTGCTCAACTGGCTGCTGCCGGCGGAAAAGGTCATGCCGATGCATTGCTCGGCCAATGTCGGCCCGGACGGCGACGCAGCCGTCTTCTTCGGCCTGTCCGGCACCGGCAAGACGACGCTCTCGGCCGATCCGAAGCGCACGCTGATCGGCGACGACGAGCACGGCTGGGGCGAAAACGGCATCTTCAACTTCGAGGGCGGCTGCTACGCCAAGACGATCCGCCTGTCGGCCGAGGCCGAGCCGGAAATCTACGCGACGACCCAGCGTTTCGGCACCGTGCTCGAAAACGTCGTGCTCGACGCCGAGGGCGTTCCGGACTTCAACGACGGTTCGCTGACGGAGAACACCCGCTGCGCCTATCCGCTGCACTTCATCCCGAATGCCAGCGAGACCGGCCGCGCGCCGCATCCGAAGACCATCATCATGCTGACGGCCGACGCCTTCGGCGTGATGCCGCCGATCGCCAAGCTCACGCCCGACCAGGCCATGTACCACTTCCTCTCCGGCTACACCGCCAAGGTCGCCGGCACGGAACGCGGCGTGACCGAGCCGGAAGCCACCTTCTCGACCTGCTTCGGCGCACCCTTCATGCCGCGCCACCCGACGGTCTACGGCAACCTCCTGAAGGAGCTCATCGCCGGGCACGGCGTCGATTGCTGGCTGGTCAACACCGGCTGGACCGGCGGCGCCTACGGCGAGGGCCGCCGCATGCCGATCAAGGCGACGCGCACCCTGCTCGCCGCCGCCCTCGACGGCTCGCTCAAGGACGCGCTTTTCCGCCGCGACGACAATTTCGGCTTCCAGGTGCCGGTCTCGGTGCCGGGCGTCGACACGAAGATCCTCGATCCCCGCTCGACCTGGGCGAACGGCGCGGCCTATGACCGGCAGGCCCGCAAGCTTGTCGACATGTTCATCGCGAACTTCGAGAAGTTCGAGGACCATGTGGACGGCGGCGTGCGCGATGCCGCCCCGGGCCTGAAGATCGCCGCCGAGTAAGGTTTCGGTAATGATTCACGTGAAACCCGGTCTCCCTGAGGCCGGGTTTTTCGTTCCGGCGGACGGCTTCCCGTTTGCAGCCCGCCCCGCTAGAACGGCCGGGAAAGGAAATTCCATGGCCAGCGATCCTCTTTACGTCAGCGGCGCCATCACGATCGCCGGCTGGGAACTGACCGAGCAGTTCGTGCTGGCGGGCGGTCCCGGCGGGCAGAACGTCAACAAGGTCTCGACGGCGGTCCAGCTCTTCTTCGACCTACGCAATTCGCCCTCGCTCAGCGAGCGCGTCAAGACGAATGCGGAAAAGCTTGCCGGCCGCAAGGTCTCCAAGGACGGCGTGCTGATGATCGAGGCGAACCGCTTCCGCAGCCAGGAGCGCAACCGCGAGGACGCGCGCGAGCGGCTGAAGGAACTGATCCTCAAGGCCGCAGAGCCGCCTCCGCCGCCGCGCCGCAAGACCAAGCCGACGAAAGGCTCGATCGAACGCCGGCTCAAGGCAAAATCCGGCCGGTCCGACGTCAAGCGCATGCGCGCCAAGCCGAACGGCGAATGACTGCCGCAACTTGGCCGTTTATGGATGGGAATGAAACGATGCCTTCCCTTTGCAGGAAGGCTCTGCTTTAGTCCGGAAAACGGATCAGGAAACCAGGGAGGTAAGCCATGGGTCTCTTCAGCTTCATCAAGAACGCCGGCAAGAAACTCGGCATCGGCGACGACGAGCCGCCGGAAGCCGACGCGGTGAAGAAGGAACTCGATTCCTTCGATCTCGGCACCCAGAACGTCGAGGTCTCCGTCGACGGCGACAAATGTGTGCTGAAGGGAGTGGTGGCCGACCAGACGGCCTTCGAGAAGGCCGTCATCGCCGTCGGCAACACGCTCGGCATCTCCAAGGTGGAAGCCGCCGACCTCAAGGTCGTCGCGCCCGATTCCGGCCTCAAGCTCGGCCAGGCGGACATGACCGAGCTCGTCAAGGCCGCGACGCCCGCCAGGCAGCCGGTGCTCTACACCGTCAAGAAGGGCGACAACCTCTGGAAGATCGCCGAGGCCCACTACGGCAAGGGCAAGGGCGCCAAGCATACGGTGATTTTCGACGCCAACCGGCCGATGCTTTCCCATCCGGACAAGATCTATCCCGGCCAGGTGCTGCGCATCCCGGATCTGGCGGAAGCGTAAGTGACGCCGGCCGAGCGCGGCCTTGCCCCGGGGCTGCGCTACTTCCCGGACCGTTTCGACCGGGCGGCGCAGGAGGCCCTCGTCGCCGCGATCCGTGCGGTCGTGGCCGAGGCGCCGCTCTTCGTGCCGCGCATGCCGAAGACGGGAAAACCCATGTCGGTCCGCATGACCAATTGCGGATCGCTCGGCTGGGTGACGGACAGGGACGGCGGATACCGCTACCAGCCGACACATCCGGAAACCGGCCGCCCCTGGCCGGCCATTCCCGATCCGCTCGTTGCGCTGTGGGACGCGGTCTCCGGCTACGACAAGCCGCCGGAAGCCTGCCTTGTCAATTTCTACGATCCCGACGCGAAGATGGGCCTGCATCAGGACCGCGACGAGAATGAATTCGCGGCACCCGTCGTCTCCGTCTCGCTCGGCGACCAGTGCCTGTTCCGCGTGGGGGGTGTTTCACGCGGCGATCCGACACGGTCCTTCCGCCTTTCGAGCGGCGACGTCTTCGTCTTCGGCGGGGAAAGCCGGCTGATCTTCCATGGCGTCGACCGGATCTATCCGGGCACCTCGACGCTTTTGAAGAACGGCGGGCGCATCAACCTCACGCTGCGCCGCGTCAATCCATAGCCGGCTCAGAGCTTGCGCAGGCCCACCGTCTCGATGAGGTGATTGCGGCCCTTCTGCAGGATCAGGTCGGCGCGCGGGCGCGTCGGCAGGATGTTCTGGTGCAGGTTCTTCAGGTTGATGTTGTGCCAGAGCCCTTCGGCAATGGCGAGCGCCGCCGTCTCGCTGATCGTCGCGTAGCGGTGGAAGTAGGAATCCGGGTTCTGGAAGGCCGTTTCGCGCAGTCGCATGAAACGCTCGACATACCAGTTGTGGATCTGCGTCTCTTCCGCGTCGATGTAGATCGAGAAATCGAAGAAATCCGAGACCATCGGCACGATCTTGCCGTCCGCCGGCAGGTCGCGCGATTGCAGGACGTTGATGCCCTCGAAGATCAGGATGTCCGGCCGGTCGACGGTGCGGAAGGTGTTCGGCAGCACGTCATAGGTCAGGTGCGAATAGACCGGCGCCTTGACGTCCTTCTTTCCGGCCTTGATGGCCGAGAGGAAGCGCAGCAGCGAGCCGATGTCGTAGCTCTCCGGAAAGCCCTTGCGGTCCATCATCTTCTCGCGCTGGAGCACGGCGTTCGGATAGAGGAAGCCGTCGGTCGTCACGAGATCGACCTTGGGGCTGGAAGGCCAGCGCGAAAGAAGCTCCATCAGGATGCGCGCCGTGGTCGACTTGCCGACGGCGACGGAGCCGGCGATGCCGATGACGAAGGGGGTCTTGGCCTCGTCGGAGAGGCTGAGGAACTGCTTCCTCTGCTCGAAGAGCATCTGCGAGGATTCGACGTGGGCCGAAAGCAGGCGCGAGAGCGAAAGATAGATGCGCCGCACCTCGTCGAGGTCGATCGGGTCGTTGAGGGAGCGCAGGCGCTGCACCTCGTTCTCCGTCAGCGTCAGCGGCGTGTCGGCCCGGAAATGCGCCCATTCCTCGGCCGAAAAGAAGCGGTAGGGGGAATAGTCGCGGTTGCCGTAGTCGTCCGGAATATCCGCCTGGTCCTTGTCACGCACTGCCTGGATCATCAGCTCTTCCGGCTGGCCTTTTCCGCGATGCCCGATTGGCCCGTGCGTCTTTCCAGCTCTCCCAGCACATCTTGTAGCCGGATGCCGCCGATTTTCAATACGACCATCAGGTGATAGAGGAGGTCCGCGGCCTCGCCGGTCAGCGCCGCCCTGTCGTTCTCGATGGCCGCGATGACGGTCTCGACCGCCTCTTCGCCGAGTTTTTTCGCCGCCCGCGGCTGGCCGGCGGCGACAAGCTTGGCCGTCCAGCTTTCCGACGGGTCGGCCGCCGCGCGGGCCTCGACGATGCGCTCGAGATCGGCAAGGGTGAAGTCGGTCATCGTGATCTCCTCAGTCGAGCCGCATGGCAATGCCGTGGTCGGCCATGTAGCGCTTGGCTTCGCCCACCGTATAAGTGCCGAAATGGAAGATCGAGGCGGCGAGAACCGCCGTCGCATGGCCGTCGCGCACGCCCTCGACGAGATGGTCGAGATTGCCCACGCCGCCGGACGCAATGACCGGAACGGATACGCGGTCGGCGATCGTGCGCGTCAGCGCGATGTCGTAGCCGCCCTTCTGGCCGTCGCGGTCCATGGAGGTGAGCAGCAGTTCGCCCGCCCCGCGCTCCACCATCTTCTCGGCGAAGGCGACGGCGTCGATGCCCGTGGGCTTGCGGCCGCCATGGGTGAAGATCTCCCAGCGGTCCTCTTCGCCTTCCTGCGAAACCTTCTTGGAATCGATCGAGACGACGATGCACTGGTTGCCGAACTTGTCGGCCGCTTCCGCCACGAAATCCGGGTTGGCGACGGCGGCCGAGTTGATCGACACCTTGTCGGCCCCGGCAAGCAGGAGCTTGCGGATGTCGGCGACCGTGCGCACGCCGCCGCCGACGGTGAGCGGCATGAAGCAATGCTCCGCCGTGCGCGCCACGACGTCGAAGATCGTGTCGCGGTTGTCGGAAGAGGCGGTGATGTCGAGGAAGCAGAGTTCGTCGGCGCCGGCCGCATCGTAGGCCTTGGCCGATTCGACCGGATCGCCGGCATCGATAAGGTTGACGAAGCTGACGCCCTTGACGACGCGGCCGTCCTTCACGTCGAGGCAGGGGATGACGCGGGCCTTGAGGGTCATGCGGCCTCTCCCCGGATAAGGGCCAGCGCCTCGGCGGGATCGATGCGCCCGTCATAGAGCGCGCGGCCGGAGATGGCGCCTTCCAGCTTGCGGGCGTCGGGGGCGACGAGGCGGCGGATATCGTCCATCGAGGCAAGGCCGCCGGAGGCGATGACGGGGATGGAGACGGCGTTGGCAAGTTCCAGCGTCGAGGCCCAGTTGATGCCCGTCAGGATGCCGTCCCGGTCGATATCGGTGTAGATGATCGCGGCGACGCCCGCGCCTTCGAATTTCCTGGCAAGCTCGATCACGCCGAGCTCGGAGGCCTCCGCCCAGCCTTCGACGGCGACCTTGCCGCCCTTGGCGTCGATGCCGACGGCGACCTTGCCGGGGAATTCCTTGCAGGCCTGGATGACGAGGGCCGGGTCGCGCACGGCGACGGTGCCGAGGATGACGCGGGAAAGGCCGCGGGCAAGCCAGCTTTCGATATGCGCCAGCGTGCGGATGCCGCCGCCGAGCTGCACCGGGTTCCGCGTCGCCTTGAGGATGGCGTCGACGGCCGCCCCGTTGACGCTTTCCCCCGCGAAGGCGCCGTTGAGATCGACGACGTGCAGCCATTCGAAGCCCTGGTCCTCGAAGGCTTTCGCCTGCGCGGCCGGGTCGGGATTGTAGACGGTGGCCTGGTCCATGTCGCCGAGTTTCAGGCGAACGCACTGGCCGTCCTTCAGGTCGATGGCGGGAAAGAGGATCATGTCAGGGGTTCCAGCGCAGGAAATTGGTGATGAGGGAAAGGCCGAGCGACTGGCTCTTTTCCGGATGGAACTGCGCGCCGGCCTTGTTCTCCCGGGCGACGAAGGCCGTCATCGGCCCGCCATAGTCGACGGTCGCGACCACATCTTCCGGGTTTTTGGCGGCGAGGTGATAGGAATGCACGAAATAGGCGTGCAGCGTTTCCGGGATGCCGTCGAAGAGCGGGTGGGCGCGCTTGCGGTCGAGCGTGTTCCAGCCGATCTGCGGAATCTTCAGGGTGGGGTCGTCCGGCGTCATCAGCACGACGTCACCCTCGATCCAGCCAAGGCCCTCGGTCACGGTCTTTTCCAGCCCGCGCGAGGACATGAGCTGCATGCCGACGCAGATGCCGAGGAAGGGGCGGGCTTTCTTCTCGACCGTCTCGCGCAGCGCCTCCACCATGCCGGGCACGGCATCGAGGCCGCGGCGGCAATCGGCATAGGCGCCGACGCCGGGCAGCACGATCCGGTCGGCGGTTGCGACGCGCTCGGCCCTGTCGGTGAGGTCGATTTCGGCCGGAATGCCGGCCTCGCGGGCGGCGCGCTCGAAGGCCTTGGTGGCCGAGCGCAGGTTGCCCGAGCCGTAGTCGATGATTGCAACGCGCATCTAGCGTCCTTCCTTGAAACCGACGAGGCCGAGCATGGGAGTGTGCCGGCGCGGGGAGGTTTCGGATGCCGGCAGAAGGGCGCGCTCGCGCGTCTCCGCCTCGCCGGCCGGGGTTTCCATGTCATAGATCTCTTCGGCGGTCCCGCGGTCTCCGGCGGCGATCACCGCATCCACCGTCCAGCCGCGGCGGGTGAGGGTGGCCACGACCATCGAGGGG
>Ga0222420_100327_pt1 | contig 32486 bp, 29 predicted proteins | sample 3A2ome_FD_182470 | JGI IMG/M metagenome (GOLD analysis project Ga0222420, IMG submission 182470) | Enriched microbial communities from leaf-cutter ant dump, University of Wisconsin, Madison, United States - 3A200A (version 2) | ecosystem: Environmental > Terrestrial > Nest > Insects nest > Nest...
CGCTGGGCGCGGCCATGAGAAAGCTGGTGCATCTATGCTTCGGCGTGCTTAAAACCCGCATGCGATACCAGCCAAACTACGCCTGATTGCTTGACGGCCAAGACGGTATCTGCAGCGTCTTGGGGCGCGCATAGGCGCAAGGGCCGGCTCCGCAATCTGCATACGGTGCGTCAGTGTCTGACACCCGTACGAAATGACGGCACGGCTTGCAAAGGTCTTGCCGGGTGTCTGACACCCCCCCGAAGCCCAGAACTAACGCCCCCACAAATCCCCAACCTGAAGCAGCTCCAGAAACCGATCCCCCGGCCTCACATCCAACACCGCCCCACCAACCACCGCAACCCTCACTCCGACAACGGATCCTGAAACTGCGAACACTTCACCTGCACCAGCTTCCGATCCTGCAACCGCAGCGCCGTCAGCGACCCGCCCCATACGCACCCGGTATCCAGGCAGATGACGTCCGGCCGCTGCAGCAGCCCCAGCGTCGACCAATGGCCGAACACCGTCGTGATATCCCGGGTTGCGCGGTTGGGCACGTCGAACCAGGGCACCAGCCCGGACGGCCAGGCGCCCGGCGTCACCTTGGTGGCGAATTCCATGTGCCCGTTGGGCGTGCACAGCCGGATGCGCGTCAGCGCATTGATGATCACCCGCATCCGCTTGCCGCCCTTGTGGTCTTCCTTCCAGGCGGCCGGCTCGTTGCCGTACATCTTTTGCAGCGCCTTCTGCCAGTTCGGGCCGCGCAGGGCGTCCTGGACCTCGCCGGCCAGGGCCAGCGTCTTGGCGACGTCCCATTTGGCCAGGGTGCCGGCGTGCACCAGCAGATGGTTCTGCTCGAAGTGCGCCAGCGGCCGGAACCGCAGCCAGTTGATCAGGTCGGCCGCGTCCGGCGCCCGCAGGATTTCATCGAGCGTGTCGGACTTGGACGGCTTGCGCACGCCGGCGGCCGCGGCCAGCAGGTGCAGGTCGTGGTTGCCCAGCACCGACGTGGCGCGGTCGCCCAGGTCGATGATGCGGCGCAGGGTTTCCAGCGACTGGGGGCCGCGGTTGACCAGATCGCCGGCGAACCAGAAGCGCGACTGCGGGTCGCCGACCAGGTCGGGGTGGGACAGCAAGCGATCCAGCGGCGAGCAGCAACCCTGCACGTCGCCGATCATCCAGATACTGCCGTTCATGCGGGACTCTTGCTCCAAGGCCAACGTTGTTGGACGATGCGGGTAATGGTGTGGCGGTATTCCATATAGCTCATGGCGCCCAGGGCCAGGATAACCGCGCTGAGGTTCGGGCCCAGCGCGGTCAGCCAGGGCGGCCACTTGCCCAGCATGCCTACGTTCAGGGCAAGCTGGTTGAGCATGAAGAAGGCCACGCCGAGCAGGATGCCCAGGAAGACCTTGGCTCCCACGCCGCCGCGGCGCGTCTGCATCAGGCCGATGGGCGCTGCGATGGTGATCATGACCAGCAGGGTGAACGGATACGCCAGTTTGCGCCACAAGGCGACGACCTGTCGACCGTATTGAAGCTGGTTGTTGCGCAAATAATCCACATAGTCGAGCAGCGTGACGATGGACATGCGCTCGGGCGTCAGGACGCGGGCCAGCAGGCGTTCGGCGCTGAGCGTGGTGTCCACCGTGCGCTCGGGCACCTTCACGACCGTGGCGGGCGGGTTCTTGGGCGGGCGCGCATCGGCCAGGGCTTCGGCCGCGTTGTCGTCCAGCCGCGTTTCGGACACGTCTTTCAGCACCAGGTCGCCGCGCGTGAACAGCCCGGTGGGCGCCGTCGACAGCACCGACAGCGTCAGGTCCTTCTTGAATTCGTAGAGCGTCACGGCGTTGACCTGGCCGTCGCCCTTGAGTTCGCCGATATTGATGATGCGGGTGCCGCCGTTGGCCATGGGTTCCTTGAACCAGTAGCCGCTTTTCAGGCGGTCGCCGCCGGCCTTGCCGCGGAACATCAGGTTGGCTTCGCCGGACTTGATCTCGGCCCAGGGGGTAACGTATTCGGACAGCAGCCCCGCGCCTATCATCAGCGGGATCGTGACGATCCAGAGCATCCGCAGCAGCTTCATGCCGCTGACGCCCGACACTCGCAGGATGACCAGTTCGTTGCGCTGGGCAAGCCCGGCCAGCGCCAGGATGGCGCCGATCAGCAGGCCGATGGGCAGGAGGTCGTACAGGCGGGTCGGGATCGCCAGGGCCTGCATGTAGAGCAGGGCCATCATGGAGAACTTGTCGCCCACGTTGTCCAGGTCGTCCACCAGCGCGAAGAACGTGAAAAGGCCCAGCAGGGCCATGAGGACCACTGCGCAAGAGCGATAGATCTCGCGGGCCAGGTAGCGACGTGCGGTACGCATGTAGGAAAGAGGGTGCGCGTAAACGTGAAAGCTTAACAAATCCTGCCGCTTGCGGCCGGGCCGGCCGGGCGGATCCGTCCAGCTTCCGTATCAGGGGATGTCGACCATCTGCATCCGGCGCGTCAGGACGCCGACCCGGGAGTTCAGGTAGCGGGAATTGCGGTGGCTGTCATAGAAGCGCGGATTGGGCAGCATGGCCGCCAGCCGGGCCGACTGGCTGGCGCCCAGGCCGGCCGCGGAGGTATTGAAATAGTGCCGGGCGGCGGCTTCGGCCCCGAATACGCCCACGCCCCATTCCGCCACGTTCAGATACAGTTCCAGGATCCGCTCCTTGCTCATGACGTGTTCGATCATGTAGGTCAGGACGAGTTCCTGGCCTTTGCGGACGTAGCTGCGGGAACTGGACAGGAACAGGTTCTTGGCCAGTTGCTGGGTGATGGTGGAGCCGCCGCGCATCTTGCTGCGGCCCGCTTCCTGCTGTTTCTGGTTGTATTCCCAGGCCTTGCGGATGGCGTCCCATTCGATGCCGTCGTGTCCGGTGAAGTTGGAGTCTTCGGACGCCACCACGGCGCGCTTGAGCGTGCGGTTGATCTTGTCGTAGGGCACCCATTGGTACTTCAGTTCCAGGGCGGGGTTGCCCTCGCGCAGGCGCGACAGTTCTTCGCGCATGATCGCGCTGCTGCCCGGGTCCCGGTAGTTGTACCAGACGACCTGGGCGAACAGCCAGAACTGGTAGAGCAGGACCAGGCACGCCAGCGCCATCAGCGCGCCGGAGATGATCCGGAACCAGGAGCGGCCCTTGCGCGTCGCCATGCCGCTCAGTGGCCGGCCGCGAGGTCCTCGCGCAGCGCGGCGAGGACGGGTGCGGGGTCGGGCCGCAAGCCGTGCCAGATGAAAAAGCTCTCGGCCGCCTGGCCCACCAGCATGCCCAGGCCGTCCGCCGCGAGGGCCGCGCCGTCGGCCTCGGCCTGCCGCATGAAGGCGGTGGGGCGGGCGCCGTACATCATGTCGTAGCCGGCGGCGCCGGGCGCGTACAGGCCCGGGGGCAGGTCGGGGGCGGCGTCCTGCAGCCCGCTGGCCGTGGCATTGACGACCAGGTTCCAGCCGCCGGGCGTGGCGGCGTCCGCCAGGCCCCCGGCCGTGACCCGGGTTTGCGGCGACACACCGCTTTCGCGCCAGGCGTCGGCCAGCGCCTGCGCGCGGGCGGCGGTGCGGTTCACGATGTGGATGCGGGCGCAGCCCGCCTCGGCCAGCGGCTGCAGCACGCCGCGGGCCGCGCCGCCGGCGCCCACCAGCAGCACGGACGCGCCGCCCAGGCGCACGCCCAGGCGCAGCAGGTCGGAGACCAGGCCGACGCCGTCGGTATTGCAGCCGTGCCAGGCGCCGTCGCGCCAGGACAGGGTGTTGACCGCGCCGGCCAGCCGCGCGCGGATGGACAGCCGGCCTGCGGCCAGGGCGTAGGCGTCCAGCTTGAAGGGCACCGTGACGTTCAGGCCGACTCCGCCCTCGGCCGCGAAGGCCGCCGCCGCCTCGGCGAAGCCGTCCACCGGGGCCAGCAGCCGGTCATAGCGCAGCGGCTTGCCGGTCTGCCGGGAGAACAGGGCGTGGATCTGAGGCGAGCGGCTGTGCGCAATGGGGTTGCCGATGACGGCATATCGGGCAAGAGGGGGCGCCGCGGTCATGGGGCTTGGGTTTCCAGGGTGTCGTTGACGAAATGCCAGGTGCGGGTGATGACCAGCACGTCGGTGTCGCGCGCGATGTCGGGCGGGAACGGAGGGAAGGGCGCGGCCAGTTGCACGATGCGGCGGGCGGCCTGGTTCAGCACGGCGTGCGGCGAGGGCTGGTCGATCTCGACGTTGGCGATGCTGCCGTCGGCGCGCACGGATACCGTGATGCGCAGCGAGCCGTAGATGCGTCCGCGCGCCTCGTCCGGGTAGTGCTGGGTGCCGACCGTCTCGATCCGGGTGCGCCAGGCGTCCAGGTAGGCCGCGTAGCGCGAGGCCTCGGCGGACGGGGCCACGAACTGCTTGCGGGGTTCGGCGCTGTATTGCTGCACGCGGGCCGCCAGCGCGGCCACCTGGGCGCTCTGGATGACGCTGGCCTGGTCCTCGGCGTCGCGGCCGAGGTCGGCGCCGTCCGGCCAGGGGTTGACGGCCTGGCGCTCGGCGCCGGCCTGGTCCGCCGAGCGTAGCTGGGTCATCAGGCGGGTCTGTTCGGCCTCGAGCTGCACCTGGCGGCGGCGCATGGCTTCCAGCACGATGGTCTCGGCCGATTCGCCGGTGCGGGGCAGCGGGGTGGTGGACAGGCCGCGCTCGGCGTTGCCGCCGCCGCTCATCTGGTTCTGGGCCTGCGCGCGCGGGTTGTCCGGCGGCGTTTCGCTGCGGGCGTTCAGCAGCACGACTTCCAGGCTGGTGACAGGCGGGCGCGCGGGCGCGGACGCGCCGAAGCGCCACGCCAGGGCGCCGGCGTGCACCAACAGCGATATCGCGATGCCGATGCGCAGGTAGTGCTGGGCAGGGGCGCCCAGCCACCGGAGGTAACGGCTCAGCGGAGAGGGGTAATCAGCAAGGCGTTGCACGAACGCATTGTAGAGCGAGTCCACGTCCGCCGCGCGCGCCGGCACGGCCTGTAACAGCCCGGGCCGGCGCCGTCGGGCGGATCAGGCCGACGCGCGGGGGAAGACCCAGACCTTGCGGGCGGGCAGCGCCAGGCGGCAGGGCCCGGGTTCGCGGCCTTCCGGCCCGTAGGCGCGCAGGGCCAGCGTGTGGGCCGGGTCGGCGTCCGGCGTGCGGAACAGGTATTCCCAGCGGTCGCCCAGGTACATGCTGGTCAGCAGCGGCATGTCCAGGTGGTTGCCGTCGGGGTCGTCCGCCAGGCGCACCTGCTCCACCCGGATCACGGCGGTGGCGTCCTGGCCCTGCGCCACGCCGGCGCTGGCCTTGCCCCACAGCGCCCAGCCGCGGCCTTCTATGCGGGCCTGGCCGTCGCGCACTTCGGTCACCTTGCCGTCCAGGCGGTTGTTGCTGCCCATGAATTCGGCGGTGAACAGGGTGGACGGCGCGCCGTACATTTCCTGCGGCGTGCCCTGCTGCTCGATCTTGCCGTTGTTCAGCAGCAGGATGCGGTCGGAAATGGCCATGGCTTCGCTCTGGTCGTGCGTCACCATCAGCGCCGACAGGCCCAGGCGCATGATCAGTTCGCGCAGGAAGGCGCGGGCCTCCTCGCGCAGCTTGGCGTCCAGGTTGGACAGCGGCTCGTCCAGGAGAATGACGGGCGGGCTGTACACCAGGGCCCGGCCGATGGCCACGCGCTGCTGCTGGCCGCCGGACAGCGCGTGCGGATGGCGCTGGCCCAGCTTGCCCAGGCCGAGCTGGTCCAGTACCGCCTGCACGCGCTCGCGCACTTCGGCGCCCGGCGTCTTGCGCAGCTTGAGCGGGTAGGCGACGTTTTCGAACACGGTCTTGTGCGGCCACAGCGCGTAGGACTGGAACACCAGGCCCAGGTTGCGCTCCTCGGCCGGCACCTCCTGCCGGGCCGCGCCGTCGTAGACCAGGCGGTCGCCGATGGTGATGCGGCCGCGCTTGGGGCCTTCCAGGCCGGCCACGGCGCGCAGCAGCGTGGTCTTGCCGCTGCCCGAGGGGCCCAGCAGAGAAACCACCTCGCCTTGGCGCAACTGCATCGACACGCCCTTGAGCACCGGGTTGTCGCCGTAGTCCAGGTGCAGGTCTTCCACAGAAAGCTCAATCATGAAGTTTGACTCCGAATCGCAGGGCGATGCCCAGGCCGATCACGACCAGAACGATATTGATGAAGGAAAGCGCGGCCACGATGTCGATGGCGCCCGAGGCCCACAGCGACACGAGCATGGACCCGATGGTCTCGGTGCCCGGCGACAGCAGGTACACGCCGGTGGAGTATTCGCGCTCGAAGATCAGGAACATCAGCAGCCAGGAGCCGATCAGGCCGTACTTGGCCAGCGGCACGGTGACGTGGCGGGTGACCTGGCCGCGGCGCGCGCCGGCGCTGCGGGCGGCCTCTTCCAGTTCGGGGCCGACCTGCAGCAGGGTCGAGGAAATGAGCCGCAGGCCGTAGGCCATCCAGACCACCGTGTAGGCCAGCCACACGCTGAAGATGGTGCTGCGCAGGGCGCGCAGCCATTCGATGAAGTTCTCGCGCAGCCATTCGGCGAAGGGCAGGGCCGACAGCCAGCCTTCCTCGTCCACGTCCAGCGCGTTGTCCAGCCACATCGGGATGAACAGGAAGACCCACAGGAAGGCCAGGCCGGCCAGCAGGCCCGGCACCGCGCGCGGCACCAGCACGCTGTAGTCCATGAAGCGGGTGACGTTGTCGGGCTTGCGGTGCATGGCCAGGCCCACGAACATGTAGCACATCACCGCCAGCGCGCCGCCGATCACGCCGATGGCGACCGAGTTGACGATGGCGCGCAGCAGGTTGGGCTGCGCGAACACGGTATGGAACGCGTCCAGCGACAGCACGTCGAACAGCGAGACGCCCATGCCCCAGTTGGACACGAAGGCGCGCAGCAGCACGCCCATCAGCGGCACCACGATGGTCACCAGCAGCCACAGGGCCACCACCGCGCCGGCCACCCAGCGCCATTTGCCCAGGGGCAGGGGCCGGGCGCGCGAGGCTTTGCCCTTCACCGTGACGAAGCGGTTGGCGGTGCGCATCAGGCGGCGCTGCAGCATCACCAGCGGGATCGTCATGCAGATCAGCACCACGGCCACCGCGGCCATCAGGTGGTAGGACGGGATCCCCAGCTTGTTGGTGAGCTTGTAGAGGTACGTGGCCAGCACCAGGTTGCCTTCGGGATCGCCCAGCACCAGCACCAGGCCGAAGACTTCCAGGCCCAGGAAGAACAGCAGCACGGTGGCGTACAGCATTGCCGGGCGCACCATGGGCAGGCTGACCGACACCATTACGCGCAGCGGCGTGGCGCCGGCCACGCGGGCGGCTTCCTCCACGTCCGAACCCATGCTGCGCAGCGCCGACGAGATGTACAGGTAGGCGTGCGGCACGTGCGTCAGGCCGGCGATGATGACGATGCTGGTCAGCGAATAGACGTTCCAGGGCACGAAGCCCAGCAGGTTCTGCGCCCAGGTCGAGAAGAACCCGACGGGGCCGGCGGCCACCACGTAGCCGAAACCCAGCACCATGGGCGACACGAACACGGGCACCAGGATCAGCGGCTCGATCCAGCGGCGGCCGGGCAGGTCCGTGCGTATCATCAGGAAGGCCAGCATGCCGCCCAGCGGGATGGCGATGGCGGCCAGGCCGAAAGCCAGGATGAAGCCGCTTTTCAGGGCCTTGTAAAAATCGGAATCCGCGAAGATGAAGCGGAACGCGTCCAGGCTGAAGGTCTTGGACGGGGAAAAGAAGGGCGCGGAGAGAAAGCTCTGGACGATGATGAACGACAGCGGCACGTAGATGGCCAGGGCCGTGATCAGCACCACCACGCCGCGCGGCAGGGACTGCCATTTTCTGCGCAATGACTGCATGGGGAAATCCTGTGGTCTCGTATGGCGAGAAAGCCGGGGGCGCGCGCTGCGGCCGGGCGGCGCGCGGCCGGCCAGCGCGCTTGCGGCCGGCCGGGACGCGCGGCGCGGTCCCGGGCCGTGGGGGCCTTACTTGCCCGTCGCGGCGCGCCAGTCCTTGATGAACTGCAGGCGCTTGTTCTGCTCCAGGTAGTCCAGCAGCGTTTCGTCGACCGGGATGGGCTTGAGCGAGGCGCCCAGCTTCTTGGTCATGCCGTCCACGTCGTTGTCGCCCTCGATGTCGTCGCGCACGGACGCCAGGTCGGCCTGGTTGGCCATGATTTCCTGGCCCTTCTGGGACAGCAGGTAGTCCATCCACAGCTTGGCGGCGTTCCGGTTCTTCGCCTTCTTGCTGATGAAGGCCACGCGCGACAGGACCAGCGCGTAGTCGGTGGGGTAGGCCACGCCCAGCGAGGGATCGGATTTGGCGCGCGTTTCGGCGTAGGAGCCCAGGATGTTGTAGCCGATCAGGTTTTCGCCCGACGACACGCGTTCCATCATGGTGCCGGTGGACGACTGCACGATCAGGCCGCCCGAGCCGATGCCCTTGAGCGTTTCGAAGTAGTGGGGATCGTTGGCCTTGTCCTGCACGGCCAGCATGAAGCCCACCGCCGACTTCTCGATGTCGTAGGTGGTGACCTTGTTCTTGAACTTGTCCGTCTGGCTGGAGACCAGCTTGGCCAGCGCGGCGTGCGTGGTGGGCACTTCGTCGGCGGGGATCAGGCGCTTGTTGTAGATGAAGACGGCAGGCTCGTACGTGGTGCCATAGGCCGAATCCTTCCACACGGCCCAGGCCGGCAGCTTGCCGATTTCGGGCGACTTGTATTTCAGGGCGTAGTCGGTGGCCAGCTTCAGCGCCGAATCCATCGACGAGCTCCAGACGATGTCGCCGCTGCCGCCGCCGGCGGCCTGTTCGCTGATGTAGCGGTTGTAGAGCTCGGTGCTGTTCATGTCGTTGTATTCGACCTTGACGCCCGGATACAGCGCTTCGAAGCCCTTGATGATGGGGCCGGCGGCCTTGGTGTCGGTGGTCGAATAGATGACGACCTTGCCTTCCTTCTTGGCGCCGTCCAGGATCTTCTGGTAGTCGGCCGGATAACCCGCCGGCACTTGCTGGGCATAGGCGCTGCCGGTGGCGATGGCGAATGCAGCGGCGCAGGCGGCCGCCAGTTGGGACTTGGCAAGCATGGATGTTGTCTCCGTTGGAATGGTCGAAAGCCGGATCTGGGTCCAGCCTGAGGCCATCTTAGGAGCCGGCGTCTGTCGTCGTCCTGTCATGGCGGCGGCGCCGGCCTAGGGGAAATCCCTTGCCGCTACGGCCGTTCGGGGGTGTCCGTGACCAGCCGGATCCAGTTCTGCACGAAGCGCGAATGCCGGCGCTGGTCCAGGCCGACCAGCAGGGCGGGGCTCAGCACCACGGGCTGCACGATGCCCTGGGACCGCGCCAGGACCGCCTCGGAGGTCCAGCGGCCGGGCGTGTCCTCCATGATGGAGCCCAGCGCGGCGTGGCTGGACGCCACCTGCTGGCCGGCCGGCGACAGCAGCCAGTCCACCAGCGCGCGCCCCAGGTCCGGGTTGGGCGCGGCGCGGGCGATCAGCACCGAGCGGGCCAGCACCAGCACGTAGTCCTGCGGAAACACCACGCCTATCGGGCTGCCCGCCGCTTGCCGCGACAGCGCGTAGGAGCCCAGGATGTTGTAGCCGATGTCGATATCGTCGTTCTCCACCGCGTCCAGGATCTCGGCGCTGGTGGCGGACAGGCGCACGCCGACCTGCCCCATGGCGTTGGCCAGTCCCCAGAAGTTCGACGAGACCAGCTCGTCCTGCTCGGCCAGCAGATAGCCCACGCTGCTGGCCGAGATGTCGTAGGTGCCGACGCGGCCATGCAGCCTGGCGGGGTCCTGCTCCAGCAGGCGCAGCAGGTCCTGGCGCGAGCGCGGCACGGTGGCTTCGGTAAAGCGCTTGGGGTTGTAGACGATGACGGCCGGCTCGAAGGTGAAGCCATAGACTTCCTGGCGCCAGACCGCCCAGGAAGGCAGCCTGGCCGCGTAGGGCGAGGCGTAGCTGAGCGCATAGCCGTCGTTGGCCAGCCGGATCTGCAGGTCCGACGCCGAACTCATCAGCACGTCCACGTCTTTCAGCAGCCCGCCTACCGCGGCTTCGTAGAGTTCGCGGCTGCCCATTTCGCGGTACACCACCGTCACGTCCGGCCGCTGCGACTGGAACCCCTGGATCAGCGGCGCGACCACGGGCGTGTCGGTGGGCCCGGCGATGGTCAGGATCCGCGAGGAGGGTTGCGGGGCCGGGTAGCGGGTGACGATCTCGGCGATGGCGGCGGCGCGCACCCCGCCGGGCGCCGCCGCCAGCAGCAGGCCGGCGATGCACAGCGCGCCCAGGCCGGCGGCGGCCGCGCGCCAGGGCGCCGAGCGCGCCAGCGGCAGGATGATGCGCGCCGTCAGGCCGCCGCCGGGACGGTCCTGCAGCCAGAGCGAGCCGCCGTGGGCGGCGGCTACCGACCGCACGATGGCCAGCCCCAGCCCGGAGCCGGGCCGCGTGTCGCCGGCGCGGCCGCGCACGAAGCGCTGCTGCACGGCATCCTTTTCGTCGTCGGCCACGCCGGGGCCGCGGTCCGACACGGTGAGCGCCACGCGGAACCCCGCCACCGGCGTGGCCTGGATGTCCACCGGGCCTTCGGGCGCGTAGCGCAAAGCGTTGTCCACCAGGTTGCGCAGCATTTCGCGCAGGGCGACGCGGTCGCCGGCAATCCGGGCGCGGCGGACGTCGGGCGCGATTTCGATGCGCAGCCGCTGCGCTTCCAGCGGCCCGATGCGGCGCCGCGTTTCGTTGATGGTCTCGGCCACGCCCACCAGCGTGCGCGCGCCCTTGCCGAGGCGGTGGGTGATGGTGGCGTCCATCAGCAACTGATTGATCAACTGGCTGGCGTGCGTGGCGTTCTGGTGGATGCGTTCCAGCCGCGCGTGCAGCCGCTGCGGGTCGGTTTCGTCCAGCGCCACCTCGGCCTGCGCGCGCAGCGAGGCCAGCGGCGTGCGCACCTGGTGCGCGGCGTCGGCCACCAGGGTGTTGAGCGTGTCCATGATGCCCGACAGGCGCTGCATGAAGGCGTTCAGCGCCTCGACCAGCCGCTTCACCTCGCGCGGCACCGGCGTCGCGACGGGGGCCAGGTCGTCCGGCGCCCGGCTGCGCAGTTCCCGCTCCACCACGCCCAGCGGTGCGAAGGCGCGCTGCACGCCGAACCAGAGCAGGCCCAGCGCGACCAGCGACACCACGACCAGCGGCAGCACGCTGCGTCCCAGGATTTCGTCCGCCAGGGCCGCCCGCGACCCCAGCGTCTCGGCCACGCGCACGGTGACCCATCCGGCATGCTGGCTGGCGGACACCAGCCGCCCGACGGTGGCGACGCGCACCGGTTCGTCGTGATACCTCAGGTAGGTGAAGACGGGCGTGGCGGACTGGGCCAGCGGCAGGCCCGGCGCTAGGTCGTCATAGCCGGTGATGAGCCGGCCGTTGGAGGCGCGGGCTTCGTAGAACACGCGCTCTCCGCCCGACAGCATGGCCAGCGAAGACACGGGCGGCTCCACGGTCACGTTGTTGTCTTCGATCTGCACCGAGCCGGCGATGGTGAGCGCGGAGGCGGCCAGCAGCCGGTCGAAGGCCTGCTCCGCCGCGCGCTGGGCATAGCCGCGCAGGAAGAACACCAGCCCGATCAGCGCGCAGGCCAGCAGCAGCACGCCCAGCGCGAATACGCGGCGGCGGATGGAGAAGCTTTCAGGAATGCTCATGGTTGCGGGCCTGGTACCCGACGCCGCGTACCGTGACGATGTCGACCGAGGCGCCCGCCAGCTTCTTGCGCAGGCGCGATATCAGCAGTTCCAGCGCGTTGAGCGAGCCGTCGTCCAGGTCGAAAAGCTGATTCATCAGGCGCTCCTTGGCGACGGTCTGGCCCAGTTTGCCCACCAGGATCTCCAGCAGCCGGAATTCGCGCCGCCCCAGCTCCAGCGGCGCGCCCGCCAGGCTGACATGGCGGTTGGCGAGGTCCAGGCTGAGGTTGCCGTAGGAGGTGACGCTGCTGGTCTGGCCGGCCGGCCGGCGCATCAGCGCGCGCAGCCGGGCCTCGAGTTCGCGCAGGTCGAAGGGCTTGACGAGGTAGTCGTCCGCGCCCAGGTCCAGCATGTCGATCTTGTCTTCGATTTCAGAGCGCGCCGTCATGACGAGGACGGGGGCTTCCAGTCCCGCGGCGCGCAGTTCGCGGATGACCGTGAAGCCGTCCTTGCCCGGCAGGTTGATGTCCAGGACGAGCGCATCCCAGGCCTCATCCAGCCCCCACCGCAGCGCCGCCACGCCGTCGCGCACCCATTGCACGCTGTGCCCAGCCGAACGCAACTTGCTTTCCACGGCATCGCCCAGATCGAGATTGTCCTCGACCAGCAGAATGCGCATGTCGCTCCTCCATGTCGTTGTGGTTTTTGGAGGGAGTTTAAGGGGTTCCGGGGGAGGGCGGGCTTTGGTTCTGGGGCTGGAGGGGTGTTTTTGCGGGCGGGTTGGTGGTGGAGGACCTTTCGATGCCCGCTGTTGTTATATGGTCAGGTGTCTGACACCCGTACGCGATGACGGCACGGTTTGCAGAGGTCTTGCCGGGGTGTCAGACACCCCCCGAGGGAAGAGGCTCTTTCCCCGATGGGTGTCAGACACCCCGATGCGCTGCTTCAAGCCTGCAACGCCTTGCCGTACGGGTGTCAGACACTTGCAGCGTCTCGGGGCGCGCATAAGCGCAAGGGCCGGCTCCGCAATCTGCATACGGTGCGTCAGTGTCTGACACCCGTACGAGATGACGGTGCGGCTTGCAGAGGTGTTGCCGGGTGTCAGACACCCCCGTGGGAAGACGCTATTGCCCCGATGGGTGTCAGACACCCCGATGCGCTGCTTCAAGTCTGCAACGCCTTGCCGTACGGGTGTCAGACACCTGCAGTGCCTGTCTGTGGCGCCTGCGGCAGAGCAATCGCCACTCAACCCCGATGCCGGATGGGTGGCGCGCGTCCGGGGCTTCATGCGTAAGCAGGCCCTGCAAGATTCGTCCCCGGCCCTGGCTCTAGCAGCGCCACAAGCCAAGACATTCGTAGCCCGGCGGCGCGGCCATGGCGGCCGCGACGACGGGCGACTTACGAAGTCACAACGAGCGCCGAACAAGCCCAACAGCCGACCTAGCCCCGCCCGAAGAACAAAACCCCTTACCCCTCTCCCCCCACAGCCGGACTAATCTCCCCCACATACCGGCAATCCAGCTCCAGCGACAACTCATCCATCCCCAGGATATCCAGCTCCACCGCCGTCCCCCGCTCCAGCTCCGGCATTCCCCCGACCCGTGTCACCAGCGGCGCATTCGCGAACCGGACCAGATCCTCGCGCAGCACATGCGCCACCGTACGGGTCACGTTGTGCTGCTTCAGCCAGCGCAGGCACCAGTAGCGTTCCATTGCGCTCTGGAACTCCGCCCAGGCGGCATACTGCGCGTCGAAGGCGCCGATGATGGCGAACAGGTCGGCGTCGCGCGGCTTGAAGGGGGCCACCAGGCGCGCGGACACGCCGTGTTCGACCGCGGCGATGAGCTGCCACTGGTTCACCAGGTCCACATAGCGGCGCAGCGGCGAGGTGCTCCATGCGTACTGGGGCACGCCGATGGCCTCGTGCGGCAACGCCTGCGTGCTCATGCGCACCCGGCCCGCCTGCTGCGATCGGTAGATACCCGGTACGCCGTGCTGGTGCAGCAGGCCGCCCCACTGGTTGTTCGCCAGGATCATGTATTCGGCCACCATGCGGTCCAGCGGCGCGTTGCGCTGGCGCGGCACCAGGCGCACCGGGGTGTCCGGATCGTCGGGGTCGCCGTCCAGGTAGAAGCTGTACTCCACGCGCGAATTGTTCTCGGGCTTGCCGCGCACGTTCTCGCGCTGCGCCGACAGGGCCTGCGCCAGCTTCCACAGCGGGCGCAGCCAGTGGCCGTAGGGCAGCTCGGCCGAGGGGTCGGACAGGCTGGCTTCGGTGACCTGGGCGTCCAGCATGTTGTGGCGCAGGTTCTCGCGCACCACGATGCGTTCGAGCCGGGTTTCCGATTCGATGATCTCGCCGGTTTCCGGGTCGGCCACGACGTAGAGCGACAGCACCGGCACTTCGCGGCCCGCGTCCAGCGAGAACGCCTTGATGACGTTGTCCGGCTGCATCGGGATCTTGTCGCCCGGCATGTAGACGGTGGACAGGCGCGCGCGCGCCAGTTTGTCGAACTCGCTGTCGCGGGTGACGGCCAGGCCGGGCGCGGCCACGTGCACCCCGACGCGCAGGCGCCCGTCCGGCAGCGTGCTGACGGACAGCGCGTCGTCGATTTCGGTGGTGGTGACGTCGTCGACCGAGTAGACCTCGGCGTCCGAGAGCGGCAGCTCGCGGTCGATGGGCGGCAGTTCCAGCTCGGGGAAGCCCACCCCGCGCGGAAAGTTCGTGGCCAGGAAGCGGCGCTTGTGCAGCGCCAGGGCATGCGGCCAGGCGCCCAGCTCCAGCAGCAGGCGGTCGGGGCTCTTGCCCAGTTTGGCGCAGGCGGCGTCCAGCGCCTTCCATTGCTGCGAATTCTTGTCGGGCCGGATCAGCAGGGACTCGGCGGCCTGGGCGATCGGCTCGGGCAGGCGTCCGGCGGCCATCTCGTCCACCCATTCCTGCTGCTGCTCGGCCTGGCGCTGCTTTTTCTCCAGCGCGGCCAGCGCGGCGGCGAGGATGTCGGGCGGGGCGGGACGGTAGCGGCCCTTGCCGCGGCGGTGGAAGTACGCCGGCGCGCCGTGCAGGCGCATCAGCAGGGCGGCCTGCTCCACCGCGGTGGGCGCATGGCCGAAGTAGTCGGCGGCCAGGGCGGGCGAGTCGAATTCTTCCTGCGGCGCGCATTCCCACAGGAACTGCAGGTCCAGCGCCTCGGCCGCTTCGGCCGCCTGGCTCATCAGCGCGGCCGGTTCGGGCGCCGCGAAGGTGAACAGCGTATTGGCGCGCTTGATCTTGCTGCGCTTGCCGGACTCCGACTCCACCTGCAGGCTGGCGTCGGTCTCCGACAGGATATTGCCGGCCTTGAAGCTGCCGTCGTCTTCGTAAAACACATACATGGTGGGAATCGTCCTGGGCGGCGCGCACGCGCCGCCTTGCGCAGCTATATAGATAGAGTGTTGAGGTCTGAAACTGATTATTGGGGGCGAACCCGCTGGTCGCCAAGAGCGAATTCAAGCACCTCGGGCATCCAGCGCGCGAAGTCGGACAGGCCGTGGTCGCTGCCTTGCACGATGCGCTGGCGGCAGCCCGCGTACCGGTCGCGCATTTCGCGCCAATCCAGTACTTCGTCGCCAGTGGCCGCCACCAGGAAGTAGCGGTCGGGCCGGGTGATGCGGGGCACGTGGATGGCGGCCAGTTCGTCCACATATTCGGGCAGGAAGGCGAACGGCGCGTCGGAATGATACATGCGGTGCTCGCCGACCTGGGTGGCCAGGTCGCGGGCGGCCTCCACGGCCGGGTTCAGCAGCACCGCCTTGCAGCCCAGTTGCTCGGCCAGCCAGGTCGCGTAGAACCCGCCCAGGGAAGAGCCGATCACCGTCAGCGCGCGGGGGGAGTCCACGCCTTCCAGTTGGCGCCGGGCGATGCCCATCGCCAGGTCGACGGCTTCCCGCGGGCTGGCGGGAAGCTGCGGGCAGGCCCAGGCCGCGGACAGGCCGCCCGCGGCCATCGCGTCGGCCATCATGCGGGCCTTGGACGAGGTGGGCGAGGAACGGAAACCATGCAGATAGAGGATCATGTCTCGCCTTTGCCTTGGGATGTCCGGAAGATCAGGCGCGCGCCTGCAGGGCGTCCAGCAGCTTGCCGTGCACGCCGCCGAAGCCGCCGTTGCTCATGACCAGCACCTGGTCGCCAGGGTGGGCGGCGTCCGCCACCGCGGCCACGAGCGCGCCCAGATCATCGTAGCTCGACGCGCGGCCGCCCAGGGGCGCCAGCACTTCCGCCGGGTTCCAGCCCAGCGCGTGCTTGCCGGCATGGGCGCCGAAGCAGAACACCAGGTCGGCGTCGGCCAGGGCCTCCGGCAACCGGGCCGCCATGGTGCCCAGCTTCATCGTGTTCGAGCGAGGCTCCAGCACCGCCAGGATGCGCGCCGGCCCGACCTGGCGGCGCAGCCCTTCCAGGGTGGTGGCGATCGCGGTGGGGTGGTGCGCGAAGTCGTCGTAGACCTTGATGCCGTTGACCGTGCCGCGCAGTTCCATGCGGCGCTTTACGCCCGCGAAACGGCTCAGCGCCTCGATGCCCTGGGCCGCCGGCACGCCCGCGTGTTCGGCGGCGGCCAGCGCGGCCAGCGCGTTCATCCGGTTGTGTTCGCCGCCGAGGTTCCAGCGCACGGTGCCGACGGCTGCGCCGTCGCGCAGGACGCCGAACGCGCCGTTGTCGTCGGGCGCCGTCGCCTGCCAGGCGCCATCGGCGCCGAACGTGACGGTTTCCGACCAGCAACCGCGCGCAATCACGCGGTCCAGCGCTTCGCAATGCGCCGGCCGCACGATGCGCCCGGAGCCCGGAATCGTGCGCACCAGGTGATGGAATTGGGTTTCGATCGCCGCCAGATCGGGGAAGATGTCGGCGTGATCGTATTCAAGATTGTTCAGGATGGCCGTGCGGGGACGGTAATGGACGAACTTGGAGCGTTTATCGAAGAACGCGGTGTCGTATTCGTCCGCCTCGATCACGAAGGGGCGGCGGGCAGGGTCGTAGCGGGCCGACACGTGCAGGTCCTGCGCCACGCCGCCGATCAGGAAGTTGGGCGCCAGGCCCGCGGCTTCCAGCACCCAGGCCAGCATCGAGCTGGTGGTGGTCTTGCCGTGGGTGCCCGCCACCGCCAGCACGTGCTGGCCGGGCAGGATGTTGTCGCCCAGCCATTGCGGGCCCGATACGTAGCGCGCGCCCGACTCCAGAATGGCTTCCATCAGCGGATTGCCGCGGCTGACCACGTTGCCGATCACATAGAGGTCGGGCTTCAGCGCCAGTTGCTCGGCGCCGAAGCCTTCGATCAGCTCGATTCCTTGTTCGGACAGTTGCGTGCTCATGGGCGGGTACACGCCCGCGTCGCAACCAGTGACCTTGTGGCCGGCCGCGCGCGCGATCAGCGCCAGGCCGCCCATGAACGTACCGCAGATGCCAAGAATGTGCAGGTGCATTGAAAACTCTCCTGTCCTGCATTGTATATATAGCGGCCGTGCGGCCTTGCTGCTCGTCAAAGAGGCGTTTCGTCTTGAGACGGCCCAACGATGGAAAAGCCTCCATGCCGCGCACGCTTGCTGCCCCCCAAGGGGGCGTTTTTGTCTTGAGACGGCTCAACGACAAAAAACCGCCGCAGCGGTTATGATCGCGCCATGAATCGACGCCTACTCCTTTCCGCCGGCGTGGCTGTCGCCGCCACGGTTGCGGGCGGCTATACCTTGGTGGGCCGCAAGTCTTCCGCGCCCGCCGGCGCCGACGACCCGGTCGCCGGCCTGATGCAGATGCAGCTTCCCGACCTGAGCGGAGCGTCCCAGTCGCTCGCCGGCTGGAAGGGCCAGCCCATCGTGGTGAATTTCTGGGCGACCTGGTGCGCGCCCTGCGTGCGCGAGATGCCGGAACTCGATGTCCTGCAGAAAAAATACCCGCACGTGCGCTTTGTCGGCATCGGCGTCGATTCGGCGGCCAATATGCAAAAATTCGTCGAGAAAGTGCAGGTTTCCTATCCTCTGTGGGTTATCGGCGCAGGCGCGATAGACACCTTGCGAAAATTGGGAAATCCCAGCGGAGGCCTGCCTTTTACTATTGTTTTCAATGCAGATGGCGGTATTAACCGGAAGATATTAGGCGAAATCCAGCCGGATGATCTGGATCGCACTTTATCTGGTTTAAAGGCGTAAGTCTGTTGGACAAATAGTAGGAATTGGCGTAAAAAGCTGGTTTATCGGCTGTTTTGCCAACAATTGGCAAACCACTCATTGGCAAGCGCATGGCGCAAAACATACTGGTATTGCATGGCCCGAACCTAAACCTGCTCGGCACCCGGGAACCTCATATCTACGGCAGTCTGACGCTGCCCCAGATCAATGAGCGACTGGAGCTGCTCGCGGGCGAACTGGGCGCCACGCTGACCGCGTGGCAAGGCAATCACGAAGGCGCGCTGGTTGACCGCATTCAGGCGGCCCGGCAAGACGGCACGGACTTCATCATCATCAACGCGGCGGCATATACGCACACCAGCGTCGCGATCCGCGATGCGCTGGCCGGGGTCGCGATCCCATTTATTGAAGTACATTTGTCCAATCTGTATAAGCGAGAGCCCTTCAGGCATCACTCTTATCTGTCCGACTTGGCGGTAGGCCTCATCAGCGGCCTGGGCGCGGACGGCTACGAGGCGGCTCTGCGTTACGCAGTGCGGCACTGATCTCGCACCAACTCACAAGCATCTACATCTTTACGGCGCGGACCCGACGCTGGGACGTTGCCGACACTATCTCGGGAAGCAGCTTCTATGGACCTTCGAAAACTCAAAACCCTGATCGACCTGGTGGCTGAATCGGGCATCGCCGAGCTGGAAATCACCGAAGGCGAAGGCAAGGTAAGAATCGTCAAGTTCTCGCAAACCTTGCAGCCGGTCGCCTACCACCAGCCCGAAGCCGGCGTGCCCGCCGCGCCCGCGGCCCAGCCTGCCGCGCCGGCAGCTCCGGCCGCCGAAGCCGCGCCGGTGGTCCAGGGCCATGTGGTCAAGGCCCCCATGGTGGGCACCTTCTACCGCTCGCCGAACCCGGGCGCCGCGCCCTTCGTCGACGTGGGCGCCACCGTCAAGGAAGGCGACCCGCTGTGCATCATTGAAGCCATGAAGCTGCTCAATGAAATCGAAGCCGACAAGTCCGGCGTCATCAAAGAAATCCTGGTCGAAAACGGCGAGCCCGTCGAGTACGGTCAACCCCTGTTCGTCATTGGCTGATAGCTGAAAATGTTCGAAAAAATCCTGATCGCCAATCGGGGCGAAATCGCCCTGCGCATTCAGCGCGCTTGCCGCGAGCTGGGCATCAAGACCGTGGTCGTGCACTCCGAGGCTGACCGCGAAGCCAAGTACGTGCGCCTGGCCGATGAATCCGTGTGCATCGGGCCCGCGCCGTCGCGTGAAAGCTACCTGAACATGCCGGCCATCATTTCGGCCGCCGAAGTCACGGATTCCGAAGCCATCCACCCGGGCTACGGTTTCCTGTCAGAAAACGCAGACTTCGCCGATCGCGTCGAAAAAAGCGGCTTCGTGTTCATCGGGCCGCGTCCCGACACCATCCGCCTGATGGGCGACAAGGTCAGCGCCAAGCGCGCCATGATCGAAGCCGGCGTGCCGGTGGTGCCGGGTTCGGAAGGCGCTTTGCCCGACGATCCGCAGGAAATCATCCGCGTTGCGCGCGAAGTCGGCTATCCGGTCATCATCAAGGCCGCCGGCGGCGGCGGCGGCCGCGGCATGCGCGTGGTCTACACCGAGGCCGCGCTGCTGAACGCCGTCACGATGACGCGTTCAGAGGCCGGCGCCGCCTTCAACAACCCGGAAGTCTATATGGAGAAGTTCCTCGAGAACCCGCGCCATATCGAAATCCAGGTGTTGGCCGATGGCGGCCGCAACGCCGTCTGGCTGGGCGAGCGCGACTGCTCCATGCAGCGCCGCCACCAGAAGGTCATCGAAGAAGCGCCCGCGCCGGGTATCGCGCGCCGCCTGATCGAGCGCATCGGCGACCGCTGCGCCGACGCCTGCCGCAAGATGGGCTACCGCGGCGCCGGCACGTTCGAATTCCTGTATGAAAACGGCGAGTTCTATTTCATCGAAATGAACACCCGCATCCAGGTCGAGCATCCGGTCACCGAGCTGATCACCGGGATCGACCTGGTCCAGCAGCAGATCCTCATCGCGGCCGGCGAAAAGTTCGCCCTGCGCCAGCGCGACATCGCGTTCAAGGGCCACGCCATCGAATGCCGGATCAACGCCGAAGATCCGTTCCGTTTCGTGCCCAGCCCCGGCCGGATCACCAACTGGCACACGCCGGGCGGTCCGGGCGTGCGCATCGATTCGCATGCGTTCAACGGCTATTTCGTGCCGCCGAACTATGATTCGATGATCGCCAAGGTCATTACCTACGGCGATACGCGCGACCAGGCCCTGGCCCGCATGCGCATCGCGCTGTCGGAAATGGTGGTGGAAGGCATTTCCACCAACATTCCGCTGCACCGCGAGCTGCTGCAGGATTCCCGCTTCATCGAAGGCGGCACCAGCATCCATTATCTGGAAAACAAGTTGGCGCAGCGTCCCTGACCAACGACCTGGGGCCTCGCGGCCCCTTTTTGCTCCAAGGAAAAGCCGTTTCAGGGCTTTTTCCGAAGCGATACGGCCGACGGGCCGCGGCATGCGCCGCGGCCCGTCGGCCAGATGGAAGAAACAATCATGCGTGAACTCGTGCTCCATTGCCTGGAGGCTCAGGCCGAGGCCCTGTCGGATGCGCTGCTCGAAGCGGGCGTGCTGTCCGTGTCCGTCGAAGACGCCGACCTGGGCACCGATGACGAGCGTCCCTTGTTCGGCGAACCCGGCACCGAGCCCGACGTGCAGGCCTGGGACCGCAACCGCGTCGTGGCCTTGCTGCCCGACGGCGCCGATCCCGCGCAGATCATGGAAGAGGCCGCCGAGGCGGGCGGGCTCGATCCGGCGCTGTTCGCGGGCTGGAGCCTGCGCGAAGTGCCCGACGCCGACTGGGTGCGCCTGACGCAGTCGCAGTTCGGCCCCATCCATATCGCCGAGCGCCTGTGGATCGTGCCGAGCTGGCATCGCGACAACCCCGACGTGCCCGGATTCGAACCCGGCGCGCCCGCGCAGGACGGCGCGATCCACATCGAACTCGACCCGGGCCTGGCCTTCGGCACCGGCAGCCATCCCACGACGCACCTGTGCCTGGCATGGCTGGAAGCCGAGCTGCCGCAAGGCGCCACGCTGCTGGACTACGGCTGCGGCTCGGGCATTCTGGCCATCGCCGCGCGCAAGCTGGGCGCCGGCCCGACCCTGGCGGTGGACATCGATGCCCAGGCCGTGCAAAGCACGGCCTTCAATGCCGAGGTCAACCAGGTCGAACTCCAGGCCATGCTGCCGGACACCTTGCCCGAAGGCGCGTTCAAGGTGGTGGTGGCCAACATCCTGTCCAACCCGCTGAAAGTGCTGGCGCCCATGCTGGCCGGGCGCGTCGCCGCGGGCGGCCATCTGGTGCTGTCGGGCGTGCTGGAACGCCAGGCCGAGGAAGTGGCCGCCGCCTATGCGCCCTGGATCGCGATGTCGGTCTGGCGCGCCCGCGACGGCTGGGTCTGCCTGCACGGCCAGAAGGCCTGAGCGCCTCCGCCGCCGAACCGCGCCATGGCCCTGACCACCCGTTGTCCGCACTGCGGCACTTCCTTCAAGGTGGTGCCCGACCAGCTCCGGGTCCGCAACGGCCTGGTGCGCTGCGGCGCCTGCTCGACTGTCTTCGACGGACGCGCCTGCCTGCTGCCCGAGTCCGGTGTTTCGCCCATACTGCCGCCTGCCGCGCACCCGCCGGCGGCGCCCGCCGCGAACGCCAATCCCGCTCCGGTCCTGGCGGCGCCAGCGGCGCCGGTCCAGCGGCCTCCCGGTGCGGCCGCGCCGGCCGCCCGGCCTGACGCCGACACTGTCCCCCCCTGGGAAGACGAACCCGAGGCGCCCGCCGCCGCCAGCCCCGCGCATCCGCCCGCCGTCCTGCGCGGACGCGACGATATCCGCCGGCGCGCCGAGCCCGATGCCGGCTTGCCGGAAGACGAGGAAGAGGAGGGGGATGAGGACGCTGCCGACGCCGCGGCGCATCCGCGCTGGGCCGAACCCTCCATCGATTGGGACGCTCGCCGCCCCGCCGGCGGCCCTGCGGAACCGTCATTTGCCCCGGTGGACGACCGCCGCACCGGCGACTACCGGAACGTGGACGTGCGCGACGATGCCCGCGACGATGAATACGACGACGACTACGGCCCCGACCGCGACGATCCGCGCGAACCCGTGCTGGGCGATACGCGCACGCGCTATTCCAGCGCGACCGACGTGGGCCGCGCGCCGCCCGAATTCCTGGACCAGGACCGCCAGGATCGCCGCGGCCTGATCCGCAAGCTGTGGGGCGGCGCCTGCCTGGTCGGCCTGATCGCGCTGGGCCTGCAACTGCTGTACGTGTACCGCGGCGACATCGCCAATTCCGCGCCCGCCTTGCGGCCGGTGCTGGAAGCCGCGTGCAAGCCCCTGGACTGCACCGTGGGATACGCGCGGCGCCTGGAGCGCATCGCGATTTCCTCCTCGTCGCTGCAGCCGCCGGCCGGCGCGGCGGCGATCGACGACGGGCGCAGCCGGCTGGTGCTGAGCCTGGTGCTGCGCAACCGCTACGACAAGCCGCAGCACTGGCCCGCGCTGGTGCTGGACCTGACCGACCTGTCGGACACGGTGGTCGTGCGCCGCGTGCTGATGCCCGAAAACTACCTGACTCCCGAGCAGTTGCGCGGCCCCTTCGCGCCCGCCGGAGAGCAGAAAATCTCCGTACCCATTGAAGTCACTGGCGTCCAGGTCAATGGCTACCAAATCGACAAATTCTTTCCCTGAAGGATGACAAGCATGGCGACCCCCGTTCTGGTTTGCGGTTCGATGGCGTTCGACACGATCGCGGTGTTCGAAGGGCGTTTCAAAGAGCACATCCTGGCCGACCGCATCCACGCCCTGAGCGTGTCGTTCCTGGTGCCCAGCATGCGCAAGGAATACGGCGGCTGCTCCGGCAACATCGCCTACAACATGAACCTGCTGGGCGGCAAGCCCGTGCCGGTGGCCACCGTGGGCGAGGACGCGGGCGAATATCTGGCTCGCCTGTCGGACCTGGGCATCGACGTCAGCCGCGTGAAGGTCATTCCCGACACCTTCACCGCGCAATGCTTCATCACGACCGACCTGGACGACAACCAGATCACCGCTTTCCACCCGGGCGCCATGTCGTTCGCCGCCGAGAACGATCTCAGCGACGCCGATGCGGGATGGGCCATCGTCGCGCCCGACGCCAAGGAGGGCATGTTCGCCCACGCCGAGCGCCTGCACCAGCGCGGGATCCCGTTCATTTTCGACCTGGGCCAGGCGATGCCGCTGTTCGACGGCGCCGACCTGGAGCGCATGCTCAAGCTGGCGCAGGCGCTGACGGTGAACGATTACGAGGCCGGCGTGGTGGAGCAGCGCACGGGCCGCAGCGTGGCCGACATCGCCAGCACCCTGCAGGCCGTGGTGGTGACGCGCGGCGCCGAAGGCGCCACTTTGCTGACCGGCGGCCGGGCCATCCAGATCGAGCCGGTGCGCGCGGCCCGGGTGGTGGACCCGACCGGTTGCGGCGATGCGCAGCGCGGCGGCCTGCTTTATGGCCTGACCAGCGGCTGGAGCTGGGAAGATAGCTGCCGCCTGGGCAACGTCATGGGCGCCATCAAGATCGCTTCGCGCGGCCCGCAGAACCACGCGCCGTCGCGCGCCGAGATCGACGCGGTGCTGCACGCCAACTACGGCATCCATCTTCCCCTCTGAACGTCTCCCGGCGCCCGTGGGGAACCCCGCGGCGCCGGCTTGGTCGAATAGCCGCCAGGTCGACGCGCGGCAGCATCCGCGCCGCCGCGTCCGCCGGGCTGTTTGCAGCTTCTGGCGGTGAGTTTCAGTGTGTTGCAGCCTCGCTGGCCGCACCTGCCGGGCAGAGTATGATCAAGTCGTCGTCGGCATTGCCGATCGAGGAGTCCAAATGAACCAAAGCAAATCTCTTTCCCTGGTGACGCCGCGCGCCGGCCGGTGGCTGGCCATCGCAGCCGTCGTCACGTCCATGGCTGTCCTGGGCGGCTGCGCCAATCGCAGCGCCTCCAGCGGCGTATACAGCTATGACCAGGCGCAGCGCGAACAGATCGTGCGCACGGGAACGGTCACGGGCGTGCGTCCCATCGTGATCCAGAACGACAAATCCAGCGGCGTCGGCATGGTGGCCGGCGGCGCGCTGGGCGGGGTTGCGGGCAACGCCATCGGCGGCGGTACCGGCCGCACCATCGCCACGGTCGGCGGCGCCATCCTCGGCGCGCTGGCGGGCAACGCCGTCGAGAACCAGGTCGGCAAGAATTCCGGCTACGAAATCACCGTGCGGCTCGACAACGGCGAAACCCGCGTCGTCGCGCAGGAAGCCGATGTGCCCATCAGCGTGGGCCAGCGCGTCCAGGTCATCAGCGGTTCCGGCCCGACCCGCGTGACGCCGATGTAATGCCGCTGCGCCCCGGTTGCGCCTGCTTCCGGAGCCGCCAGTCCTCGAAAATGCCCGCGCAAGCGGGCATTTGTCGTTCCGTCGCAACGCGGCACCCCGGGACTTACCCGCAGGCGTTACGTTTTTGCGCCTTTTCTCGCTATTTCACCCAAAAGTTTCATGGCGATTCGACGGGCGTAGTGACATGATTGCGCCTGCGATCGACGCCGCACCGTGAGTATCATGTAACCAGGTACTTCAGGCTGTCGTTCTGGCTGGCTGGAATTTCAGTTCGGTTTCAGCACTTTCTCAGTATTCTCCATGTCCAGAATCCCGGGGCAGGGGATGTTTTGCCGACCAGGCAACGTAACGCTGCACTAGCTATGCATTCCGAGCAAGAACTCCACACCAGGATCGGCGAGATAGTCGAGTCGATCGTCATGAAGAAAGTCACCCCCGATACCCAACTGATCGCCACCGGCCTGGTCGACTCCCTGTCCGCCGTGGACATCACGCTTGCGGTCGAGTCGGAGTACGGTTGCAGCATTCCGGCTCCCGAGATCGCGGAGCATCTACAGTCGGTCCGCACGCTTGCCGGCTATGTCGCTGCCCATACTTCGTAATTCCCTGCTGCTGTCCCACGTCGCGGCCGCCGCGACGGCGGTGGCGCTGGCCATCGGGGCCTATTGCGGCGCCGACGACCTGCTCAGCCGCATCGTCAACCCCATGCCGCCGACCCCGGCGACCATTGCGGCCGGCAAGAGCAACTACCTGCCCAACCTGGGGCCGGACTGGGGCACGCAGCACGTCAACCTGAACCGCCTGGGCAACGCCCTGAGCGACGGCACGCTGGTCGTGCTGGGCTCTTCGGAGCTGTCCAGCCATGACCTGCGCTTCGTTCCCTACCGCTTTTTTCCCGAAGAGCTGAAGGTGCCGACGCTGGCCTATGGCCACGCCATGTTCCAGTCCTACGGCATCGTCAGCGTGCTGGAGTCGGTGGCGGATTCGCTGACGCCGAACACGCGGCTGGTGATCATGCTGTCGCCCGCCTGGTTCGCCTCGGGCGGCCAGTTGCCGCGCAGCGCGTTCGCCGAGCACGTGACCGGCCCGGTGTGGGACCGCCTGTGGGACCAGCCCAGCACGCGCGAGCAGATGCAGACGTGGATCACCGACAACGCCAACTGGGGACTGCTGTGGCTCATCGCCAACGGCCAGGTCTCCGAGCTGAAGGACAAGTTGTCGCTGTGGTGGCAGGCGCGCAAGGAGGCGGCGCCCGACCGGCCGCGCAGCAAATTGTCCGTGCCCGCGCACCGCTATGTGTCCTGGCCGTCGGCGGCCCGCCTCGACGCCGGGCAATGGAGCCGGCTGACGCACCAGGCGCGCGAGGTCGAGCGCGAACTGGGCGGCCACAATCCCTACGACGTGCGCGACGATTACTACCAGCAGTACCTGGCGCCCTTGTATTCGCCGGCCCGCAACGAGTTCGCCGACGTCGATCCGATCACCCGCGCCGAACTGGGCGACCTGTCGCGCGTCATGGCCCTGCTGCAGAAGCGCAAGGTCCACGCCTACTTCGTCATCCAGCCCTTCAATCCCAAGCTCATCCTCGACGTCGAGCGTTTCGATCCGGTGGTGGCCGCCATCACCGGCATGTGCGCCCGTTACCGGATGGGTTGCCTGGACCTCTACAGCATCCCGTTCGAACCGGGCATGCTGCGCGACGACATGCATCTGGCCGAACTCGGCTGGGCGCTGGCCGACCAGGGTATTGCGGAGTACTTTTCCCGATGAACAAATTGTTCCCCTGGGCCAGGCCGAAATCAGGCAGCCTCGCCGACGGGCAGGAGACCCGCAAGGCGGGCGCAGCCTGGGGCCGCCGCTTCCTGTGGCATCTGTGCCTGTACATCGGGGTGATCCTGGTGTTCGTGCTGCAAGCCCAGCCCACCACGGGCGGCGGCGGCCCGATAAAGGTCGAATTCCAATACCAGCAGTTCTGACCCCAGATGGAATTGTTCGCAAGCTTGAGCTTTTTCGGCGGCGCCCTGTTCGGCGGCCTCGGCCTCCTGGCGTACCGCTCTTTCGGCATGCCGCTGCGCATCGGCTACCGGCACGTCATCGGCGTGATCTGCCTGGGCGTCTGGATGGCGGTGTTCTGGGCGCGTCCCTATCAGCCGATCGCGCTGATCGCCATTTCGGGCGGCGCGCTGTGGGCCGTGCGGCGCAACTACATTCCCACCTGGCTGGGCGTGGTCATCACGATGGCGCCGCTGCTGCTGGTGAAGACGGGCGTGTCGCACCTGGGCGCGATGCTGGGCCTGTCGTTCGCCACTTTCCGCGCCGTCGACGTGCTGCTGTTCGCGCAGCGCAATGAGCGCGTCTCGCCGCTGGATTACTTCATCTACCTGTTCTTTCCGCTGACGCTGCTGGCCGGTCCCATGTACCGCTGGCGCAATTTCCAGGCGGACCTGAAGCGCGGCTACGAAGGCGTGAACCTGAATACCTGGCTGAGCGGCCTGGAACTCATCATGCTGGGCGTCATCCAGAAGTTCGGCCTGGCCGAGGCGATCTGGCGCTACGGCCTTGCGACGCTGGACGCGCACGACTATTCGTTCACCGGCGTGGCGCTCAACGCCTCGCTCTACAGCGCCTACCTGTTCTTCGATTTCGCCGGTTATTCGACCATGGCGATCGGCATCGGCATGCTGTTCGGCTTCACCCTGCCGGTCAACTTCCGCAACCCGCTGGCCACGCTGAATCCGCAGGACTTCTGGCGGCGCTGGCACATCAGCCTGTCGGAATGGCTGCGCGACGTGGTCTTCATGCCGATCTACAAGGCGCTCAGCAAGACCGCGTATTTCTCGCGCCACCGCCTGGCCGCGCAGAACATCGGGATCTTCGCGACCCTGCTGGCCATGGGCGTGTGGAACGGCCTGTCGCTGCACTATATCGTCAGCGGCCTCATGTTCGGCGCGTATTCGGTGGGCCACAACCTGCTGGTCAACGCCGCGCGCACCCGGCCGGCCCTGCAGGCCGCGCTGGCGCGGCCCCTCATGCGCTTGCTCGGGCGCGTGCTCACCTTGATCCTGGCTGCGCTGGCGCTCTACGTGTTCAGCGGCCGCAGCCCTATCTGACGCCGGGAGTTTCGGCATGCGTTTCGACCTGAAATCCTTCCGCTTCGCGGATTCCGGGCGCGCGCCCGATGCGCTTGCCGTCGCCGCCGCCGACCGCAGCCTGACGTGGGCGCAATTGCGCGACGAAGCCGGTGCCTGGGCCGAGGAGGCGCGCCGCCATGGCGCAGCGCCGGACGTGCCGGTGGCCATATACGGCCACAAGGAGGCTTCGTTCTTCGTCGCCATGGTCGGGTGCCTGCTGATCGGCGCGCCCTTCGTTCCGGTCGACACCATCTATCCGGCCGAACGCCTGCGCCGCATCGTCGAGATCGTGCGCCCCGCGGCCGTCTACGACGCGGCGGCCGGCACGTTCACGCCGGGCGCGGGCGCGCCGCTGGCCGAGCGCGGCCTGGCCTACGTCATGTTCACCTCCGGCAGCACGGGCGATCCCAAGGGCGTGCAGATCGGCCGCGAAAGCGTGGGGCTGCTGGGCGACTGGATGCTGGGCAGCTTCGGCCTGGGCGAGGCGCCCGTATTCATGAACCAGGCGCCGTTCAGCTTCGATCTTTCCATGTACGAGGTATTCGCCACCCTGGCCTCGGGCGGCAGTTGCGTGTTGAATGCGCGCGAGCAGATCGCGGCGGCCGGCACCTGGATCCCCAGGCTGGCGGAGCATGGCGTGACGGTCTGGGTGTCTACGCCCTCGTTCGCCCACCAGCAACTGGCCAACCGCGATTTCTCGCCGGCCGCGCTGCCGGCGCTGCGCACCTTCCTGTTCTGCGGCGAACCCCTGCCGGCGGCGCTGGCCAGGAAGCTGCGCCAGCGTTTCCCCGGCGCCGCCATCCTGAACACCTACGGCCCGACCGAGGCTACCGTGGCCACCACCTGGATCGAAGTCACCGACGCCGTGCTGGCCGCGCACGATCCGCTGCCGGTCGGCCATGCCAAGCCGGACAGCGTGCTGGTGGTGGACGAGGGCGGCGAGATCTGCATCGTGGGCGACCATGTCATGCGCGGCTATCTGAACCGGGCCGACCTGAACGAGGCCAAGCTCTACACCTATGCCGACGGGCGGCGGGCGTTCCGCACCGGAGACCTGGGGCAGATGGAGGCAGGGGGCTTGCTGTTCTGCCGTGGCCGGATGGACGACCAGATCAAGCTGAACGGCTATCGCATCGAGCTGGCCGAGATCGACGAAGCGCTGCATGGCCTGCCGGGAGTGGAGGGCGGCGCTTGCGCCGTGCTGCGCCGGCCCGACGGCACGGCGGTGCGCCTGATCGGCTTCGTGGCCGGCGCCGCCGCGGCGGACCTGCCGGCGAGCCTGCTGGCGCCGGATGCGCTAGAAGGCTGGAAATCGCGGCTGGCCCAGCGCCTGCCGCCGTATATGGTGCCGTCGGAACTGGTGGCCTGTCAGGCGCTGCCCATGTCGAACAACCACAAGATCGATCGCAAGAAGCTGATCGAGATCTACGCCGCCATTCCGGCATAGGAAAAGGGCGCCCGGCGCCCCGGTCCTCAGATGCCCATCATGCCGTAGCTCAGGCGGGCAAGAACCATCAGCACGACCTGCGCCACGACCAGCAGCACCAGCGGCGAGAAGTCGATCGAGGTGCGCGGCAGGATGCGGCGGATGGGATTGAGCAGCGGGTCGGTCAGCGCCTGCAGCAGCGGCATCATGGGCGCCATCGGATTGACCCACGACAGCACCGCCTGGATCAGCGTCAGCCAGACCACCAGGTTCAGCGCCCACTTGGCCGCCAGGATCAGCGCCGAACCCAGGGCCGCAGGCACCAGTTCGGCGGGAATCAGCGCGCCTAGCGCCACCAGCCAGACCAGCACCAGATAGACCAGCGCGGACAGCCACGCGGCGACCAGGCTGGTCCAGTCGATCTTGTTGCTGGCGGGGATGATCTTGCGCAAGGGCGTCACCAGCCAGTTGGTGGCCTGGTAGACGGCGCGGGCGAGAGGATTGAACGGGTGCAGCCGTATCGCGTGCATCCAGGCGCGGGCAATCAGCGCCGCTCCGAACAGCGTGAACAAGATTTCGAGAAGGAAGCGGAAGATTTCACCGAGCATGGACACGTTCACCCAGAAAAAGAGGAGTCAATTGTCGCACGCGCAAGCACGAAATAAGCGTCTTCGTGCAAGCGTCCCCCTTGGGGGAGGGCAGCCAGCCGGCGCAGCGGGCGCGGCGTGGGGGTTTTTTTGCTTGGGGCGGCCCAAGACAGAAAAAGCCGCCTGGCCAAGGCCAGGCGGCTCTTGCGAAGCTAGCGCTTCGAACCGTCCTGATTAGGGACGGCCACCGGTCGGGAACGGCCACGACGCGGCGGGGTTCAGCGCGGTCTTCGCGCCCGGGGCGGCTGCCGTGGAGGGCGGCGTTGCGGGCTTCTTCGGAGCGGCTTTCTTCGCGGCAGGCTTCTTTGCGGCGGCCGGCTTCTTGGCAGCAGCAGGCTTGGCGGCAGCGGGGGCCTTCTTGGCGGCGGGAGCCTTCTTGGCGACAGCCTTCTTGGCAGCAGGCGCCTTCTTGGCGGCCGGGGCCTTCTTGGCAACCGCCTTCTTGGCTACCGCTTTCTTGGCGACGGCCTTTTTGGCAACCGCCTTCTTGGCGACGACCTTCTTGGCTACCGCTTTCTTGGCGACGGCCTTTTTGGCGACGGCCTTCTTGGCAACTGCCTTCTTGGCTACCGCTTTCTTGGCGACGGCCTTCTTGGCTACTGCCTTCTTGGCGACGGCTTTCTTGGCAACCGCCTTCTTGGCGACGGCCTTCTTCGCTACCGCCTTCTTGGCGACGGCTTTCTTGACGGCCGGCTTCTTGGCGGCAACCTTCTTCACTGCCGGCTTCTTGGCGGCGACTTTCTTCACGGCTACCTTCTTGACGGCAGCTTTCTTGGCCGGAGCGGCCTTCTTCGCTACTGCCTTCTTGGCGGCGGGCTTTTTCACCGCTTTCTTTACGGCTTTCTTGGCTGTTGCCATGGTCATGCTCCTTAGGTTCAGGGGTCCCAGAACTTAAACCCGTGCCACGACCCGCCAACAAGGCGGATCGTGCCCGGGCTATTCATCGGCGCATGCCGCTGTTCTGTGCGAGCAACAGCTACTACGGTTTGCGCTAATGAATTCGGCACAGCCATTTGATATGGCCCCCGCTCCTTTGGCGCGAGCCATTTCAAATGGCGCCGGCCGGCAGCCTGATCACAGGACGCCGACCGCTAGTTCTACGTGTTCGAAAATGTCCCCGCACCGCGCCTTCGGCTCGCTGCCCCCGAGGGGGCGTTTTGCCTTGAGGCGGCCCGGCGACAAAACACCCTGACCGGAGAGAGCGCCATCAAGCCTGTCGCGAACGCGACGCCCCTATTCTTCAGGGCGTGCCCGCGCCGGGCTCGATGGCGAACTGCGTTACTCCCAGCTCAGCGTGCCACCGGTTTGGTATTCGATCACGCGAGTTTCAAAAAAGTTGCGTTCCTTTTTAAGATCGATCATTTCCGCCATCCACGGGAAGGGATTTTCTTCCTGGGGGAACAGCGGTTCGATACCGATTTGCTGGCAACGACGGTTCGCGATGAAGCGCAGGTAGGACTTGAACATGGGTGCGTTCAGGCCCAGCACGCCGCGCGGCATCGTGTCTTCGGCGTAAGCGTATTCGAGTTCGACCGCTTTGCGGAAGAGTTCTCGGATTTCTTCGCGGAATTCCGGCGTCCACAGGTGCGGATTTTCCAGCTTGACGGTGTTGATCAGGTCGATGCCGAAGTTGCAGTGCATGGATTCATCGCGAAGGATGTACATGTACTGCTCGGCGGCGCCGGTCATCTTGTTCTGGCGGCCCAGCGCCAGGATCTGCGTGAAGCCAACGTAGAAGAACAGGCCTTCCATCAGGCAAGCGAAGACGATCAGCGATTTCAGCAGCGTCTGGTCGGCTTCGGGAGTGCCCGTCTTGAAGTTGGGGTCCGCGATCGCGTCGATGAACGGGATCAGGAATTCGTCTTTGGCGCGGATGGACGGGACTTCGTTGTAGGCGTTGAAGATCTCTGCCTCGTCCAGGTCCAGGCTTTCGACGATGTATTGATAGGCGTGCGTGTGGATCGCTTCTTCGAACGCCTGGCGCAGCAGGAACTGGCGGCATTCGGGCGCCGTGATGTGGCGGTAGGTGCCCAGTACGATGTTGTTCGCGGCCAGCGAGTCGGCCGTGACGAAGAAGCCCAGGTTGCGCTTGACGATGCGGCGCTCGTCCTCGGTGAGCCCGTTAGGGTTCTTCCAGAGGGCGATGTCGCGCGACATGTTGATTTCTTGCGGCATCCAGTGGTTGGCGCAAGTGGCGAGGTACTTCTCCCATGCCCACTTGTACTTGAAGGGCACGAGCTGATTGACGTCCGTTTCGCCGTTGATGACGCGCTTGTCGGCAACCTTCACGCGTTGCGAGGTGGCGGAGCCGCTGACGGCCAGGCCGGCCGCATGTTCAGGCGCGGCGGGCGTGGGCATGGCGGCATCGCCGAACACACCGGTCGCCGCCCGGACTTCGGGCGCAGCCTGCCCGCCCGCCGCGGGTGCGGGCGATTGTGCAGGTTGCGTTGCGATGGTGTCGTCTTCCCAATTAATCATGATTCATTCTCCGGAGGCGGTTATTGGCAGGCTTCGCACTCTTCGAAGCCGGGGTCGCCCGGCCGCATGGTGCAAACCGCCCCGAGAACTTCGGGTTCCGGCAAAACAGGTGCGGCGGCCACAGCCGCAGCCGTGGATTGGACTCCTGAGCTGACGGCGTTCAGTTCGCCGCCGCGTCCCGTGGACTTCTCGGCGCTGGTGGCGCCGAGCGTGCGCAGGTAGTAGGTCGTCTTCAGGCCACGCTTCCAGGCCAGCTTGTAGGTGTCGTCCAGCTTCTTGCCCGAGGCGCCAGCCATGTAGATGTTCAGCGACTGGGCTTGATCGATCCACTTCTGGCGGCGCGACGCGCATTCAACCAGCCAGCTCGGTTCGACTTCGAACGCGGTGGCGTAGAGTTCGCGGAGTTCGGAAGGTACGCGATCGATGCGGGACAGGCTGCCGTCGAAGTACTTGAGGTCGGCGACCATGACTTCGTCCCAGAGACCGAGTTTCTTCAGGTCACGCACGAGGTAATCGTTAACGACCGTGAACT
>Ga0222420_100336_pt1 | contig 30956 bp, 30 predicted proteins | sample 3A2ome_FD_182470 | JGI IMG/M metagenome (GOLD analysis project Ga0222420, IMG submission 182470) | Enriched microbial communities from leaf-cutter ant dump, University of Wisconsin, Madison, United States - 3A200A (version 2) | ecosystem: Environmental > Terrestrial > Nest > Insects nest > Nest...
CTCGAAGAGTGAGAGCTGCAGCACCGGGCTGCCTTGTCCTGCCATGTCCGCGAATCTCCGTTCGGCGACGATCCTGCAACCATTGCGCGGCATTACAAGAGAAAAGGCGATGCGCGGCCCAAACCTCCCCAACTGCGGCTCAAACCTCCCCATCGTGGAAGGCCGTTTCCCCGAAGTGCGGCTGAAACCTACCCATGCCGTTCACGTTTCCCTCTGCGAACCCCGCCAGGAAAGCCCAGACCCGTGCTTTCTGATTCGGGTCCGGCAGCCTTTCCTGGCCGGGGTTCGCCGCTGCCCGGCGCCTTCGCGGAAGCCGGATTTACAGGCCTCGCAACCCTTTGGAATCCATGGGCTATCGCGAAACGCGGCTCAAACCTCCCCATTCCGGACGTATCGCCCGCCAAGTGCGGCTGAAACCTACCCATGCCGAATGCGGAGCTTCCAGCGCTCCTGGCGGCCGCCTTCACCCCGGATTTCCGCGCCCTTTCGCAACAACTGATTCCATTTCTGCACCGGAATCTTGCCGAACCTGCTGGCTGGCCGACGCGAAACGCGGCTCAAACCTCCCCATCGCGGGCTCCCGAAATACGAAATGCGTCCAAAACCTCCCCATCTGCGGCTTAAACCACCCCATGCGGGGCCATCCAGAATCGGATAACCCTCGGGTAATGGGAACTGACGCGGAGGAAAGCATGTCCCTCGAAGGGTAGGAAATGGAAACGCCCGCCACGTTGGCGCGCGGCAGGCGTTTCGTTCATTCCTGGGAAGCCGAAGGCTGATAGAACACGCCGGACACTACCCCAGGACATCGTTGGATAGCAAGCGCTTTCGGCCCTGCCGGAGGACGAATTTCTGCGTCTTCGGCGGGCCTGCGCTCGAAGCCGCGCGCGAGCGCGCAGCGGCGAGGGGATAGCCATGTCCGATCCTTTGCCGATCGAGGCCGAGCCATACGTCGTACCCGGGAACGTTCCCGAATCCATCCGCAACCTGACGGCCGCGACCGAACGCGGCGAGTTCGGGTATTCCGTCATTTCCGGCTTCCTGCGGGCGGTCGAGAAGGGGCGGGACCCCCGGTTCGCGAAGACGCGGCCGGTCCCGCTCAGGATGAAGGAGGCCATCGAGGCCCGGCCCGACCTTCCGCCCCGCCAGGTCATCTATATGGGCCTGCAGGAAGGGCTCTGGTCCTGGGAGGACATCGAGGCCTACGAAAAGAACGCCGAAGCGCTCAGTTCCGCCCGCCGTCCGATGCCACCGAGAGGGGTCTACCTGACCCGCGGCCGCCGTCGCAACAGGAGGCCGCCGGACACCGGAGGCCAGTTCGTCGCGAGGATGTCCCTGGACGCTGTCTGCGACGGCCGCATCTGCGACGGAGCCAAGACATGCCTCGCGATCCTTCTCGCGCGGGCAGGCAGGTCGGACGTTCTGGTCACCTATACCTCCTCGATCGCCACGCAGATGGGACGGACCCCGCGGACCGTCCGCAACCACTTCCAGCAGCTTGAGGAAGCCGGGCTGATCCGCAGGGAAGCCGGAAGGCACCCCAACACGGTCAAGATCACCATCCTGCCGCCGTGCCGCCCCGAACCCTATGTCGAACCTCTCGACGTGAAGGCGTTCAAGCTGGCCCGCCGCTGCGCCAACCCGGCGATCCGTTCGATGGCGGAAACCGTCGTGCTCGCGTCGTGGAACGCGTTCAGGCCTCAACTGTGCCCGCAGGAGGGGCGGAAAGGAATTTCCGCGTTTAACCCAACTTCTATCCTAGATAGGGGAAGCGGAGAGGACGGAGCCAGGTCAAGGCCGCGGTACGTGCCTCCGACCAGCCATTCGACGCTGTTGAAGCGGCTTCCGCAGCAGGGCTTTGGAAAGGCAAGGCCTTCATCGTCGGCATCGCTTCACCCAGACAGGCACCATGACGGCATGGACGACGGCTATCGGAACGAGAGTCCGCCAAGAGCCTGCTCGTCCTCGTCGGTGAACACGGCGTTGGCCTGGAAATAGCGCGTTTGCGCGAGCGCCGCCGCCCCCGCTTCGAGCAATGCGTCCACGTCGACCCGGGCCTTTATCTTCCGCAGGCCTTCGGCGACCTCCGCCGCCTCCGAAACGCCGCCTCGTCCGGCCGCTACGGAGACGGCCTTGGAGACCAGTTCCTCCGGAAGGACGGAAGTCAGGGCGAGCGCGCCTTTTCCGAAACAGGCCAGCACCCTGCGTTCAGCATGTGCAACGTCGTCGAACGTCCACTGGAACCCCGGCCCCAGGTTGATTTCGCCGCGGACGACGCATTCCCCGTTCCGTGCCGCAGCCATCTCCCGTCCGAAGGCTTCTGCGTCGTCCCTGCGGAAATGGCTGAACCATGCGGCCGGTCCGGTTTGCGAAGGAGCGGCGAAGAAAGGCTGGACGAGCACGGTAGATGGATTGCCGCGCGCCGGGATGACGATCCAGGTCGGCTCGGCGCTGGTCCTGTATGCGACGCCATCGCAGATCATGACATCCCTGGCGGCTTCCGAAAGATCGCGGACGAATATTTCGAGCGCGGCCGGGTCGGCGTGGCGGATGTCGACGTGCGGGGACAGGACCTGCCCGTCAACGGCCCCTTTGTAGATGTCCGTGAACTGGCGACGGTGCCTGCGCGCCACGTTGAAAAGAGGGCTGTCGTGCGGTTCGTTCGCTATCGTCGCAACCGCGTCCGGATCTTCGCCGTTGCGAAGCGGTCCATGCCGCATGCGTCTCCACAGCCTGCCATCGCATTCGTAAAGGCGGATGTCCGGGTTCCTTTCCCATCCGGCGGCCGAGGCCGTAACCTGCCCGACTTCCAGCAGGTCGGCCGCCTCCGCCTCCAGCACGGACACGTTGAAATCCGCGACGGCGCACGGGAAGCCGAGCTTCGGCGTTTTCCTCGGGACGAAGCCCTGGACCGAGACCGTTCTTGCCTGCATGCGAAACCTCCATGGAGAGCCGCATTCTGGCGAGAACGGCCGACAGCGACAAGACGCTTGCCAATCCTCGAAAGCGATGACAGCCTTGTTCCTGCAGCTGGAAGGCGGACGCCGACCGGACTCACCGAAGGCAAGGCCCCGTTTTCCCGTTGAGGAGAGCGGGGCCTCTTCGTTGTCCGGCCCGCCGCGCGGTTTGTCGGGCGCATGGCCGACTCCTATCCTGGCAGGACCAGGAGACAGGAATGCCCTACGTTTTCGAAATTCCGGAATCGCGCCTTCAACGCCTATCCGTCAGGGTGGCGAAGGCTGCCCAGCGCGCGCCGAAATCCGGACTTCCGGTTCCGTCCTTCAGGGTCACCGGCCGCCGCTCGCAGGAGTTTACCGTCCACGACGCCCTCGCAAGGCTTCGCGGATCGGACACGGACACCCGCAGCGTCTTCGTCGATACCGTCACCGTCGAACTGGACGGCTTCGCGCCCACCGTCGGCGAATGGAAGGTCGTCGGATCGCGGGGCGTAGCGAGGGCCCTCGACGGCCGTCCATTCGTCTCCAATTGCGGCCACGTTCCGTCCGCACTCCTCGGATCCTCGCTTTCCTGCGACCATTGCGGGTACAACCGCAAGCGCCTCGAGACCTTCATCGTCTGCAACGAGACGACGGGCGAGACGGCGCAGGTCGGCAGCACCTGCGCCGACGCGTTCCTCGGCAACGGGGTCGGCGTCGCGGAGGGCCTGAGCGAGATATGGTCCGTCCTGCGCGACTTCGAGGCCGCCGCGCGCGAGGACCTCATGTCCAGCGGCTTCCTCGGCGAGGAAGTGAGGACCGTGCTGGCGCTCGCGCACCGCCGCGTTCAGGACGACGGCTTCGTCAGCTCCGCGACGGCGCGCGCGGCCGAATGCGACGCGACCTGGTCCCTGGTCTGCGAAGACCTCGCCGCCTGCCGCAGGCCCGGCGCCAGGGAGGAGGACTTCCCCGTCCTCGCCACGGACTTCTTCGCCGCCGACGACATCATCGAGTCCTATCGGCATGGCGCGCAGCCGGAAGGCTTCGCCTATTCCGTACGGACGGCCATCGAACGCGGCGTCGCGGGCTTGAAGGACGTGGCGATCCTGACGGCAGCGGCGCATATCCACGTGCAGGAACTGCGCCGCGCCCAGGAACGGGAAGCGGTGGCGGCCTCATCGGAGCATACGGGCAACCCCGGCGAGCGCATCGAGTTCGTCGGCAAGGTTAGGCGCATCTTTTCTTTCCAGGGCAGGTACGGAGAGCGCTGCTACGTGACCATGTTCGACGCGGACGGGAACCTTATGCTCTGGAAGACGGGCGGCGGACATGGCCTGGAGGAAGGCATGGCCTACGAGATGAAAGGCACCGTCAAGGCTCACGGAACATGCGAGAAAGGCCCGTTCGAAGGCGCGCCACAGACGGAGATGTCCCGCGTCGCCGTGCTTGCCTGCCTTGGCCCCGCGTCGTTCGCCACCAAGGCGCAGGCCCAGCTCGCCCCCGAGGACGAGGAGGCGCTCGACCTCCTGTTTCCCGGAATGCAGTGAGACAAACGCTCCGCGTCCGTAACAATCGCTTTGACGCTTGCAGCGCGTCGGCCGAACCTCGGCGCAGGACATCTACTCGGGAAGGAGTGGGACATGGAGGTTTCAATGGGGAATATTGCGAAGGCTGAGCCGGCCGTTTTCGCGAGCGACAAGAAGTTCGACGCCTCGCGCGCCGACTACCTCGGACAGGTCAACGAGACCATGGCTCGCGAGGCTGGCGTCCGCTACCTCGAGGTCAAGGACTCCATCCATCCCGGCGGCGAAGCCTGGAAGGACGCCTACGACCGCATGGTCCAGCCGTCCGCCTTCGTCGACAGGACGATCTCCGACTTCGGGTTCCGCCGCCTCGCCGACGGCCATTCGCCCGAAGACGCGCGCAACTACAACCTGGCCAAGGCGGCCATGTGCGAATTCAGCTCGGGCAATGCTGACTGGACCCGGGGGAACGCTGGGATCATTTTCAAAAAGAGGGATGAAGGGGTTGCTGTCCTTGTCAACGAAGTCCCTGATGGTGTCGGCGTGATGTTCCCCGTCCGCGAGCGCAAGTCGGGCCGTTTCGGCTTCGGCATCGAATTCCGCGCGGGGGCGCAGATGGACGAATACAAGACCCGCCTCGAGGTTCCCGGCGAAAAGTCCGGCCAATACGCCGCGATGGACATGTCCGACGCGATCGAGGATTACGACAAGGCTCGCCGCGTCGAGCGCGATTTCCGCTTCTAGGGGTTCGCCCGTACGGTAATTCCAGCCTGCCTGAGGACGGCCTCGATATCCTGGCCGTCCCGGGGCGACACGACGACCGACCTTCCGCCGTCGTCCGCAAAACCGACCACGTCAAGGCCCGGAACGCCGCGCAGCACGTCGGCCATGATGTCCTGCGATATCTCTATGCGGTACTCCATCCTTCCCGCGGCTTCCCGCTGCCCGGTGATGGCGACGTCGAAGCCCGTTCCCTCTCCTTCCGAACGTCCCGAGAATATCTCGTCGATGGCCGCAAGCGAGGCTTCGCGCGCGGAACCGCCGTCGGCGGTCCTCCATGCTGCTCCCTCCCCCTGTATCCATCCGGCGACCGACGCCAGGCCACCCTCGTCCTCGATCGCGACGGCGATGGCGGGAGCCTTGTACTTTCCCGCGAGCCATCCGAGCGACGCGGCGTCCATGGTCTCGAACGTTTCGCTTCCCACGGTGCGTACGTCCTCTGAGTCGCCGACGATGGCCACGGTCCTCAGCCCGTCCGGAGTGGACCGCGGGACCACCCATTCCTTCGCCCATGCGCTGTCCTTGGGCCATGGGTTCAGTGATCCGTCGGCATTCCGCCATGCAGGCACCACCAGAACCCACTGGGGCTTGCTGAGGGATACGGAAAGGGCTTCCTCCGGCCATTCCCCTTCGGGCGCGGCCATGCAGGCGCATGCCGAAAGGAAAAGCGCGGACAGAGTCAGGGCGAGAGGCTTCAAGGATTCATCCTCCGGAAGCGTGGGGCAATTCGTAGATCAAGGAGGCTACAGGAGCGCGATCGGGGTTGCAACGCGCGGTTCGACGACGAATCCTTGAGTGAAAGGGGATTTTACATGGACAGACGAAGCTTTCTCGCAATTCTCGCGGCAGCGGCCGTTCCTTCGCCGGCGTTCGCCGAGCCTGGCGTAGCGGCTTCGCCGCAGCTGCTGTCGGCCTTCAGGTCCGTACGCGGCATCGAGGAGGGCCGGGGACCGGCCACGCTCCATATCCTGTTCGCGCCCTGGTGCCACGTTTCCCCTCAAATGTACCGGGACTCCCGGCCGTACCTCTCTGCCCTCCGGCTGAGGTGGATACCGTTCTCCGGCGGGCAGCCTGAAGGAAAGGACGGCACCGAGCGCCTGCTTCGCGACGGAACCCCGTCGGGCGTTCCGCAGTCCTTCGTTCCTATCCAGCCTCTCGCCGTCAGGCCGCCGACTCCCCTCGCCGACGCGCAGGACGCGGCGGTCGCAGGCCTGATCGAGCCTCAGGTGCTAAGGGATTCCGGGATGGGACTGGTGACGCCGACGCTGGCCTACGGCTTTGGCGAAGGCCGCGTCAGGCTGGTCCGGGGCGGGCTTCATCCCGCCGATTTCGGGCTGATCTCGAAGATCGGCTCCGCGTAGCGAAGGAAGAGGCCCGATTCACTCGAGGCCGAAGGAAGTGGACGGAAGCGAACCCATGGCGTAGCCGGGCGGGCATTTGGTGACAGGGTTCTTGCTGAGGAAGGCGCTGATGAGTTCGGCGTCGGTGGGATGGCCCGGCGGGAGCTTGATCTTCTTGCGTCGGCGACGGGGCATCATGCCGCCCTTGTTTTGGCCATTGGACGACGTGTGCCGCGAACTTTTCATCAAACGCTCTCCGAACCAGAAATGAATCCTTGGCCGCCGCAGCGGACGGATAGCAAATAACCTCAATTGGCGAAGTTTTGCAAGCACGAATCCTTCAAATTTCAAACCAGCAAAGGATTCAACACGCTAACGCCAGTGACGAATCCTTTTCGCCATACGGTTGCCTTTGAGGTTGAAGGATTCGAAACAATCGAAGAGAATCGGAGGCTGGTGGATCCGGCGTCCGCCTCCGGGGGCTGTCACCTTCGGAAGCCGCCGCCGTTCCGGAGAGGGCTAGATGTCTGAGAAGCTGCTGCGAGGCTCCGTTTCGAGCCAGGAAATCCGCGAGGACCATATCGTCCGCGACACGCGCGGCGTCGTCACCAAGGCCGCGCACTGGCTGAAGGTTCCGAACAACCTCGCGATGCTGCTCATCGTATTCGCGGCCGTTGCCTTCCTTTTCCCGGGCATCGCCGACTTCTGCCTCGTGTTCTCGTCCTTCTTCGTGCTTTTCGGCCTGACGCGCGAGGAAAGCGCGCCTTTGAAGCTGCCGCTGCAGTCCGGGCTGATGGACAAGAACGAGCGGCACCCCGCCACGGGCAGGCCCACGCCGGCCGCGGGCATCTTCTTCCTCGGCAACGAGGTCAAGACGGGCAAGGAAGTCTGGCTTACCAACTCCGACTGCCGCCAGCACTTTCTGGTTCTCGGGACGACGGGCTCGGGCAAGGCGCTGCCCCTCGACGCGCGCGTTCACACCCCCACCGGCTGGAAGGCGATGGGGGACATCCGCGTGGGCGAGGCTGTGACCGCCCCGGATGGCCGCTCGGCCCGTGTCCTTGGATACTATCCGCAAGGGGAGCTCGACATCTGCCGCATCACTTTTGCCGACGGCCGCACGGCGGAAGCCTGCCCTGACCATCTGTGGGAAGTGAGCGGCGGAAGCGGCGGCGAGCCGCGTCTCCTTCGCACGCGCGAGATGTCCGAAGCGCTCGAGCGGGACGGCGCGGCTCTGAGCGTCAGGCTCGCCCATCCCGTGGAAAAGCCGGAAGCCCGCCTCCCGGTCGATCCGTATCTGTACGGTCGCAGTCTCGGCCGGTCCGGCCGTACAGCGGACGTGGATCTTTCCGACGCAATCCGACGTAGCGCCGCCGACCGCATCCTTCACGCGTTGGGTGACGGTCCCGTGGTGCTGGAGGCTCCGCTCGACGTCCGCGCGAACCTGCTGGCCGCCGAAGCTGCCTCCGTCGGCCACCGGGCGGTCTCGTCAATCGGCGTGGAAGGCAGGATTTCGATTGCCGGATTCATGCCGGAGACGGCCGCCGCGGCGATGGTTTCCGCTGTGACGGGTATCGACGAGGCTTACATGGAAGGCTCGGCATCCCAGCGCTGGGCGCTGGCGCAGGGCCTTATGGACGCATGCGGCGAGATCGGGGAGGACTGCCTCTCGTTCGTATCTCCGTCCGAAAGGCTCGCCCGGGACTTCCGGGAGGTCGTCTGGTCGCTCGGCGGAACCGCGACGCTCTCGATCGGTCCGCAAGGACACATCGTCCGCGTCAGGCATCCGGATCCTTCGCGGTTCTTCAGCGATCCGGCTATGGCTTCGGCGGCGGACAGGCTCGACCCGCGTATGGAGGAGCTTCGCCTCGGGGTCGTGTCGGTAGAAACCATGCGCCGCGCCGAAGCCGCCTGCATCCTGATCGACCATCCCGATCACCTGTTCATCACTGACAACTACGTCGTCACGCACAACACCGAAGCCCTCCTGGGATTCGCCGCGAACGCGATCGCATGGGGGTCGGGATTCCTGTTCTGCGACGGTAAGGGCGACGTCTCGCTGTTCGCCAAGGTCTATGCCCTTACCCGCCGCTTCGGACGCGAGGACGACCTGCTCGTCCTCAACTACATGACGGGCAACCAGGATCTCGGTTCCTCCGGCGGAAAACTTCGCTCCAACACATTGAATCCTTTTGCAACCGGCTCGTCCGACACCCTCACCCAGATGGTCGTGGGATTGATGGATGACGCCGGCGGGGACGGCGCGATGTGGAAAGGCCGCGCGACCGCGATGTTCACGGGCGTCATGCGCGCCCTTACATGGCTGCGCGACCGCCAGTTCATCGACCTGAACGTCGGAGAAATCCGCGACCATCTCAACCTGAAGCGCATCATCGACCTGGCCGACCAGAGCAAGTACCAGGACATGCCGCAGCCGATCCGCAAGTCGATCAACTCCTACCTGACCTCGCTGCCGGGCTTCCAGCCGGACAAGGGCTACAAGCAGTCGCAGACGACCCTCGACCAGCACGGCTACCTGGAAATGCAGTTCACCAAGATCCTCGGGTCTCTGGCGGACGTCTACGGGCACATCTTCCATACGCCATACGGCGAGATCGACATGGCCGACGTCGTCCTCAACCGGCGAATCCTGGTCATCATGCTTCCCGCCCTCGAAAAGTCGGGCGACGAAATCGCCAACCTCGGCAAGATCGTCGTCGCCACCCTCAAGGGCATGATGGGCGGAACGCTGGGTTCCGAAATCGAAGGCACGTGGGACGCCGTCGTCGAGAACCGTCCGACCAACTCCCCCTCCCCGTTCATCGTCATCCTCGACGAGGTCGGCTACTACATGGTCGAGGGCATGGACCTCATGGCGGCCCAGGCCCGTTCGCTTGGCTTCGCCCTGTTCTTCGCGGGGCAGGACCTGAACGCCATGAAGCGCTTCAACGAGAAGGTCTTCGGCTCGGTCCAGGGCAACACCTCGACGAAGCTGATCATGAAGACGGAGGACCCTGACACCGCCAAGATCGCCATCGAGGCCGCGGGCAAGGCTTACCGAGCGCACCTTTCCGGATACCAGGGGCAGGTGAAGGAGGTCGGCGACCGGGCCTATTCCGACAGCATGGAAGCCAAGCTCGACTACATCGAGCGCATCAACCTGCGAGACCTCAGGGACCAGGACCCCGGCGAGATGCACGTGATCCACAAGGATACGGTCGTGCGCATGAAGTCCTTCTATGCGGCCCCGGAAACCGCCGTCGCGCGGAAAAACCTGACCTTGCGCGCAAACCATTTCATCACGGTCGCGAAGCCGGATCCCGAGGAGATAGCGAGCCAGCAGAGGCTGCCGGAGATCGTCCAGAAGCTCGCCGACCCAGACTTCGCGAGAGCGATGAAGGCGGCCGCGGCCACGGAGGCCCAGAACGTCGGCGGAGAGGGCGAGATCGCATTGATCGCCCGGACGCTGGCGCAGGTGGACGCTTCGACCCACAGGCCCTCAAGCCCTCTCGAGGCGGCCTGCATCGCCTTCGCAAGCCTCACCGCCGCGAACAAGGTGCTGGACGACGGCTACGCGAAGGACGTCCGCGGTTCCGCGGGTCCGTACCGTCCGCGCATGCCCGACGACGAGGACGAATTCGGCTCGGCCCGTCCCCAGCCCGCACGCCCCCGTCCCGTCCGTCCGCAGGTCGACCGGGACACGCCTTTCGACGGCTTCGCCGCCGATGCGCCGCGCCGCTCCGATGCGATGCCCGACATTCGCGATTCCATGATGCCGGAGGACTTCGTCGGTCCCGAAGAGGTCCGCGCCCGTCCCCGTCCGCCTGCCCACCGGCCGTTCAACGGCGGCAGGGTCCGGCCGAACGTCACTCATGGCGTGCAGATGGAGAACGGCGGCATGCACGACTTTGCCGACCGCATCGCGTCGAACGAGAGCGTCATGCGCACGCTTGCGGCCCTCGACTTCGACGAGAAGACCTCGACGAAGGAAAGCGTGGACAATGGCATCGAGGAAGCCCTGTCGATCCTCGACGAGGGCGATCCGGTTGATTCCGGCCCGTTCGAGACCGGCTCCGCTGGCCGCGCCGCCGCGGCCATCCACGGCGCCATGCCCGACTTCGACGACGACGTTGACGACGGCGGAGACCAGGGCGGCCCGCCGCCGCCCTCGAGCTTCGCCGACGAGTTCCTCAGCTCCCTCATTTCCGACGAGGAAGAATAATGGCCACAGGCATCGGGGCCGCCATGGCCGGCGGCAAGCGCGGCACCGGCGCGGAGCGTCCGCGCCAGCACGGGGACTGGTATCCGACTCCGGACGAGGTCACCGAGGTCGTCATGCCGCACCTGCGCCTCGTCGGCGACGTCTCGGAACCCTGCTGCGGCGACGGCTCTCTCGCGAGGGTGATAGAAAGGCATGGCCACAACGTCATCGGCACGGACCTTTACGACCGCGGATACGGCGTGGGCCACGGCAAGGAATTCGACGTCCTGAGGATGAAACGCCTGCTTGCGCCGAACGTGGTCACGAACCCGCCGTTCAAGATCGCAGGCCCCATCATCAGGCACCTGCTTTCGCTTCAGCCCGAGACGATGGCCTTGCTGCTGAAGGCTTCCTTCTGGCACGCGAAGTCGAGGCTCGCGCTGTTCGAGCAGAACCCTCCGTCGAAGATCGTCGCGCTCACGTGGCGCCCGGACTTCCTCAACCTCAAGAGGCCCACGATGGAGGTGATCTGGTGCATATGGCACCGCGGCCACAACGGGCCTACCGAATACGTGCTCGCCCGCCGGCCGTCGGCCAAGGGGACGGTTTCGCCGACGACGAATCCTTGAAGGAATCGGCCGCTATCCGGTTGACAGTCCGGATAGCGGAGCCGACCATTGAAAAACGCTCCAGAAAACGGGAACAGGCTTGATGAATCCTTTGGCATGCAAGGTCGCGATCCTTCTGAACGGCCCGCCGAGGGCAGGCAAGGACACGGCCGTGGAAGCCCTTGCGCCAGCGCTCGGGCAGATAGCCGAAGTGTTCAAGTTCACGCGGCCGGTCAAGGACCTCACCCATCGCGAAGCAGGCATCGACTGCGCCCACGACGCCTATGAAGAACTCAAGGACGTCCCGCTGCCGGAGTTCGGCGGCCGCACCCCGAGACAGGCCTACATCGACACCAGCCGCGCGCTCAAGGACAGGGAGGGCGAAGACGCGGTGGCCCGCCTGTTCGTCAAGGCGATCCAGGAATCCGGCGCGTCCGTGATCCTCAATCCGGACTGCGGCGACGACATGGAGGCGCTTTGCGTCGCCGAGGCGTTCTCGCCCGAGAACGTGTTCGTCATCCGCATCCACAGGGAAGGGCATGACTTTTCGAAGGACTGCCGCACGTGGGTGACTTCCGACCGCCTCAACGTCGTCGACGTCGTGAACCGGAGCGGCATGCGCCGTGAATTCGAGTCCGAAGTGGTCGCGCGCGTGAAGACCTTCCTGGAAAACCTTCCGGCGGCCGCGCGCGAATACGCGGCCTGAGCTAGGCCGCCAACGGCTGCTCGCCCGGTTCGCAGCGGTACATCAGCCGGATGTCGCTGATCTGCGAGGCGGTCCCCAGCCTCAACGCCTCGAACGCCGCCTTCTCGCAGGCAAGGAGCAGCTCCCCTTCGAGCCGTCCCGCGTATCGGTGCGGGATGGGCACCGACTTCTTGTCGCCGTCGTAGACGTTTTCGATAAGCCAGTGATGGAACGCCGAAGAGGCCTTGGGCCAAGTTATCCAGGCCATTCCGATCTTGCCGTTCACGCCGATCATCTGTCCGGTCTCCGGATCCGCCACGCTGAAGAGCTGGCGGTCGTTCCTGGCGAGCCATTCGTCTCCGGCCCGGTTGGCTTCGGAGACGGCCTTGGCGAAGGTTGCGTTGAAGAACTGGTCGGCCATCTGATTGAGGCCTTCCTTGCGCTCTTCCTTGGCCTTCCATGCCGCGGCGATGAGATCGGACGCCTGGTCGCGGGTCAGTCCGCGCCCGCGGTGGTCGCGGCCGGTGAGCTTGTGGAGGTTCCACAGCTGGGACTTCGTCGCTCCGAGGCGGCCGAAGTCGCTCAGTCCTACGTTCCAGTTCTTTCCACCGCCGCCCCAGGCCATAGCATCGCTCCGCGGGATTAAACCGCGGGATAAATGCATCCGCACGAACGGATTGTCAACGGCGGGGGCTGGAGGACTCGAGTTCGGCGGCCGACGGCCTGCGTCCGGGAAGCACGTAGACCACGGCTTCCAGCCCGGAAAGCTCTTCCTCGACGATGCGGCTTATGACGTTCCAGTCGCCTCCGCCAAGGTCCGCGCCGATCAGCGGCATCGCAACGCGGGAGAACCCCTCTTCGAAGTCGGTTCCCGGGACGCCCAGGTCCGCGGCCACCCGGACCTGGCGCATGCAGGAGCGCAGGGCCTCGTAGCTGACATGCCGCTTGCCGTCGCGGCCGTAGGTCGGCTGGGTGATGCAGTTCCCGATCGCCATCCCCTCGCTTTCGGCCCAGATGACCGACCCCAGGATAAGCCGTCCCTGCCTGTGCGCGTCCATGTAGGCGTCGTGGGCTGCGGGATGGCGCTTTTTCAGGACCCCCGCGAAGCCGCTTCCGAACGCGCCGCGCGCGTTGCATCCGTGAAGGATGAGCCTGTCCTCTCCGGCCAGGAGGTTGCCTTCGATGTACCTGAGGGCCATCCGACCGGCTCAGTCCACGATCAGGGCTATGCGGTCATGCTCCGTGGAGCCGCAAAGCCGGTTCACTTCGTCGAGGAGGTCCGGCATGGTCACGCTCTTGCCGTTTAGCTTGAAGAAGCGCGGGCCGAGGACCTTAATGTCCTGCCCCATTTCGCTTATGCGCTCGACGATGTCCGCGAGCGTCATCGGCCTCACGACCTTGCCGGACCGCCCCGCCTCCGTGACGATGGCTCCGGCGGCTCCGTAGAGCTTCGGCGCGGCCGGATCGAGGACCACTGGCGCTGGCTTGCGCGTTTCGTCCTTGCGGCGTCCCGGCTTCTTGGGCGGATCCGCGGACAGGCAGTCTTCCGGAACCTTCAACCTAACCTCTCCTATGTCGGCTTGGGTTTGAGTGGCGGCCTGGCAAAGCTTCACGTGCCTGAGGCCCAGTGTTGACGTCGCCGCCTCGAAGGCGTGCTTCGGGTCGGCCTTCCCCTTCGCCGCGGGGAACTTGATGCGGCCGTAGTCGTCGGCCTTGATGACGATTTCCCCGTCGACGCATCGCGCTGACACCCTCGTCCCCTCCTTCAGGCACGCTTTTCGGGCAATGGCGACGGAAATGGAAATGCGCCCGTACCAGCGGGTGCCGTCTCCTCTCGCCGTAATCGCCAAAGTCCCATGGGCAGGCATTGATTCCCCGAATGAATCCTTGAGTTTCCACTAAGCTACCCTTGAAAAAAAACATTCCGCAAGGACTCATGAGTTAAATCCTTGATTCGAGCTCCGATTTGACGGGTTCATGCAGGCGGGAGAAGATGGAGGAAAGCGGAGCCAGCGGCTGATGAAGCGCGAAGTCCTAAATCTCGTTGATGCTGCCCGGAACCTCGGAATCCGGTTGACCGGCAGGCCTGCGCCCAAATGCGTGCGCATCCCTGACCCTGCGAATTTCGCCGAAAAGCTGGAGGAGCTCCAGCGCGCGCTCGAAGCGCTCGACGCTTCCGGCGCTTTGGCCGGAGACCTGGAAAGCCCGTCCCCGGAGGCGAAGGACGATCCGCGCAAGCTTCGCGAAGCGCTCGACCGCGTCATGCGCATGTACCAGATGCAGGGCGGAAACCTGGAGGACCTCAACGAAGTCGTCCGCGACGCGCTCGACCTCGCACCGGAGGAGGAAGGCAAGAAGCGCAAGGAGCACAACACCCTCCCCGCTTTCGCGCCGGCGCGCCTCAAGCGCAAGAAGGGATACCGCCCCCGGCTCAACGTCTATCCGGACAGGCCGGGAGAGGCGAGCCTGAACGACCTCCGCAAGATCGTCCACGAAATCGAGAACACCGAGCGCATCCTTGGCGACACCCGTCCCCGGAACGAAATGTCGTTTCAGAGGATGCAGGCGAGGAAGCCCTTGCCTCCGCCGCCGGCTCCGCGCCTCTAGGCGAGGCTACGGATGGAAATCCCCGAAGTCGGGGTCGATCCGGTCCCGCGAAAGGGACGGAGCCTTCCACTGGAACAGTCTCCAAAGAGCCGCCGCCGCAAGCGCGGCCGCTGCCACGGCCGCGACGGCCACGGGCCACCCGCCGTTCGATGAAGCGGCGGCGAGGCGGGCCACGGACACGCAATGAAGGCAAAGGCCCAGCGACACGGTCTCACGGGACGCCTTTCCCGTTGCCGCCATGACGAGAGCGGCAGCCAGCACCACGCCGGGGGCGGCGAGCCAGGCGGCGTCGGCGTTCAGGTCGCCGAGGAGCGCGCCCATCGCGAAGGCGACTACCGGAACCAGCCACATGAGCCGGATGGCGGCCCCGGCGAATTCCGGCGACATGTTCCGGCCTTCGGGCATGAGCATGCCGCGCAAGGCGGATGCGGCCGGCGCACTTTGCCGGGCTTCGGCCGCGACGTAGCCGCGCGCAGCCGCCATCGCTTCCTCGATCTCGCGTTCAGCCGCCTCGACGTCTGCCTGGGTGAAGAGCGGGGGCTTCATGGGACACCTATGCCGCGAAGGAGGCGTTGCCGCCGGGTTCGTGCACTTCGGGGCTGAGAAGGGGAGCCAGGTTCTGCTGGGTGTCCTTCAGCCATACGATCATCTTCTTCTTGTGGACGCGGGCGCTCACCGGGTCCAGGCCGGCGGCCTGCGCGACCCTGTCGGCCTGCTGGACCACCTGGAGAGGGTTGAGCTGCAGCGCCTTGCCGTGCTCGAGCAGGAGGCTGTCGCAATAAGGTATCTCGAGGACCGTCACGCCGTCCTTCTGCTGCATCTCGCGAAGCTCGCGGAAGGCCGGGTTGCTGTCGTAGGGAGCGAAGCCGAGCGCGCCGGACAGGTCGTTCAGGACGACGAAATACTCCGCCGTCGGCCCGAGCGTTGCGCGCGCCTCGCGGATGGCCGACACGGCGGAGCGGATCGCCTGTTCGTCCGGGGACGTCGCGGCGACGAAGCGGAAGTCGATCAGGTCCTCGGCGGCCAGCTCGCCGATCTCGCACTGACGGAACCAGGCCATCAGCGAGGTGGTGACGTTGGCGCCCAGGTCCGTGACGGAATCGCCCTTTGCCCATTCGAGGTAGACGGGATTGAAGAAGGATTCGGCCGCGTGACGGCTGCGGCTCACCTCCTGCAGGTCCGGGGCGGCGGCCAGCGAGAGGTCAAGGCGGTCGGCTCCCAGCACCGAGGTCAGCTTGCGCTGATTGTCGACCTCTACGACGCGCAGCGGATAGCCGGCGTTGTCGAACACGAGGGTCATGACCAGGGAAATCATCGACTTGCCGACGCCTCCCTTGTCGGAACCGACGATGGTGCAGAGCTTGCGGGCGGTGGTCATAAGGACGAACTCCTTCAAGGATTCATGGCCGTCTCGGGCATTTTCGGAAACCAGTCTGCACCAGTCCTGTCTCCGGTCAAGTAAAATGTTGACGAATCCTGCGCGGGGCTTGGTTATTCCATTTGCCTTGCCAGGATTCCGAATGCGCCTGTAGGATTCAAGTCAAGGAGGCCGCTCTTGCCGACAGTCGATTACGGATCCGTCACCCTTGCCGTGGACGCCGGGCGCGTCGACGTCTACTTCCCCTTCGAGCAGGGGGAGGTCAAGGCCGCGCTCAAGCCGATCAACGGAAGGTGGAATCCGGACCGCCGCTGCTGGACCGTGCAGACCCGCTTCGCGAAGATGGACGAGGAACGCATTTGCGCGGCTATCGAGGAAGCCCTCTACGCCGCCGCCCCGAAAAAATGGCCCCAGGCCGTCGCGGGACTGTCGGGATACGCCTGCGCCACGAAGAAATACGACGTGAAGTTCGGCGCGGGGGGAGTGCGCATCGCCCTGCCCGCCGGACATCCCTGCCACTGGACGCTCGAACACCTCCCCGGAGCCAGCCGCAAGGGAGACGTCTGGTCCATTCCTGCCCGCAACGCGAAGCAGTCCGTGGTCATGCCGGTCGTCGAGCGCGCCGCCCGCGAGGACATGAAGGCGTTCGTCGACGCGGTCGAACCTTACGAGGGGAGGCACATGAAGGGGACGATCGCCATTTCCCCGACCGAGGCGGACGCCCTTCTTCTCAAGCCCGGTAGGGTGATCTTCGCCGAGTTCCCCTTCGTGAAGGCGGCCGACCCGCTCGTCGTCAACATGCCCGTCCATGCCTGGCCCTTTATGGTCGAGGCGAGGGAAGACAAGCCCGGAGAGGGCTACGAGCACCTGGAGGAAGGGGTGAGCCTCAAGCTGGGATACCTCGACGCCCGGCATGGCTACAAGGCGGTCAGGAAGCTGCAGGCCATGCCGGAGGACGACCGTCCGGCCCGGCTCGACGGCCCTCACGTCGACGGAAAATGGCACTGCCGGAGAGGCTGACTGCCAGTCCCGCAGGCTACGATCCTCATAGCCACGTAGCCTGTGTGACGAGAATAGTCAATCAAATCAAGGCGTGTGGCCCGCATCCTCATAGCCACACAGGCTCACGGACGCTACCAGGGGATGGTGTCGTCCAGTTCGTCGAACTCGATCGCGGCCTCTCCTGACGTGTCCTTCGCGTGGGCGGCGGCCTTCTCGTAGGTTGGCTCGTCGCCTTCGCCGTTGGCGTGCATGACCGCCGCCTTGACCCCAAGCTCTGCGTCGGAATCGAGGGAGGCGGGAACGGCCGCGGCGGCCGGCGCTTCCTCGTAGCCTTTCGACCTCCACAGGTGGGCGATGGCCAGCCTTGCCTCCGCGACGTCGATCTGGACGGGGATGTCGCGCGCGCCTTCCTGGATGCGTTCGTCGTGAACCCCGGACGGCAGGTGCGCCGGAAGGGCGGCCAGTCCGCGCTGGGCCAGCCCCCGCAGGTGCTCCAGATCCTCCGGCTGGGCGGACATGAGGATGTCCATGGCGGTCTCGTCGGCGAGTTCGACTTCCTTCTCCCGCCTTTCCGGGAGGGTCCCGAGTTCGTCCTCGATCTTGTCGGCCTTGCGACCCCTGGCCATGGTCTGCCCCTTCGACTGCGAGATTCTCTCGGCCTTCAGCAAAGGGGTGCCCATGTAGCTCTTGAAGGCGTTACGTAACGCCTGTTCGGGATCGTCGATGTCGGCCCGGATGAAGGCGTGGCCCTTGGCCCCGTCCGCGCTTTCCCATTTCCAGCAGGTGAGGCCCCACGCCAGGCGGGCGTTCACCTCTCCCGTCCTCGGGTCGGCTCCGGCCATGCGCATGGCGGCAGCCGCCGCGGAGGGAGAAGCGAACATGTCGTCGCACACCATCGCCGCCAGCCTGGGTTCCAGGATGCCCTGGCACCTGCGGAGCGCGTCCCACACGTGCGTGCCGGTGGACAGAAGGTCCTCGATCTTGATCAGGTCGTCCACGATCACCTCTTCGGGAATGACCGAGGAGAGGCTGAACCAGATGGGCGCGTCGCCTTCCCTGTAGACCGGGCGCAGCCGCCCGAGGAACTGCAGGAGCTCCTCCTCGCGGTACTGCTTCTGGATCATGCGGCCCCATTTGCCGGGGAACATCGGTACGGGCATCTCGACGTCGTGGCCGCTGCGAAGCCTGATGCGCTGCGTGCCGACGGGTATCCGCAGGGGCTGGTTGTCCTTTCCGATCCCGTTGCCCTTCAGGTCGTAGGGCTGCTCCGGATCGTCGTCGTCGTAGGTGAGCGCGGCGACGAGGCCGTCGATCGTGCGCACCGGAAGCTCCATGCGGCCGACCGAAATGGCCGCCGCGTGATGCTTGGCGAAGTCGAGGCCGCGCATCGCGCCGTAGTGGCACCAGTCTACGTTGTGAGGGCCTTCCCAGCCCGTGTTGACGGCCCTGCGCACCAGGATGGACCCCCCGGCCACGACCCGGCTCCAACCGTACATGGCGGAGATCGTGCAGATCGCCTTCCTGACGGCGGTCAGCATGCGCCCGGACTCCAGCTTCTCGCGGCCGGACGCGCTCGGCGAGGCGACGACCGAGGCGTTGGAATACGTCCTGTCCGCGATGCAGACGACGCGGACGTTGAGGGCGGCGGGGATGTCGTGCACGACGACGTCCTTGCCCTTCCATATCTTGCTGATCATTTCCGGCGCCGCGGAAGCGTCGAGCAGGAGCAGCGGCCGGTCCACCCAGTTCGGCTCGGTTCGCCAGGAAAGGCGGATCATCTGGTGCGGCTCGCCCGAATCCCGCGGGTCCTCGACGAGCTGGATGCGCATGTCGCGGCTGCCCTTCGAGGTTGCGGGCACGGCAAGCGTGGGGTCGGCCTTCGCAAGGTCCTCATTCACCACCTCGAAGCGCCGGGCTTCCATGCGCTCCTTGACGATCGTCCAGAAGCGGTGCTCCTCGCGGACCTGCACGCCCGTCGGCTGCTGGCAGATGGCCTTCAGGTCCTCCATGCTGATGTCGGGCGTGATGTTGCCGTCGCGCTGCATGGCGGCGCCGCAGGTCCGGAGCGCGGCCTCCACCCAGCTGAGCGCCACAGGACGGCCTTCCGCGTCGTGGCCGGGCACCCGCAGCAGTTCCTCGGCGGGGCATTTCCCCGTCACCAGCGCGGCAAGCGCCACCTTCACGGCCTCGCCGCGCATCGGCAGGAACTCCGAAGGGTCCACCCCCTCCTCCTTCTCCTTCTTCGACAGCTTCGGGGGCTTTCTCGGAGACAGGAACACCGGGAGGTCGAGCGTGGTCGTGTGAAGGAAGAGATGGTGTATGCGCTCGTCGGCGACGACGGCGCGCACGTATTTCAGTTCCTCCGGAACGTTGAGGGAGAGGAAGGCGTGCGGCATGAAGACCACGTGCGACTTCGCGATCTCCTCCTTCTGGAGGATGGCCGGACACTGGTTGTAGAACTCGCAGAAGCGGGTCTCCGTTATCCACTTGCCGTTCTCGTCCTTCTCGCCCGTCCGCACCTCGGCCTTGCACAGGCCGGACGTGCCTATCCCCGCGTCCATGGCGATCTTGAGCTTGTCGGCGATGAGGCAGCCAGCCTTGAGCTTGCCCTGGTAGACCATCGTCGTAAGGCCCGCGTTGCGCGCGTCGCGGCGAAGCTCCGCCAGCTTGGCGGGAAGGTCGTCCTCCTGGATGAGGCCCATCTCCGAAGCCTGCGCACGCAGCGCGTCGTCCCCGAGGCTGGCGTCGAGGTTCAGCATCTTGGCGCGGCTGCGAAGCTCCTCGATGTTGGCGTAGGTGGGCAGGAGGAACAGGATCGGGCAGCGGCCTTCATGGACGATCTGGCCGTCCGGGCCGCGGATGACGTAGTCGTCCTTGGTGCGAGGGTCTTCGGCGATGAAGGCTATGCCGCGAGACGTCTTTCCCGCGCCCGTCGGGGCCTTGAGGATGTGGACCCTGTTCGCCTGGCCGTCGTCGGAATAGACCTCGTCCCAGAATTCCCTGAATGCCTTCACGAGCCCTTCCTGCACGGCTCCGGCGACCCGGGTGCGGTCTTCCTCGATCGCGCGTTCCTCCTGCGCGCCTTCGGCAGGCTCGACGATCACGCATTTCAGGGGCTTTCTCACCTTCCCCGCGTTCGGATCGAAACCCGGCGCGGTGGGGTCCGCCGCCGGAGGCAGGAAATCGAGCGAATCCACGCCTGCCTTCCGCGGCTGCGGGGGAATGTAGCGCATGACGGACGGAGGGACGTATTCGCCCTTCTCGTTCTGGCGCGGGGTGAACGCCTTGATCTGGCCCTTGGCGAGCTTCTCGGCCGTCCGCATCACCTTGGAGCGAGCCTCGCGCAGCAGGGAGTTGCCCTTCCAGCGCCCGGAGGTCTCCGCGGTCTCGATGAACTGCTGCATGACGATGTGCGTCAGCTTCTCGCAGCCCTCTCGGTTGACGACGAGTTCCGTGCGGCTGGCGCCCGGCTTGGTGGCCACGCCCGCGTTGGCGGTGACCGCGCGATAGGCGAGGCGCGTCATGTAGGCTTCGCGGCCGTCAACGACGCGGCCGTTCTCGTCCTCGATCCAGTCGGTCGCCGCGCCGGACGAGCGCACGCGCGGCACGTGGATCTGGTCCGTCTCGTTCCATTCCCAGGAAACGGCGGTCGGGTCGAAGGAAGCCGATTTGTGGAACTGGCGCACGCTGTCCACGGCGTCGAGGAAGTCGTTCACCTGCTGCGAGGTCACGATCGGCGCCGTTTTGGGGCCGAGGATGTGCGGCTGGCCTTCCAGCCAGGTGAAGTAGCGGCCGGTCTTGTGGTGCTTTCCGAAGAAGGTCATCGCCTGGCCGGCGCTGATGATTTCGAGGCCCTGGTCGACCTTGTCGGGGTTGTCGGGCGTGTCGAACGGCGCGAATTTCGGCGAGCGCCCGGGAACCTCGTCTTCCGGGGCGTGCCTGTAGACGAGGGCCATCTTCGGATAGCGGCCGACGCGGCGCAGGGGCGTGTGGCCCAGCATCCGCTCGGCCAGCTCCTGGATATGCGCGCTTAGTTCCTCCTCGACGACGTCGATGTCGATGATGAAGGTGTTGCCGCTGGCGGGGCCGAGCACGACGGCGACGTTGAGGGACGCGCACTGCGCCGACCATAGGGCGATGGTTTCCGGACTGGGCTGGCGGGTCGCGAGGTGATGCTCCTCCGACCATTTGATCATCTCGCCGTTGACCTTGCCGGGGCGGCGGTTGCCGTCCATCTCCTGCGGGAAAACGCTCCAGCCGGCCTTCACCATGTCGGCGGCGACCGCGCCGAACACGGATTCGCGCGGCTTGTACATGTGCTCGACGACGGTCTCGAATCCTTCGTGGCCGTGCGGGTCCGCTTCGAAATCGCGGTCGTCCAACGATGCGTCAAGCGCGAAGTCCAAGGATTCGTCTCCTGAAATCTACAGGTCCATCTAATCCAGACAGACCAATCCTTTGTCAACATTTTATGGGCGAATGCTTGCCAATCGCATTCGCCCGTCTGATAGTGCATCAGAGACAGGAGACTTGAAAGGCCTCAGGATGGTCGAAGAAGGATTCGCCGCAGCGACGGAGGGGCCTCCGCCGCGCCCGCCGTCGGTGTCGGAGAGCCTTTGGTCGTCCGTCCCCGACGCGTTCAAGGCCGAGTTCCTGAAAAAGGCCGCCAAAGACCTGCGGCGCGGCGTCCATCCGGAGGATAGCATCGGAGCCATGCTCGAGAGCAAAGGACTGAACAGGCCCGTCAAGGCCGCCCCCGCGCCGGCTATGCGACGGCCTCCGCCGCGATCCGCCCCTCCCCCGGCTGCGCAGCCTCCCAGACGCGATGAACCGGAGGGGTCCGCTCCGCCTCCCCGCAGCGGACCCCTGCTTGCGTACGGCGCAAGCCCCCGTCCCGCCGGGCAGGAACCCGTCTCCGTTATCGGCGTCGCCATCCACAAGGAAATGCGGCTTTCCGGAAAGCCGGGCAAGGCGGCCGCGGACGCCGAGTCGTCCGTCCTGAAGGCGATCGCGGCGGACCCCGTCATGGCATGGTCCGATCCCGCCGGCATCCGCCGCCTCGGCGCGCGTTTGACCGACGCAGTGGCCGACGGGATCAAGGAACTCGTCCGCCAGGAGGCCGAGCGCGTCATCGACGACATCCGCGTCCGCGCGGCGGCCGGAGACCCCGTAGCCTTGCGCTGGCCGGATCCCGACGCATGGAGCATGGACTTCGAGGAAACGAACGGAGGGCCTTCGCCGTGATACGACGCCTTTCAGCCCTTGGACTGGGATGCCTTCTTCTGGCTTCGTGCGCCTCCGTCCCTCCCGAGCCGCTTCCCGCGCCGGCGAATCCGGAGGCTGCGCAGCCTCCCGCCGCCGAATGGCAGCCTTACCTCACCCGGCCCGCTCCTCCGCGCGACTCGGTCCGCAGAAGGCGGCTTCCGCCACCCTCCGTTCCCGCCCCGCCACGGGCTGAAGCCGCCCCGGAGGCTTCCACGTCCGCTTCGCCGGAAACCGCCCCCGTCAAGGCCGATCCCCCGGGTCCCCGGACCCTGGACGGCACGTGGGAGCAGGAGCATGTCAGCGAGGGCTTCCGGGAGGCGTTCGAGGGCGCCCTTGTCCGCGCGGCCTCGGGACAGGCTACCGAGACCGATCCGGCCAGCGGCGCCGTCTATGCGGTTTCGCAAAAGCCCGGCGCTTCCGGGTGCAAGGCCTTCGAGGTGAACGTGCTGTCGCCGGGAGGGACCCTGCCGGTCCTTTCCCGCGGCTACGCCTATCGCTGCTGATCCCGCAAGGCGCGCCGGAGAAACCCGGCGCGTTCATCGAGGTGGAGGACGGCTTAGGCCGCCTCTTCGTCCTGCGCCCGGCCGATCATGGCGTCCTCGATCATGACGGTGGCGCGCCTGCGCCCTCCGAACGAATCCACCCGCGCCGTTCCGTAGATGTCGGCGTAGCGGCCTTCGCTGACTGCAAGGGCGTCGCCGAGCGGCGTGTCGATGCCGTTCCACATGATGCATTCGGTCTCGCCGTCACGCCCGATGACGAACAGCTTGACGTGCTTGCCCTTCATGACGCTGACCGAACGGACAAGGCCGCCGGTGATGGCTACCCTCGGGCGGGGATTCTTCATGCCGAAAGGCTCGAGCGCCTCAAGCTGCTCGATGTCGGGAGGGGAAAGCTTCCCGCAGGGGAAGGCAAGGTCGATTTCGGTCGCCGGCGGCACGAAGCCTTCGGCCTTGGCGCACAGGAACCTCCTCAGGTCCTCTATGCGTTCGGGAAGCACGGTCAGTCCCGCCGCCAGCGCGTGGCCGCCGCCCTTGAGGAGTATTCCCGCCTCCCGCGCCTCGATGACGGCCTGGCCGATGTTGAAGCCCTCCACCGCGCGGCACGACGCCGTGCCGTTGCGTCCGATGACGACCGTCGGCCGGTCCATGGCGTCCTTCAGCTTCGAGGCGACGAGGCCGACGACCCCGGGGTGCCATTCCGGATCGTGGATGACGAGCACGCCGTCGGCGGCCATGCCGCGCGCCGTCTCGACCGCGGAATCCAAGGCGGCCTTCTGGAGGTCCTGCCGTTCCTTGTTGGTGCTGACCAGCGTCACGGCCGCCTCGTTCACGCCGTCCGGGCCGTCCACGATGTCGTTGGCCAGCAGCATGGTTCCGGCCCGCGTGTTGCCGATGCGGCCCGCGGCGTTGATGCAGGGACCGAACACGAATCCGCAGGTGTTGGCGGTGTAGCCGCATTCGCCGTTGGCGAGGTTGAGGGCGACGAGTCCGGGAATGCGGTCCATCCGGGGAAGGCCCGCCTTCACGTAGGCGCGGTTTAGCCCGACCAGGGGAACCATGTCGGCGACCGTGCCGAGCGCGACGATGCCGAGCCATTCGCGGAGGTCCACCTCCGGGCGGCTCTCGTTGAAGAAGCCGCGGCCCCTCATCTCGCGCTGGACGGCGACGAGGAACAGGAAGGCGAGGCCTGCCGTGCACAGGTATTCGAAGGACCGGTCTTCGTCGCGGCGCTTCGGATTGACGAGAACGCCCGGAGGGTCGCGGTCGTCGGGTTCGTGATGGTCGATGATGACGATTTCCATGCCGAGCTCCGCAGCGGTCGCGAGCGGGCCGTGCGCCGTCGTCCCGCTGTCGAGGACCAGCAGGAACTCGATGCCTTCTTCGGCATGGACGCGCTTGATCGCGTCGGAGTTCGGCCCGTAGCCTTCGGCCAGGCGGTCGGGGATGTAAAACGCCGCCTCGTGGCCTACCCGGTGGATCCAACGCAGCACGAGCGACGTCGAGGTGGCTCCGTCGACGTCGTAGTCGCCGTAGAGGAGGATTCGTTTTCCGGCCTCGACGGCGTCGCAGAATTTCGTCGCGGCCTCGTCCATGCCCTTGAGCCTGGAGGGGTTGGGCATCTCGCCCTTGAGGGTGGAGGAGAAGAAGCGGTTCGGATCGAATCCCCTGGCGGCGGCCACGGCGGCGGCCAGTTCGGGAACCCCTTCCACGGATTCATGTGCGGGAACGTCCTTGACCGCCCAGCGGCGGCCCTTCACCGACACGTCGCTGCAGAATCCTTCAGTTTCCACTCTGGCCTCCAATAATGTTGACAAGCTTTCTAAAGGATTCACCGCGAGGCGTCAAACCTGCCGAAGGCTTCGCGGCCCGTCTCCGCTCCACGGCCGCCCTCGCCTCCATGGAATGGGATTCCTCCACGGTTCCGCATGGCGTTCCGTCGAGGCCGATCCGCTCCTTGCAGCGCGAGACGCTCTCCAGGTACGAGGTCGACCTCGTCCAGATCGACAGGAACACCCTTACCTGCCCGGCCGGAAGGCCGTGGCTTCCGTCGCAGATGATGTCCTTCAGTATGCCGATCTTGAGCGGCCTGCGGCGGCCTTTCGCCGGGAACGCGGCAGGATAGGCGCGCGACAGTTCCTTTCGGGCGACCTTGTACAGGCGGAACCGCTGGGAAGTCCGAAGACGTTTCATGAGCGTTCCTCGGGCGGTATCAGGCTCTTGCCGCCGCGCCGGCGGTAGATCGTGGGCTTGCCGGGAGCCGTCTTTGGCGGCGCTTCCCGCGCGGCCGGGGCCGAGGCTCCTCCCGCGGCGTCTTGCCCTGCCGTTTCAGACGCCCACAGGACGGCCCCCTTGGGAGCCTTGGCGGCCTCGGCCAGGAAGGGGGACGGAGCCTGGCTGCGGCCGAAGCGCTGCCTGACGTAGGTCAGGTCCACGCTTCCCTTCGACCGGGTCAGGGCGACGTAGAACAGCCGCCGCTCCTCTTCGGGGTCGTCCGAACGGTGGTGTGGCATCATGGCGGCCTCGCAGCCTGCCACGATCACGTGCTTCCATTCGAGGCCCTTGGACGAGTGGACGGTCGTGACGGCCGCGCCCTCCCCGGAGCCCGTACCGCGCTTGCCCGACATTTCGGACACGTGGGCGCGGAACTCGGCGGCGGTGGCGAACCTCGTCGCCAGGGACGCGGCCGCCTCGGCCGCGTCCGACCAGAGCGCCGCCCGCTCGCCGGAAGTTCCGGCCGGGGGCTGGTCGCCGACGAGCCTCCCGACGGCGGGCGCGGCCTCGGCCGGAGGCGATCCCTTCATGGTGGAGGCGAGGTCCGCGCCGCCCCGGAACCGCCCTGCGCGGGTCGGGTCGCCCAGTTCGACCGCCTCGAGCATGGATGCGACCGCGGCGACTTCGGCCAGGTCCCAGAAGGACTGCGTCCCCGACAGGGAAAACGGTATGCCGTTGGCCTCCAGGGCCTGCTGCAGCGCGGGCGATACGCTGGAGGTCCTGAACAGCACGCCCACGTCCTCGAGCGCCGCGCCGGCCGCCGAGAACCGCTTGAGCGAGGCCGCGATCCATTCCGCCTCCTCGCGCTCGTTCTTGAACATCCGCACGCGGACCGCCGTTCCCTGCCGATGCTGGCGGAAAGGCCTGAGGGTCTTCCTGACGCGGGTCCGGTTGTTGGCGATCACCGTGTTCGCGGCGGCGACGATGGCCGGGTCGCAGCGGTAGTTGACCTCGAGGGCGTAGGTCGCGGCTCCCGGGAACCTGTCGGAAAAGTCCACCGTGTAGCGGACGTTGCCGCCGCGCCAGCCGTAGAGGGCCTGGTCGTCGTCCGCCACCGCCCACACGGAACTTCCGCTCGCGGCCAGCGCCTGCAGCAGCTCGACCTGCGAGCGGTTCACGTCCTGGAACTCGTCCACCAGGACGTGCTTCAGCCTTTCCGAAGCGAAATCGCGCGCTTCGCCGGGCTTCGACAGCAGGGCGAGGGACTTCACCACCAGGTCCGCGAAGTCAAGGTCCCCGCGCGCCGCGATCTCCTGCTCGTAGGTCCTGTAGTGCTCCGCCGCAAGCCGAAGGGTCACGTTGCCCTTGCGCGCCGCCTCGGCGTCGGCCTCGTCGGGCGAAATCATCGAATCTTTCCACCGACCTATGATGTCGGTGAGGTCCCCGTCGTCGGCGTCCCATACGACCCCGGCCTTCACGAGAAGCTCGCGCTGGGCGGCGGGGTCCATGACCTTGAAGGATTTTCTGAGGCCGGCCTGGTCGTGGAAGCGCTTTAGCAGGCGAAGGCAAATGCCGTGGAAGGTGCCGATCCACGCCGACGCCGGAATGTCGGCCCCCAGCCTGTTGCGGAGCTCCTCGGCGGCCTTTTGCGTGAAGGTGACGGTGACGATGGATTCGGCGGGAACGCCCTTGCGGCGCAGGAATGCATGGCGCGCTACGAGCGTGCTCGTCTTTCCCGTCCCCGGCCCGGCGAGGACGATGGCGTGCCTTCCCGTATGGGAGGCCGCTGCGGCCTGTTCCTTGTTGATTCCTGACACCCCAACGCTCCGGCGGACTGCTTATGGCAAGGGTCGCCGACTTCAAGGACTCCTGTCAACCGTTTTGGCTGAATCCTTGAAAAGGGGGAAGGAGAAACAGGGCGCGCCTGGAGTCCGCGCCCTGTTTAGAGGCGCGGATCAGTCCTCGAGACGGATCTGCTGGCGGGCGATCTTGCGCTTCGCCGCGTCGAAACGGGCCGCGGTCGCGTTCAGTTCCTCCTTGATCGGGTCGAGAATCTTCACAAGGTCGGAGTCCTTGAACTCGTAGTCGTTGGTGTTCGACAGGTTGCCGATCAGCTGGATCGCCTTCACCGCGGCGTTGGCGCGGCCCTGTGCGAGGCGGATGAAGTTGGCGCGCTTGTCCTTGACGGGAGCGGCGGCCGGAGCCTTCTTCTTGCCCTTGTCAGCGGAATCCTTGGAACCGGTCTTGGTCTTCGAAGCCATGCTTATCTCCTTTCGGCTGTTCGATGAGGGGCATTTACGAAAGGATTCGATCCTTGTCAACAATTATCGCGCAAAAATGAATCCTTCACATTGCAGGCCTTCGTCAATATCCTTGGCTTCCTGCATGCGAGTAGGAGAGCGGCACATGGAAACGGAAGACATCTTCGCGGAGGCCGAAGAGGTCCTGGAGCGGATGGAGGCGGCCAACGCAGACGCCGTAGACGTGGCATCCGCCATTCCCCGGGCAGTCGCGGCGGTCGTCTCCGGAGAAACCCGGCCCGCCGACGGCGCGCGGGATATCAGGGCCCTCGCCGCGCGGGAGGCCGCAGCCTTCGCCGAACTGCCGAAGGCCATGGAGGAACTCGTGCGCAGCCTCGACGGGGCGAAGGCGCGCTACGCTCCCGCCCGCAAGGACGTCCCGGAAGCCCCGAAGGCCCGCAAGGGGCTGGCGGCCGCGCTCGGATGGAAGCGGGGGTCCCGGCCCGGCTCCGAAGTTCCGGCCGATTTCGCAGCCGACATGGAGGCGCAGTCGGCCTATGCGGGGCGCGTGGAGCGCATGGCCCGCGGCGCGGCGGCGGTCGACATGGCTATCGGCCGCATTCCTGCCCTTCGCAAGGAAACGGACAGCCTCGCCTTCGCCATCCAGGAGATGGCCGTCTCGAACCCGTCGGCAGACCCGAAGGAAACGTATTCGCTGGAGGACATCGCCTCGGCAATGCTCGCCCGTTCGGATGCGCTCGGCCTCCATTCGAGGCTGCTGTCGTCCATCGACCGAACGGGCGAGGAAAGCCATGCCATGGCCCTCGAGGCCCACATGGACAGCCTGGTGGATAGCCTGCCCGGCTAGGCCGCCGCCCCGATCCTCGCCTTGGCCCACGGCTCGAACGATCCGCCGCAGCCCTCCATGGCTTCTGCCTTGAGGGCTTCCGGAACCTGCCTGCCCGACTTGGCCTCGAGCTCCTGGATGGCTCCCATGACCGCCTGCCAGGCGTAGGCCTCGGCGAAGTCCCGTTCCGCCGCCCATCGGTTCAGCAGCTTGGCGACTTCCGAGTGCCTGGGCTTCGAGTCGTTCGTGCGAAGCCGGATGCGCAGCCTGTCGTGGTGCATCGCGAAGGGAAACCTGGGCGGATGCGCGTCGAACCCGGCGGAACGAAGCGCGCCGGCCGCCTTCCTGACGATGTCGTCGATCACCTCCTGCTCGTCAGGCGTGACCGCCCTCCAATCCACGATTTCCATCATCCAGCCGTTCCCTATTACGAAAGCATCGCGCCGTTGGCGCGCGCCTGCAACGCCGGGTTGGGCCTACATCCCGAATTCCGGGGCCCTGCCCATCAGCTCCAGCCTCTCGGGGCCGATCGCTACCGAACTGACGGCGGTCTCTCCGGCGGCGGGATCGAGGTCGGCCTCGACCTCCCAGACGTCGAATCCGTCAGGGACCTCCGGAGGCTCCCTGAACAGCGCGATCATCCGCTGCTCCGGATCCAGCCCATCCTCGCGGATGCTGGATTCGAGTTCGCTCAAGGCCACGTGGTAAAGCTTGGTCATTGCTGCCTCCCTGACGGCAAGGGTCGATCCGCGGCCGGCAAGAGGCAACGGGAAGAGGTCGGCTTTCATTCCGGCAAGGCGCTTTCGGCAGCCTGAGCCAAGGCTCCCACGTCCGGCGCGATGTCGAGCAGCTTCTGTTCCCGCATGCGGTCCATTCCTGGAAGCTCGTCCAGGCCGGCGAGCGAATACTGTCGGAGGAACGCCTCCGTCGTGACGAAGGTGAGCGGATTGCCGGGGGTCTGCCGCCGCGCGCCCGGCCGTACGAAGCCCGACCAGATCAGGATGTCGAGCGTGCCTTTCGCAAGCGTGACCCCGCGCACGCGCTCGATCTCGGGACGGGTCACAGGCTGGAAATAGGCGATGACGGCGAGCGTCTCCTGGGCCGCCTTCGACAGCCTGACGGGTTTGGCGAGCATCGTCCGGCATAGACCCGACGTCTCCGGACGGGTGCGTAGCGTCCATCCGCCCACAACCTCGACGACCTGGATGGCGCGCCCGGCGTAGGCGGCCGAAAGCCCCGCCAGGGCGGCCATTACGTTCGCGCCCGGAGGCAGCCTTCCGGCGATCTCATCGGCCGTCATGGGTTCGCCCTCGGAAAGGAGAAGGGCTTCGACGAGGGCCTCGTCCTCCACGCGCTCAAGCGGCGTCATGGCCGACCCTCCTCACCATGACCGGGCTGTCGTGGCTGTCCTGCGAGATTTCGGCCTCTCCCCTTTTTGCCAGCTCCAGGGAGCCTACGAGGCTGGTCGCGATGTTCGAGCGCAGGCGAAGCCCTTCCGATCTCGGAACCAGCTCCAGCAAGGGCGTCCAGCGCCCTGCCGGCATGTCCCGGCACAGCCTCGCGATGGCTGCGTCGACGGAGACGAGGTCGAACGGCTTGAGGTCGGGGCTGGACGTCGGCGGGGAGAAGCGCGGCTTCGGGTAGGCGGCGAGGAGTTGGGCGAAGCCTACTCCCAGCCTCGTCTCCCGGATCGTCTTCCGTTCGCCGCCGGGGGCGAACCAGTCCTTTCCCAGGTAAGGCCGGGCTGCCAATGCGAACGCCGCCGTCTTCACCGCGTCGAGGCGCTTCAGGTGGTAGGCCAGGACGTCCTCGTCCTGCTCCTTCTCCTGTCCGGCCTTCGGGCGCTGGAGAAGCATTCGCGACTTCAGGTAGGCCAGCCATGCCGCCATGACGAGCCAGTCCGCCGCAAGCTCCAGCCTGAGCGACATCGCCTGGGCGACCACGGACTGGAACTGGTCCACGAGGTCGACCATGTCGATCCGCGCGAGGTCGAGCCGCTGGGACCGTGCGAGGTCGAGAAGGGCCTCGATCGGTCCCTCCCATGCAGAGAAGCGGACGATGAAGACATCGTCCGCTCTCGTGTCGCTGTCGACCTCGAACTCCATCGGAACATGCGGGACGGCAGGAACTGCCATGCCGTCCCTCGTCCGTCAGAAGTGGACCGCGAGGCCCAGGGTGGTCCTGACCTCGTTGCCGCCCGGCAGGCTGCCCTTGTCCTTCCAGTCGGTGTAGGTCACTTCGCTGCGGACGGACAGGTTCTTCTGGACGAAGGTTTCGGCGCCGAAGCCGAACTTGACGCCGTCGGTGCCTTCGCTGCCGGAACCCGAAACGTCGAACTCGGCGTGCTCCCAGCCGGCGAGGCCGTAGACCAGCGCCTTCGGGGTGGCAAGGTAGCCGAGCTTGGCCTTGGCGCCGTAGTTGACCTTCTGCTTGACGGTGACGCCGCCGACGCTGTTTTCCGCGCCGTTGATGCCGACCTCGCCCTCGCCGCCGAGGTAGATCTTGCCGAAGGTCGTGCCGTAGCCGGCGAATGCCGAACCCGAGAACGCGCTGTCGTGGCCCGCGCCGTCGACCTTGACCGAGCCGTAACCGCCTTCGGCGCCTGCGTAGATGCCGTCGAACGCCGAGTCCGCATGGGCGACGGCGGTGCCCATGGCGAATGCGGCCAGGGCGATGAGAACCTTCTTCATGGAGCGAATCCTTTCGTTGATTCGGTTGCGCCCCCGCGCGTCCGTCGGCGAAAGGCTTACCGAAAGGATTCAGCGGCAATTCCGGCTTGTCAACGGCTTGTCGAAAAGGATTGCTCGCCGACCCCGTCGACCAGTCCCCG
>Ga0222420_100339_pt1 | contig 30773 bp, 29 predicted proteins | sample 3A2ome_FD_182470 | JGI IMG/M metagenome (GOLD analysis project Ga0222420, IMG submission 182470) | Enriched microbial communities from leaf-cutter ant dump, University of Wisconsin, Madison, United States - 3A200A (version 2) | ecosystem: Environmental > Terrestrial > Nest > Insects nest > Nest...
CATTGTTTCTGCCGCCCGCACGGCCGTGGGCAAGTTCGGCGGCTCGCTGGCCAAGGTGCCGGCCACGGAGCTGGGCAGCATCGCCATCAAGGCGGCGCTGGAGCGCGCCCAGGTCAACGGCGAGCAGGTGGGCGAGGTGATCATGGGGCAGGTGCTGGCCGCCGGGGCCGGGCAGAACCCGGCGCGCCAGGCGCTGCTCAAGGCCGGGCTGCCCAAGGCGGTGCCGGGCATGACCATCAACGTGGTGTGCGGCTCGGGCCTGAAGGCGGTGATGCTGGCCCACCAGGCGGTGGCCACCGGCGACAGCGAGATCGTGGTGGCCGGCGGCCAGGAGAACATGAGCGCCAGCCCGCACGTGCTGCTGGGCAGCCGCGACGGCCAGCGCATGGGCGACTGGAAGATGGTCGACACCATGATCACCGACGGCCTGTGGGACGTGTACAACCAGTACCACATGGGCATCACGGCCGAGAACGTGGCCAGGCAGGAGGGCATCACCCGCGAGATGCAGGACGCGCTGGCGCTGACCAGCCAGCAGCGCGCGGCGGCGGCCCAGGAGGCGGGCCGGTTCAAGGAAGAGATCGTCCCGGTGAGCATCCCGCAGCGCAAGGGCGACCCGCTGGTGTTCGAGGCGGACGAGTTCATCAACAAGAAGACCAGCGCCGAGGCGCTGGCCGGGCTGCGGCCGGCCTTCGACAAGGCGGGCTCGGTGACGGCGGGCAACGCCTCGGGCATCAACGACGGGGCGGCGGCGGTGGTGGTGATGACGGCCAGGAAGGCGGCGGCGCTGGGCCTGACGCCGCTGGCGCGCATCGTGAGCTACGCCACGGTGGGGCTGGACCCGGCGACGATGGGCCTGGGCCCGGTGGGGGCCACGCAGAAGGCGCTGCAGCGTGCGGGCTGGAAGGTGGGCGACGTGGACGTGTTCGAGCTGAACGAGGCGTTCGCGGCGCAGGCGTGCGCGGTCAACAAGCTGCTGGGAGCGGACCCAGCGAAGGTGAACGTCAACGGCGGGGCGATCGCGATCGGGCACCCGATCGGGGCATCGGGCTGCCGGATCCTGGTGACGCTGCTGCACGAGATGAAGCGCAGCGGCGCGAAGAAGGGGCTGGCGGGGCTGTGCATTGGGGGCGGCATGGGCGTGGCCCTGGCGCTCGAGCGCTGAGGGGCCGCCATCTCCGGGAAGCAAGCCGCGCCCTGCGCGGCTTTTTCTTTGGGTGACGGGCCTCAGCGCGCCGGGCCGAGGTGCTGCGCCAGCGCCGCGCGCAGCGCCTCGATGTCGAACTCGGCGGAGGGCGCGTGCCGGGGCACGATGTGGAAGAGGACGGGGCTGATGTACACCAGCACGAAGCGCTCGTCCTCGCGCCAGCGGACGATCTGCGCCCAGGTGAGCCGGCTCTCGCCGCTGGGCGAGCGCACCTGCAGGCCGGTGTCCAGCAGCTCGACCTCCATCGGCTGCTGGATGGCCGGGTAGCGGCGGTAGTGGCGCCGCCAGACCAGCGGCCCGATCACGAAGTGCGTCAGCAGCAGCACGGCCGCGAGGCCGATCAATCCGCCGATCCCCGCTTCGCGCCAGGGCGAACGCGCGGTGAGCAGGGCGACGACGCACAGCAGCGCCAGCAGCCCGATGAAGACCCGCCGCTCGCCGCGCAGGCGGGCGTGCAGGCGCATGGCGGCCAGGTAGTCGTCTTCGGCGATCAGGAAGCGGTGGGCCATGGAGAAGAGAAGAGGAAAGGAGATCAGACGAGGCCCAGCGCGCCCAGCAGCGCGCCGGCGCCCAGCAGCCAGAGCAGGTGCAGGCGCGTGCGCCAGACGATGAAGCCGGTCACGGCGGCCAGCAGCCACACCGGCCAGGCCGGCCGGCCCGGCGCCGCGTTGCCCATCGCCAGCACCCAGCCCGTGGCCACCAGCAGCCCGACCACCACCGGCGCCATGCCCTGCTTGAAGGCCCGCACGCCGCGGCGCTCGCGGTGCCGGTGCGCCCAGCGCGTGGCCAGGCAGGCGAGGGTGCTGCTGGGCAGCAGGATGCCGGTCATCGTGATCGCCAGGCCGAGCAGGCCCGTCAGCCAGGCGTGCGGGCCGGCGCCGATGCCGCCGGCGGCGTTCAAGCCGACGTTCCAGCCCATCAGCCCGACGAACAGCACGTTCGGCCCCGGCGCGGCCTGCGCGATGGCCACCGACGAGTTGAACTGCGCCGCCGTGAGCCAGCCCTTCTGGTCCACCAGGTAGCGGTGCATGTCGGGCACGGTGGTGATGGCGCCGCTGATCGACATCAGCGACAGCAGCATGTACTGGCCCAGCAGGGCCAGCCAGTCGTGCCAGTGCAGCGCGATGGTCACGGGGCGATGCGCCGCCACGTCCAGGCGCAGCTGGCACCGCCCACGGCCAGCAGCACCCAGCCCAGCGGCAGCCGGAAGAGCGCGATGAGCGCGAACACCGCGCCCGCGACGCCCAGCGCCGCCGCGAAGCCCAGCGGGTGCCGGCGCAGCGGCGCGACCAGCTTGACGCCGGTGGCGGCGATCAGCCCGCCGGAGACGGTGCCCATGCCGCGCAGCGCGCCGGCCACGCGCGGATCGGCCGCGTAGTGGGCGTAGAGCACGGCCAGTGCGAGGACCACGAACAGCGGCACCGTGAGGATGCCCGCCAGCGCCGCCAGCGCGCCGCGCAGGCCGAAGTGGCGGTCGCCGATCATCAGCGCCAGGTTCACCACGTTGGGGCCGGGCATCACCTGCGCGACGGCCCAGTCTTCGAGGAATTCGTCCGCCGTGAGCCAGCGCTTCTTCTCGACCATCTCGCGCTGCACGATCGCCAGCACGCCGCCGAAGCCCTGCAGGGCCAGCACGGTGAAGGACAGGAACAGGTCCCCCGGCGACTGCGGCCGGGGCCGGTCGCCGGGCGGCGAGGGCGGGGACGAGGCGGCGGGCGCGGTGGTGGCCAGGGGCATGGTGCGGCGATTATGTGGCCGCCCCGGAGGCGGCCCGCGCCGCCTCCGCCTTCGTTCAGTGCGCCGCCTGCTGCTGCGCGCCCGCTTGGAGCCGGGTGCGCAGCAGCAGGCCCCCCAGCACCGCGGCGACGGCCGCGAACACCGCCCCCACGAGGAAGGCCCACTGGTAGCCGCCGTTGAGCGCCTCCACCGGCGCCGTGCCCGCCGCACCCAGCGCCGCGCTGCGTGCCGAGGCCAGGCTGGCCAGCACCGCCAGCCCGAGCGCGCCGCCGAGCATGAACGAGGTGTTCACCACGCCCGAGGCCAGGCCGGCGTCGGCCGGCGCCACGTCGCTCATCGCCGCCAGCAGCATCGGGTTGAAGGCGATGCCCGCGCCCAGCCCCAGCAGCAGCATGCCGGGCAGCACGTCCAGCACGAAGCTGCCGCCGGCCGGCGCGCGCGCGAAGAGCGCCAGGCCCGCCACGGCCAGCGCCAGCCCGGCCGCCAGCGGGCGGCGGATGCCGAAGCGCATCACCAGCTTCGCCGACACGCCCAGCGACAGCGCCGCCATGATGAGGTTGGCCGGCAGGAAGCCCAGGCCCACCTGCATCGGCGTGTAGCCCAGCACCAGCTGCATGTACAGCGCCGAGAGGAAGAACCAGGCGAACATGCCGGCCGACCAGAGCACCCCCGTCACGTTCGACACCGCCACGTTGCGCAGGCGGAAGAGGGCCAGCGGCACCAGCGGATGCGCCACGCGCGACTCGACGACGAGGAACAGCGCCATCAGCGCCGCCGCCGCGCCCAGCAGCGCCAGTGTGCGCGGCGAGGTCCAGCCCGCCTCGTTGCCGCCGACGACGGCGTAGACCGCCAGCATCAGCGACAGCGTGACCGTGACGGCGCCCGCCACGTCCAGCCGCGCATCGGCCATTGCCGCGCGCGTGGCCGGCAGCAGCGCCGCGCTGAAGGCGTACACCGCCACGCCGATCGGCAGGTTGACCAGGAAGACCCAGTGCCAGCTCAGCTGGCTGGTGAGCAGGCCGCCCAGCAGCACGCCCACGCTGCCGCCGCCGGCACAGACGAAGCCGTACACACCCATCGCCCGGGCACGCTCGCCCGGCTCGGTGAAGAGGTTCATGATCAGCGACAGCGCGACGGCCGAGACCACCGCGCCGCCCAGGCCCTGCACCGCCCGCGCGGCCACCAGCACGGTCTGCGAGCCGGCCAGCCCGCAGGCCAGCGAGGCCAGCGTGAACAGCACCAGCCCCGCGAGGAACAGGCGCCGGTGGCCGTACAGGTCGCCCAGCCGCCCGCCCAGCAGCAGGAAGCCGCCGAAGGTCAGCATGTAGGCGTTGACCACCCAGACCAGCGCCGTCTCGGAAAAGCCCAGGTCGGTGCGGATGGAGGGCAGCGCGACGTTCACGATCGTCGTGTCGAGCACGATCATCAGCTCGCCCAGGCACAGCACGACCAGCGCCAGCCAGCGGCGGCGCGCGTCGGGGGATGCGTCGCTCATCGGGCGGCGTCAGGCCGGCGGGTTGCCGGTGTCGGTGATGACCATCCAGTTCATCCCGAAGCGGTCGGCCAGCATGCCGAAAGACGAGGAGAAGAAGGTCTTGACCAGCGGCTGCTGCACCTGGCCGCCTTCGGCCAGCGCGTCGAAGGCGCGCTTGGTCTCGGCGTCGGTCGGGTACGAGAGCGACAGCGCCATGCCCTTGAACTCCGGCTTGCCGGAGTTCATGCCGTCGGAGGCCATGATGCGCTGGCCGCCCACCAGGAAGCTGGCGTGCATCACCTTGTCCATGTCCGTCGGCGCGGGCGCGCAGCCGCCGGCGTCCTGGGACTGCGAGGGATCGGGCGGCGCGTCCCTGAAGCGCATCAGCATCTCGACCTGGGCGCCGAGGGCCTTCTTGTAGAACTCGATGGCCTCCTCGGTTCGGCCTTCGAAGAAGAGATAGGGCTGGATCTGCATGGGGTGCTCCTTGGAGGGAAGAAAAGGAAGGAAGGCGACTCCGGCGCTGCGCGATCGTTTTTGTGTACGCCGTCCACAAACCATAGCAGGATCAATGGACGCTGTCCACATTGAAACCCTTCGCGCCGACCGTGTCCAATGGCCGCATGAGCCCTTCCCGCCGACCCGCCTCGCGCGCCGCAGCGCGCACCGCTTCTTCCCCTTCCGCGCTGTCTTCCCCGCCGCCCGCCGCCGCCTCGCCTGCCGACGCGACGGCCTCCGCCGTCAAGGCGCTGGTGCTGCAGGGCGGCGGCGCGCTCGGCGCCTACCAGGGCGGCGTGTACGAGGCGCTGTTCGAGCAGCACAAGGACCTGGACTGGGTGGCGGGCGTCTCCATCGGCGCCATCAACGCGGCGCTGATCGCCGGCAACGCGCCGGCGCACCGGGTCGAGCGGCTGCGCGAGTTCTGGCGCCTGGTGTCTTCGGGCGCCGGCCAGATGCTGCCCGGCTGGGCCGGCGAGCGCACCTGGCTCAACCAGTTCAGCGCCGCCTCGGCGATGGTGGCTGGCATCCCGGGCTTCTTCGAGCCGCGCATGACGCCGGCGCTCTTCATGGGCCCCGCCGCGCCGGTGCTCAGCTACTACGACACGGCGCCGCTGAAGGCCACGCTGGAGCGCCTGGTCGACTTCGACCGCATCAACCACCGCGCGCTGCGCTTCTCCGTCGGCGCGGTGAACGTGCGCACCGGCAACTCGGTGTACTTCGACAACGGCAGCGTGACGATCCGGCCCGAGCACATCATGGCCAGCGGCGCGCTGCCGCCGGGCTTTCCGCCGGTGCACATCGACGGCGAGGACTACTGGGACGGCGGCATCGTCTCCAACACCCCGCTGCAGTACGTGCTGGACGAGCACGTGCGCAGCCGGCGCCTGCTGGTGCTGCAGGTCGACCTGTTCAGCGCCCGCGGCGCGCTGCCGCGCACGCTCGGCGAGGTGGCGATGCGGCAGAAGGACATCCAGTACTCCAGCCGCACCCGGCTGAATACCGACGTGCTGGCGGCCAACGTCAACCTGCAGCAGGCGCTGGCGGCGCTGCTGGGCCGCCTGCCCGCGCATCTGCGCGACGAGCCCGAGGTCGCCGCCCTGTGCCAGCACCTGCACAGCGAGCCGATCGACATCGTGCACCTGATCTACCGCCACAAGCCCTACGAGCTCGACTCCAAGGACTACGAGTTCTCGCGCCTGACGGTGCAGGAGCACTGGCAGGCCGGCGTGCGCGACATGCGCCACACGCTGGAGCACCCCGAGTGGCTGCGGCCCCAGGCGCAGGCGGGCGGCGTGACGACCTACGACCTGGCCGAGCCGAGCCGGGTGCGGGTGCGCCACCCGGGCACGCCCGGCTGAGCCGCCCGGCTGCGGGAGGAGGAGGGCAGTTCAGCTTCGCCTAAGGGGAGGCAGTCAAGCTGGGCGCCCTGTCACACCCTCTGCACCCGTTCCCCGCACCATGAAAGCCTCCGAACTCCGCGAGCGCGCCTTTGCCATGCCCTTCACCAGCCCGGCCTTCCCGCCGGGGCCGTACCGGTTCATCGACCGGGAGTTCCTGGTGGTCACCTACCGCACCGACCCGGACGCCCTGCGCGCCGTGGTGCCCGAGCCGCTGGAGATCGCCGAGCCGGTGGTGAAGTACGAGTTCATCCGCATGCCCGACTCCACGGGCTTCGGCGACTACACCGAGTCGGGGCAGGTCGTCCCGGTGCAGCTGCGCACCGGGCAGGGGCTGGAGCAGGGCGCCTACGTGCACGCCATGTACCTCGACGACCACCCGCCGATCGCCGGCGGGCGCGAGCTCTGGGGCTTTCCGAAGAAGCTGGCCTCGCCCGCCTTCGCCTACGAGACCGACACCATCGTCGGCACGCTGGACTACGGCAAGGTGCGCGTGGCCACCGCCACCATGGGCTTCAAGCACCGCGCGGTGGCGCCGGGCCCTCTTCTTGCAGGCATCGCGCAGCCCAACTTCCTGCTCAAGATCATCCCGCATGTCGACGGCACGCCGCGCATCTGCGAGCTGGTGCGCTACCACATGGTGGACGTGCAGCTCAAGGGCGCGTGGACGGGGCCCGCCTCGCTCGAGCTGCACCCGCACGCGCTGGCGCCGGTGGCGCAGCTGCCGGTGCGCGAGGTGCTGTCGGCCGTGCACTACATCGCGGACATGACCCTCGCGCTCGGCACCGTCGAGCACGACTACCTCGCCTGAACCCCCATCCATTCCACAGCACAGCGAAAGGGACACCACCATGCAACTCAAGGACAAGGTCGCCTACATCACCGGCTCGGCCAGCGGCATCGGCAAGGAGATCGCCATCGTCTACGCCAGGGAGGGCGCGAAGATCGTCGTCGCCGACCTGAACAAGGAGGCGGCCGACGCCACCGCGGCCGAGCTGAAGGCCGGCGGCGCCGAGGCCATCGGCGTCGCGGTCGACGTGACCGACGAGGACCAGGTGAACGCTTCGGTCGAGGCGGCGGTGAAGGCCTTCGGCGGCATCGACATCCTGGTCAGCAACGCCGGCATCCAGATCGTGCACCCGGTGGAGGAGTTCAGCTTTGCCGACTGGCGGAAGATGCTGGCCATCCACCTGGACGGCGCCTTCCTCACGACCCGGGCCTGCCTCAAGCACATGTATGCGCAGGGCCGCGGCGGCAGCGTGATCTACATGGGCTCGGTGCATTCCAAGGAGGCGTCGTTGCTCAAGGCGCCCTACGTCACGGCCAAGCACGGCCTCATCGGCCTGGCCAAGACGGTGGCCAAGGAAGGCGCGAAGCACGGCGTGCGCGCCAACGTGATCTGCCCCGGCTTCGTGCGCACGCCGCTGGTGGAAAAGCAGATCCCCGAGCAGGCCAAGACGCTGGGCATCACCGAGCAGGAGGTCATCAGGAACGTGATGCTCAAGGAGACCGTGGACGGCGAGTTCACCACCACCGACGACGTGGCCCAGGTGGCGCTGCTGTTCGCCGCCTTCCCGACCAACGCGCTGACCGGCCAGTCGCTGGTGGTCAGCCACGGCTGGTTCATGCAGTGAAAATCCCGAGGCGGGCGCCCGCCGAATGGCCGGGCGGGGCGCTTCGGCGGTGATAAGGTTGCGGCCATGAGCGCCCAACCGTCCTCTCTCCGTTCCATCCTGTCGTCGGCGGCCTGCCGCGGGGCAGGCGCCACCGTCCTGGCTGCGGCCGCCGCGCTGGCTGGATGCACCTCGGTGTCGCTCGACGAGCCTCCCTCGGCGCGGCAGCCCTATCCGCCGTACCCGCAGACGCCGCCTTCCGGCCCGCCGCCGGTGCAGAGCCTGCCCGCCGTGCCGCCGCCGGTGCAGGCCACCCCGGTGCCGCCGCCCCCGCCGATCACGACGGCGCCCGCGCCGGTCCGGGACCCGCAGCTGGCCGCCTTCAGCACCCGCCTGGACGGCCGCAACGAGGTGCCGCCCGTCTACAGCATGGGCACCGGCACGGTCGACGCGGTGCTGGACCGAAGCAGCGGCCTGCTGCGCTTCCGCATCACCTATTCCAACCTCAGCGGGCCCATCACCATGGCCCATTTCCACGGGCCGGCCGACGTCGGCGCCAACGCGGCGCCGGTGATCACGCTCAATCCGCCGTACCCGAACCCCTACGAGGGCCGCATCCAGCTCACGCCCGTGCAGGCGACCGACCTGCTGGCCGGCCGCTGGTACCTGAACCTGCACACGGCGCAGAACCCGGGCGGGGAACTGCGCGGCCAACTCATCGAGCGGCGCTAGGCGTCGCCATGGCGGTGGCGTCGCCGGCCGCGCACGACGCCTCCAGCTGCGCATGGAAGCGCGGTGCGGCGAACTCGAAGCGGCCGAAGCGCAGCGCCTCGTTGGCGCCGCTGGCCAGGCCCGCCTGGACCGATTCCGCGAGCCGGTAGTCCTCGGCCAGCGTCTGCCGGTACAGGGCGACGTTGCGCTCCCAGTGCCGCAGTGCCTTGTCGCCGGCGGGGGCCTCGGGCAGCAGCGTGAACTCGTGCACGGCCGAGCGGTCGGGCGCGAGCGGCTCCCAGTGGCCCAGCTGCGCATGGTCGCCCTGGACCAGGAGGGTGGTGCCGGGGAAGAAGAAATAGAGCAGGTTGCCGTGCTCGCGCGGACGGAAATCCTGCGCGGCCGGCGCCGCGGCGGCGTCCAGGCCGGCCTTGACCAGGTACAGGCGGCGGTTCAGGCCGAACTCGTCGATCACCTGCTGGTTGTCGGCGAACAGCGGCGCGATGGTCTCGCGGTGCGCCACCTTGAAGTGGTAGGCCTCGAAGGCGCCGTCGACCAGCAGCTTCCAGTTGCACTGCAGGTCGAGCCGGCGCGGCGCGAAGGGCACGTGCGTGCCGAGGCCCATGGCCTCCAGCTCGACGGCCAGCGGACCGAGTTGCGCCCGCAGGTCGTGGCCCGCGCACGCCGGCTCGGGCAGCACCCACACCACGCCCGCCGCCTCCGCCACGGCCAGCGGGCGCAGGCCGGCGGCCACCGTGTCCAGGCCGGGAAAGCCGTCGCGCTGCGGCACGCCGCGCAGCGCGCCGTCGCTGCCGTAGGTCCAGGCGTGGTAGGGGCAGGCGAAGCGCCTGGCGCCGCAGCCCGGGCCGTCCGGCACGACCTGGGCGCCGCGGTGGCGGCACACGTTGAGGAAGGCGCGCAGCACGCCGTCGTCGCCGCGCACCGCCAGCAGCGGCACGCCGAGGCGCCGCACCGCCACGTGGTCGCCGGCCCGCGCCAACTCGGCGGCCGCGGCGACCGGCACCGGGTGCCGGCGCAGGGTGCGCAGCTCGCGGGCGAAGCGCGCCGGGTCCAGGTAGTGCAGGACGGGAATGGCGGCCTCCTGCGGCGCCATCTCGGGACGCCCGGCCGACAGCGCGCGCAGGGCGCGGTCCCGCAGGCGTGCGGCGGTGGCCGGGTCCATGGTCAGGGCGGAGGGCGGCACATGCACCGACCTTAGGCGGCAGCCCCGGGGCGGGCAAGCCGGGAAGACACGGAGGCCGGCCGCCCGCTACAGCCGCAGCGACCAGGTCTCGCCGACCAGCTTCTGGCCGTAGCCCTCGTAGGGCTCCGACTTGTCGAGCACGAAGCCGCGCCGGGCATAGATCGCCCGCGCGGCCGTGAGGTTGCTGTTGGTCCACAGCACCATCCGGCGGTAGCCCTTGCCCCGCGCGAAGGAGATGGCCTCGTCCGTCAGCCGTGCGCCCAGGCCCAGGCCGCGCGCCTCGGGCGCAAGGATCAGCATGCGCAGCTGCGCGACCGTGGCCGACTTGCGCACCACGAAGATCGCGCCCACCCGCTGCCCGTCGAGCTCGGCGATCCAGCACTTCTCCCACTGCGGCTGGAGCCTGCGCACGAACTGCGCGGCGATGTCGGCCACCAGCGCCTCGAACTCGGCGTTCCAGCCGTACTCGCGCCAGTACAGCTCGCCGTGCAGCTGCACCACCCAGCCGATGTCGCCCGGCACCGGGTCGCGCAGCACCACGGTGCGGGTGGGGGCGGGCGCCGGCGCGCCGTCGGCGCCCAGCAGCGACTCGATGCGCTCCATCGAGGCCACCAGCTCCTGGCGCTGCCCGGCCGACAGCGGCGCGAGCAGGGCCGCCGCCTCGTCGCGGGACTTCTGCTGCAGCGGCGCGAAGGCAGCGTGGCCGGCCTGCGTCAGCGCCAGCAGGCTCTGCCGCGCGTCCTTGGGGTTGGGCGTGCGCTGCAGCCAGCCGGCCGCCTCGAAGCGCTTGAGGATGCGGCTGAGGTAGCCGCCGTCCAGCCCCAGCTCGCGCTGGAGCAGGGCGGCGCTCAACCCCTCGCGGTGCGCGAGCTCGTAGAGCACCCGCACGTCCGTCAGCGAAAGATCGCTGCCCAGGTACGGGTCGAGCACGCCGATGCGGCGGGTGAGGAAGCGGTTGAAGCGGCGCAGGGCCTTGACCTGCGAGGCGGCGACGGAGGCAGCGGACATGATGCCATTGTCAATCAAATTACATGACAAAAGCAACAAATTGGCGCCGACCTGCGCGGCACGCCCGCGGCCCTACTTCAGCGTGAAGCGCGCGCTCCCCAGCGGCTTGCCACCGAGCTGCGCGACCGCGACGACCTTGGTGCCGGCCGCCACCTTGAAGCTGCCGGTCGCCTCCAGCCGGTCGCCCGCAGGCTTCAGGTCCACCTCCTGCCTGTCGCTGCCCGACAGCAGGGTCAGCCGGGCGCTGGCCTGGGCCAGGTCCAGGGGCTTGCCGTGGTCGCGCAGGTACAGGCGCAGCGAGGTCGGCGTGGCGACCAGCTCGAAGTCGGCGGCCTTGGTCTCGGCCACGATGCCGCCGTGCAGGGGCGTGTGGTCGTGGTTGCCTGCCGCCAGGGCGGCGGGGCTGCCCGCGAGCAGCGCGGCGGCGGCGAGGGCGGGAACGAGGGCGAAGGATTTCATGCTTGCTTCCTTGGGTTGAAGAGAAAGGGGAAAAAAGTCAGAGGGCCTGCGTGTCGCGGTCGTCCGCGGCGAGCCGTTCTGCGCTGCGGCGGCCGAACAGCCAGAACAGCGCGGGCGTGAGGAAGGTGTCGAGCAGGGTGGAGCTGACGAGGCCGGAGAAGATCACCACCGCCACCGGGTGCAGCACCTCGGTGCCGGGCCGCTCCGCCTCGAAGAGCAGCGGCGCCAGCGCGAAGGCCGTGACCAGCGCCGTCATCAGCACCGGGCTCAGGCGTTCCAGCGAGCCGCGCACGATCATCTTCAGGTCGAAGGACTCGCCCTCGAAGCGCATCAGGTTCACGTAGTGGCTCACCTTGAGGATGCCGTTGCGCACCGAGATGCCGGCCAGCGTGATGAAGCCCACCAGCGCCGCCACCGAGAGCGGCTGGCCGGACAGCCACAGGCCCAGCACCGCGCCCACCAGCGCCAGCGGGATGTTGGCCATGATGAGCGCCGCCAGCACCATCGAGCGGTAGCGGCTGTAGAGCACCACCGCCATCAGCGCCAGCGAGACCAGCGATAGCAGGCCCACCAGGCGCGAGGCTTCCTCCTGCGCCTGAAACTGCCCGCCCAGGGTGACGAAGTAGCCTTCCGGCAGGCGCTGCTGCGCGATGGCCGCGCGCAGGTCGGCCACCACGTCGGACAGCGCGCGGCCCTGCGCGTTGGCCGACAGCACGATGCGGCGCTTGCCATCGTCGCGGCTGATCTGGTTGGGGCCGTCGCCGTCCTCGATGGTGGCGATCTTCGACAGCGGGATGCGGCCGCCGGGCGTCTCGATCAGCAGCCGGCCCAGGCCGTCGATGCCGCGCGCCGACTCGGGCAGGCGCAGCACCAGCGCGAAGCGGCGACCGCCCTCGATCACCTGCGCCACCTTCTCGCCCTCGACCAGGCTCTGCAGCGTGGCCAGCACCCGCGGCGCGGGCACGCCGTACTGCGCGGCGGCGGCGTAGTCGATGCGCACCTTGATCTGCGGCGCCAGCACCTGCTTCTCCACCTCCAGGTCGGCCACGCCGGGCACGGCGGCCAGCCGCGCGCGCAGCGCCTCGGCCTGCCCGCGCAGGGTGTCCAGGTCGTCGCCGAAGAGCTTGACGGCGATCTGCGAGCGCACGCCCGAGAGCATGTGGTCGATGCGGTGCGAGATGGGCTGCCCCAGGCCGACGGCCGCGGGCAGCGGCGCCAGGCGGGCGCGGATGTCGGCGCCGATCTCGGCCATCGGGCGCGTCAGCTCGGCGGCGGGCTTCAGGCCGACGTCGAGCTCGCTCACGTGCACGCCCTCGGCATGCTCGTCCAGCTCGGCGCGGCCGCTGCGCCGGCCGACGTGCGTCACCTCGGGCACCTGGCGCACCAGGATCTCGGCCTGCCGCGCGATGGCCGAGCTTTCGGCCAGCGTCACGCCGGGGTTCAGGCGCAGGCCGATCAGCAGCGTGCCTTCGTTGAAGGGCGGCAGGAAGGTCGTCGGGAAGAAGGGCACCGCCGCGGCCGCCAGCGCCACCGCGACGCTGGCCGCGGCCAGCGCGGCCTTCGGCCGGGCCAGCACCGCTTCCAGCCCGCGGCGGTAGCGTCGCTTGAGCCAGGCCAAGAGGCGCGTGTCGCCGTGCTCCAGCCGCTTCATCCGGGGCAGCAGGTAGTAGCTGAGCACCGGCGTCACCGTCACCGACACCAGCAGCGAGGCCAGCGTCGAGACGATGAAGGCCACGCCCAAGGGCACGAACAGGCGCCCCTCCAGCCCCGGCAGCGCGAACAGCGGGATGAACACCAGCACGATGATCACCGTGGCGTAGAGGATGGCCGAGCGCACCTCCATCGAGGCCTTGGCCACCAGCGCCAGCGGGTTCAGCCGGTGCTCGGGGTGGCGAGCGCGGTCCTCGCGCAGCCGCCGCATGATGTTCTCGACGTCGACCACGGCGTCGTCCACCAGCCCGCCGATGGCGATGGCCAGGCCGCCCAGCGTCATGGTGTTGATCGACAGGCCGAACCAGCGGAACACCAGCGCCGTGATGAGGATGGACACCGGGATCGCCGTGAGCGCGATGAGCGTCGGCCGCAGCGTGCCCAGGAAGAAAAACAGGATCAGCGCCACGCACACCGAGGCGCCGACCAGCTTGCCCTGCAGGGTGCCGATGGAGGCTTCGATGAAGCTGGCCTGCCGGAAGGTGACGCGCGGCTTTTCCATGCCGGGCGGCAGCGAGGCCGAGAGCCCGGCCAGCGCCTCCTCGATCTGCCGCGTCAGCGCGATGGTGTCGGCGGTGGGCTGCTTCTGCACGCCCAGGATGACGGCCGGCTTGCCCTCGAAGCCCGCGTCGCCGCGCTTGATCGCCGGCGCGAAGGCCACCTCGGCGATCTGGTGCAGCAGCAGGGGCTGGCCGTTGCGGCTGCCGAGGGCGAGCTGGCGCAGGTCCTCCAGCCGCGAGGTGCGGCCCAGGTGCCGGATCAGGTACTCGCGGCCGTTCAGCTCCAGGAAGCCGCCCGAGGTGTTGGCCGAGAAGTTGCGCAGCGCCGCTTCGAGTTGCTCGTGCGTGATGCCCAGCTCCGCCATGCGCACGGTGTGGGGCTGCACCTGGAACTGCCGCACCTCGCCGCCGATGGGGATGACCTGGGCCACGCCGGGCACCGAAAGCAAACGCGGGCGCAGCACCCAGTCGGTATATTCGCGCACCGCCATCGGCGAGACCTTCTGCGTGTCGACCGGAATGGCGATCTGCAGGATCTCGCCCATGATCGAGCTGATCGGCCCCATGCGCGGCGTGACGCCCGGCGCCAGGGCTTCCTCCATCGACGACAGCCGCTCCGACACGAGCTGCCGCGCGCGGAAGATGTCGGTGCGCCAGTCGAAGGTCACGTAGACGAACGAGAGGCCGGCGGACGAGACGGAGCGCACCGTCTCCACCCCCGGCAGCCCGTTCATGGTCGTCTCCAGCGGAAAGGTGATGAGCTGCTCCACCTCCTCGGCGGCCATGCCGCCGGCTTCCGTCATGAGCGTGACGGTGGGCTTGTTGAGGTCGGGGAACACGTCCACCGGCGTGCGCGAGAGCGTGAAGGCGCCGTAGGCCATCACCACCAGGCTCGCGATGATCACCAGCAGCCGGTTGCGCAGGCTGCTGTCGAGGATCCACTTGAACATCGTGTGCGTGCCTCAGCGGATCTGGTTGACGAGGGCGGCGCCCTGGACGACCACGCGGTCGCCAGCGGCCAGGCCCGAGGTCACGGCCACGCGCACGCCGTCCAGCGGCACCGTCGTGACGGGGCGCGGCGCGAAGCGCTCGGGCGCGGTCTTGACCCACACGACCACCTGGTTCGCCGGGTTGCGCATCAGCGCCGCGGCCGGTACGGCGATGCCCGGCACCTCGGTGCGGCTGTGCACGAAGACGCGCACCGGCTGCCCCACGGCCAGTTGCGACAGCGCGCTGCCCTCGGCGCGGAAGGCCAGCGGCAGGGCCTGTTCGCGCAGGCTGCGCGCGGCGCCGATGAAGCGCAGCGGCACCGGCGCGGCGCCCGCCGCCAGCGTGGCGCTGCCGATGTCGGCCGCCAGCGCGGCGTCGAAGGCCAGCGCCTCCACGCGCAGCCGGCCAGGGTCGACGATCTCGAACACCACCTCGCGCGCATCGACCACCTGGCCGGCCACGGCCTGGGCCGAGGCCACCACGCCCGAGACCGGCGCCACCAGCGCGTCGCGCCCGTCGAGGCCGGCGCCGAGCGCGGCCGCGCGGGCCGCCAAGCTCGCGGCTTCGCTCTCGGCGGCCTCGATCTCCTTGCGCGGCACCGTGTCCGACAGCTCGCGCAGCCGGGCCAGCCGCCTGGCCGCCAGGGCCTGCGCCGCGCGCAGCTCGGCCAGCTGCGCGGCCTGGGCCGAGCGCTCCAGCGGCGCGGCGGCGGGCCGGACCCAGGCCAGCACCTCGCCCTTCTTCACGGCCTGGCCGGGTTCGGGCAGACCGCGCGGCCCGGGCTCGATGCGGCCGGCCACCAGGGCTTGCACCTTGCCGCCGGCGTTGGGGTCCATGAGCACGCGGCCGTCCAGCTCGGTCGTCCGCGGATGCGTGCCGGCGGCGGCCGGCAGGGTGCGCACGCCCAGCTGGCGCTGCGCGGGCTTGGGCAGGAAGACGCTGCCGTCGGGCAGGCGCTGCGGGCCGTTGGCGTTGGCGGCGGCCGGGGTATCGCCGTGGTCGTGGCCCTCGCCGGCGCGTGCCGGCAGGGCGAGCGATGCGGCCAGGCCGAGGGCGGCGAGGAGGAGTTGCCAGCGCTTCATGCCGCACCCCCCTGGTTCACGCCGCGGCGGGCGCGCGCCGTGCGCAGCCCGGCCAGCACCAGCAGCACGGCCGCCGCGGCGGCGGCGAGCCAGCCGGCGGCGCGGCGCCAGGCCGGCGGCGCGGCCGCGGCCTCGGCCTGCGGCGCGTGCAGGTCGAAGTCGCCGGCCAGCAGGTCGGTCTCGGTACCGGCCGTGACGGTGGCCGTCACCGGCAGCATGCCGGGCACGGGGGCCGCGGCCAGCAGCACCTCGAACTCGCCTTCGCCGTGCGGCGCGGGAACGAGCTTCTCGTCGCCGAGCTGCAGCTCCAGCCTGGCGTCCCGGACCGGGCTGTTGTCGGCGAAGCGGTCGAGGTACAGGGTCAGGCGTCGCCCGTCGAGCACGCCGACGAGTTCGAAGCTTTCCGATTCGGCTGTGAAGCGGGGCAGGGCGGCCGCTGTGGCGGCCGGCGCACTGTCGCCGTGGTCGTGCCCGTCGTGGGCCAGGGCCAGGCCGGGCAGGGCGAGCAGCAGGGCCATCGCAACGAGGCGATGGCCGTCAAGGTGGAGGTGCATGGAGGTAATCCGCGGAAAAGGGTGGGAGGTCATTGCGGCAGCAGGCCCAGGGCCTGGCGCCATTGCGAGATGGCGGCCGCCAGGTCGATGCGGCTGCGCGCGGCCTGGCGTTCGGCCTCGACCGCCTCGCGCTTGATGCGCAGGCGGTTGGGCAGGTCGGTCTCGCCGAGGCGGAAGGACTTCTCGAAGAAGCCGCGCGATTCGTGCGCCAGCCGCGCGCGCCGCTCGGCGGCGTCGAGCTGTGCGCGCTGGGCCTCGACGCGCGCCTGCGCCGCCTCGCGCTCGGCCGCCAGCCGCCCGGTTTCCAGCGCCAGCCGGGCCTCGGCCTCGGTCGCCTCGGCCAGGGCGGCGGAGGCCTTGGCCGCATGGCGCGCGCCGCTGCCCAGCGGAATGCGCAGGGCGAGGCTGATGCCGTCCTGGGGGCGTTCCTCGAAGCTGCCGCGGTCGCGCGTGGCCGACAGGGTGAGTTCGGGGTTGCCGCGCGACTGCACCTGCGCCAGTTCGGCGCTGCGCTGGGCGCTGGCCAGGCGCTGGCGCAGTTCTTCGAGCAGCGGGTGGGGCAGCGCTTCGGCGGCGGGTGGCGCCTCGGGCCGGTCCGACGGCTCCGCGGGCGGCGCGCCGGTCAGGGCCTGCCAACGCAGCCGCGCCTCGGCCAGCGCCTGGCCGGCCTGCGCGGCAGCCGCCTGCGCGGCGGCCACGGCGCCCTCGGCCTGCACCTCGTCGGCGCGTGCCAGGTCGCCCGCGCGCACGCGGCGCGCCACGTCCCCGGCCAGGGCGCGGGCGCTGGCGAGCTGGTCCTGGGCCAGCGCGGCCTCGACCTGCGCGCGCATCCACGGCCACCAGGCCTCGCGCAACTCGCCGGCCAGGCGCAGGCGGGCGGCCTGGGCGCGGCCCTCCAGCGCTGCGCGCTCGGCCTCGGCCACGGCGATGCTGCGGCCGCGCTCGCCGGGCAGCCACAGGGGCAGGGCGATGCCGACCTCCCATTCGCGCACGCCGTCGTTGCGGTGCACGCGGTCGGTCTTGTGGACGACCTCGAGCGCGGGTGCCTCCGGCGTCCATTGCTGCGCGGCCCGCGCGGCAGCCTCGGCGGCGCTGCGCCGGGCCTCCAGGGCGCGGGCCTCGGGCTGCCGCGCCCAGGCCGCCTCGAAGGTGCGGCCCAGGGGCGTGGGCACGGCGGGCTGGGCCGCCGCCGGCGTGCACAGGACGGCCGCCGAAAGAAGAAGAAAGACAAGGGTTCGATGCAATCCGGTTCTCCAGTGAAGCCCAGGTCACGGGAAATCGGCAGGCGTGCGTGCGGGCCGCAGGGGCGCGAACGGGCACGGCGGCGGGCTGGGTTCACCCGCGGCAGCAACGAGACGGAAGAAGGAAAGAAGGTGTGCGCGTTGCCCCGCCGATCAGGCCAGGGCGGGCCACTGAGGGCGGTCGGGCGGTGCCAGGGCCCGCATGGGCCAGGGCTGCGAGGTGCGCCGCAGGACGGCGTCGCGGGGCAGGGCCTGGGGCAGGGGGGCGATCGCCGAGGGCAGCGCGCCGCCGTGGGCGTGGCAATGGCTGCAGTCGAGGTCCAGCGCGTTCGGCGCGGCATCGTCGCCCGCGTTGCCGTCGTCGGCCGGGGCGTGGGCCGCGTGCAGGTGCTCGTGGTGGCCCAGGTGCCAGTCGGCCTGCCCGTCGTGCTGGCAATACGGCATCAGCGCCGCACCACTGAACTGGAGCGGCAACAGGACCAGCAGGAAGACGAAGAGCAGGCGTCGCACGGCGGCGGATTCTAGGGACACCGTTGCTGCGGTGCCGCATTGACGCTTCGGCCGGCAGGGGCAATGCCCTCGTCCCCTAAAATCAGGGGTTACCCACGCGCAGCAGACAACCGAGCAGCCGCCGCCCGGACCGCGTCTGCCCCTCTCCCTTCCACGATGAACGCCCCCGTCGACGTCTCCTTCTTCGCGCGCGCCGCCAAGCCGATCACCAGCTACCGCAAGTACTGGGCGCAGCGCTTCGGCACCGCGAAGTTCCTGCCGACCTCGCGCGAGGAGATGGCGCAGCTTGGCTGGGACAGCTGCGACATCGTCATCGTCAGCGGCGACGCCTACGTGGACCACCCCAGCTTCGGCATGGCCGTGATCGGCCGCGTGCTGGAGGCGCAGGGCTTTCGCGTGGGCATCATCGCGCAGCCCGACTGGCACAGTGCCGAGCCCTTCAAGGCGCTGGGCCGGCCCAACCTGTTCTGGGGCGTGACGGCCGGCAACATGGACTCGATGATCAACCGGTACACCGCCGACCGGAAGATCCGCAGCGACGACGCCTACACGCCCGGCGACGTCGGCGGCGCCCGGCCCGACCGCGCCGCCATCGTCTACAGCCAGCGCTGCCGCGAGGCCTTTCCCGAGGTGCCGGTGGTGCTCGGCGGCATCGAGGGCAGCCTGCGCCGCATCGCCCACTACGACTACTGGAGCGACAAGGTGCGCCGCTCCGTCGCGCTCGACAGCAAGTGCGACCTGCTGCTGTACGGCAACGCCGAGCGCGCCATCGTCGAGGTGGCGCACCGCCTGGCCGCCAAGGAGCCGGTGCACCACATCACCGACGTGCGCGGCACGGCCTTCGTGCGGCGCGAGACCCCCGGCAGCTGGTTCGAGATCGATTCCACCGAGGTGGACCAGCCCGGTCGCGTCGACGCGCACCTGAACCCCTACCTGATGGTGTCGGAGCAGGCGAAGGCGAACGGTGCGACCTGCGCCAAGGAAGACGAGGCGCAGGCGGTGGCCGACGCGGCCAATGCCCAAGGCACCGTCCAGCCCATCCACTTCATCGCCAACCCGGCCGTCCGCCTGAAGGCCCCGCCGCGCGACCGCACCGTGATCCGCCTGCCCAGCTACGAACAGGTGAAGTCCGACCCGGTGCTCTATGCCCACGCCAACCGCGTGCTGCACCTGGAGACCAACCCCGGCAACGCCCGCGCGCTGGTGCAGGCGCACGGCGAAGGCGCCACGGCGCGCGACGTGTGGATCAACCCGCCGCCCATTCCGCTGACCACGGCCGAGATGGACCACGTGTTCGACCTGCCGTACGCGCGTAGCCCACACCCGCGCTACGCCGACGCGCACGGCCGCCACGACGGCGCGACCAAGATCCCGGCCTGGGAGATGATCCGCTTCAGCGTGAACATCATGCGCGGCTGCTTCGGCGGCTGCACCTTCTGCTCGATCACCGAGCACGAGGGCCGCATCATCCAGAGCCGCAGCGAGGACTCGATCATCCGCGAGGTCGAGGAGATCCGCGACAAGGTCGAGGGCTTCACCGGCGTCATCTCCGACCTGGGCGGCCCCACCGCCAACATGTACCGCATCGGCTGCAAGTCGCCCGAGATCGAGGCGGCCTGCCGCAAGCCCAGCTGCGTGTATCCCGGCATCTGCCCCAACCTGCACACCGACCACGGCCCGCTCATCAAGATCTACCGCCGCGCGCGGGGCCTGAAGGGCATCAAGAAGATCCTGATCGGCTCGGGCCTGCGCTACGACCTGGCGGTGAAGTCGCCCGAGTACGTGAAGGAGCTGGTGCAGCACCACGTCGGCGGCTACCTCAAGATCGCGCCCGAGCACACCGAGCAGGGGCCGCTGTCGAAGATGATGAAGCCCGGCATCGGCAGCTACGACCGCTTCAAGCGCATGTTCGAGCAGTACAGCGCCGAGGCGGGCAAGAAGCAGTACCTGATCCCGTACTTCATCGCCGCCCACCCCGGTACGCGCGACGAGGACATGATGAACCTGGCGGTCTGGCTCAAGCGCAACGGCTTCCGCGCCGACCAGGTGCAGACCTTCTACCCGAGCCCGATGGCCACGGCCACCGCCATGTACCACTCCGGCCGCAACACGCTGACCAAGGTGCGGCGCGAGATGCGCGACGTGGAGGAGGAGTCGGTGGACATCGTGCGCGGCGAGAAGCGCCGCCGGCTGCACAAGGCCTTCCTGCGCTACCACGACCCGAACAACTGGCCGCTGCTGCGCGAGGCGCTCAAGAGCATGGGCCGCGCCGACCTGATCGGCAACGGCAAGCACCACCTGATCCCCAGCTTCCAGCCGGCGACCGACGGCGGCTACCAGAGTGCGCGGCGCAAGAACTCCACGCCGGCGCCGCGCAAGGGCACGCTGCTCACGCAGCACACCGGCCTGCCGCCGCGGCAGACCGGCAGCGGCCCCGCCAAGCCGCGGACGGCGCGCAGGAAGCCCTGAACCCGCCGCTCAGGGCAGGGCCGCGAAGCGGCTCGCGCCCCAGAACACCCAGCCGGCGCTGAGGGCCAGGTTGAGCAGCACCGTGGCGGCATACGTCTGCTGGAAGGACGACTTGCTCGACTTGTGCCGGAACAGCCCCTGCGCCAGCCGCGCACCCGGCCACCCGCCCAGCAGCGAGAGCAGGTGCAGCGTGCTTTCGCGCGTGCGCCAGGTGCCGTTCTGGGGGCGGCCGCCTTGTCGGCCATATAGACGGCGAAGGTCACGGCGTTGAGGGCCAGCAGGGCGCCTGCCACCCAGGCGGGCAGCCGGCCCAGCACGATGCCGGTCGCCAGCACCGCCACCCAGACGGGCAGGGCCAGCCAGATCCACGCGGCGCTGCCGGAAGCCGCGGGGCGCGGCGCGGTGCGGGCCGAAGCCGCCGGGCGCGCGGTGCGCGCCGGGGCAGGGCGGGCCGCGGTGCCCGATTCGGGCGCCACCGCCATGCCGCGCGGTCCCTTGCCGCCCACGTGGATCTCCTCGTAGCGTACGCGCGCGCCGAGCTTCGGCGGATGTGATCCCTGCCAGTCGCGCACGTGGAAGAAGACCTCGGCACCGCCGCCGTCGCCGCGGATGAAGCCGAAGGCGCGCGCGGCGTCCCAGCGCTGGATGGTGCCTGTCCTGGTCATGGCGGATGTCCTCGCTTCCCTCTGCAGCGGCGGATTCTCGCCGCGCGGCGCGCCCACGCCTTCTCAGGCCTGCACGCCGCCGTGCCGCGGGAGCGCCTCTGGCGTGCGCAGGTGCCGCGTGGCACCGGCGGTGCGCACCACGGCCGAAAGCAGCGAGCGGAACCAGACGTGCCCCGGTGCATGCTGCGTGCGGCCGTGCCACAGCTGGTAGAAGCGCATCGGCGGAAAGTCGATGGGCGAGGGCACGATGGCCAGCGGCAGCATGCCGGCGTAGTGCTGCGCGAAGTGGCGGCTGGTGGTGAAGATCAGGTCGGTGCCCGGCAGCAGGTGCGGCGCCAGCCCGAAGTAGGGCACGGTGACGGTGCCGGTGCGCGCCATGCGCTGCGAGGCCAGCGCCGTCTCCACCACGCCGCGCTGCGTGATGCTGTAGATCAGCGGCACCACGTGCGCGGCCTGCAGGTAGGCCGCCACCGTGAGGCCGGCGGCATGCGGGTGGTTGCGGTCGACCAGGCAGACGATCTCGTCCTCCAGCAGCAGCGTGGTGCGCAGGTGTTCGGGCGGCTGCGGCCAGTTGCCGATCACCACGTCCAGCTCGCCCTCGGCCAGCGCGGTCTCGAAGTCGTAGTCGGGGCCCAGCGGCTGCAGCAGCAGGCGCGCGCCGGGCGCGGCGCTGCGCATGTACTGCACCACGGCGCTCATCAGCGGCGGCGCCAGGTAGTCGGGCGTGCCGATGCGGAAGACCTGGCGCGTGGTGGCGGGGTCGAAGGCCGGGTCCGGCGCCAGCAGCACGTCGAACTCGCCCAGCACCACGCGCGCCGAGACCACCAGCTGGATCGCGCGCTCGGTCGGCACCATGCGCTGCTTGTCCTTGATCAGCAGCGGGTCGCCGAAGATCTCGCGCAGGCGCCGGAGCGCGCCGCTGATCGCTGGCTGCGACTGGTTCATGCGCGCGGCGGTGCGCGAGACGCTGCGCTCGCTCATCAGAATGCTGAAGACGCGCAGCAGGTAGGTGTCGAAAGGGTCGTCGGATCGGGACATGGAGGGCCGGTGGGAACGCACAGCTTTGGTGCCGCGGGCGAGGGCCGGACGGCGGTTCTGCTATGTCGCTCATCGGGGCATGGCAATTGGCGTGCCGGAGCCAGCTTCGAACAATGCAGGCATTCCTTTTTGCCGATTCCTGCCATGCATTCCACCGCCTGCCCGCCCGCCGCCTCGTCGTCCTCCTCGCGCCGCGGCGCCCTGCGGCTGCTCGCCGCGGGCGCGGCCGCGCTGGGGCTGCCGGCCTTCGCGGCCTGGCCCGAGCGCCCCGTCAAGATCGTCGTCACCTTCCCGCCCGGCGGCTCCAGCGACATCCTGGCCCGGGTGGTGGGCGAGCAGATGGCGAAGAAGCTCGGCCAGCCGGTGGTGGTGGACAACCGGCCGGGCGCCGGCGGCACCATCGGCGGCACGGCGGTGGCGGCGGCGCCGGCCGACGGCTACACGCTGATGCTGTCGAACACCACGCCGATCGCGCTCGGGCCCTTCACACTGGAGAAGGCGCCCTACGACCCGGTGGCGGCCTTCACGCACGTGGCCTACCTCGGCTCGGCGCCGCTGGTGCTCATGGCCGGCAAGGACAGCGGCATCCGCAGCTTCGCCGAACTGCTGGCCCGCGCGCGGCAGGAAGGCCGGCTCGACTTCGGCTCCGGCGGCCCAGGCTCCATCGGCCACATCCACGGCGAGCTGATCAAGCGCATCGCCGGCGTCAACATGGTGCATGTGCCGTATCGCGGCGGCGCGCCGATGACGACCGACCTGCTGGCCGGCCAGATCCCGGTGGGCATCGACGTGATCACCGCCTACGTGCAGTACTTCCGCACCGGGCAGCTGGTGCCGCTGGCGGTGACGGGCGCGGCGCGTTCGCCGCTGATGCCCGAGGTGCCGAGCCTCGCCGAGCTGGGTCAGCCGAGGCTGGTGCTGGAGAACTTCTTCGGCCTCTCCGGTCCGGCGCACCTGCCGGCCGGCACGGTGGCGCGCCTGAACGCGGCGGCCAACGAGGTGCTGGCCATGCCCGAGGTGCAGAGGAAGATGGTCGACCTGGGCATCGTGGGCCAGCCGGAAAGCACGGCGAAGTTCGAGGCCTTCGCGAAGGAGCAGGTCGCCGTGCTCGGCCCGGCCGTCAAGGGCGCGGGCATCAGGCTCTGAGCGCCGGCGTGCCGGGCGCGGCTACTCGAACTTGAGCGCCGCGGTGGGCAGGCGCACGGTGAAGTGGCCGCTGTCGTTGCTGTCGTCCTTCTTCGGCGCGGCTTCTTCCGGGGTGCGCACCAGCAGCACCGGCACCGGGGCGGCGCGCACGATGGTCTCGGCGCTGCTGCCCAGCAGCATGCGGCCGACGCCGCGGCGGCCGTGGGTGCCGATCACGATCACGTCGGCCGGCCAGCTCTGCGCCTCGTGCAGCACCACATCCGTGACGGGTGCGCCGATGTTGTCGTGCACGACGGCGTCGTGGGCCACGCCGGCGGCCTGGGCCGCCGCACTCGCCTCGTCCAGCAGCTTCTGGCCGGCGTCGCGCAGCTCGTCGGCCCAGCCTTCGATGGGACCGGCGTAGGCGCCCATGCCCGCGGCCAGCGAGAGCTCGTCGACCACGTGGATCAGCCGCAGCTGCCCGCCGGTGAGCTTGGCCAGGCGGATGGCTTCTTCCAGCCCCTTGCGCGAGGTGGGGCTGCCGTCGACGGGAACGAGGATGCGCTGGTACATGGTGGACTCCTGGATGCGACTCGGATGAAGACGAGTGTGAACCGCTGGCGCACGGGCTGCTTGATGCAGATCAAAAATCCCCGCCGTCGTCAGTGCGGCGCCTCCGGCGCCAGCGTGTGCAGCGGGATGTCGCGCTGCGCGGCGAGCGCGTCGAGCTCGGCGCGGGTGCGGCGCGCCAGCCAGGCGGCCACGCCTTCGTGGGCGGCGGGTGCGTGCATGTCGTCGGTCGGCAGGCCGGCCGCCTCCGCGAGGCGCCGGGCGAAGTGCGGCTCCAGTGCGGCCACGGCCACGCGGCCGTCGGCGCAGGGGTAGACGCGGTAGCCCGCGTGGGCGCCGCCCACGGCGCCGCCGGGCGCGGTCAGCCCCCAGTTGCGCGGCAGCGCGAGCCATTCGGCGGCGCCGTGCAGCGCGACCTCGACGCGGGTGCCGCCGCCGGCGCGCGCCTGCATCACGGCCTGCAGCACTGCCTCGCTGGCCATCAGAGCACCGGCCATGTCGGCGAAGAGCGTGGGCGGCAGCTGCGTGCCGGGCACCAGGCCGGCGTCGGCCAGGTAGGTGAGGTCGTGGCCCGGCTCCTCGGCGCGCTCGCCGGCGGCGCCGACGATGGCCACCTGCGACAGCCGCGGGTGGCGCGCCTGCAGGGCCGGCCAGTCCAGGCCCAGCTTGCGCAGCGCCGAGGGGCGGAAGGAGGTGAGCAGCACGTCGGTGCGCGCCAGCTCCTCGTGCAGCGCGGCCTGGGCCGGTGCCGTCTTCAGGTCGGCCTCGCGCACCTCGATGCCTGCATGCAGCTCGGCGTAGGCGCCGGGGTTGTACAGGTGCATCGGGTCGCCGGCCGGCGGCTCCAGCTTGAGGCAGTTCGCGCCCATGGCGCGGCAGCGCAGCAGGGCGGCGGGGCCGGGCAGGTTGAGCGCGAGGCTGAGCACGCGCACGCCGGCGAGCGGCGCAAGGAGGGAGGTCGGTGTCATTCGTCGATGGAGGAAGGCGGGGTGAACGCGTCAGCCCGCGATGTCGGCGCCGCGCTCGGCCAGCAGCTGCCGCAGGACGGACCGATGGCAGTGCGCCTCGTCCTCGCAGTAGCAGCCCACCGCCAGCGCGCTGCGGTGCGACAGCGCGGCCAGCAGGTCCAGGCTGTGGCTGGCGTGCGGCTCGTTCATCTCGGTGCGGTAGCGGCGCTCGAAGGCCTTCCACTCGGCCGGCGTCTGCGCGGCCTGGGCCTGCTTGACCGTCTCGGCCGAGGGCGCGAGCTCGGGGAACCACACGTCGTACCAGTCGCCGCTGGCGAACTCGCTCCTGGGCACGCCGCGCGGCGGGCGCCGCACGGTGCCGATGCGCAGCCCTTCGCCCTCGGCGCGGGGGCTGCCCAGGCGCACGATGCGCAGGCTCATGTCTCGTCTCCTCGGGTTCGCCGCGAAGGGAAGGCCTCTTCGCCGGCCCCTTCACTTTAGCGGCCGCGGCGCCGGACATGGCGACGGCCCGCGCGCGGCGGGCCGTCGAAGGGAAGGAAGGGCCGTGGCGGAGGCGGCCTTCCGCAGGGTCAGGCCTGGGCGCGGGCCTGGTCGCGCAGGGCCTTGATCTGGTCGTGGTTGCGCTGCGCGCCCTGGGCCTGGCGCTCGACCACCGCGCGCACGTCCGCGGGCAGCGTCTCCTTCAGCGCCTTGCGGTAGCGCGCCACGGCGGCGTCCTCGCCGCGCTCGCATTCCTCGAGCATCGAGACCTCGCTGTTGGCGCCCACCGCGCCCTTCACGTGCACCCAGCCGCGGTGCAGGGCGCCGGCGGCGGTGCCGCCTTCGTCGGGCTTGCCGCCCAGCTGGGCGATCAGCTGCACCAGTTCCTGGGCGGCCTGCGCGCACTCGGCGGCGCGGGCGGAGAGGGTCTGCTTGAGGGGCGCGGACTCGACTTCCTCCGCACACAGGCGGAAGCCGTATTCGCCGTCGCGGGCGTTCTCCAGCAGGTCGTTGAGGACGTCGATGACGTCGCTTGCGGTCTGTGCCATGAGGGGGACTCCTTGGAGGGTTGAGCACCCGCCGCCGCTGCCGCGGAGTGCGCCAGCCGGCTGCGTCGGGTGTTGCCCACCATCCTTTCCGAGCCCGCGGGGCGGCGCCGTCGTCGCCGCCCGCTGCCGCCTGTAGGCGAGGGCGCACGCGCCTGCCGGCGCGGTCTTTCAGTGCCGTCAGCGGGCCCGCTGGAGCGTGGCGCTGGGCGTCTCTCCGTAGGCGGCGCGGTAGGCGGCGGCGAAGCGCCCGGCGTGCTCGAAACCCCAGCGCAGGGCCACGGCGGTCACGGCCGTGCCGGCGGCAGGGTGCAGCAGCTCGTGCCGCACGCGTTCCAGGCGGCGCGCCCGGATGTAGGCACCGGGCGTGGTGCCGCGCGCCTGGGCGAACCACGACTGCACCGAGCGCACGCTGGTCTGCGCCACCTCGGCCAGCGTGCGCAGGGTCAGCGGCTCGTCGAGGTGCGCCAGCACGTAGTCCTCCAGCCGCTGCAGCCGGCGCGTCGCCAGCGGCTCCGGATGCGCCGGCGCCGCCGGCCCCTGGCACGCCATGGCCAGCAGCGCGGCGATCACATGGTCTTCCAGCAAGGCGGCCTGCAGCCCCGCCGGCGCGGCCGAAGCGGGGTCGAGCACGGCGGCGAGGTAGTGCATGAGCTGCCACCACGCGCGGCCGCCGGCGGTGTCCAGCGGCAGGTGCGGGGCCAGCGCCAGCGTGGGCGCGTCGTCGTGCCAGCGCCCGCTGCGGGCCTGCTGCACTGACAGCAGCCGCGTGCGGTCGATGCGTAGCATGAACTGGTCGCAGCCCGGCGACCAGTGCATGCGCAGCGGCAGGCGCGCCGACAGCACGCAGGCCTGCCCGGCGCCGCAGTCCATCCAGCGGCCCTGGTGCCAGACCCGCGCGCTGCCGGCCAGCGGCATCTGCACCAGGAAGAAATCGTCCAGCTGGTCGGGGTCGATGCGCACTGCCGCGCCGTGGGCCAGCCGGTTCACGCCCAGCGCCGGGCCCAGCGGGCGGTGGTGCATGCGGGCCTGCAGGCACTGCTGGCGGCCTTCCACCGCGAGCTCGTGCGGCTTGTAGACGCGGGCGATGTGGTCGCGCGCCTGCTCCAGGTCTTCCGAGTGCATGACGCGCCAGTGCCGCAGCGCCTGCTCGGCGGCCGCGTCCGTTCGCAGCCAGGCGCCGGCGGTGGCGGGAGCGGACGCATCGACCATGGGCGCGGATGTTATCGGCGGCTGCGCGAATCGGATAGCGCGCTGCGCGTTCCGGCTGGCGCTGCCGCGGGCGCCTTTCCAGAATCTGCGCACACCGGCCGCGCGCCTCGACGATGAAAGGACCTGGAATGACCGTCGCCACCAAGTACCTGCTCAACGAGAACCAGATGCCCAAGTTCTGGTACAACCTTCAGGCCGACCTGCCGGTGCCGCTGCCGCCGGTGCTGCACCCGGGCACCCTGCAGCCCATCGGCCCCGACGACCTGGCGCCGCTGTTCCCGATGGCGCTGATCGAGCAGGAGGTCAGCACCGAGCGCGAGATCGAGATCCCCGAGCCGGTGCGCGACATCTACCGCCTGTGGCGCCCGGCGCCGCTGTACCGCGCCCACCACCTCGAGAAGGCGCTCGGCACGCCGGCCAGGATCTTCTACAAGTACGAGGGCGTCAGCCCCGCCGGCAGCCACAAGCCCAACACCGCGATCCCGCAGGCTTTCTACAACCGCGAGGCCGGCATCCGCCGCCTGACCACCGAGACCGGCGCGGGGCAGTGGGGCACCTCGCTTTCGTTCGCCGGCAGCCTGTTCGACCTGGAGGTGCTGGTGTTCCAGGTGCGCGTCTCCTACGACCAGAAGCCCTACCGCCGCGCCGTGATGCAGACCTATGGCGCGCGCTGCCTGCCCTCGCCCTCGGAGGAGACGGCCTACGGCCGCAGCGTGCTGGCCGAGCGGCCCGACCACCCAGGCAGCCTGGGCATCGCCATCTCGGAGGCGGTGGAGCTGGCGGTGCAGCGCGACGACACCAAGTACGCGCTGGGCTCGGTGCTCAACCACGTGCTGATGCACCAGACGGTGATCGGCCTGGAGGCGATGGAGCAGATGCAGATGGCCGACGCCTGGCCCGACGTGGTGGTGGGCTGCACCGGCGGCGGCTCCAACTTCGCCGGCATCGCCTTCCCCTTCATCGGCCATGCGCTGCGCGGCGGGCGCCGGTCGCGCATCGTCGCGGTCGAGCCGGCCGCCTGCCCCTCGCTCACGCGCGGCAGATATGCCTACGACTTCGGCGACACGGCCCACATGACGCCGCTGACCAAGATGCACACGCTCGGCTCCACCTTCACGCCGCCCGGCTTCCATGCCGGCGGCCTGCGCTACCACGGCATGGCGCCGCTGGTGTCGCACGTCAGGGAGCTGGGCCTGATCGACGCCGTGGCCTACACCCAGGGCGAGTGCTTCGCCGCCGGCGTCACCTTCGCGCGGGCCGAGGGCATCGTGCCGGCGCCGGAGGCGAACCACGCGGTCAAGGGCGCCATCGAGGAGGCGCTGCGCTGCAAGCGTGAGGGCAGGAGCGAGACCATCCTGTTCAACCTGTGCGGGCACGGCCACTTCGACATGGCGGCCTACCAGAAGTACTTCGCCGGCGAGTTGAGCGACGAGGCCTACGACGAACAGGAACTCGCGATGGCCCTGGCCGGGCTGCCCAGCGTGCCGGCCTAGGACCTCTTGTCGGTAGGCCCTAGGCGCGGGTGGGCTCGAACAGCTCCAGCAGCCGGTCCAGCCCGCCCATGTCGATGGCGACGTGGGCCTGGGCCCGCACCTTGGGCTTGGCGCGGTAGGCCACCGACAGGCCGGCCACGCCCATCATCTCCAGGTCGTTGGCGCCGTCGCCCATGGCGATGGCCTGCGCCGGCTCGCAGCCGATCAGGCTGCAGGTGCTCTCCAGCGTCTGGCGCTTCATCGCGCCGTCGCAGATGTCGCCCCAGCTCTGCGCCAGCAGACGGCCGGTGAGGGCGCCGTCGGCCAGCTCCAGCCGATTGCTGCGGGCGAAGTCCAGCGCGAGGCGGTCGCGCAGGCGGTCGGCGAAGAAGGTGAAGCCGCCGCTGACCAGCAGCACCTTCAGCCCCGCCGCCTTGCAGGCCAGCACCAGCTCGGCCGCGCCCGGGTTGAGCTGCAGGCGCGAGCGGTAGACCTTCTCCAGGTCGGCCTGCGTCACCCCCTGCAGCAGGGCCACGCGGCGGCGCAGGCTTTCCTTGAAGTCGGCGATCTCGCCGCGCATTGCCGCCTCGGTGATGGCGGCCACCTCCGCCTTGCGGCCGACTGCGTCGGCGATCTCGTCCACGCACTCGATGTTGATCAGCGTGGAGTCCATGTCGAAGGCGATCAGCCGGTAGTCGGCCAGGCGCAGCGGCGGGCGGATGCCGCGGACGTGCAGGCCGGGCGCGAATTCGACGGGAGGCGGGAGCGGGGAGGACATGGGAGGCGTGTTCGGAGGGGGATTGTCGGCGCGGCCTTCAGCGCCGGCGCAGGTAGAGCGTATCGGACCAGGTGGCCAGCCACTGCGGCGCGAAGGCCACGAAGATGCTGGCCAGCATGCCGGTGACGATGCCGTCGCCCCAGGCCATGAGCCAGTGGGCGACCAGCGCGAGGCCGGGCTCGGTGCCGGGCAGGCGCTCGCCCGCCCACACGTGCAGGGCGCCGGCGAGGAAGACGCAGGCCACCGTGCCGAGGAAGGCACGCCCCAGCAGGTAGACGAAGGGGTGCTCGCCGAACCACCGGCGCAGCAGCGCCCCCAGCCCCAGGGCCAGCGTGGCCGGCAGCACGCCCTGCCAGAAGGCGATGTCGATGACCTGCGCCGGCCCGAGCGAGGCGGCCAGCCCGGCGAGCGCGGCGCAGGCCAGCAGCGTGGGCACCGCCACCGGCCAGCCCAGCAGCAGCACCGCCAGGCAGGCGCCCGACCAGCGCAGCTGCAGCGCCACCGGATGCAGCACCGGCAGCGCCCACACCCAGGGCAGCAATACCAGCACCGCCAGCAGCGGGCCGAGGCGCTGGCCGCCCGGCATCAGCCGCCAGGGGCGCAGGGCGAGCGACACCGCCAGCGCGATCAGGAGGAGGGCGGATTCGGCGAACATGGCGTGGCGGCCGGGACGGTGGCTCAGGCCGCGACGGCCTGCTCCTCCACCTTCGGCTGGCCCAGCGAGCGCAGCACGTCGCGCACCATCTGCACGCGGTCCTTCGGCTCCTTGAGCTCGCGCTCGATGCGCAGCTTCTCGTTGCCGGCCAGCTTGATGTGCCGGTTCTTCTGGATCAGGCCGATGATGGCCATGGGATCGATCGGCGGGTTGGGCCTGAAGGTGATGTTGATCACGCCCGGCGCCGCGTCCACCTTGGTCACGCCGTAGGGCCGCGCCAGCACGCGCAGGCGGTGCACGTCGATCAGCGTCTGCGCCTGCGGCGGCAGCTTGCCGAAGCGGTCGACGATCTCCTCCAGCAGCGTGTCGATCTGGTCGGGCGTCTTCGCCGTCGCCAGCTTCTTGTAGAAGGACAGGCGCAGGTGCACGTCGCCGCAGTAGTTGTCGGGCAGCAGGGCGGGGGCGTGCAGGTTGATCTCGGTGGTGACCGACAGCGGCGAGAGCAGGTCGGGCTCCTTGCCGGCCTTGAGGGACCTGACGGCCTCGGCCAGCATCTCGTTGTAGAGCTGGAAGCCGATCTCCATCATGTTGCCGCTCTGGTTCTCGCCCAGCACCTCGCCGGCGCCGCGGATCTCCAGGTCGTGCATCGCCAGGTAGAAGCCGCTGCCCAGCTCCTCCATCTGCTGGATCGCGTCCAGCCGCTGCGCGGCCTGCTTGGTCAGGCCCTCGATGTCGGGGACCATCAGGTAGGCATACGCCTGATGGTGGCTGCGGCCGACGCGCCCGCGCAACTGGTGCAGCTGTGCCAGGCCGAACTTGTCGGCGCGGCTGATGACGATGGTGTTGGCGGTCGGCACGTCGATGCCGGTCTCGATGATGGTCGAGCACAGCAGGATGT